>VTLG01009262.1_pt1 | contig 55799 bp, 58 predicted proteins | sample 4694571 | NCBI WGS metagenome assembly VTLG01 (sample SAMN12604809, study PRJNA352737) | marine metagenome | biome: ENVO:00000447; feature: ENVO:00000209|ENVO:00000569|ENVO:01000036; material: ENVO:00002151; isolation source: viral sequences binned using virsorter ... | reverse complement strand
ATCAGATAGTCGATATGCAGGACTTAAAGTTTTAGAAGATGCTCTAGGATTAACTTCAGAAGAAATATTAGAAGAGCCTCCTCCAACAGGCTATGAGCTAACAGGAAAGCTGCACCATGGTGAGCGTTTAATGACTCCAAAACAATCGATTATAGATGATACAAGAGATATTTGGGTTATGGGTTCTGGTGGAGCAAGAGGAGCCGATACAGTATGGTCTAAGGTTGCAAATAGATGGACTCCTAAGGTAGATACTATTGTGCATTATTCTTATAAAGGACATAGAGTTAATAAAGATGCTAAAGGTATTAGACATGAATTAACTGATTCACAATTAGCAGAAGCTAACGATACTTTGGCAAAGGCAGAAAAAAGATTAAATAAAAAAGTAGGTAGAAAAACTGAAAAACTTCAACAACGTAATTTTTATCAAGTACAAGGCTCTGATGGTATATTCGCTATAGGAGAGATAGTTAGAACTCCACCTAAAAAAGGTAAGGATCCAACACCTGTTGGGGAAGTTAGAGGTGGAACAGGATGGGCTGTTGCCATGGCTAAAGAAATGGGTGGTAGGCAGATTCACGTTTATGATATTAAGAAAAAAGGTTGGTATAAATATAATAGGAGGAAGCGTCAGTGGGAAACAGAAGGCACTCCTAAGCTGACTAAAGATTTCGCAGGTATCGGAACTAGAGGTGTTGGTAAGAATAAGGCATGGAAAAAAGAATGGACTAAAGTAATTGAAGATGTGTTTGAGAACACATTTGGACCTGCTGTTCAAAAGTCAAAAGAACAAAGAGATAAAATACAGGCAGATAGAAAAGCTGCGGCAGAAGCGACTGCTGAGAATAAGAGCAAGGCTAAATCTAAAAAAATTGCAACAGAAATTGCTGGAGATGATATTCCAGATGAAGAGTTTCAAGATGCTAGTTCTATACTTGGAGGTGGTGGGAAGAAAAAGAAAACAGCTGCTGGAGAGACAGTAAATGATGCAGAGCAAAACTCTGGCGAACTTAAGCAAACATCTACAACGCCTGTTACCGATAGAAATGTCGCATTTGTAGAAAGAGAATTGCCTCACTTACATAAAAATAGTACTAAAAAAATATACAAATTAGCTAAAGATTATGGTAAAATAATCAATAAATATACTGGACCTAAATATAGGCATAATATTGACGAGTCTATGGAAAGCATTAAAGCTGATTTTAAGAAAAAATTTAAAGGTACTTCTTTAGGTAAAGACAAAGAAGGGATGATTAGACAGCAGTTGTTTATGCGAAATGCTGGTATCGATGTTCCTGTTTATAGCGTTCATAACAATAAGTTATTAGATAAACCTTTAGCTCGTAAAAACATGGCTCATAACGATAAAAGACAAAGATCCGCAATTATGGAAATTGACTGGATTTGGCATGGGCATAACATGAAAGGCAGAGCCTATGGAGTTATCGACCATCAAACACAGATGGATAAAAAAGGCAGGATTAGAGAACGTTCTTTAAGCAGAATAAGACAAGATTTAGGGGATGAGAGATACTTTACATTCTTAAGAGGCGTTCAAAAGCAAATGATGGAAAAAAATGGAATGTATATGTACGGAGGACGTGCAGATGGCGATAAGCTTTATTTTGTAAAATTCCATCCCTCAACACCACGTAGAAAAGCCAATATAGACGATATGCTTACTCATGCAGGAATTGATCTTGATAATAGTGGAGTTGCTTTAAATGATACACATGGTAGTGAAGGTGATTATAATAAAATGAAGCTTTCTAACTTGCTTTATGATGTAGAGCTTAATGGATTCACGCCTGATAAAGCAGGTATTACCAAGCTAATGAAGATGCCAGATAGAATTGGTAAGAAAAAAGGTTTAATTGATTGGAATAAACGTCAGCAAATATGGTTTACAAATGGATATAATGCTGACAGATCATACTTTCAACGTGCTGATGTTGTTAAAGACTTAGGTTTAGAAAATGATGAGTTTAAACTTATTCTATTTGAAGATGCGCCTGGTAAAGATTTAACTGCTAAATCTCTTGCTAATAAATATACAGAGGCTACAGATGGTATGATTATAGCTGAAGAAAGATTTGTAGATCATTTAAATAGAAGTTTTGGTATGCCTGAGTCTGGTCAAAATAAATCTTTTATTGTGTCACCAAACCCAAAATATGGTGGTTTATTAGGTAAGTTTATGTTTCACAAAGCTACTCCTGAAGCTAGCAAATGGATGCGAGAAACAGGTGTTAACTTTATGATGCCTGAGTCAGCGGCTAAACAACGTGGCTATCGTGATATGGTTGGATTTACTAGTGTTGGAAAAGATGGGGCACCGATATTAAAAGATAAAAAAGGCAGAAGAATACCAGATATTAAAGCAACTGATTTAATTTATGGAATTGATATTGGAGATATTAGAGGAGTATTATCTGAGAAAGACACTAATCACCAAATAGAAAATCAAAGACTTCCTAAGCAAATGCTTACTAACTTAACACAATGGGCCTACAGTGTAGGTGCTGATCCCGCAGCACGTGAGAAGTATCAAAAAACAATGGATGATATGTTTGAAGAGATAATAGGAAAGCATTTTAGAGGGGATGTTGAGCCTGGTGGATATAACCAGCAATTAAAAGACTTATTAGATGGATATGGCGGATTAGATGAGTCTGTTAGAACTTCAAAGATAGAAGATTTAGTTAGGAATATAGATAAAATTGGTGTTCGCGAATTAATGGAGGCAATCAAGACTCCATATGCGCCAGAATTTACTACCAAAGCGTACCGCAAGATATTGAAAAAAACTGATGAAATTATTATGGATCAAGTTAATGATGGTGAAATGAGCCAGCAAGATGCAAATCAATATTTTCAAAACACTGAAACATTTAAAACTGTAATGGATAGAATGCTACAATTAGAACAGCATATGGGTGAATTATCAACTCCTATTTGGTTTCATAAATTCACTAGAGATTATAGAATGCAAGCAATGCGGAACTTTGTTGTATATCAAGTAACTAGACCTCAGATGCCTAATAGTATGTCTGGACGTATGCGTGGATATGACCCATGGATGAGAGCAAAATTTCCTAAATTAAATTCAAAAGACAATATATTCCTTATGGATAATATGTATGAGGATATGAAAGTCGATCTGCCAGAAGGAATACTTAATAAAAGTGATGCTAAAAAATATAAAACATTAGGCAAGCTATGGGAGTATTATCAATCTGAAGGAAAGAAAAACACCAAATTAAGAGACTTTTTTAATGCAGTTGTTATGAGAGTCCCAATGGATTCATTATCAGGCGCTCACGACCTTAAATTTGCAGGATTTACAGGTGTTCAAGGCAAAGGTATAATGCTTCATCCTAGAACTATGCAAGCTTTAGGTGGTGCTGACCTTGATGGAGACAAGGCATTTGCATTTTTTGGTATGAAAAAGAAATATAGAGATTTATATGGTAAGAATAAATATGAGTTTTCTACTACAGGTGATGATAAAGGTATTATAAGAGATAATAAAAAAGACTTTAGAGATATATTAGCTGAAAGTAATGAGGAGACTTTAAAACAGTTTAAAGATGTAGGTAATCTATACGATCCTTATTTAAGACAGGAAATTTCATCTAGAGCTGTTGATGGACGTAATCGATTAGGCGTTGCAGTTACAAACAGGCAATCTTTTATTGCGATGCATTCTGCGTTGGCAGGTACAAATACTACCGATGTAGTTCCTTTTAAAATGAAAATTAAGAACAAATTGCATGAATGGAATGTTACTATTGTTCCTAAAACGGATCCTAAAGAATTAGACTATGCTAGGCAGTTAATGAGAGCTAGTATTGCTTTCCCATCAGACCCATTAGATGAGGGTGGTTTAAAAAGTCCTGAGGTGTTTCAAAAAGAAGTATTTAAAAGCTTATTCGATGTTAAGATGCCAAAGGCAATGAAAGATTTAGTTGATATAGGAGATTTTTGGGATAATAATATAGGTCCAAAGAAACGTAAAACTGGTGTTAATCAAGTAATAAACAATTCAATGTTTAAACAATTAAAAGATATGAACTCTGCTTATTACAGCAGGAATTGGGCTGAAGGACGTAGATGGTACTATCCAGAGATAAAAGACATGTCTGAGCCTATTTATACTGACTTTACTATGGAACAGCGTAATAGTATGATTACTAAAGCTGTTGCTGAATTAGGGAATATTGATTGGTCTGACAATGTATTTAACAGAATAGATCTTGACATTAAAGCTAAAGTGCATGATGTATGGGCTTTGAAAAAGAAAGATTTAGATAAATTAAAAATACAGTTAGGAAGAGGTTCATTTTCAGTTTCTTGGAATCCTAAAGGGCCTCTTGCTAAAACTTTAGAGCACGATCTACATACTATTGATGGCAGGAATGCAGCAGTTACGAGTGAGGCAAAATTTCGCAAAGTAGTAGCTGGTTCACATATATTAATGGAGAAAGGTTCTACTGAGAATATTAAGAAATTATGGTGGCGTAGAAAGAAAATTGAAGAGTTTTATCGTCTTGCAGAAGATGCTATAGTACGAGACATGTCTGATATAGTATCATTTGAAATGCTTCATGATTATATACTTAAACATCCTGAAGGTAAAAAGGTTCCAAGAAGAATTGTAGAAGAGTTATCAAAATTTGCTCAAAATATTAAACGCTATAATACAATTAATTTAAATAATCGTAAAAATGTAACTGATGCTGATATATTCGATGAAAAGCAAACATCTTTCGAGGATTCATTAGAGCTAGATCAATGGATTACTAATTATAAAAAAGGGCTAGGAAAGACTGGTAAGGGTACAGTAAATAAAATAGGACGTCCTCTTACACAAATTGAACAAGATATATTAGATGTTATGCTTGTTGGCACTGCTGATAGATACAGACTAGATCAAATAGATAAATTTACAAGCAAAAATAGAAACTTAACTCCTCACGAATTAACAGTATTAGCACATGAAAGAGTTAAGGCTTCTGGGACATCTTTAAATAAAGGTGGAATTGGCAGTCAGTCTGTTAGTGATAAAGTAGTTTTAGAATTGATGAATAGATATGCTGCTAAATTTGGACAAGATATACCGCCTCCTGTACCTGATAAGGTTGCTAAAGAGAGTAATAAAAAGGCTGCAGAAGATCCGTTAAAGGTAAAGGTTAAAGATGAAGAAACAGGTGAAGAATCTACTATAGAAATTGATGATAATCCTTATAGTGGCTTTGAGTACTTAGGTCAAGGCGTTATTAAAGACAAAGAGCTTAAAGGCCTGGTAAGAATGTTGGCTGATAATATTAAATTCTATCAACATGCCTTTGGAGATACGCCTCAAGAACGTGTAAAGAATGTTAATCTATTTACTCGTGGAGTTGTCAATAAAGACTTAGCTGCCATGAATAAAGAAGATTATCGTATTATAAATAGATATCTTAATGATTTACGCTCAGGGACATGGTGGCAAAGAAACGTTGTAAATAATGTAAGAAAAACAGGCATTATACCTAAACGTGCTTATATGCAGTTTCCATTAGCTGTGGCTAGAGAGCGTATGCAAAATGATTTACGATTGACTATGGAACAGGGATACTTTCAAGACTTTGAAGGAAGGCCTAAGGTTGGAGCAGTTGCTCGTCCTACTCACTATTTAGAAAGACAACAATTCTTTGTTGGACGAACCACTGATTTAGCTACTAAATATGAAGAAGAGCAAACTGAGGCTTTTAGATCAGAGTTAATGAAAAAGACTGGATTTGAGTCCATAGAAGAGGGAGAAGCCTTATATGAAATAGCTGTTGTTCAGCGTGAAAAAGGCATTATCAATTCAATGTTGGCAGACAAGAATGGAAGTGCATTTGATTCTGTTATCGATTATAAAATATTGCAATATAGAAATAGTGAAAAAGAAACTTATGAAAAGTATCCTTGGGATGAATGGAAGAATAAAAAGTTCAATGTTGCTATTGGAGAGAAGACTAAGAATTTGACTGGTCAGCAAATTGTTGATAGTATTAACCAAGTTATTACACAACGCGCTAAATCAATACATGAAGGATGGATTTCAAAGACTCAAAAGAATTTAGATAAATTCAGAGCAAAAGATAGATTTCATGACCACAATAATACTATCCCTAAATATGATATAGCTAAATTTACTAACTATATTGATAAGCAATTAAAAGAAGGCAAGCCTCTTGATATGACAGAATTTGGCCTAGATGGATTAAGAGAGATTTCTAGAAGTATGATGCTTCAATCAAGAGAAACTCCGCCTGACCTATTTAAAGCAATGATAAAGCAAGATGTAGATAGTACTGGGGCATTTGATTTTAACAATTATTATCCTCACGCTCATATGGATAGCAAGAAGGCGATAGAATCTCTTAAGCGTGGGTTAGACTTCTTAGACTCTTCACCGTTAGATCCTACCCAAAAAGAGGCTGAAAAGCGCAAATTACTTGTTAGGGTTAAAACTTTAACAGGAGAATGGCTTCCAGACGATATGGTTGAGACTGCTCAATATGATCAGGCTTTAAGAGATATTGCTGCTGGTAAAAAAGGTGATTGGTTACAGTTTTTTAATAGCAATCCTAGAACAGGCAATATGATGTCTCGTAATAATCACTTAGGTGGTTGGGAAAAAGATCCTGGTGTATGGGAAATGTATCAATCTCAATTGATAAAGACTTATTATCGTCAATTATCACAAATTATGAATCGTGCCACTATTGATGAGTTTATTACTCAAAGCTATAAACAGAAGAAGCCTGTAGAATGGACACGTTCATGGGCTAATTTCTATAAACTATATGCTCAAGATTCAGCAGGGTTCCCTGTAAATATTCCTCAGGAATTTTTAACTAAAGATAGTCCTATGAATATCAAAGGTACTCCTTATGGATGGTGGGCAGATAGTAATGTAAGACGAGTATTGAATAATGTTCGTAAAAAATTAGGGTTTCAAGAAGATGCTAGATTGCCAGAAGAATTACAAGGTATCGATGTTAGTAGCTTAAGACACTGGTCTAATATAGAGGCTAAATATCAAATGGCTACTCTATTAGCTCACCCTAAATCATCTATTAATAACTTATATGGTGGTACTCTTCATACTATACAATCTGTTGGATGGCAGAATTGGAGGAATGCTAGGAATGTAGATTACCTACGTGTTAATCTGCCTGGTGAAGCTAAGAATTTTAAAGCTCGAGAAGATGTAACTAAATGGGCTATTAGTCACGGTATTGTTCCTGACTTTATTCAGCAAGAGGCTGGGTTAAGCCCTAATTTTAAAAAGGGTAAATTTAGAGATTTTTATAATGATGCCATTAAATTAATTAGACAAGATCCATCTGTTAAAGATAGGACTTTATTAGATTTAGCAAAGAAACATAAGATTACTGAGTCAGCATTTCAAAAAGCTGCGTGGTTCATGCGAGAACCTGAACGTGCATTACGTCGAGATGCATTTGTGGCTCATTATCTACAAGCTAGAGAGAACATTGGTAGTGCTGAGATGGATTTGAATCATCCATTTCTTATTGAACAGGCTAAAAAAGGTGTTAAAGCAACACAGTTTTTATACTCTGCTCCTTATAGGCCAGCATTTGCCAGGTCAGCATTAGGAAAAGTTATGACACGTTTTCATCTATGGGCTTGGAACTCAGTAAGATTTAGAAAAGATATAATTAATGAGGCTGATAAATATGGGTGGAGACAAGGTACTCCAGAGTTTGATAGGTTCGTTCGTATGCAAACAAGTGATATGTTTGTTCTTGGTTTAGCAAATATTTTTGCATATTCATTATTTGACAATTCTCTTCCACAGCCTTGGGGCTGGTTTCAAGATACTGCCGATTGGATATTTGGTAGTGAGAGGGAAAGAGATAGAGCATTTTTTGGGGCTTATCCAACAGCAATCGCTCCCCTCCAGGCAATCACACCGCCTATAGCACGGATAGGCCCCGCTGCCTTTACAGCATTTGTTAATAATGATTATGCTAGACTAACAGATTACTATATTCCATCAATGCTTCCATTTGGTAGAATTGGTAGATCTATTAAAAAGACTTGGGATAATCCAATTAGAGGAGTCGAAGAGTTTACTGGGCTTCCTTATGGACAGTTTCATAGAGAGGTAAAGGAATTTAGAGAAGATGACGGATAGAGAACAAGCTGGTTTAGTGGCAATGGGATTAACAGGCGCAGGAGTTTTAGGTGCTCTTCTTGCTAGAAATCCCAAACTATTAACTAATGCTATTAATAAGACTAAATCTGGGACTAAAAAGGCTACTCAAAAGGTAATAGGTCCTTGGATGACATACGTTCAACCTCCTGGATCCTATACTTTATCTGGTCAAGTTGGAGCGGCTACTAAAGCTTTACGACATCCTCTAGCTACCGCTAGATCAATTAGATCTCAAACGCCTATTTGGGATAGTGATGAACACATCTACACTCTTGCAATTAAAGGCCCTAAGGGTTATGCGGAAGGGGGATTACTTGGATTACTTCCTCGTATAGACAAAAATATAATTAAAAAATCTAACTTGCGTGATAAAGTAATGGATGATACAACAGGGTTTGGAAAATATATTAGTGGTAAAAATACTGAAGAGAAAATTAGAAGATTAAACCATAGACTCCCTCTTTGGAGGCGTGGTTGGGGACAAAAACCTTTACCTAAAGGGCATCGTTTAGAGAAGTTTGAAGATTTATATATATCAAATCCTGATGGAACTATGAGTTTTAACCCTGCAAATGCACAAGGCAAGAAGTATATTCAAGAAACTAAACGAATTTCTGCTATGGATAAGTATTATAAAGATAAAGGTGTAAAGGTTGTTACTCCTGATGCTATGGGACAAAAGAGCCAAAGAGAGTTTTTTGAATTAAGAAATAAGTTTAAAAACACTGGAGAATTGAGTGCTAAAGAATTGCAGGATATGAAAGACGGTAAATATGGGACTCTTGGTAAATGGTTTCAAAAAGTAGCTGTACATGGAAACCGAAGTTCACAGGAGTATCTCAAATGGACAGGAATGAATATTATAGATAATGAGGCAATGCTTCCATATCATAAACTTACTGGAGGATTTGGTAGAGATTTTGATAAAAACTTATGGTGGGACGATTGGGATTTTGCTCTTAATAAAGGTGAGCAACCTAGGTCTAAAATTCTTAAAAATTTATGGAAAGGAACTAGAGACCCTTATTATTTAGAAAAAGGTATTGATGGCATGGAACTGCTTAAACATTTAGGTAAATATAATTTACGTAAAGTATTAAGTAAAGGTATGGATCCTGTAAGACTTACAGGTAATTTAGACGATTTGCCTATTTATAATCCACATGAAATTGTTAAAGATAGATGGGGGCTTTAGCCATATTTCTTACGTTGATACTCTAGTATTCGCTCAACTATATCGCTAGTTTCAAGATTGCTAACCTTTTTCTTTCGAGAGTAGATATACCCTACTTTCCTACCTCTTTTATTACTATTTTTAGATGAATCACTCATTTTAACCCTGTTTCAATTAATATTAACGAAAAAAAAAGACTAAAGTGCTACACGAAGTAGCACCTAGTCTCTTATAATTAGATTGTCATAGCCCAGGTCCGCTGATATTATCAGGGTTCGGCTGGCTTTCGGAGCTATTACCATCACTATGATGCTCTGAATTTGCTTTCCGAACTAGAACGCATATTTTATCACCTATAAGTATATCTTGTTCAAAGATATCTATGAGACTCTCGGGTTCAACCTTGTCGATACCCGCCTGATCAGCTATACTTAATATAGTGTCTCCTATGACAAATTTCCAAGCAATATCTGTAATCCCCTCATCGTTTTGAGAAGATTTAACATATTTCTTTGCCTCTGCTAATCTATCCGTCATTTTTCATTATCCCCTTGTCTCCAAAAGATGTTACGTTAGCATCCCAAACAGTAGCTTTCATTGCATGCTTTAGATCTTTATCTTCGATCATAGCATATAGTATAGTTAAATATACTATTGCATCTGTAATTCTACCTCTAACATCTTCTCTTTGACTTTCATGGCCTTTGATGTATGAAACTATACCATCTACATGCTTCATTAAATACACCATCAGGACTTCTTGATTAGACATATCTAATCGTTCTGCTAGTCTATCAAAATTTGCGAATGCATTGCTTTCATTATCTGCATATTCTTTTTGTCCTGATTTATGGACTTTTTCACAAATCTTAAAGACTTGTTTCATTTGAGTCATCATTTCCTGATAATTCATCACACTCCTTTTTTTTAATCGCTAAAACCTTAGCTTTATTATCTTCCCCTCATTTACCGAACTCTGGTTTTCTTGGTTCGCTTAAATATTTTTGAATCATTGCTGCCAATACTTGTTCTAAAGCTTTAATGTCATTATGAGTCACAAATGCTTCAAGTCTTTTCTCTAATAGATCCATCCTTTTTTGAAGTTTCTCTATCTTCATTATTCATGTCTCCTATACTAGGATTATTAATCGAATCTCAGCCATCATTATAGCCACAATTAGGGCATCCAAAATTACATGCCATTGCAGATAAGAATGATCCACACGCTACACATTGCATCATCTTATAACTCATAATGCGTATCTAAGATATTGCTCTATCCACCAGCATCTTCCATTGTCAGATACTGTAGCAATAGCGTCCTTCTTTTTTTCGTCATATCTTCTACTATCATTATAACTAAGCTTTCGTCCGATCTCTTTATATGTTTTAGGCTCTAGTCCTGGGAATTTCGGTTTTATTCCCTTGCCGTATACTTTCTCTGTCATATCTTATTACCCTTCCTAATTAATAAAAGGCTTCACTACGTGAAGTTTAATTAGCTGCCCACCCGCTATGGACACAAATGACACCTGCGGCCATCACTAAATGATTTTATGCTTTTCCGACCATCTTATCGTAATAAAGCCTTTTATATTATGTACTGACTTTGCGTAAGTCTTGTTTGACTTGCTCCTGCTGTTTATGTCGTTCGTTATACGCTTTACCACGCGTCTCTGGATACAACTCTTGACATTTACGTCTAGATCTACTGATATTATATGGACTAGATATGATTCCATCTTTCCAATGAACCATAAGCTTTTTAGCACTTAATTTATCAATATTAATTGAAGGTTTAAGCTTATTAAGCTCCCATTTCCATATATTATATGTTAAATCAACATCATTGTCAGCGAGTTCTTTCCTTGCTGTTATAAAGCCTTTTACTGCATTAACCATATTGATTCTCATCTGAATATATCTCCTTTGGCTAATTTTCGTAGTACATAATCACGCATATCCTCTGATTGTCTATTAAGCCAGTGTAATAATTTACTGTAATCTCGATGTGATAAACTACCTTTTCTTGTATTACATCTATCACATATTATTTGGAGATTCCTAGCAATACTATCACCACCATCACTAAGAGGCTTAACGTGATCACACACCATATTCCTAACATCAAGCATTCTTTCACAATATCGACATTTCTTGCCATAAACTTGGTGAAATAACTGTCTAATTTCATCAAGTGTGATTTTACATTCGACTTCATACTCCTTACTCCTTCTTTTTAAAGATGACTTAAGTGTAGCTGACTTTTTCATCAATCTATGAAATACTTTTTTAGAAAAGTGTTTATGCACTACTTGAAGCTTTGGCATAAACTTACTTTCCCAGGATTTCATTTTACCTCTCACTTGTTAAAGCCTATTGTAAAATGAAACTCTAATCTCCATAGTTGAAAACTTATCATTATATAAGTCCCTCTATCATCAGTTGTGTTTTTCAGTCCAAAGCCTATTAATTTCAATAGACATAACCAAAAACCATTAGGTACGAAGCTTTCTTCATCCCTTAATAGCTTGAAATGAATTAACATTATGATCTCCTAACTCTTTTGACTTTCTCAATTGAGAAGCCTGCTATACCAAGATTGTTTTCGGTGGCCTCGATTACTGCTTTACGAGCACCCTTTTTGTCCACCTCAATCTTAGCTCTTTTGTATTCATCGGGAATCATTCCTTCATCTGTGACCTCTAAAGGTCCCCATGTTTCATACATTGAATAACGAGTAGTGTCTGTTTTAAATACACCATCGTTACCTGCTGTCTCTATAATCATAGGAATGATTGTTTTATTTAGATAGTCATTAGAACGTTTGATAGCATTCTTTTTAGCTCTTAATCTCTTGATTTCATCATTCATTACACTAATTTCAGAGTCTATTACACTAGATTGTCTATTCATTTCCACTACAAAGTAATCTATACTATCTATTTTGCGTCCTATCTTTCCACGGACTTCCTGTATTGCTTTATCAACCTCACCTATAGTTACAGTTGAATCAGGATTTTGTATTTCAAGCCATTCTTTTTCTTCTTCTAGGTCAATTAATGTACCTATCAGATCACGTGACGTCAATTTCGTCATGATGAGCTCTCCTTAATCTAAATGATGGTGTCCATTTGAGTTGTGTATCAAACAAGTCACCATCTGTGTTCTTGAGTAAACTAACAGTCTTAAAATCATCTTTTGCCTGTCCGTTTATTCCAATTACTTTTCTTGACGCATTTTCTATTGCGCCACTACCTTTACCAGCATACAGATCAATTATTTGATTTCTGCTATACTCCCTTGATACTTGAGATACCTGTATGATTATTATATCTCTGGTTACTGCCAATGAAGACAGACTATGAGATATGTATTTAATCTTTTCGTACTCTCCTTGATATTGTCTTGGAGTTTCTACTAAATCGATATAATCTACTATTACTAATGAAGGTTGCAATTCAGTTATCTTTTGTTCTATTAGTTTGACTGTAGGAGGCGATTCCTGTACTACCATGTGTTGTAATAAATCATGGTTTGATTCATATAATTCATTATAATGTTGCTTTACATAATCTTTATCGGATCCTGATACAATCTGTAGTGACCTTCTATGTAAGTAAGATGCACTAAGCTCTAATGACAGATATAATGTAGGCACTTGAAATTCAGTTTTAATTAAATCTTCCTGAAAATCATAGCCTAATGCTATATTATGCGCTAGAGTTGTTTTGCTACTGCCTGTTGGACCGAAGATGGTTACTAATTCACCTGGAAGTATTTCACAATCCTCTTCAATCCCAAGCATATTTGATAATTGAATTGATCTGCCACTATAATCAGTGGTTAATCTTTCATGTAAGTCCTTCTGCATATCTGGAGCTGTTTTAATATCAACTATTAAATCTTTACGTTTATAATGTATGCATCTTGGATTACAATGTTTATGCATTATTGCGTCGTTGCATCCATATTGTACACCACTATTATAAACATACTCTACTTTTTCTATTACAGCGTTTTCATCTAAATGATTATTATTCCAATGTAATAGTGCAGCTTTACATGCTTCAGAATTAATACCATTTCTTTTATAGTGAGATGCTATACGTAAAATAGTATTATTTCTACTGCCGTCTTGAGGACCTACTTTATACATTCGTTGAACACAAGTTACAATGTTTCGCGGTTCCGTTACCTTTTTAAACTCTTTAACTTGTTCGGTGCCTTCAAAGATATGTTCTTCAAATTCACCTTCACCACATAGCTCTGTATATGGAAAGGCTAATCTAGGCTCTTTAGCCAGTTCTTTTATGGCGGCCGCTTTTAAGTTAAAGATTTCGTTCATTCTTAACGGAATCTTATACAATTTAGTCTTTTGATTTATAGTATGCGCTACTCTATAAATAGACGTTCTTGTATATACAGCAAGATCTATCGTATCAAACAGTTTTTTCATTGTCTGTTTGACTGTATACGGTAAATTCTTGCTAATATCGAAGTTGAACACTGTTGCTGGAAATACTATGTGATATCCACTACCAGAGAAATACGGTTGTATATTCTCTTGTGATAATCCCATTTCTTCCAGTTGATATAATACTGCTTGAGCTTTTTGAAGAGTATAATCGTCGGAGTTATCCCCTTTATCTACATCAATTAGTATATTATCAATAGCTCTGTCTCCAAAGTATGATTTAATGGATCCTGCTTCTTCAGCAAGATTATAAACATCTGTATCATACAAGAAGACACTTCGATACAATGGAACATTTGTTCTTATTGCATCTCTAATCCTCTCGGGTAAATGAGATTTTTGAATAAGAACCCCTCTGTTACGAGGGGTCCCAATTGCTATCTCTATCCAAGAGTATTGATTAGAGGTTGTCAAGACTTAGATCTTTTAATTCATCTATGCTTAATTCGGCATCAAATCCTTTTGTACCGTTTGAACCTGAATCAGTATCTTCTTTAAGATAATTATTCTTTTTCAAATAAGCTATATGATCTGCTAATCTTCGTTCGTTAGTTCCTTCATTGCGCATTATTTTATTATGGACTCTTGTATATGATTTACCATTTTTAGGTGGTTCTTTATATACATAGACTAAATAAGGGAAATTCTCCCCTTTATCAACATATCTTTGTTCAAAGTATCCTGATATATCATCTATCTCTGTTCCATCTTCATCTTCCCATTTACCATGTTGGTTTATTCCACCATTCCAGCCTAATGCTGTACATAGGTAATTTATCCTGCGAACTAGTGAGTTCTCTTGAATAGTACCATCTGGGTTCTTTTCAAATGTTCCTGCGATTTTCAATGGACGATTATAATCACTTCCATCTACTTTTAACTCTACTACTAGGTATATTTCAGCCCAATCCCATTTTGCCGATTCATCTCTGAACTCAACAATACGAGCTTTCTGAATACCTAACCATGGTGCAGGTCCGTCTCCGCCACCTGCTTTTCTACCAGCTTGCAATATAGCCATTACTTATTCTCCTTATAGGATTTTATTTCGTTAATTACTGATTCATAATCAAATGGTATGATCTTTTGAGCTAATGGTTTTAATCTTGAGCCAATCATTCGCTCATCATAAGACTCAAAACTTAGATTATATCCACCTGATTCCTTATCACATGTTGTGTAGCCGATAACATCAGCCTTAGCTGTAACTGATCTAGCGAGTCCTGATGGTATCTGTGGTGACAACTGAACTTTATTATCAGTCGTCGCTGTTTGCTTTGAATGAGATATTAATACAAGACTACCACCAACTTTCTTCATAAACTTCTGTAGTCTAACTAATATATCGACATTCTTCTTTCTAGCATTAGCCCAACCTGAGCCCCAATCACCTTCAGATACATCACCAATACCCATCTCTTTACAGACAGCTTCTTCAATCCAAGAATTAACTTGATCTAAAGTATCGATAACAACTGTGTCTATGCCATAATCCTTCCAATTTGCCTCTAAATCCTTAAGAATTTCACTTAAAGAATATACAGGCATAGCCTTCCCTTTATCTTTCCCAGAACGATAGAAATAACCTCTCTCTTCAGGCGGTATAGCTTCTACCACTTCTTTACCATTCTTTACTACTTTAACACCATCAACTTCTTTTATTCGTGCTGGTGTGTTAAGATAAGCGCATGTTACTACGTTAGCACCATCGACAAAGTCTGAACCTAAATCGGTGTCTATTAAGAGAACTTTCTCTTGTCCACCTGGGCTCCATTTTGAAGCGTTGGTTGTCTTTCCTGTCTTTGGTTGTCCGACAAAGTACCATGTCAATCCAGACGGCAGTTCTCCTGACCAGTCTGTAGCGACTTTATTTACTTTTAGCATTTATTTACTCCTTGATAAGGGTTATAATCTACATCTTTTGTTGCTTATAATCAAGTAACATTGTTGGAAAATTAAAACTAAATTGTTTACTATATGGTTGCTTAGTTATTATCTTCCTTACAGTGTTTCCTATCATTGAGCCTGCAAATGACGAACAATATCCCGTTGCTTTTGCTGTGCATGGTTCTGGATCACCTTCACTATCTGGATACCAAATCTTTCTATATTCATTTAAAGATTTAGTTACATACTGTTGATAGTGTTCAGCTCCCATTCTTCCATCTATTACTAAATTAGGTTTAATAGTAGTTCTATATAGAGCTTCTACTGCTCCATATCTTGACATCATACTATCAAACCCTAAGATTGCTATATCATTACCACTTAAATAAAGAATAGTTGAGTTTTCAACTTTTTTCTTTATAACCATAACACTTACTTCAGGTTCTATTTCCTTCATCTTTTGTGTTAATGCTACAACTTTTAATGTTCCAACATCTGATCTTATATATTCTGATGTTCCTACGTTATGTATTTCGACTTTATCCATATCATATAATACAAATTTCTTAACACCCATTCGTGTTAATTCAATGGCTGCGGCACTACCTATAGCACCGCAACCAAATATATGAAATACTGTATCACCACATGAAGGGATAATGTCTTGATATCTTAGATTTATCATCTTTTCTCCTTGTTTGAAAAGTCTCTAATTAACTCGACATTATATTCTGATTCACAGGATTTACAGCCCCATATTTCATAGGGCCATAATCCTCCTGCTCTAATCCATTCAAGATTATCTTCGTTATCACAGCACTTAGGCATTAGTGATAATCCATTGAATCTGAATAATCAGAGCCATAGTCATAACTATCTATGATTAAATCTGTTGGATTCATCATTAATAGTTTATCCTTACATTCTTTACTAGTAGGGATAGCTATGCTTATATCATCTAGACCATTTTCTATACATTCATCTTGCAATTTACATAATCGAGTTTTAAATTGATTGTAATTTTGAGTTCCATCACACAATCCATTTATAACATGCTGTATTTCTTCATGTAAATAACTATATGTATCTGATAATATAGGGTGCATCTCATCAAACTCTCCTGGTGCAACTATAGCTTTAGTTTTATCCAGCTCTATTACTTTATTACCTACATCAAATAGAGTAGTTTGATTATTTTTGCCAGGTTTATATCTCACGTAATGACCATAACCATTATATGTTCTCGCTGGTAATGTGATTGGAGAACAATATGATTTAACTTGTTGAGATATTTTCTTTGGAACTTTACGGTCTGGTCTGCCTATAATATTAATCTCTACATCTTCATGCATAGGGTATGGTTTCCAATAATTTACTCTAAACTCATACTCTTCTTCTAGATTAACTACTAATGACATAGACATAAAACCTTCACTAAACTCATCAATTGCTGCGAGATCAGTGGAACTCCAAAATGCTGACATAGTATGATGTGAATGCCACCATAAGAATTGTAAACCCTTTTTCTTCTTATGTTTCATTGCTGTCTTTACATAATATTCAGCAAGAGCTTCTCTATCTAGTATAGTATTACTAGCTGATATCTCTTGCTTTAATATGACAGGTTCATCGATTACATAATCATCATCTTCTATATAAACTATTGCCATTCCACCTATTTCACTTTTAAACTCATCATAAGCTGATTGGGCGAAGTCTATGATTTTCTTCCAATTAATATATGAAATATTAATATCCATTATTCATTACTCCTTCCTAAAGATGCACTCCATTCTAACATACGAGCCATTGTTTCTTTCTGCTCATCTGTTAATGGAACTGCAGCTTCTCTTTCTGTTGTATATTGATAGTACTGTTCGCATGTATCCCGTAAAGCACAATTAGAATTATCGCACACTTGTACGCATGCTTCAATTACTTGAGCATCATCAGTAAATCCTAAATTATCTCTTACGTTATCACGCATTCTATTCCAGCACTCTCGAGTATTTTGTCCAACACTATCTCTATATAGTGAACTAAATGCTTCTGGTAATCCATAGTGAGCTCTATTAATAGGATTGAGAGGGTGTGTTCTTCCTACAGTAAATGTAGTAGCCCATTGTATAAACTGTAAAGTTAAGGCTTCTAGTTCTAAATTTACTGCATTACTCTGCATGTCACTTGTTAGATCTCCTAAGCATACTGATTTCCATGTTCCATAGCCACCATAGTTTGTTGATACATATGGGTGAGATAGTCCTTCATAGAAATATTGACCACGAACACTTAATAAATCTCCACGTGCATAAGCAGCATTATAATAATTATGTATATTGCCCACTGGCACAGCTCCTAGCCTGTAGAGTTGTAATTTATTTAGTAGTCTTGGTATTGATATAAATGTCTGAAGTATTAATTCACCGCCTGGTATTACCGCTAGTTCTTCACCTTCTATATTCTCAACTTGAATTGTGAAGTCCTTTAAATGAAAGGATATTGATAGCTTATGATCTTTAAAACCATTGTAATCAACATTATCCCAATCAGTTATTTCAACATATTCTTCAGGACCATCTGGCATTCTCTCAAGTTGAAGTATTTCGATGTTTATATGTAACGGTATTGTTTGCAATTTAGATAGATTAGCTACAGCTATTTCAATTCTAGATTTAATAATATCTAGCGATTCAAATACGACTTCTGGATCTTCTAGCCATATCATACCATCTCGTCTTGCAGTAGTCAGCATATCATGAACTTTTTGTATTCTGTCTTTCATGCGATCAAAGCCAAATACATTATTAGTAATTCGTTCAAATATATACTTGGGTTGGCTTGCTCCTTCCCAATTTAACTGATGTCTTATATTATCTATAATTTGCTGTTTATATCCTGGCGACCACCTGAATGTTTTTGAGAACTTTAAATCCATATTATATAATTCATTTAAAGTTGTCAACTCTTCCAATATTGGACCTTGTGGGCCTACATAAACACTATCTTCCATACTTTCATAGTTAGGACAATAGTTATTTAGATCATTAAAGACTTCTATTGCATTTTTCTTTGGTTCTGGATAGCTAAGAGCGAGACCCAGTTGTTGAGTCTCGCCAAATGCCTTAGCGTATTGCAATGAATCGTTATCCACCAGTTTTATTGTTATTTACCGCTGCAACCATATCACCATCGACTATCGGTGAATTAGGATCTGATTTCTCTTGACCATTAACATTTATAGGTGCGCCTGTAGGTATATCTCTCTCTATTCTTAACGCTCCTACTGTTGTTGCAGACGTTTCTACATCGGCAAATGATGCACTGTTGTGCATTAGTTTAATAGTTGGCATATGCTTTTCTCCTTTTAACTATTATTGTTTTGATTGTCGTCTTCAAATGTAAGATCGTCTAATATATCATCGACTAATAGTTGAAGTTCTTTAACTAACTTCTCTATTATCTTACATTTCCTTCTTAAGTCACCTAAGTGTATGTGGCGACTCATTGTTTAATCCGCCTTATCTCTATGTATTTATAAACATAATAGAGTAAAGCCAGTTTGAACATCATATCAGTTAAATGTGACATGACATACATTACATCATACATATCCATATGATTATCTCCCTGTTATTAAATTCTTTGAGGGGACTAGTTTGCTCACCCCTCTGTAAGTGTACCTCTGCTATCATACACTCTTTGGCATTTAATCCTGTGTTTTCCCGCGCGCGACCCGAAGAGTTTGTTCTCTTCGATTCTGTATTATAATTATTGAGAGAGATTAGGCTTATGGCTGTACATTTCCATGGCGCCTCTCACCATGCCTAATTTTCTTCCAGTAACTCTCTCAATGTTTCGGAGTCAAGTTGAAGGGCTAGGACATCTTGACTCCTGAGGTAAAAGAGCAGTCTATGCTCTATTCACGATACGACAACCGTTTAGTATAACAGTTGTCTAAATAAGAGCCCCTCTTTTTAGCTATAATAGTCCTACTGCACTGTTTCTTCCCTTAACCCTGCGTTTTGATAACCTATACTTTCGTTTTTCACCTTCGATCTTATCGTAACACTCAAAGAACTCGTCTGAGAGTATTTTTATCTTCTTTTTGCGACTTGGAGGCACATAATGCCATAGTTGCGACATTATATCTTGTGCTTCATCCAAGAGGTTATACACACGCTCTTCCATTTTTACTCCTTATTGTAAATCTTTTGAGGAAGAATATCGGGGTCAGGTTTCATGTACCATAGTCCTATTAAATCACCTTTAGCCATCTTTTTAAACCATGATGGTGGTGTATTGGGATATTCATCAATAGCCCATTTCTCTAACATATCCCTGTGTTCATTTTGATAGGGACATCGCTGCACTACTGTTGGTTGTGTAATAAAGTTCATAATGGCTAACACTAATAGTATTAAGCCACATATCCAAAACAATGACATTATCATAAGCACTCCTGTTTCAATTTATTGGTTAATTTATTAATCAAGCGGTAATACTAGAGAATAGTCGTCTTTTGACACTCTATGGTATTACTACCATGAGATACTCCTACTCTCTAGCTTATGTGCAATAGTGAAATAGCACCGATTCAAACGGCTCTTCGATATAATTTGGCTAGCCTACTCAAAACGAGTATATCTTTAACCTACCACCATTGCACATCTTTGTTGCGGGGACAGGATTCGAACCTGTAACCTCTTGGTTATGAGCCAAGTATTGTACCATTCCACTACCCCGCTACTAATTACTTACTGTTCTTCTTAAGAGTAACAGCATCTCTTATTTGGTCATCAGACATTACTGAGATGATATTATAATCGCCGCAATTGCCACAACAGCTAATTATAAATAGTACATCTTCAATATCAAAGTCTTCAGTAGTTTTGACAACTAGACCTACGCCCCCATTGTCAATAGGCTGAGAACCATCGGAATAGTACCAATCACAGGCCTGATATTCCTCTAGAGTTATTATTTTCAAGTTATACTCCTTTGTTTCAATTGTTCTATGATAATAGGACAGGGACTTGCTAAACCTAGATCCCTTTCTTGATACCACTATGTGTGGACTTATACAAGTAGTGAGCTCATCTTTAGTTTAGCAAGTTAAAATGTCCTGATCTCTATGACTTATACTTATTCTCCCCAAAGACTATCTGTCTAGCTCGTTCAATTGCTTGAATCTCGCTATTAGCCTTTACTACAAATCTTCTGTTATGTATCGTGAATACATACCTGTTAGTCATTGGGTTATAGTGCATTACATCACTCATTATCATTTATTGTTCCTCCATGTTCTATCCATTGTTCTCTGGTTACGATAAGAGGTATTTCTTCGCATACAGCCCAAGCTTTAGCTTCTTCTATAGCCTCTTCTTTAGTTTCATAACCTTGCATACCTGTTTGCATTGGCCCGTGATCTTTATCCATTAAGCACGCTTTCCAACCTGCTATTGGATGATAGACTGTTAGCCATTGCTGTGGTATCTTATCATCATTCATATTGTCCTACCTTTCTACACTTACGTGTAATACGCGCACGCGATAATAGACTACTACGTGCTGTTTCAATTCTATGTCAAAAGGGGGAATACGGATGTATCCCCCCTGAACCACGACTGTGGTACTACAAGCCTAAGGACTCGAGTGCGATATCAGCCGCGAGCGGCTTATACGTCACACCGAGTGCTTCGGGTTTAGTACCAGTGGCTTTGAAGTGCGTGATGGAGTCATCTACGATGACATAATCGACATTTTCAGAGACATTCTTAATCTTTGGAAAAGATTTCTGAATGTTTCTGACAATGTCAGCACTGAGAGCCACGGGTGGTTCAAAGGACTTATCGGCGTTGCGAAACGTCACCCCAAGATTAGAACTGTAAACTAGTTTATTGTTCTCATCTTTGGCTGGGACGAATTCGCCTCGGCGATTAGTGGTGCCTACAAGTGTATTGCGAGCGTGAAGGGTTATGTTGTTGTTGATCGTTTTATCGTTCTTAGACATAAGACATGTTCCTTTATGTGAGTGAGACAGTTAAGCACCTAGTAATGTTGTACCACTAGGTGTGTGAGGCTCCACTCAAAGCATCACAATGCGAGAGGTGGCAAGCTCAGCCTTCCTCGACGTAGGCGTCGAGCTGAAGGCGAGCTTAATCACAATATCCCCACTCTTGGAATCGAGATGGGGTGGGGGGACCCCACACCCTCAATTCCGAGGGGGATGGTGTGTTGTATATCGTGTATCCAGAATCTATAGAAATTTTTTTAGGAATTGAATTTTTTTTTGTTTTGGAAAAAATAAGTGTTGCATATTAAATTATTTATGCTATTTTATATAGTCTATATAGTAGACTACTATGTAATTACTTTCACAATAAGGATTTAAAAGGGATGGGTTTAGTAGATAGAGTTAAAGAACACGAAGGTTTCAGGTCTAAGGTGTATAAGTGTACCGAAGGTTTTGATACTATTGGGTATGGTTTTGCCATTAAAGACCTAGAATTAACAGAAGACGTAGCAGAGATGATATTAATGCAGAAACTTGACAAGTTAGCTATGAGTGTTAAAAAGGCCTTTCCTTGGCTAGATAATGCTCCACCTGAAGTAGAAGACGTTTTAATAGAGATGTCTTACCAAATGGGGCTTTCTGGCGTTAAAAAGTTTAAATTAGCATTGAAGTACATGGAGCATAAGAACTGGGATCGTGCAGCCGATGAGATGTTGCTATCCCGTTGGCATCGTCAAACACCGAATCGAGCAAAGAAGTTAAGTAACGTTATAAGGGGTTTGGCTTAATTGTACCAAATCTCTATCAGACATAAGGGTAAAGGTGTAAGGCAGTACACCATATTTACAGAAGATGAAGCGAAACAAGAAGGTATCGACTATAAACACTGGAAAGAAGCCGAAATCGGCGAGTACGCCATTAGCGACGATGGGTACGTTGCTATGGTTATCCAGAAAAAAGACTACCCTGGGACTAATAAAAACAGTAATACTTATGTGCGTTTACCTTGGGGTTACGCCTTTTATTCTCACAAGTATCCTAATAAGAAATTTAAAGCGGCAGGTAGGAAGAGTAATGGTACTTTTTCGGGGAAAACGCAACTAGAAGTAAGGGCAGGCCAGGATACAATGAAAAACCTGGCTACAGCTTACTCTGTGTCAATGAACTATGACTTAGCTATTGACATGGTATTTGACTCCACTACTCCACAGGAGAGGCGTAAGTGGAAAAGATCTATGAAAACGGAGGTATTTCGTAAAATGATAAGAGAAGAAATGCAAAAACTATTGCATGAGAAGGGTTATACTGAGTCAGATGTGATTGATATGCTTACAAAAGCTATGACTATGGCAGAAAACAAGGGAGATATCACTAATTTCCTTAAAGTTGTAGAAAATGTACAAGATATGCTTGGTATGAAAGACAAACCTATCCAAAAAACAACTCAAAAGCTTGAAGCATACTCTACTAGGAACCTCCTAGATGAGATTGCTAAGGAAGAAAAGACCTTAATTGCGGAGAAAACAGAGACTAAAGAGATAGAGAAGTGATAATAGAGAATGTAAACGATGATTTACAGGAAGCTTCCGATAAAAAGGAACTATTATTAAAGTTACGAAGTGATATAGGGTTATTTGGACGATTATGCTTCCCTACAGCTTTAAATAAGGCTACGCCTCCATTTCACCATGAGATATACAAAGCTATTAAAGATGAGAGTATTCCTCGTGTATTAATAGCTGCACCTCGTGGAAACGCTAAATCTACAGTAATATCACTCATATATCCACTATGGAAGGCTGCGTTTAAGCCTACTGATGGTGAAGAGTTCATTGTTATAGTATCAGAGTCACAAGCTCAGTCAATTAACTTCCTATCCCGTATTAAGTATCACTTAAACAATTCAGAGGTATTTAGAGATATATTTGGGGATATGGGGGCTACTACAGCTAAGAAGTGGAGTGGTACTGATATTATACTCGCTAATGGTACTAGGATCGTAGCTGTGGGTACAGGACAGAGAGTTAGGGGTTTTATTGAAGGAGATACCCGTCCTACACTAATTATAGTAGATGACTTCGAATCAGAGTTAAATGCAACCACAGATGAATTAAGGGCTAAGAATCGTAAGTGGATGACTGAGGCTGTTATACCTTCATTAAGTGATGAGGGCCGTATTGTGATGGTAGGGACGGTAATTTCAGAGGATTGTTTCTTATATTGGGCTAGAGAGTCCTCTGCCTGGAAAACCCTCTGGTATTCTATATTAAAGGATGATGGAACAAGTTTGTGGCCTGAACGGTTTCCTAAGTCAAGAATTAAAGCTATAGAGGAGGAGTACGCCTCTGTAGGTAATATTAATGGATTCTATCAAGAATACATGAATATAGCTCAAAGTCCCGATGAGGCTCCTTTTAAGCCAGAATGGATTAAGTTCCATCATTATGACTTTGAACGTATAAATGGACAAAATTGCTTAGTTCAGGTAAAAGGTGAAGAAAAGAAGATAATTCCGATCGAAGTCTTTGGTGGAGTGGATCCTGCGTCATCTTTATCTTTACGAGCTGATTTCTTTGTTATAGCCACTATAGGTATAGATGCTAACAATAATAAATATATTCTAGATATATATAGGGCGCATATATCTCCAAGTGAGCAACCAAAGAAGATTATAGAGATATTTAAGAAATTTAGACATAAGAAGATGAAAATCGAAACAGTAGCTTATCAGGAAGCTTTACGTGTTGCTACTAAAGATTTGATGCTTGAGAACAATTTATATATACCTGGGTTAGAATCAGGTGTAAAACCTAGAACAAAAAAATCTGAAAGGTTACTATCACTAGTACCATTATTAGCCAAAGGGGAATTTTACTTTAGACCACAAGATACAGAGGCTCGTACAGAGTTTTTATCGTATCCAAAAGGTCGTAACGATGATATTATGGATGCTATTTGGACAGGCTTAGACAAGGCTAGACCATGTAGATTGACTGAAATAGATCCAGATAAAGTAAAAAAGAAAAAGAAATTCCTTGATTGGCTTACCATGTGATAGTTATATTTAGCTGATGAATAAGGGCTCGAAAGAGGTTAAGAACCACAAACAGTTCGTTGAAGAGACGCAAGACCTTTGGAAGAAATACGCAAAGCATAGAGAAGAATGGGCTGATGCTGCTCACGAAGATAGAGAGTTTAGACTCGGTAAGCAGTGGACGCAGGAACAAGAAGAGACTTTAAAAGCAAGAGGGCAGGCGCCTATAGTAGTAAATAGGATTCATCCTGCCGTAGAAACTGCAAAAGCGATGCTTACATCGCGAAGACCCGCATTTAGGGTATCTCCTCGTGAAGATTCAGATAATAAAATTGCTAACGTTTTCAATGGTATGTTGGGATATATGTATGATGTATCCGATGGCGAAACTCAAATGCGACAAATTATTGACGATTACTATGTATGTGGTATTGGCTATGCAATGCTATATCATAATCCTATGATGGATAATGGCAAAGGCGAAGTATGCTTTCATTCATTAGATCCTATGGATGTATTTGTTGACCCTAATAGTAAAGATAGATTCTTTGATGATGCAGAGAATATTATCGTTTCTAAGAAATTCACAAAAGAACAAGCAGCAGAATTATACCCTATGTATGAAACTGCAATTAAAAATGCTACTTCTGAACATGCTGGGCATGATGAGCAGTATCCAATAACTCAATCAGCTAAGGTAAAAGGTATTATGTTCCCGCAAGATACTGATACTGCTGATTTAGATAAAGAATATGTTAGAGGATATGAACGATATTCTAAAGTTCGCGGAGATATGATTAGAGTATTTGAGAAATTCTCTGGTAAAGAGTTTATATATATGCCTGACGAAATGGAAGCTTATGTAAATACTAAAGCATATTTATATGGTAACCAGGTTTTAACTACTGCTGGACAAGTACAAGAAGCAGTAATGGATCAGAAGAAAAAACAAACTGCGAATCAAAAGATACAGTCTGGAGAGATTAATGAACAGATTGATAAGCGCAGAGAAGAATTGGAAGTATTTTTCCAAGAAAAAGAACTAGAGCTAAGAGAAGCTTTAGATAATGGAGATATTATTCCTGAACGATATCATCTAGAATTAGAAAAGACTCGTGAAGGATTAGAAGCAGAATTAGTTCAGATGTATCAACAATTGGCTGCAACTGCTAAACACTTAGAACATATAGATAGTGTTGCACCAACAAATTATGCAGAACTAATTGAAATGGGTTTTATTGAGTTAATACCAATTCAAGAAACTAGAATTAAATACTCAGTTGTTATTGGTGATAAAAAGTTGTATGATAGAGTATTGCCAATAGATAAGTACCCAATAGTTCCATTTATGAATATACATACACGTACTCCTTATCCAACTTCTGATGTAAGAATGGTTAAAGGATTACAAGAGTATATAAACAAAATTAGATCTTTGATTATAGCTCACGCTACTACATCGACTAACATGAAGGTTTTAATACCTGCTGGTTCTGTAGATATGGCGGAGTTTGAAGAAAAGTGGGCACAGCCTGGAGTAGGTATAGAAGTTGATTTCGACATGGGACAGCCTGTAGTTGCAGCACCGACACCATTGCCGAATGAACTTTATCAGAATGAAATTACTGCAAAAGCTGATATAGACCATCAATTAGGACTATATGAGATGATGATGGGTAATACTTCAGCAGCCCCTCAAACATATAAGGCTACTATTAGCCTGGATGAGTTTGGTCAAAGAAAAATGAAATCAAAGATGGCAGATATAGAGGCAGGCCTAAGAAGACTTGGTACCCTGGCAATACCTATGATGCAATCTTTATACACCGTAGAAAAGGTCTTCAGGATAGTTGAACCTAATAATTCAATGACCGAGTACGCAATCAATAAAAGATTGTTCGACAAAAAAGGTAATGAAATTAGTAGATTCAATGATATCTCTGTAGGCAAGTACGATGTGGTCGTAGTTACTGGAAGCACTCTCCCTACCAACCGTTACGCGGAGTTGGAATTTTATATGGAGGCCTTTAAGACAGGAATTATTGACCGTCAAGAAGTACTTAAGAAAACAGAAATCTTCGATATGGAAGGTGTCTTACAGCGTGTTGATATGATAGCTCAATTGCAACAGCAGTTGAAACAAGCCCAAGAAGCTATTAAAGAGCTTAAGGGTGACAAGCAAACACGTGACCGTGAGAACGTAAACCTTAAACAAAAAGTCGAAGTTGAGAAATTCAAGACTAAACTTGCTGATGTTGATACAAAAAGCAAGTATGCGGGTCAATTATTTGAACGTCGTCTTGATGACACCTTAGGTCTAATTGAAAAACAAGTCCGCGATCTTAAATCAAAAGAGGGTACCTCTAAAAAGTAATAGAGCCCCCGAATTAAAGGAGAATAGGCAAGATGGAAAAAGAGACTAACACCCAAGCACAAAATGACTTAGTGACACCTGAGGATTGGACGGAAGAAGCGTTCCCCGAGGCTCACAAGCCTGATAGTGACAGTGGCTTAGAAACTAAAGAGGAAGAAGCAATCCCTGCGGATGTTCCCGATTTAGGCATTCCTAAACAAACAGAAACTGGAGAGATTGATCCGAATGAAGCAAAGCGCTTTCAATATTGGCAATCAAGAGCGGATAAGTTGAAAAATGAAAATGAAGCTTTACGCGCTCAAATGGAAGCTCCAGTTCAAGCTCAGGAAGAAGCCCCACAGGAAGAACCAAAGAGAGAATTTCCTCCTCCACCAGAAAGACCTAGAAAACCTCGTTTATACACGAGAGAAGAGGCAATGACTGATCCCAATAGTATAAGTGCGCAGTATGATGATGCACTTGATAATTGGCGTGACAGAATGGATAAATATAACAATCTCTATGCTCAGTACAATGTAGCTTTAGCAGAAGAGCGTATGGATGCTATTGAAGGCAGACAGCAAGCTGTTGAGCAAGAAAAAGTACAAAGAGCTGAAAGGCAACAAGCTATGGGCGAATTGAGCGAATATGTTCAAGCTACTTATGGCTTAACTCCTGATGAGACTTATGATTTTATCGATACAATGTCACAACCAGAGTCCTTAAGTATTGGTAACTTAGTAGAACTTTATAAAATGAAGGGCAAACAAGTAATCAATAACGTTCCTACACAAGTAGGTACAGAAGTAGGTAATAATGAATTTGCATCAGAGCCATCTGAATTGTTTAAACAAACAAAGAGAGCTCAGCAAGTTCCTTCACCTATGGGCGTAATGTCAGGACAGGCTGAAACAAAGTCTAATACCGATTCTATTATGGACGAGATGATTGAAACATATAATAAAAAGAACCCTTTTTAATAAAAGGATTAGGTAAAGGAGTAGTCAGAAAATGGCAACACAATATACTAAAGGGTTTGGTAAAGCGGCTGATGGCTTATCGTTAAATAATGATAGACGGTTATTTAACTTTGGAGAACGGATCGCTGAACTAGCCCCACAACAATCTCCTTTTTTCGTTTATTTGAGCAAGGTCGCTAAAAAACCAACGGACGACCCAGTTTTCAAATGGATGGAAAGGAGACATCAATGGCAACGTAGAGATTTTTATGTTTCTGCTAAAGCAGGATCTGTACTTACCATTTTAGTAGCACATCAAAAAGATGGAACACCGAAGTTTGACGCTGATGGTAATCCAGATTATAGTGTGGTACCATCATGGTGGCATATGCCTGGAACAGATGCTAGTGCCGATGATCACGTAAAAGATGCAGGTGATACTATTGTTCGAATTAACGGATTAATGTACAAAGTTACTAAATTCGATAATGAAGTAGGTACACCAGCAGTAAAAATAACAGTAGCAGCATTAAATAGTGGAACCCCTGCCGTAGGCGACTATGGACAAATATCAGGTTCTGCATTTGATGAAGCGACTTTATCTCCAGATGGTTGGGTAGATGAATTAAGTACAGCTGAGGCTTATACTCAGATATTTAAAACAGCTATTCCACTATTCTCTAATACAGCTATGGCAACTCGTTATAGAGGTATTGCGGATGAATTTAAAAGAGTGTGGCAAGAAAAACTTATGGAACATAAGATGGATCTTGAGCAAGCATTCTTATTTGGAGCTGGAAGTACATCTGGTAGTGCATTAGAAACTGCAACACGTAGATATACTAATGGTATAGTTACTTTTGCTAACGATGCGACTAATGGTTGTAAAAAATACAACATGACATATGCAGGTAGTTCTTATGATTCATTTATGGATATCATGGAAGATTATTTTGCTCCAGAGTCTGGTAATTCAGGAAACAAACTTGTTTTGGCTTCTAGAAAAATCATCTCTTGGATGAATAAACTTGGTGATAACTCATTTATGGGTAACACTGTAGGAACATCTAACTTCAGAGCTGATATACAAAATATAACAGGTAACTTTGGTCACGAAGTGATGAAAGTATCTACTATATTTGGTAATCTATTTGTGGTTCAAGAGCCATTATTTAGATTAGATACTGAAGATTATATGATGTGTGTAGATCTAGACAACGTGGCTTATAGACCATTAATTGGTAATGGTATTAATAGAGACACATTCATTGAAACTAATATCCAAGCGAACGATATGGATGGAAGAAAAGACCAAATCATCACTGAAGCAGGTCTTGAGATTAAACTTCCTGAAACTCACGCTTTGATTAAATTCAGTTAAGGGGGTAGAGCATGAAGTTAAATGTAACAACTAACCCTGGATGGACACATACTACAGTTGGTAAAAAGTCAATTTGGACAGAGTCATATGGTACAGGTCCAAGCTCAGGTTCAGTTCAATCTGCTGCCTGGGAACCAGCTTCAGCTAGTCCTGGAAGTGTAGCAATAACAGTTAAATGGGGCGACTCACTAACTGGTAATGTTAATATCGATCTTTATGGAACTTATGATGGCACTACATATGTAAAGCTTTTAGATGTAGGCGCTCAAATAGCTTCAGGCGGATCAGTTGGAGGTACTCAAACAACTATTGTTGATTTGGCTTCTTATCCTTCTGGTAAGTACAAGATAGATATAAACAGTGCAGGTAACGATGCAGATGGTGCATTTTTTGCATACATAACTGAGTAAAAATAACTAGGGCGCCTTCGGGCGCCCGCAGTTAAGGGCTAAATGTCAGATTATACAAGTAATAGTTTAGAGAATAGAAGAGTTCATAAAGAGGGCTATGGAACACTCAATGGTAGTGAAGCGACTAACATTTCACACCATGCTGAAGGTGGTTATGTCGTATATCCACATAGTGATGATTTAGAACCCTTTAATAGAGTTCGTCCTACATTTTCAGATGAGCATGTATGGGTAGCTGATGGATTCGGCAGTTTTATTGGCTGTGATAACAATATAGCTATTCCCAATAAAACCAATAATGCGGGAGATATAGTTCCTGATATTGGCGGTGGTGCCAGTGCTAACTGGGTACATTTCCCTTCGGATAATGGATGGACTGCGGTAGGCTCACCTCAATCTGCTATATTTTCAGGCGTTGGAGACTCAGATGCTGGATCTATACATTCAAATGGTACCACAAATGGTTTAATAATAGTACCTAGTGCAGCCACTTCGTCTGGAGTTGGTCAAGGTATGGAAACTGATACCTTTGGATATACTGCATCAAAAATTTACACTTTAAAAGTTCGTGCTAGATTTCATATTCATATTAAAGAGTTTCAAGTTAATGTAGTAAAAAATAGTGGAAGTGGCAATGTATATACAAAAACATTTGCTGTACCAGGATATAATACTGGGCAAGATTACTATACGTTTATAACGAAATTTAGAACAGACGCAAGTAGCGGCACATCGGCTAAAATACAATTATTAATGACTGCAAATAGTAATGCTGGCCAAAAAGGCTTTTATATTGATAATATTGGAATATATCAAATAGATACACGTGCTGATGCATGGGATACTGAAAGTGCTGGATTGCATAATGCGGATAACCTTATAGGGCGGTATTTTTTAATGAAGCCATATAGTGGAAAAGCGCTTGCTGAGCCTTGGAAACACCCTCCAAGCAAAAAAGATCTATGGGTAGATAAAACTTTCATGGTTCAAGCAGCTGATTTCGAAGCATTAAATCTTTCATTAGGTCCTAATATAGATTTTGAAATTGGAGCTGTTCCTTGGCAATTTGGAGATTGGGTAAATGAGGATGGAAAGACTAATGATCTTGGCTCTGGTAAGGATTATATTCCATGGGAAGGATGGACTGGGTATACATTAAATCCTTCAAGTGAAGCCTGGGTTATTTGGGATGTAGCTTGGGTGTTGAAAAAAGGTGGCTTTTCTGAAGTTCAAGTTATGACTCATAGTGTTAATTTCTCTTTGTATCAATACGACGATGTTCCAGGAGGAGTTCAAACAAATTCAGCAACTGGTACAGGTAGATTTTTTGAGCCTTTTAAATACTCTACTGACGCTAACAATATATTAAGTTGGGTCGGAGGACCTGGAGACATATTTCATGGTAGATTTAAAACTATAAAACTATCAGATCAAACAAACGCAACAAATACAGGGGGCTTGTTTATAACAGCGGCTCCAGAAAGGAAGTAAGGATGGCACATTCAAATAGCTTGGTGTTCAAAGGTCACTCTCCTAAAAAAGATAATAATCGAGGAATTCACACTTACGAAGGTAGTGAAATAGCTAATATTGGATTAGGTCAAAACGGCTTCGATGTATTATATACTGCAGGAGATTTTGTAGAAGAAGATGCACCTATAACAGGTGCTTGTAGAGGAAATAATAGTAATGGTTGGGTAGCGTTTAAAGCTGTCGGCGGTGCTGTTGATGTACAAGCAACCTCTAATGTAGGTATGCACTTTACAGATGACGGAAATACTCCAACTAATGGAGCAACTGGCAATGAGATAGCTGTATCAGACAGTGATATAGTCTATGGTAATTTTAAGAAAATATACTGTGAGAGCATTAGCTCTTCAGTTTTAATATGTTATAGAGGATAAGAACATGAAAAAAACAAATAGAAAAACATTGGCAAAAAGAGGCGGTGGTTCTGGTACTACTGGAAGCTCTAGCAAAGGCAATGCAATTTCAAGAACAACACTGGTACCTTTTGCAGCTTCAAAAAGCAGAGGAAAAGGCGCTCCTAAAGTTAAAAAAACAGCTGTTGGTGCTGGTAAGTTCAAAAAAGGCGTTAAAAGCAAAATGGCTAAAGTTAGATACGTTAGTGGAAAATCTAGGCATTAATAGTGAGCATTAGAACTGATTTAGCTCTTTATACGGGTGATATTAGTGAATTTTCAGATACAGAATTAGGGCAAGCTTTAGCTTTAGCAACTAATTTATCATATTCAGGATTACCTGATTCCCTGATGTTAGAAAACACTTTTACACCAGTAACCTTATCTGCCTCTCAATTATCGGTAAATTTCGCTTCTAAAACAGTGATTTATGTTACTAGATATGATGGAGCTGGTAAAAAGAGGTTGTGTATTGAAGCAAATCCTTTACATTGGGATGATTATACAGATACTAACTCTATTTATTATGCTACAAAGGAAAATCCTATGTTTTGCATTATAAACGATGGAGGAGTTCCAGCATTAGAAGTTGCTCCTCCAGCTAATGGAGATGGGACTGGAGATCCTAGTACAAAAGATCAAGCTTTAGTATACTGGAGGCCTACGCATTATGATTTAGCAGAATTTTTAGATAGCAATACGATTGACAATTATCCAAGTGAAGCTTTAAAGTATCTAGTATTAAGCACTGCATTAATTGTTTTAGGGTATAAGTTAAGAGATGCTAGTCTAGAAGAGGAAGATTCTGAATTAGCTCAATTAGTTCAAATGCAAATGCAAAGTATTAAAGGGTTAGTTGAATCAGAAAGAGCTAGATTAACTAGCGAAGAAAAATCAGCAGGTAATGACCAAGCTCAAGAACAAATGGCGAATCCTGCTAAAGGGAAGCCTACTCAAAGGTAATTATGACAGTTAAAAAATTAATAGAATATGTTCAACAGCATCACCCTCACATGGGAGAGGCTGAAATAGTTGATAGGGTAAACAGATACCTTACAAGTGTTGCCAGGGCATATGATATCATGGAAAGTAGTTGGAGTCAGGAATTAACTGCAGGTCAAAGGTATTATACATTAAGTGAAATTAATGCCGATATTCAAGATGTAAAAGATGTATATATCAATAGAAAGAAAATTCCTAGAATTGAAAAACCGATACTTGAAGATGATAATGAACCAGGAAGTTGGTAATGGCTAAAGAATACGGATATTATATAGATAGAGAACAAATAGCGTTTGTTGAAAAAACATCAGAGACTATTGATACACACACTTCTCAATGGAAAACTATTACGGAGAGTAATTTAAAAGTTAGAATATATGGCTCAAAAGTGCCATCTAATTTAACTGTGGATAATGTAGGAGCTGAATTAACTCTTCCTCATTTTGTTGATGAGGCATGTGTAAATGCTGTTATCTCAGCTGGATATGAAGATCCACGTAACTTAGTACCTGATTTAGCTAAGTTTTTTGAAGCTAAGGCTGGTGGCTTTTTAAGAGAAGCGCGCAAGAAATTTAAACGAAGAAGGCAAAGAGGCGGGTATGTAAAGCCTTATGATTTTTAATGGCATGGACTGAAGACATAACAGGTGCTACAGGCACACCAAGTAGTTCTGATATCGAGCTTCCATCAGGAGGTTCATATAAGATTAAAGCTAGCGATGGGACGGTGTTACTCAATGTAGATGAATCTACTAAAACAGTTACTATTCCTACTAGCACGTTCTCAGCATCAGGATTGGTTGGTACTGGTATCAATAATGAATTTACTTCTGTTAAGGTTGATCATGTTATTCCTAAAGCATCAGGCTCTTCTAAAATTACAATGGATGCGGGTATCACTATTGATTCAGGAGCAGGTGCTTTAGAGATGAATGTTGATTCAACTCCTACTATTACAAGTTCAAGAACTGAAAATCCAAGACATTCTATTAACTTTGCTGCAAATAACGGTGGTCAAGATCATGAGTCATGCATTCCTTTTATGAATGTAAGGTATATGACATCTGCTGACACTAAGTGGAGTACTACTTTTAGAGCAAATAATACGTGGTATTTAACAAATAATGATATATTGCAAGCATATGGTACAGGTACTACACCTACAAATGTTTTAAACCCTGCTGCACACTATATGACAAGTTCAATGCCTGACAATAGAGCATTTTTAGCAATGCCTCATAACTATACAATCCTTATTCATAGGATTGATACGATATTTTCTAAAATTGGTTCAACTACTGAAAATATATCTGTAACTTATGCTAAGCAAGATTTTACATCTGCTGGTGAAAGTTCTACTACAAATGATTATTTTGACTATGGAGGTTCTGCTACGTTCATTGGAACACCTCAGAGTTGGACAGGATGCGTTGCTAATAAAGCATATGTAAAAACACAAGAGTTTTCTGACCATCCAATAGAATTAAACAATACAACGGTTGTAGCCGACTCTAGTATGGGAAGTTTGTCTAAAATGACTGGCTTAGCTAGATTTGTTAGATCAAGTAATGTAACGGCTACTGCCCAAACCCATTATATAAATTCAATAATATACTATTCGTATAAGAAATAAGGAGAATAAAGTGTCAAAATATTATATAAATAATAAATATGGCTCGAAGCGCTCTAGGAAGGCTAAGGTTTCAGTTAGTGGAATAGGCGGTTCTTCTTATAGCTTTGATTATGTAGATAAGCATGAAACAGTGCTTAATGTGCCACATACTGATGCTGGTAATAAACTATTAAGTTTACAGCCTCAAAATAAAACAGCTTTAACAGCTGATCAAATTAGAGATGCTAATATGATAGCTATCTCAAACGTAGGACTTCAAGCGGCGGTAGTAATATTTAAAGTACCATTATGGACTTTAGGTACTGATGCTGCAGATGCTGTAGATGGAAGTGCAACTAAAAACTATATTCAATGGTTACTAAAGCCAGGTTCTTCATTTTTAATACCTGGTATACGATGTGTAGCTACAGCTGGTACTACTAGTGCTGCTAATGGAAGAATAGAATATGGATTTGATGGCACTGCAAAAGCTAATGACAATGAAAGACCATTGCAATTACATCCTATATTAATAGAGACTACTGGTGGTAAATATCAAACTAATACAGTGCAAAATGAAAACCTATCTACAAAATCTACAGATGAAACAGGTTCTTTTAATTATGGATTAGATGAGTATGCGCCTTCTGGAAACCTAGTTAATGGTATAGGAGATGGTAAGACTGGACTATTTAATCATGGAGGATTAGCATCTATAACTGCATCAGCACATTATGTTCCAGGTTCTATATGTGTAAGATTTCATGATCCCGCTTATTCAGTTGTTGTAGAAAAAGGACAAACTCCAGCTACAAAAACAGGTTTAGCTGTAAGTACTGCTTATAGTTTTAAATTAGTTCTTGATGGTGGTACAGAGCAAGAAGTTAGCTTTACTACAGATAGTAAGGATAAGACATGGGGTAATGGAATTGCTGGTAATGGTTTATTAGCTAAAATTAATAATTCATTAAGAAATTTAGCACCTTGGAAAGATCAAAGTGGAAAGGTTATCCCTACTCCTCACATGTCTATAGTAAATGGATCTGTTAGATTAAACGGAACCACTAGAAAGCATAATGGATGGAACGGTGGAACTAATGATAGTAGCTTCACATGGAATACAGGAGGTACAGGTAGTTTAACTGATTGGCATAGTGTAGGCCAAATAGGCAATAAAACAGCCTTAAACAGTGCAGTGATTCCTGCTAAGCTTAAAGAGCTTGATAGGACTGGTGAGATGATGTTTGATGATTCGTATGGTAATTTAATTTTAGGAAGTAAAAAAGTAGGTGAAATTGATTATAATACAGGTTTTATTTCTTTTTCAGGAGCACCAGCTCACTCTTCATTTGAATATACAGCTGTGTATGATAGTGCTTTAGGTGGAACTTCTTATGATGATTACGTTCAAAGCAACGTAAGAAATAACTATTTAGAAGAGATATATGCAACAAGCACTAATCCGATGAGAGAAGCAAAAGTTAAAGTAACAGCATTTACAATATAGGGATTATGATGGAAGATACATTAAGAACGGCAGTAGGGGGAGGCACAGTATCTGTGATTACATGGGTAAATTGGCTACCTCAAACAGTGAGTGTGCTTGTAGGTTGCATGACTATGGTTTATTTAGGCATTAAAATCTATAAAGAACTAAAAGGTACCTGTTGATAAATGGATCCTATAGCAATATTGCAAGAATTTGGCTTTCCCGTATTAATAGCCTTATCTTTAGGTTATTTATTATGGAAACAACAACATTGGATTCAAGACGAATTAATAGAGGAATTAGAGGAAAGATTCAAAAGACTGGAAATGATAGTGATTAAACTGATTGACCAGCAAAAGAAAATGCAAATAGAAATGAGGGGTATAACCAAATCTTACCAATCATTAGTAGAAATAGTAACTAAGTTAATGAAAAAGGAGAAGTAATGGGATTATTTGGAAATTTAGGCGATGAACTAATAGATGAAGTATTTAATGAAGAGCTTCAAAAAGAAGTAGTAAAAGCGCTAAACGCAAATATTGACATTCCTTTTATATCTGAATCAACAGAAGAGAAGGCATTGAATGCTATGTATGATACTGTTGAGGGTATATTAAAGGCTGCGATTAAAAAAGCGCTGTAAAGTGTGGAGAAGGTTGTGATAGACTTACTTAACAACGATACGATTTACATGGTCTTTTTTGATGATCTATTTACACAGGATTCAAATCCTATTGACAGGTTTCATGAGGTAGATGCAAAAAGACCATGCGAATGTTCAGAGTGTGAGTCACGCTCAATTGTAGAGTTAGATGTATTAGGTTCAGATAAATCCCCTTTATTTTGGGTTTGTCTTGAATGTGATGCTCTATATTTAAAGTACTCATTAGAAGTAACTTTAGATGTATTAACAGTTGCAGCAGGCACTTGGACAAATCCTAATGATTGGGGGTGGCGAGATAAGGATGAGTTTAACTAAAAGATATATTGTTACGCCAGATAAGCATTTTCCACTGGCTGACAACAAAGCAATAAAGGCTCTTTGTCAAATTATAGAAGAATTAAGACCCGATGGATATATTGACTTAGGCGATACAGGTGAATGGGCAAGCGTTTCTAAATGGAAATGGAAAAACAAGACCAAACCTAACTTAGAATGGTATCTTCCTGAGGTGATAACAGAAGTTGAAGAAGTCAATAAGGGCATGGACATAATTGATGAAGCCTTAGACAAAGCAGGCGTAAAAGAACGACATTTTTGTCAAGGTAATCATGAGTTATGGCTCGACTATTTTGTTGAGCAATTTCCATATCTGCCTCAATATTCTTGTAAAAGGGCTATCAAGATAGAGGCAAGAGGTTATAAATTCCATCGGGCAGGAGAGTTGCTCAAAATAGGAGATATGAACTTTTATCATGGGCATAATTATGGTGGGATACATCATGCTGCAAAGCATTGTAAAGAGTATAAAGAGAATATTATGTATGGACATCATCATGATATTCAAGTATATACAGACAAAAAACATGGTGGTCCTATATCTGCTTGGTCAATCGGCTGTTTAAAAAGCCTTGATCGAAAAGACAACGAATTTTGCAGTGGAAGGCCTTTAAATTGGGCTCATGGCATAGCAGTAGTTGATTTTATAGGGAAAGACTCTTTTGTAAGAGTTATACCTATAAAAGATGGAAAATATAGGATATGAAGAAAGATATGAAAATAGTTTATACTAATACAACAGGTAAGCGTTACAAAGGCGTACAGCCTAATGATAGACGTAAATACAGTAAAAAAGGAGCCAAAAATGGCAGGAAAAGAAAAAAGTGACAGAGATATTTTAGCTGAAAAGCAAATGGCTAAGCTTAAATATAAGCAAGAAAATCCTGGCCAATATGCATCTAAAGGGTCTTTCAATGATCTTGGTCTTGGTGGATTAATTGCGAAATGGATGGGCAAAAGAGGTGATACTTCTAAAGGTGTTAAAGAGCCTGCTCCTGATACTTCTAATGAAAAAACTAATACTCAAGAATATACATTAGATAATCCTGGAGCTAGAAATAAAGGCTTTAGTACTGAAGAAGGTACTTTTAGAAGCGAAGGGCATTATAATCGCGAACAAGACTTAAATACAGGCTCTAGCGAAGAAGTGGCTCCTAACTTTTATACTGATGAATTTATGGACGCTAGAGACTTTGGAATGAATTTCAATCCTAGAGATAAAGACTCAGTAATGGAGATGCAAAACAAGCTTAATAACGCTGGTATAGTTGGGGAAAATGGAAAACCTTTAGCAACAGATGGTGTATTAGGCCCACAAACTATGCATGCTTTAAGGACTATGCAATCAGGAATGGTACATGAAAAAGAATACGCTACTCAATTATATGCTCACACTAAAGCTTCAGAGAATGCAGCAATGAATATGAAGGTAGTGAATGATATGATTAAGCGTGATACAGATACAATAAAAGGTAAAGTCCAATGGGGAGAGTATTTCCAAGGAAAGCAAGGATATGTGCCTGATATTGGAGGTAAATCGACAAAAGAGACTGTAGGAGATGTAACAGGTAAAATCGTTGCAAAAGGAGGAGATTTCTTATCGCAAATGCGAGAGTATATGAATAAGGATAAAAATGCCTAAACAGTCATATGAATTGAAAACATTTAGTGAAGGTATAGTATCACATCCAGATCCAGAGGATTTGACTATTAATGCGGCTACACATTCAAAAAACTTAGATCCTATTGCTCCCGCGGGAACATTAGCTCCTAAAAAAACGTATGGGCTAACTGCTGCATTTAGTGAGCCATATACAACAGTAGCTATTACTTTAGATCAAAGAGTCGGAGTGGATGTTGACGAACCTATATATACTATGATTTTTTTTACACCAGCATTAGGAGCTAATGGGCAGGTTACTCAAAGTGCTAGAATAGGCTTTATAGAGAATTGGTATAATCGTTCAGACAATTTATTAGAGGATGAATAGTGGATTATACTTTTTCAGCATCACCTTTAGTTCAAGAATCTGATGGCAATCCATCTGTAAATATTTATCAGTGGACAAATCAAAATCATTTATTTTATAGCCAAACAGCAAATAGATGGTTTGCATTGTCTTATACAGGCAGTAGTCCTGCTCATCAAGGTACTTTAGGAAATAATATTGGATGGCATATACTTGAATATAATATGACATCACAATCAGATTGGGTTAAATCTGGAATAATAGGTCCTACAGGTGCAAATCAAGTAATGGATTCTCGAGAAGCAATTATGCCTTGGAATGGATTACAATTTGGCGAACAAACTCCTCCAACATTAAATGAAATGTCTCATATGTATGATCAAGAATATCATGCTCATCCTAGTTGGTTAGGTGGTACAGAATATCTCAGGCATGGAAACAGGATTGATGTTGCATGGGACGAATCTAGTTTAATATTGCATGCAGTTCATTATAGCAATACTTTTATATTATACTCTAAATGGTTATATGATATACAATTAGGAGCATTTACTCAATTAAACGCCAATACAACTCCAGGGGATGTGTATACTGCTGATGTTCATTATGGGCCTGGAGGTCCAGAAAATCAGCCATTTGACTTTTCTTATACTGTTCATCCTCCTTATTTAAACGAAGAATTACCTTTTCATAGATTTATTTGGACGCCTATTGTTGCTCTAGATGAAGAAAATGAAGTTAAAATACCTGCATGTTTATACACTTATGATGAGCTTAATTCTAGTCCAGATATAGTTAAATATAAGCCAAGAAGTGAACATTATTTTGGCAATCAACAAAAGGATCAAATTGCAGGATGCAGAATACATCTACGAGCTAATGGATTGCCTGTTATTGCGCATAATAGCACAGCTAAAAGTCCAACTAGTACTGCTTCTTATTTTAGTACAGGAATAGCTTATTTATTATGCGATGCAACTGGTGATTGGACTACTCCTGGTTATTCAGCTGGAACAATACCAAATGAGAATGACGAAGTATGCCTTCTTGAATCTGAAAATTCAAGGGACATTAGTTGGCATGTTAAAGTACCAAGCTATGCAGATTGCTATCTTCCACAAGGTAGTTATTATGGCTCTACGATTTTAACATTATATCCTCCAGCATATTCTGATGATGAAGCGTGGCACACTAGCATACGCGATATTAATAATCTTCAAGTTCCAGGGAATTACGATGGCCAAGTAGATCCTTCAACCTATGCCTTTGGTCTTGGTCCAAACATAAGCTATAATAGCATAGGTTATAACTCTCAAATTGTAACTGCAACATTGTCAGCTAGTAATGACACTTTTGTTTTTGCCTTTATGCCTTGGGAAGTATCTGAGGGTCAATTTCATTTATTATTTAATTATGGAAAGATGTTTAACGATGGTTTAATTGAATGGAAATTTGATGAGATTTTCGCAAATACTCAATATGGACAAGAGCTTCAAAATTTTGGTGGTGGAGCTTATGAATATAGTCAGCTTTGGACAGACAATTATCAAACATTTCCTGGTGACTTTAAAGTAGTAGTAAATAATAATTCTAAAATATTACATATCTTTATAAAAGATTGGGATGGAAATTGGCATGCTAAAAAATGGAATTTAGATATTTTAGAAGAGTTGTTTATGGAAAACAATAGCGATTTTCCTGACTCTATTGGTTGGCATACTGATGATGGATATTTATGGGCACCATTAGGTGCTTCAACTATGACATTACACAGTCCTCAAACTGTACCTGTATCTCAAGACAGGATTCCAATGATATCACACATGTCTTCATTGCAAACAGTTGAAGGTTTATGGAAGCCTATGGTGTTTGATCCAGGTATAGGAACTGTATTTGATTTTGGAGTAGAAGAAATCCAAGGAGACAATGTTATATGCTCTTTTTCACTCGAGGCTGGAGATGAAGAACATATAGTTCGTATGCTTTTTAAAAAGGCCTCAGCTCCTTTATTTACTAATGATTTTGTATCTCCTGATGAAAGCGAGTTATTAGAGGATTTAGATCAGCAATCTTTTACTGAAAATAATACAGAAAGAATTAGGTATTTTATTAAACTTTCAGGTTTTCAAGCTGGAATGACATATTATGCAGCATGTAAGCCAGTTCTAGATGTTAGTAGTGGAGCAATAGCTAACATGTCTAATCAAGCTACGATTTTCATGCCAGAAACATCTATAGCTGTTGATTCTAGAGAACTAACAGTTCCAATGGTTGCTGGAAATGGCTCTGCTATGTATATAGGTACTGGTAGTGGAACGAATGATAGACCTAAATTTGTAGGGAGATTAACACATAATCAGTTTGGACATTCTTTTAACTCAATACATGTTTTAGATGCTGAATGTACAGATCCGACTGGAAGTACAGGGATTGTCAATTATGACAACGTTGCGCATTTATTATACAATAGTATCAATTCATTAAAAAACTGGGTTATGGGATGGAGAACAGACGGTAGTCAGTTGTTTTTTACAAATAAAGATACAGGCGCTACAATTAAAACGAATCAACTAGGAATTAAAGTCACACATGCTTGTGATAGGCCAGGAAGAGCTGGTTATGTATGGGTAGTAGATGAAAGCACTTTAATGCTTCACACTATTAAAATTGACATTGAAGAAATAGGAGCTACTAATGTAGAACAGAGTTGGAATATTGACTATGTTCCTGAATATGCAAAACATGGAAATGTTGATCAAAATTTACAAGATTATGAAGCTTATTTTGGAGGCAATTCTAGTCCTAATATTAGTGATTTTGCAGGACAAGCTTATGAAAACTTTAGATTTCATGGAGTTGTAGAAACAGGCGATACAAGTGAGTCATATATATTTTTACTAGCCAGAACCATTAGTCCAGTAGCGCCTGGTAAAACAGTAATTATAAGGGCTAATACAAGTAGTCCAGGAAATGATTTAGAATGGGAAGATGCTATGTTCCCTTGGAATCCTACATTTAATTTAACAGAGCATGAAGATGGACCAGGAGAGAGTGCTTCTAGAGCTTATAATCGACTTAATGGATTTGCAACTAGTGGACTAACGCAGGAAGCACGTGGAAGAATATGGAACTCTCTAGATGCTGCGAATAACCCAGGAATGTTTTCAGCTAATCCATATGGACATGGCTATGAAGAGTTTGGAGGTACAGGAAATGGTGCCGAAATACATAATTTTTCTATTGCACATGGACCTCATTTAGTAGAACATAATGGTGGGGCTCATCAGGCTTGGGGTATACAGACTGTTGAGAATACATTAGTAGTTCATGACAATGCTACTCATAGTGTTGGATTTTTAGCTAACTTTCACAATATTAAATACTTACACCTATTCAGTCATTGGAAAAGAAATGGTGCCGATGGTACTGCCTTGCATGATTTAGGCTCAGAGAATGAATATCATTCATTGATGGAAACTGCTGTTGAAGGCTATAAATATGTCACTGTTGATAAAAATACACCAGGTTGGAGCGGCGTATACACAGGCTCTGATGTAGCTAGTGAAGCAGATCATCAACAATGGACAGGGCTAGGTATAGCTCAAGATTCAACTAATAAAATTTTACAATCTAGTGCGTTTTCTACATTAAATGGAAAAGGTGGAAATCATATATATATGACTGATTATAATGTCACTAGTCCTGCTTATATAACTAAAATGGAAAGAACTGTTAATGCTTCTAATGGTTTAGGAACTAATTTAATTGCAGAAGAATATAGTGGAGATACAGGCTCTGGAACTAAGGTGACTATGCAAGAATGTATTGATTATTCAAAAGCTCCATTTGATACAAACCCTATTACTCCATCAACTGCTTCATGGCCATTTATACGGCCTATGAGGTTAGACTCTATTAGTTCTACTGCTCCTGCAGCTGATCAATTTATATACGGAAAAGTTGAAATTGTATTTGATGCTAGTATGAGCTCATTAGGTGTAGCTAATTATGATAATATAGCTAAAAATCATGGCTTTAGAATTACAGGTATTACAACGCCACAAGTAGTTGGAGGCGCTAATCTATTTAATAGCTTTAAAGTTGTATTTTGGGATCCTGAAGATAATGCTCACGTTGTAGATCCAGCAGGCACATGGACTCATGCTTGGCTTGGAAGTACTACAAGTGGAACAACACCTACTCCAATGCAAGTAGATTATAGTGGTAGTACAGAAAATAGCATTTTAAGAACAAATGGCCTTTTATCAGATAATGGTTTCTTAGGGAGAACTCTATTAGTTAATAAGAGATTTTCACCATCAGGTACTCCAGGAACTCCAACAGGAGAGCATGTTGTTGATACTATCGTTACTGCTTATAATAATTCATTAGCTACAGCAGCAAATCAAAATGTTAATCCATGGGTTAATATGCAACCTAAGGGAGCTTCTGGTCCAGATGCGAGAACATTAGTAGTGTATTTTCTTTATCCTCAATCTAATGGTTTATTAGGAGTTGATTTTGATACTAATACTGAAGATAATGATTGGAGAAATCAAACAAGTTCTACAATTACTACTACTGATGGAACCCCTACGTATAGCAAAACAGTTTCAAATAGTGGATATCAAAACGCTTTAATTTTTGCTTCTTCTGACAATGTAGGAGTAACTTATAGTAACGATGGATTTGATCCTGGAGATTATGATGAACAGTATAGAATTTTAAGTAGAAGTAATGATATTATATTAGCTAAATATATGACAAAACAAGATCATGTTTTAGCTTCTGGAGGATGGGCAGATGAAGCACTTGATGGAACAGCTGACCACAAACATCATTACGCTAACTATACATCTGTAATAGGAGACGTATTAACATCTACTCCTGGCTCATTAAGTATAGCAGAGGGTTTACCTGGTACTTATCATGAAGGTCTTTGTGTGGGTAATTCTACGCATGATAATAATGAGAATGCATGTATAGCAGATACAGACGATGATACAGGAAGTAATTATTTTAGTAGAACTGGTAGCGCTAAATTTGATCCAGGTAAAAAGTATTATTATAGAATGTCATATACATACGATGGATTCCAAGAAAGTCCTTTAGGTCAAGAAATTTGGACTTGGGATATGGATTCAGATGCTTCTGCTGCTGGAAGACAAAAAGGACTTGATTCATTAGAATTGACAATAAGGCTTCAAGAGGTACCTAAAAGAGTTACTCATATTACACTTTGGAGAAAAGATGATGAAGATGAAGCTTTATTCAGATCTGTTGAACAAGTATCTTTATCTGAAGGTTGGATTAGTGACGGTTTAAAATATCAAATTACAATTACAGATGAAGGAAAAGAAGGCCCTTCTTATGAAGCTTTAATTGGAATGTCATCAACTGTTGAATCATCTGCATTACATTATGAAATGGCTACAGTATCAAATAATATGATGTTTGTAGGAAGAGCGACTATTAAACAAACTTCAGAGCATATGCCGAACTTTGTATTTAGATCTTTACCTGGGAACTTTTCAATGTTTAATTGGGCGAATGACTATTGCAAACTACCTAATATACCTAATGCGATAATGTCTATGGGTAGAGCGTTGTATGCTTGGGATGATAATAGAATGTTTATTATTGACCCTTTAAATTTATTCGTTCAAGAAACTTATGAGGGTATAGGGTGTATTAGCAAGGAATCTGTTATTGTGTCTGAAACTGGAATGTTTTGGTTTGACAAGACTAATGTGTATTTACTGCCACGAGCAGGAGGTATTGATTATGTAGGCAGCAAGATTTTAACGAGTGAACATGGTATTGGGTGGCAAGAGCAATCTCCTAACTATCCATACAAAGCTATTTTCGACCCTAAGCGAAAAGCATTTGGTATGGTTCAATTATATGCACCCACCCAATACTATATGCAAGATGCTGAAGAAGGATCGTTAGTTACTATGTCAGCATCTGCTCCACAAGGAAGCGGATTAACTGCTCCAAATATAAACTATTTATGTACTATGGCAGGGATACCTGCTGGTAAAGGTAAATTGAAAGATGTTGACTTGCAAACTATAGCAGATATGGTGTATAATAACGATTTAACTGCTAAAGTAAAATTATTGCAGCGTAATATATTATCTAAGGAAAAAACTAAAGCTCAAAAGCAAGCAGATTTACAAGCTTTTGTTTCTAAAAATAGAACTGCTATTCAGGATATATCAACAACTATTAATTCTAATGCTTCTAAAGAATGGATAGCAATGCTTTGTATATTTGCTACAACATCAGCGATTAAAAACAGGAGTATAAGTGGCGTATAATCAATTACAAAATTTCACTGCTACAGAAGGTGATGAATATGGACAGGTTAAGTTAGAATGGGATATCCCAGATAATATTTATTGGGGTAATCATTTTTTAAGCCATACTAACGAAGGAATGGTTTGGGGTAGTGGTGTAACTGGTCCACCTCAAAATCCTAATTATGTAAATTTTACAGGGCAAGATTATCAAATAACAAAAGCTTTAATTGGATATCCTAATCCTGGATGGGCTCAATTTTATCCTTCATTATATGGTGATAGTGGAGGCTTTACTCCTAATGGTAATATATATGATGAAGACTCCATAGGTTGGGGTTGGCAATTTTGGAATACAGCTAATGGTGCAAATACTGCTATAGCTAAACCTGCATTTTTAATGCATACCGAAGATATAATTGACGCATTAGGAGAAGGTGCAGAAGGTGAAACTTATATAGACGGAACCATGACCTTATATGACGGAACCTTACAATTCTTTGAAAATGTTCCACAAAATATACCAGATCTCAATGAACAACATGTCTTATGGGAAGATATTGAAGCTAATTTAGATAGCGGCCTTTATAAATGTGTAGTTGGATTGCAATGGAACCATTTAACAGAATCTTATCAATTTGATTGGAATATTTCACAGCAAGCTTTAGGATTAGGTCAAGGCATGACTACTAGTCCTTGGAAACATATGCAAGGATGTGGCGTATGGTATGGATCGTCTTTTAAAAATACATTATTTAATCCTTTATTTGGTAAAGAAAAGTACGCAAAAATAGATCACCAATTTTTTCCAGGAGGTTTTTATATTGTTGGTCGTAAAGGATATAGCCCAACAGATGCTCAATTAGGCAATTCTACAATCGGTCCTGATGGAACAGAGCATCCTTCAGAAGAACAATTATCACAATTTTTAGATCCAGGATATGATTCTAATACATATTTTTCTAGATACATTAAAGAGCCAAATACAGAAGAAGAAAGTACTGGAAGAATGTCAAGAAATGTCAATGTTGGCGATATGGCTCCATGGTACTTTATTATTTTATATAGCGATGGTCACGATACTTATTCACAAGAATTTACCAGCCAAACTCCTAATGTAAATCAGCAGAATGTATATTCAAATGGTTATGGCCCTTATTCAGGCTTTAAACCTTGGGGTCCAATGAGTAATCCTGTTCCTAATAATCCATTTAAGAACATATTGACAATAGATTCTGATAACGATGCTATAATACAAGCGAGTAATACCCCTCTTGTTTTAGATGGAAATCGACAATCTCCTTATCCTCGAGCAGAAGCGCATTTAGGAATGCTTGGAGTTGGAGATAACTATTTTCCATTTATTAATGATTGGAATCAAGAACTAGAAGCAGGAGGCCTTAATAGTGAAGGTTGGGATATGGATGATGGATCTGACTTTGAAGCTCAAACTGCAAATGGATTTTTAGAACATTACCCTGTAATTAATGGAAAGAATTATAATAACTTAAAGTCAATTCAATGGGCTTCTTATAGTGAAAATAATTCATGGGCAGTGTCTGTACCAAATTCTAATATGACTGCCTTTGTAGATAATTTTCAACTTAATACTTTGCCACATATAAGAAGAGATTGGAAAAATACTTATCAAATACAATGGATGGAAGAGCGATTAGGCGGTATGGATTTGTCTGAAAAAATCGAATCTTTAATTGCTGCAGATGGTATTCAAACTTTAACTCCTGAAGAGCTAGCGTCTTTTCAAAACATGTATAAAATTGGGCAGTTCGGTATTGGACATACTTTGTATAGCTCTTTTGGATATCAATTAGAAGCTGGTATAACATCAGCATTTTATACTTATGGTTTAACGGAGAATAATCATTGGCCTAGCTGGTATGAAAGTGAAGCGCCTATTTATTATCAAAATGATCAATGGCCCTATTATGAGCCGATACAAAAGCTAAGTCCTCTATATTTACGTATGGATAATACATTATATTTTGCACTGCCTTATTCGTATGTGCCTGATAATATGTTGATTAGAATAATCAATAGAACAGCTAGTGGTGACTTTGAAAACTATCAACCTGAAGATGTAGAGGATATGAATGAGGCGCCTGTATTCTATGAATTTACTGCCGATGATTTAGTTACTTCGCCGTTTTGGGACTTTGATGGATCTATAACTTCAGATCCTGCTTTTAATGCATGGAATGACAATGCTTATAATCCCCATCTATCTTATGTGGAAAGAAGGCGTACGCTTAAAATACAGCTACCATTAGACTTTTCATTTGATGATAATGGAGATGTAGTATTAGAAATAAAGTATGGAGCTTATAATCCTGCAGAGCCTATTAATTACGATGCAGCACCTTGTAGTAATTTAGGTGGACAATATGGAATGAGAATATTTACTACTGAATGGCAAAATAATTCTCGTTGGTCAGATGGAGGATATGAAGATATTATTAACATTAGAGTTCATAATACTCCTCCTTCAATATCTTTAGAGCCATTAGAGAATGTAAATATACCTATTACTCATGGGATAGAAGGGTCAAATATATTATATGGATCGCTTCATAGTGACATTCCTGTGATGTTTAGCAATTTTTATGAAGTAGATGAAGGAGCTGGTCCATGGATGAATTTAGGCAATAATTGGCTTCCAAGCGCAGATGGTGAATACATTGCATTTAATGGCGCTGAATGGAGTTATGACGAGCCACAGACAACTCATTGGGGGGAGCATATTATCCATACTGAAGCTATTGCAGTTGCTTATGCAATAGATATTGCGGGAAATAGGGCTAGTGATTATCAGCTATGGGATTTTAAAGTAGATCTTGACGGTAATAGTGGAGAGCAACGATGGACATATCCTCATACTCCAACATATATATTTGGCAACTATTATCCTATAGAAAAATTTAGACAAGATGCAAAAGCTATAGGAGCATCACAGCCAGGATTAGACAACACTTTTCAGCATTATTTTAGTGCTAGTTTAAATATGCAGGGTTCGAATTATACAGACGCTCACGAACTACATCTTTATGGATTTTCATCTAATTATAGTATGTTAAAATTTACAGGACATAGCAGTGTTAGAGAAGCATTAGCAGAAGGATATTGGAGTCTAGAGACAATGTATAACAATATGTTTTTAGGAACACAATATTATTTAGAAGATTTAGCTAATGAGTTTGATTATGGTACAACCAATGGATTACCTAGTGAGGATATGAAGAATTTTTATACGACTTGTGATCAACTAACTCTTCCTGGCTTTAGAGCTGTTAATCTTCCTACAGAAGCAGAGGTTGATGAATATCTTGCAACTACAGATGGAGCATTAAAAGAAACCGCTGGAAATATATTGCATGACGGAGGCTTTCTAGCTCCACACAATGCTTTTTTAACTTTTCAGAGCTCATATGGTCATGATGAAAATTTAGGGGCAAAGGCCGTAGTATTGCATTATGATCCTTGGTTTTATCGAGATCCTTCTGATCCAGATTATCAATATTTAGGCGAAACGGGATTAACACATCTTAGAGCAGACTTTGGATGTGTGAATAGTGGCAAAGTTGCTCAGTTTCCTTTTTGCACAGCTGGTTATAATACGGATTTTATGGGTCCTAAAGCCCTTTGTCCTCAGACAGGTGGCTTTGGGCAGACTACTATGACAGCATCATCTTATTATACTCCTTATAATGGTATATTTTGCGATGTAAATCCAGGATACAACTTTGACTATGATACAGGCACAGGAGACGTCCCTGAAACTGCTCAAGAAGAAAAAATTACATATTGGTATAGCCCTTTAGGAAAGCGTTGGGATGTTGATACACATCCTTATGATGCAACTGCTCTTACACAAATTAACCCTATATCAGCATTTACTGGCAAAGATGGCGAAATGTATTTAACTACAGATAAACCACCATTAGCAAGTGGAGCAGCTCAAAAGTACTCTATGTATATTAATGAAGCAGGGAGTGATTATAAAGCATTTAATTGGATATCTAAAAAGATTACTATGCAAGCAAGCTCTCAAAAGAAAATGTATTATAAAATTAGAGCAGTTAAATTAAATAAAGGAGCAGAAAGTAATATCAGTGTTTCAGTACGAACTGATGAAAACCCAGCTTATATCAATTTAGGATTTATGGGTTCTGAGATTTCAAAAGATTTTAAGGTACCTAAAAGCATGAGAAAAGGTAGATGGATTCAGATAAAATTAGAAGGGCAACAAGCAGTCAACAAGGAAACCCTTTCATCACTAACAGTTATATGGAGGCAGAAATCGATCAAGTAGAAGCAATAGTAGGCGCGCCTATGAAACAGCCTAAAAAGATGAGTATAGAGACTCCTATAGGCAAAATAGAGAGTGACAGCGGTAATCACTACTTAGATGTGTTATCAATAGCAGTAATTGTAGTTTTAATTCAATTTATTATAAAGAGGTTTAAATAATGGGTGAAAAAAATACAGCTAAATTAATATCGGATATGAGAGAAAGAACTGGAGCAGGTAACAATCTTCTTGATGGGGGAGACGAGGATACTGATAAGAAAATTGTGAAATTAGTAAGAGCCAACGAACAAGCTATTAAAAGTTTAGAAAGAAAATTAGAAAAGTTAACTGGAGATTTGTCTGCTGTAGAAAAAGATGGAACCTTTACTACTAAAGTAGTAGATGGAAAATTCTTAGTTAAAGATACAACTACTGGAGAGTGGCATGAGCAAGAAGGCACTTTAAAGCCAAGCACATTGCCTACAGATAAGCTTACTAAAAAAGAGAAGCTTCAGGAAGATTGGGATAAAAAGAAACAAAGATTGATGAAGTTAGCATAAAATTCTTGTTTTATTGACTAGAAACATAGTATTATATATACTAAGAAAAAGGTGTGATTTATGGGCTTAAACTTACTGAGGGAGTATGTTGCTGAGCGCTATGGACAAGAGATAACTGAAGTACCTGGTGGTTTTGCTACCTATGGGCTTCAGCAATTAGACGGAGAGAACATTTTATTTGTTCAAGACTTTTATGTGCAACCTAAACATAGAGGGCATCATAATAGTTCAGCAAGACAGTTATTTAATAGATTGAAGGGCATTGTCAAAGAGGAAGGCTGGAAAGGTATCGGAGGAATGGTACAACTAGACGCTTTCAATGGCAATAAGATGTTAAAACTATTTTTAAACTTAGGATTTATCGCTTTAAGAGGTGATAATACTAGTATATTAATATATTATAAGGTAGACGATGGGAGTAAAAACCGACGATCCTAATGCAATAAGGGACATGATGTTAAATGACATGCCTATTGAGCAATTTGAAGGCATGATGGAAACAGCTAATTCACGGTCAGATGAAATGTGGAATCGTAGTAGGGAAGCTATGGATCCTGATAGTGAGATGAATCAGCGTAAAAAAGCTAATATCATGGCTCAAAATCAAGATATGATTGCAACTCAAATGAGAATGCAACAATCAAATGCTGCTCGTGCTGGTATGGGAGGTTCTGGAATTGCTGCTGCTCAAAGCGCTGCATTAGGACTTCAAGGGCAACAACAGGGTTTAATGGCAGTACAGCAAGGATTAGACTCTTCTATGGCACAGGGTATGCAACTAGGCCAAATGTCAGGACAACAATCTCAACTAGCTCAAGCTGCAGGTGGTAGCATGGGGCAAATGATCGGTGGTGCTAATCAAGCTGCTGTAAATACTCAATTACAAAATACTGCAAATCAAAACGCTATGACTAACACTTTAGTTAGTGCAGGTATAGGTGCAGGTATGAATTTAATGATGTTGGCTTCTGATAGAAGGCTTAAAAAGAACATTACAAAAATTGGTGAAAATAGCCAAGGATATAATATTTATGAGTTCCAATATATAGATCCATATCAAGATGCAACAGATGATACGGTATATGTAGGAGTTATGGCAGATGAAGTTCATTCTGACGCTGTTCAAGAAAAAGATGGCATACAGCATGTAGATTATAGCCAAATAGATTTAGAAGGATTTATTTAATGGGTCAAGGACAGGCAGGGGGAGTTGCTGGAGCTGGAGCTGCAGTAGATGCATCAAAAGATCAAATGACTAAACTTTCATCTAAGGTAATAGATGCAAAGAAGCATGTTAGTGAAGGTAAATTCGATATACCTGGAACAAACACTAATACACCTTCAGGACAAGATTCTAATGATGGTAAGAATTGGTGGACTGGTGAAGGTTTTAGTACAGACCATTGGTTAGCTCATACTGATGCTAACGATCCTAAGAGTACTGCTTTAGGAGCAGGTACTATATTTGGAGGAAAAGATGGAGGTGGTATCGGAGGATTAATAGGCACCACTTTAAGAGCTATAGGTGGAGGAGGTCAGGCCTATACTCGAAATCCTGACACCGCTTCTCTAAGAAATGAGACAAAAGAGTCTAAAGAAACTAGTGAAGATGGTCAAGAAACTTTTCAGGAAGAATCAAATCAGTTAGCAGGGGTTGAGAATACAGATGAATCTGCTTATCAAAATGATTTTCAATTAACATTTAATAATGCAAGAGAACAAAGAGAAAAGACTTTTAATTGGATAAACCAAGAAGGCACTATTAATCAGTATAGTACTAGATTAGAAGGTGAAAGCGAAGAGGAATGGATGAACTTTCTAAATAATACCACATCAGAAGCTAGTATAGCAGATAACATTACTGACTCACCTAGCAATGATGCATTTGGTGGTGGTGGAAGTTATTTTAAATATGAACAAGCGGAGAAATTAGCATAATGGCTCATCCTTTTTACGGAGATTATAAAAAACCAGATAGAAATGTCAATAAGACTATTGATGATATGATTAAATTAGCTACTCAAATAGTGTCTAATGAGCGTATCGTTGATAAGCAACAAAACGGCGCAAAAGAGCGCTTAGAAATGGAATTAGACTCTGTAGAAAAACGCCATAACCGTACAGAAAGCAGATTAGATAAGCAATTACAAGATCAGATTAAAACTAATATACAATCAAGACGGCATAAAGAAGATTATCATCCTCTCAATATAGAATTTAAAAAGCAAACTAATAGACAGCTTGATTTAACCAATGATTACAACGAAGCAGTTCAAGAAAGTTTAATTAAATATGAAAATGAGAAGAATGAAGCAGGCTTTTTAGAAGAAAAAGCGAATATTGGAATCAGTTTAGCTAATAAATTTGTCAATTCTGAAAATGCAGTTTTAGACGCGTTTGCTGAAGAGGGTATGTTTGAGGTAGATGCAGAAACTGGGATGCTTAAAGTGGATGAAGCTGGCTTTCCTATACCAAGACAAGATTTAGCTGGCATGTTTGAGAGTTTAAGTGATGATGAATTAATGACTAACTTTCAGACATTTAAAAAAGAAAATCCAAATTATGATGACATATCATTCGCAAAATTTAAAGAGATACATGTTGCCAAAGAAGAGGCTAGAAATTCCCAAATTAATCAGCAATTACAAAAGAACATGGATTCAATAATTTCCCAAAATGAAAACTTTACATCTCCAGAAGCAGTTATTAGCGAGATGACTAAAAAGTATGGAGATCAGGATTGGTTTAAAAACTTTGAAGTATATGCTGCTCAAAATCCAAATTGGCAATATTCTAAGCAATTTGATGATATTGATTTGACTGGTTATAAATTTAAAAAATCTGATGAATTAGGTATGGAATTAGATCAGATGATGATAGATGCGGGTAACGCTCATAATTTAAGCAGTGTTGTAGGAGATGAAAGTTTCCATTATGATGTAGGAAGCATCTTTGAAACATTTGGAAAAGATAGAAAAGCTACAAAGCAAATTATAGAAGATTTTACTGCTGGATTAAACTCTACTAGTTCAGAGTTTGGAGGAAAATTATTCTTCGCAGATGAAGATATGTGGTTGAAAGCTAAAAAAGATGATGATGGAAATCCATTTTTACACTTTGAAGAAGATGATGCTGGAGGTGATAATGACCACTGGATTGGAAGGTTGGAAAACGGTCAAATAGTATGGCAAAAACCAACATGGGATTCAACTATAAATAATCTTAAACCTAGCGGTAAAAAGTATTCAACAAAAGACATGATGGACAAGACAGAGGCTTGGTAAAAATATAAGGAAATAAAATGGCATTAGCACCAGGAAATACAAATACACCAATGATGCAAGGAACTCCAAGGAACTTTACTGGATTAGATCCTATGGCACCTAATACTCAAGTTATGCTACCTGAAGAAAAGGCGGCATTAAAAGAGCGTAGAAGAGTAGAAGCAATGATTAAAGGGTATTATAGAAGCCCTGGAAGTAAAGATGATGCTTATATTAATCAATTAGAACAATATGCTGCGATGTATGGTATTCCATTTGAGCGAAAAAGTGCAGGAGTTATTCGTAACGCAGGTGCTGCTGTTGGAGGTTTTCTTGATTCATTTGTATGGGATTTAGTGCCTGATGATTGGTATTCTTCGGAAGCCACTGCTGCGGCACGTAAAGTGGGTAAAGGTGCGGGATTAGCAAGTGCTGCTATACTCTCGGGAGGAACATCTTTACTCGGTAGAGGAATGACTGGATTAGCTACTACAGGTATAGGTAAATTTACTACAGCAGGAGCGGCATTAGGAGCAAAGAAAATGTTAGCGCCTAGTGTAGCAGGATATGCTAAATCCCCTGGTATGGTAGGAGATCTAGCTCGTGGTTATATGCAATCAGGACAAGGTAAAAATGTAGCTGCAATGGCTGTTGATGATATTGCAGCGTCAGCAAAAACATTGGCAGCGCAAGGAGAAAAGGGAGCAGCTTTAGAAGCTATAGAAGGTGGCGGAGCTTTACTTGATGATGCAGCTAAAATTAAAATGGCTGAAGATTCAGGAGCGGTAGCAAAAGGATTAGAATCTCAGATATATCAAGCAACTAAAGGTATTGGGGCAGGAGCTGAGGCGGCAGCAGGTGGAGCTAATAGGGTTGAAACTATTATTCAAAGCCTATTAAATAAACCTAAAGGTCAAGGTGTTGGGCCAAAAACTAGAAAGAATTTAGAGAAATTTCTTGGTGATAAAAATAAAGTAGCTGATTTAGAGAAGGTGCTTAATGACCCAAACATTGATATAGATACTGCTGTACAGGCAATTAGAGACATACTCCCTAAATCTACTGCAAGCAAAGCCGTTAAGAAGAGTGAATTAATACAACTTCTTGGCGAATTTTATGGCTTTTCACAAGTAGGCGGATAATATGGCTTTAAATATTAGCAATGAAAAGGACTATTTTGATGAGTCGGCTTTTCAACCTGTTTGGTCACAAGAGATGACCCAGCGAAGGTTGAACGCTTACTATATGGCTCCTCATACCTTCACTCAACCGCAACTAGAACAACTTCATCAACATGCAAATCATTATGGGCAGGAGATAAAAGAAACTCCTCAAACTGAGCAAAATGATGATATAAGACTAGGTAGATTACTAGCTAAGCTTGGACAAGGCTTCTTTACTGGTATGACTACATTTCAGGTTGGAGATGAGCCTAGAAATGAAGCAGAAGCTATTACTAGTTCATTAGGTAATTTAGCTGGATTTGTTGGATATATACCCACCGCACCATTAAAACTTTTAAATGCTACAAAATTAGTTGGAGCTGCACAAGCAATGAAAGGGAAGTCTGTTCCTATGCTAGCTGCTACTACAGCTCAAAATCTTGTTAAACCATTAGCTAAAGATTTAATAGATAAAGCAGCTGTGATGAGAGCTGGTGCAGTTAAAGACGCTGCAAAGTTTGTTGCAAGTGATACACCTGCTCATATAATAGAGGGTGCTTTTCATCTTGGTGTTGCTAGTGGGGTATCTGCTTGGCAACATGGAGTAGATGAAGTAATAAGATCTACTGCTTGGGGTGGCTTTACTGGAGGTGCTTTTAGAGGTATTGCTACTATGATTGATAGAGGTGGCGCTAGAACTTTAGTTAAAACAGTCGAAAAAGACCATGCAGGGCGTCCTAAACCTGCAAAACAAGTATTAACTGTAACTCAGCAAGAAGATAAACTATTAAGAGGTTTTGCTGGAGCGTTATTTGATGGACTACCATCTACGTTAAGAGGTGACACTACCGCTCAACAGGTATATCATTATTTACTAGGTGCTTACTTTGGAGCTCAAGAAACTACTGCTACTGAGGCTAGAAGAAACAAATTCCTACAGAAAATCGACAATACCAATAGCGAGACAATCAGAAGCGCTCAAAAAGCTGGTGTTGAAAAAGGATATACTGGTGATAAGTTAAAAGATTATATTATGAACGAGACTAGTGATCAGTTAAACTTCGTTCCTGAACTGGTTCCTGGATGGGATAAACTATCGGATCCTGTTAAAGATTCTGTTAAGGAAGAAGCATTAGCATTATGGGGTACTAAATCAGATAGTCGATATGCAGGACTTAAAGTTTTAGAAGATGCTCTAGGATTAACTTCAGAAGAAATATTAGAAGAGCCTCCTCCAACAGGCTATGAGCTAACAGGAAAGCTGCACCATGGTGAGCGCTTAATGACTCCAAAACAATCG
>VTLG01007510.1_pt1 | contig 55823 bp, 34 predicted proteins | sample 4694571 | NCBI WGS metagenome assembly VTLG01 (sample SAMN12604809, study PRJNA352737) | marine metagenome | biome: ENVO:00000447; feature: ENVO:00000209|ENVO:00000569|ENVO:01000036; material: ENVO:00002151; isolation source: viral sequences binned using virsorter ... | reverse complement strand
CACTAAGAAATCCACTCGCACTTATGTTTCCACTTGCGGTTATGTGTCCTTGTGTAATAAAATTACCACTTTGACTTATGTTACCTTCTACAGTTAATCTTTCAGGTGGAATTGCATTTGAATTGAATGTAGTTCCATTTGGATTACCGATTCCAACTCTACCATCATTATCCCCACCATCCATATAAAACACAGTACCATTTATATTATCAAATTCAAATCCAACATCAGCTGAACCATCAAATGAAAACATATCACCTGTGTTACCAGCCCAACTATGACCACCAGCATTAAGATTATATGTAACTTGTGAATCTGCATCAGCTCTTATTGTATCTACATCAATTGTTCCAACATTTGTAATATTTCCATCATTGAAAGTTGTTGTTCCATTTATATTCAATCCATCACCAATAATTGTTCCATCGGATTCAATATTACCAGTCGCAAATATTGTTTCACTTGCGGTTACAGGTGCATCTAATTTTATGGCCAACCCATTTATTTGTGTTTGCTTATTGGTTGAAGCTATGGACATTATAGGGTCACCTGCAAGTGAGGCTACATTTTGACCATTTATCAAATACTGACTTGTATTTATTGTTCCACTTGAACTTATGTTTCCACTTGCAGTTATGTGATTACTTGAAAATATACCTGAATTATTAACTCCACCTAAAGTAACTGTATTATCTTTAAAATTTATATCACCACCATCTGCGTTTAATTCCATATCTTGAGCTGAATCTAATGTTATAGCTCCATTTGTAGCTGTAAGATTTAAACTTGTGAATGCAGTTACATTCATACTGTCTCCAGTAGGAGTGAATACATGGTCTGTTTCAACACCACTACTAGCACTTATGATTGCACTTGCGGTTATGGGTGCACTAAAAATTGTGTTTTTATCTAAATGAATTTTATCACCAAATAATCTAATATAATTATCACCACCTTCACGAATATTTAAAGATGTATGTCCAACCGTATCTATAAATCCGGCCGGATTTCCACCAGATTGTCCACCTGAAATTATTAAACCAGCACCTGTATTATTTATAGATTGAAATAATGTTACACCTGGTGCGGTTGATCCAATTGTTGTATCATTAATTGTAACCTTTGGAACAGTTATATTACTCATATTACCACTTGCACTTATACTTCCAATTACATGCAATGAAGAAGAATCAGCATGTAATCTTCCATTAGGATCAAATTCAAGAGTAACAGCTTCATAAACATCTGCTGTTATATCTTCATCATTCGCATATGCAACAAATTGAAACTTACTACCACCGGCTGTATCACCACTATGATCTTGTGTTGCTTTTAATATAATTCCTGCAGTTTCTATACCCGCATTTTGATTACTAAATTTTAAAAATGTAAATCTATCATCTCTTGCTATAGTAGTGTCTGAATTATTAATGGAAAATTCACCACTAGAGTTCCTTAAAGTATTTATATTTTCTATTTCACTAAAATATACAGTACTACTAGCACTTATGTTACCTTGTACAGTTAGTTCCATATCTGGAGCAGAACTTGTTGTTCCAATAGTTACTTTTTCAAATGAACCAGTTCCACTTGAACTTATGTTTCCACTTGCGGTTATGTGTGAACTAAACTTTACTCCTTCTATAAATTGAAAATCACCAGAGACTTCTGCTGGAGATGTGCTTGTATCTATTTTAAATTTTTCAGAAGCAGCTGCATTTTGAATTGTAAACCCATCACCAATAAATTTTGTATCATCACTTATTATATGTAATTCACCACCAGCATCTTGAATTGTATTAACACCTTCAAGTCTTGAAAATGAACCCGAAGTAGCAGTTATATCTCCACCAAATGTATGAGTTGTTCCACTTGCACTTATGTTTCCACTTGCGGTTATTGGATGCATAAAATGATGTGAAGTAGCTGTATGAAATTGAGTTTCACTACCACCTACTTCTATATTTAATCCTGCAGCTGACAGTTGTAAAAAAGTATCACCATTAACCACTTCAGCATCTGTAACATTTGCAGACCTAATTTTTAAATTACCAAATGTGTGAAGTGCTCCACTAGCACTTATTTTTCCACTTGCGGTTATGTGTGATAAAGTATTGATTGCACCACTTGCACTTATGTTTCCTGCTACTGTTAGTTTTTGTGGAATATTATCAAAAATTCCAACACCAACATTTCCATTACTACCACTAATAGTTAAAGCATCACCTGCAAACGGTTGTCCTAAATAAAACGACATTCTTGTTCCAACACCATCATCAAGCATTCCAATGTTTAAATCACCATTAGCTTCTTTTGTAATGGTTTGTTCACCATTCATAAAAATATTAGTACTTGTTGCACTTTTTAAATATAATTTATTTCCAGTAAGATTTCCACTTGCACTTATGTTTCCACTTGCAGTTATGTTTCCAGCTACATCAAGACTATCTGAAAAATCTATATCACCATCTCCATCAGGTGAAGAGAATGCACTTGCAAATATAGTTCCACTTGCACTTATGTTTCCACTTGCGGTTATGTGTGATGTTGTTTCAATTGGAACACTAAATTTAGTAGTATTATGTTTAAATTCGGTGTTAATTATATTATTAACTCTTAATTCTATTTCATTCTCTGCTGGTGAATGTATAAAATCTTGTTCAGTTCCAGCATTAGCAAGTATAAATTTATTTGATTTAATATCACCACTCGCACTTATATCTCCACTTGCGGTTATGTGTGAAGTTGTTGAAATATATCCACTTGAAGTTATATTACCATTAAAAAAATTGTTAGTTAGTTTAGAACGAAGATAATTTTCTTCACCTAAAACTTGAAAATAAGCTGCATCTGCAATAGTATCATCACCATCACCAATTCCAAAATTAAAATCATCACCTCTAAACAACACACCTTTAGTAGCATCAACTTGATTATCAATAAAAAGAGTACTACCAGTAATATTTGTTACATTAGCACTATTTCCTATAAATTCACCACTTGAACTTATGTTTCCACTTGCGGTTATGTGTCCTGAAGAAGTTATTAATAAATTTCCTTTAACATGAAGAGCTTGTTTGGGAATACCATCACTAGAGTCATTTCCTGTAAAACCTTGAGGTGAAATACCAACATTTCCAGATGATGTTATAAATAATATACCTGGATTTGAATGACCATCAAATCTTAACTGTTGAGCTCCGAAACCTGTTGCATTTATTTGGTATACATCAGGATTAGGATTTGGATTTTCGTTGATAAATATGGCAGGTGCCATACTATTACCTCTAGATGATAACTCAAGTGTTTGATTTTCCCCATTTGTAGTAACTCTTCTTGTAATAACATCACCACTTGCACTTATGTTTCCACTTGCGGTTATGTTTGTATCTACATTAAAATTTGTAGTAACTACATTTATACTATCATGACCCGCGTAAAATTGTATTTTACTATCCGTATTTGCATAGTGAAAAATTCCTCCTGGATTTATCGAGCCACCAGCATTTGATCTTCCTAAACCAATAGTACCAGTTCGTAATTCATGACCAGTAGCACTACTAAAAAATCCTGCTCCAATTATATTTTGACTAGAACTTATTATTCCATCTGCAAGAATGTATCCACTTGCACTTATGTTTCCACTTGCAGTTATGTGCCCTCGAAATAAATGTGTGTCTGTTATCTCATCACCAAATATGTTTGAACCACTCGTTTGAATTGTTGATGCTGTTATAAACGATGAAGTAAAGTGTGTTACATCTAAACTACTAGCATTTATTGAACCATCAACTGATAGATTTTGTACATAAACAGTATCATCTGCAGATGATGTTTTACTTGTCATTGCTAATATAACACTGTTATTATTATCTACCCTATTAGCAGTTCCACCTACAACAGCTGAATAATTTCCATTCACTTTATTCAAATATCCACCTACAACAGTACTTTGTAATCCTTTATTTATTTTATTTTGTATACCCCCAATTATAACTCCTGTTGTCAATCCGATACTACTTGTTTGATGTATTTGATTTCCAGTACCACCTATAATAACAGAATTATCGGTGACAGCTGTGTAACCTGGAACTGAACCTGATATTATATTTGAAGTTCCCCCATATATCTGTGAACCTACAACAAGTTGATTGGAACTACTATGATGTATTTCATTAAATATACCACCATAAATACCAGATTGTGGTGAATATAATATAGAACTACCACTAGCACCTAAAATAATTGATTGATTGGAAGATGATATTATTGAAAATGTAGAACCAACTAATGAAGAATTTTCAGATTGTGTCACTTCATTTGATCCAGGATCATTTACAAAACCACCTTTTTCTGCAATTACATATCCTTTTTGGTCTACTCCACCAACTACAGGTGTAAATTCTAATGTAGTTTCACCTTTGTAATTTCCTTGAGTTTTATCTTTAAAATCTACTCTAAATCCATTATCTAAAGTAGAACCAAAAACAAAAGAACCTGGATTCTTTATAAGATTATCATTTGTTTCTATATTAAATGTTGAACCTGTAAAATTGGCTATCGAACCTGTTATTTCAACATCTTTATTATTTATTATATCTTGAGCAAATTCACCATTATTATTCAGAAACCTTATCCTAAAATCCACATTTCCATTTCTTCTTAATTCTCTAGGTGTTATTGTTTCTTGGATATCAGATAATGGATTTAAACCATCAATACTTGTAATAGGAACTTCATATGGAGAAAATGCTATACTACCTGTAAGTGGATATATTGATATTACCTTAAATTCATCAGATTTTGATCTTTCTTCTTTATATGATAATTCGATATTAGTTACTTTACCACCAAATGTAGATAAATTACTTGAACTTACAGCAATATAACTTCTATTATATGTTGTAGACGCAACATCAAATTTTTTACTTTCTGTAAAACTTGTTCCTGTTTGAATATTGTTTATATTTTGAAATAATACTGGAGATGTGTTTGGTAAATCTTTTTTAATTTCGATTGGTATTGTATATCTTACATTTGGTACACCTTTCCATTCAGTTCCAACATTTTCTAACTCACCTACTATTGTTAGTGTACCTTCACCATCGGAAATTTCATCATAAATTCTTAAAGGATCTTTTTTTATCCATACATAACAGATTACAGTACCATTTATTACTTCATAATCTGTTATATCAGAAAATATGAGATTATTTTCTGAATCTCTGAACTCAAAGTTAATTGGAGAACTATCTTTTAAATCATCACCAATCCAAGAAAGAGAAAAATAGTGTTTTCCGTAACATAAAACCTGCGGTAAACCAGATATTTTAAAATGTTTTTCACCATCTTCAGAAAATACACTTATGGTATTTAAATCATTACTGTTTGGATATAATTCTTGTGACATTTATATAAATCTCCACTGTATATGTATTTAGTCATATATAAATATTCAAAGAAATTATTTTTACATTTATTTAATGATATGTTACCTTACTTATTCCATTTTTTACTTCTATTGGTATTAAAGAATCCATATAATCTTTAATTGTATCCAAATGAGTGATAATCATCGTAAAATCAAATTGATTTTTTAGATATTGAAATGCACCTTCCATATTTGCTATATTATCACTATCTAAAGCTCCGAATCCTTCATCTACAATGATAAAATTCGGTCTTGGGAGAGTTGAAACGTTAATTAAACCTATTCTAATGGCTAATGATGATACAAATCGTTCCATACCACTCGATAATTCAAGATTCCATTTATCATCACCATAACATATAAAGGCATCAATCATTTTATCTTTCATTTCTAATTCAATGTGGAAACCTGCATTCATATTTTCTAAAACATGATTAATTTCACGTTCAATTGATGGTATAGCCCTTGATATTAACTCATAAGGTATACCATCTTTAGATAAGGCCATCAAATAAAGATCATAATCGAGTATTTTTTGCTCTATATCAACAAGTTTTTGTATATCATCTTCTATTTGTTGTTTTTGATTTTTAGCTACTGATAAAGTAGAAATGACTTTTTTATATTGTTTATCAATATCAATTGATTCCATTTGTAATTGAGATATTTTAGAAGTCAAATTAGATATTTGTTCATTTAACTTATTATTGTTTTCAATCTTTTCTTCCAATTCATAATATCTTTTAACACTTGATTCTACAGAAGTTAATTCACTTTCAATATGTTTTAATCTACTTTCTTGTGTAGATATTTTACCGCCAATCTTTACAGCATCGTGTTGTATTTGATTTAATTCATCAGAGAATATTTTAAACTCACGATTTCTTTCATCAGCATCACCTAACTTTTCTAAAGTATATTCTGTTTTTTTGTAAACAGCTGTTAATTCACAATGTTCTGAATACAATTTATCTATTTGTGTTTTTATTTCTTCTTGTTCGTGTATTTGTTCTTTACCATTCTTTATACAAAACTCACAATTCTCATCATATGTAAATTTCATTAAATCAGAATTATGATGATTCAATGATTTAGATTTAGATTCATTTATTTTTATTTTGTTTTCTAATTCTGTTAAATATTGTTTTGCTTCTTTCCAATCTTCATAATCTTCTTGTATTTTTTCTTCATCAATTTTTGATAATTTTTCATGATAATCCATATACATTGGTCGAAGCTGTTCTTTATACTCTTTATCATCTTTTAATTGAGTTTCAATATCAATTTTTTCAATACTTAATTGTGACCTTTGAGTATTTAACTCCTCTATGTCATAAGTTTCATCAATTTTATATAGTTTTCTAACTAACTCTATTTTATTTTCTTCCAATTCAGATAATTTTTCATCAATAGATTCATCTTTAGTTTTTAACTCTTGTTCGTCTTTTTCCAATTCAGTAATTCTTTGATTAATTACACCTATTTCTTTATATGAATCTTTCTTTTGAAATTGTCTAAACATTATTCTTTCTTCATTTGAATCAGATTTAGCGATGGATTCCAATTGTTCAAACACCTCAATGTCCATAAAAGTAGAAAGAATTTTTTTTCTCTCGGCTTGTTTCTTGTCGAGAAAGTTCATACCGTTGGTTTGTAGCGATAACGAGGTAAGGATGAAATCGTCAAATGTTCCTAACACTTTACGAATCTCTTCATTCGTGCCTGTACCATAAGTTGAGTTAAATCTAGCTGCCCCACTTAAATCCACTTCTTCACCAGCATCATCTATCATATAGAATCTAACCTTTACTGGACATTGATGAGATACTTTACCATTCTTGTGATTAACTCGTTTATATTTAGCATCTCTTTCTATCCAATAATCATTACCATTGATTTCTAAATTTAATTTAGCTTTAAATGTAGTTTTCTTTTTATTCATAACATCTAATGCTCTATTGGTTCTACTACATACATCATATATTGTATAAGCAATAGCGTCCATTATAGAAGATTTACCACTATGGTTGGGAGCAACTACACCAATTGTACCATCAAGTTTCTGAAAATCTATTTTATTACCTTTACCATAACAAAACATATTATCAAATTCAAATGATTTGATTTTCCAATCTACATTTCTTGTAATATCACCATCGTAAATCTCCGGTGAATTATTAGTCATATCATTTATTTCTTGAACTCTTTTAATCGTAGCTCCATCAATACCATCAACATTTCTTTTCAAGAAATCTTCAATTAATTCATTCTGATAATTAATATCTCTTACATCACCAATATCCAATTTATTCTCTCTATCATCACCAATGGATATATTGTCTTGTCTTTCCGTTACAATCTCTTTTAATTTAGGATATTGTTTTCTTAAACCGATTTGTATATCTTTGATTTGTTCAAGTGTTGTATCCCAAAACTTTATCTTCACTCTACCTTTTGGTGGCATGAAAGTTAATTCATATGGGTTACCCGTTGTAGAGTTTTGTATTTCACCCCTTTCCACTCGTAAGATTTTATATCCATAATCATTTTCTACTTCGTGATAAGTAGCTTTTCTTTTCTCTACATCCCATAATAAGAATCCATGTGAGGGTTCTTCTGAATAATTCTGTTGAATCAATGAACCAGGATATGCAATTGTTTCTTCTTCATTCAAGAATTGTCTTTTATGTATATCACCCAACAACACCATATCATACCCAACAAATGTATCATTCGTCACTCTATCATCTTGAACTTGGAATCCATTATCATAAAAGTGTTTATCCACTCCACCGTGAAATAATGCAATCTTGGTTTGTTCTCTATGATTATCAGGTGAAGGCATTGTATCTGTTCTTTGTTTTCCTTCTTTATCAATATCAAAAATAGATAATGTAGCAAAATCAACATTATCCATTGTGTAAACACCTGTTTTTTTCCAATAATGTAAATTGGGTGTAATCTTTTGAACTAAATCTACGATAGGTGAAAGTGTATCTTCTCTTGATTTGTTGTTTAGATTACAATCGTGATTACCTGGTATGATAATCGTAGGAGCAATCTTACATAATTCTAAAAAAAAGTTTGCAACCATTCTGACTTCTTCAGGTGAGGTATCAAGTTTTCCGTGTACCACATCACCACCAATGTATATGACATCTGGTTTTAAATCTTTTAATTGTTTGTATAGTTTTTTAAATACTTGTCTATATTCTACAAACCTATGTAGTTTACGAATGTGTATGTCTGCTAAATGTGCAATTGTTTTAATCAATTTAATTTCTCCAATATTTGCATTGTGTGTTCCCAACCATTTGTATGAAAAGATGAACAATCACCTCTTCTGTTCATTAATTTTGCTAGTGGGTAATCGTTACCTTTGTTATCTATACCATCACCTATGAAGATATATTCATCAGGTTGTACCAATCTTTCTTGTTCTATTATATCTAATATCTGTGATTTGTCATTTCCTTTTGGATAGATATCAATTGATATCTGACCACCAATAACTGCATCTAAATTAGACCAACTTTCTTTAATATATTTAGAAATATTTTTTCTTTCACCCACAAGTTTATCATACTCATAATAATCTTTTCTTTGAACTAAAGAACAATCTCTACCAACGATACTGAAATTTAATAAAGTTCCTCTATCTTCAATGTGATTGCCAGCTTTAACTGGATAATCAGTCATACGAAGTTGTTCACCCAAATATGTTAACAAATTTTGTGGTGGTTTAAAATCATTATGATAAATTTGTTCATCATTTCTCCACATCTCATTACCACAACAAGTAAATATAGCTTCTGTCCTATCTATATAAGCTATTGGTAATTGTTCTTTTGTTTTTTCTAAATCACTACCTGTAACTAAATAGTATTTGTTTTCACTACTCCATTTATCAAAGAATTTAGCAAACTCTTCTGTCATTCTTTGTCTTGATGGTGTTAATGTTCCATCAACATCAAATATGTATATTCTATCCATTTCTGTCCTTTAAATATTTTTCATATAATTTTTTAACATCAGGTCTTGATTCTAATATCCTATACCACTCTTTTGGCATAATCTGTTCTGATAAAAACATTTGTAAATATTGTTCTGGTGTTCCTCTACTCATCTTTACCTCCATTGATTAACCAAGATGATGATTGAATTTTACCACCACCTATTCCCCATAACATTGTGACATCTAATTTTCTACAAGTTTCCATTTCAGGTGTGTTACCTTTACCTCTGTCACCACCATTTGCAAAAAATATTTCATAATCTTTTCTACCTGTCGGGTTAACATCATCATAACTATGATTAAACATACCACCATTATAAGTAGAACGAACTTGACTAATTAGTGAATTAGCAGTATCATCAGAATCATCAAACTTTACAACTGAACTTATGTATTTAATACCCTCTAAGATTTCTTTTCTCTCATAGAACTCCATAAATGGTTTACCTTTTTTTCTCGTTAACCATTCATCTGAATTTAATCCTACAATTACTTGATGCCCTAAATTAGCAGCTTCTCTGAACATTCTCATATGTCCTTTGTGTATTGGGTCGAAACCACCACTTAATATTATTACTGATTTTCTCCAATCTATATTCCAACCTGATTCCATTATAATCTCCTCATAAAAATTAATTTTTTATCTTCTCCTGTAGGTTTTACAAACAATTTTTTTAATTCTTCTTTAGTATTCCATTTCATCGATGATGATTTATGTTTTGGTAATCCTGCAGTTTCACCAACCATTTTCCAATTATCAGCTTTGTAAACTGCACCATTATTATCCCCACCAACAAATGTAATTAAATATTTTAAATCATCACCATATTTATCTTTCCAAGCTTTAGGTGCTAACAACCTTAATTGCTTCAATATTTGTGTTCCACCATTTTTAATTGATTTTTTCATACAAAATCTCCAATTATTAGAAACACTATTAAACACATCTTTATATTCGGATTTAGATAATCCCATATACTCTAACATGGCCTTTGGTGGTGGATATACGGATGAACCTATACCTATCATACCAACAGCTTGAAGTGGAAATGTGTCATCATCATATATCAACCAATCAATTCTTCTCCCAACAGATTGATATGTGGGAACATAAGAATGATGATTTTTTATAATTCTTTTTACTATATTTTTTTGTATATCAGAGTTTACCACCTCCAATTTAACCATGAACTTCTCCATCAAAATTTATAGATTCTTCTGGTATCTCTTTTATTCTTTGTTTTATTTTATGTTTTAATGGAATAATAGATAACCCATCGATGTCATCTTTAAACCATTTTAAATGTTCTTGTAAATCAATTAATTTTCTGTACTCGACACATTCGTACATTTTTCTATTAAATTCTTCGGCTGTAGGTATGTTTTTATATTTGCCCATAATATCCACTCTTTATTATTTTTAATTTATCATCTTCTACTTTATAATTAATACTAATATCATACAATAAATGATTTAGTTTATTTTTATTATATTCTAAAAATTCAATTTGATTGATTGGATAATTGAATTTTTTCAAAAAAAGAATTAACATATGTATATCTAAAGACATATAGTAAAGAGAATCACAATCTCTTTTTTTAGTTGTACATATATTATAAATAAATTCATTATCTCTATAAAAATCTATAAATTCTGGTATCAAAATACCTTCAATATTTATATCTCTATTAATGAATGGAGAATGAAATATTGTATCTTTAATTCTATTTAAATTTTGTATCGGATTTTTCCAGAAATGATATGTGTTTCCATATGTGTAATTCATACCATCATATGTATAGGATGAACCACTAAATAGAAATGATTGTTTGTCAAAATGATTATCTGTAATATATATTTCAATCTTATTAGAATTTAAATTATTAACATCAAATGACCACATAAAATATGGTGGTGGTTGTGTTTTAAAATTAGGTAAATTAAAAAATGGATTTATAGTATTTCTTAAATTTTGAAATTTGTTTGGTAATGAATAAAAATATAATTCCCATTCAATATCATTATTTACATTTTTTATCCCCCAACAAGTTTTATCAGAATCCAATTTATTAAACAATAAATTAAGTTTATTTTCATACATTGTATTGTGAATAGAATTATTAAATATATTACTTGATTTTATTTTTTTATCTAAATGTTCATTTCTAGGAACATATTCAATATTACAAAAGTTTAATAATTTATCATTTGATTTTTGATATTTCAAATCAAGCATATAATCTACCTTTTATTATATCTGAAAATTTTGATTGTTTTGTTTCTTTTATAATATCCCAAAACTCCTTAAAACCTAATTCGGATGGGTCTTTACCCTTCATATCTAATAAGTATGTTTCAATTCCATAATCCATTAAAAATTTTGATAACTTAATTGCATCTTGTTTTGCATCTTCATCTAATGCTACATAAACTTTTTTTACTTTCTTTTCTACTAACCTCATTACTAATGTTTTACTTGGAAACTTACCCAAAAGAGGTATTGCATTATTTCTTATAGCAATTGCATCAAATGCACCTTCACATAAAATTATTGGTTCATTCCAATTGATAAACATTTCAAAACAAACCGTATCTTTTGACATTGGTGGATTTTTATATTTTAGTTTAGAATTAGGAAACATATCTCTTGCCAAAAAATAATTTAATTTACCATCTGCATCATAACTTGGAACAATGATACGATTAGAATACCCATTTGAAGAACAAAAACCTATTGAATAACGAAGAATATCTACTGACCCAATGTTTCTCTGTTTCAAATAATGTATAGCATTTTTATACAATGGATCTTCTGACTTTTGCCAAAGTGGTTGATAACATTGTGGTAAACTGACATCATATTTCGTTTTTTCATCTTTTTCACTTTTAACACCTTTGTAATCACCAAGTAATTTCAACACTGCTGAAATAATTTGTTTAGGTGTGTTTATCTTACGAAGTAATATACCAATCTTATGTCCGCCAGCATTACAAACCCAACAATGCCACTTTTGTGTTTCAAAGTTTACTTGTAGCTTCTTTTTATGATGATTACAGAAAGGACAATGGAAAGCATGTTCACCATTTTTCATACGGTAACTTTTCATTAAAACTTTTTCTAATAATGTGACTAATTCGTACTTATACATTTAATATAATATAACAAGGATTTACGGTTAAAGTCAAGCTTTTTTTTATTTTTTTCGTTTGTTTAATAGTATCTCATTAATAGAGTTTAATAATTGTTCATCACTTAAAAGTTCATTATGTTTTAAATTTTGAAATGAAGTTTTTGTTATTTTATTATTATTTTTAAATTTTTTCATTTTTCTTAAAGTAAAATTAAGTATTCTTATAATTTCTTCAGCTTTATAAATTACATGATAAGAATCGAAAGTATTAGCATCAATTATACTTGAAATTTTATACTTTTGTTTAGAGAATTTAGATAAATATTTTATAATTTGTTTGATTGTAGATTCCATATTAAATCTTTTATGTAATTTAATATCTAACTCTTTAGCTAAATACTTTATAAATACATTAAGATCACGCAAATTAAGTATTGAATCAGCATCATTTAGTCTAGTTTCATCAATACAAGATTTTTCAGGTATAGCTGCATAATCATTATGAGTGCTAGATTCACCATTCAACCAAAGATTTGTATCGGAAGTATCATCACATCTTCCTACATACACCCCTCTTAAAACTTCACCTATTTTATATATGTATTCCCATTTTCTATTAAAAACATTTTGAGGTTTAATTTTATATTGTCCTGGATAAGTATTGGAAGATAAATACTTTCTACTTTCATTTGCATAATCCTGTACATCTACTTGCATAGCAGATAGTACAGTTTTACATCCAGGAAATTCATGATGTGAAGATGCATCATTTGGTATAATTAAATTGTCATCATAAGATTCACATACTAATCCACCACCAATTAAAGGTGATGATGGTTTATATACTGCAACTCCAGGAAAACAACAACTATCATCTGTCGCATTTTTATATGTCATTTTAAATGTGTGAGAATTTATTTCATATTCACCGGCAGAATTACCATTCATAGAATGCCAAGATCTATCTGATTCATATACAGGTAAAGATTTTATACTAGTACCATCAAATTGTTCAGTATATAAATCTATACTCCATATCCTATCTACAAATGTTCCATCAGGTGCACCTTTTATCATCGGATGAAAATCCCATTTTCTAACATAATAATTACCTTTTTCAAAAAGATATGGTAGTATATTATCTTCAACAGTATTTCTATACCTATTACCATGAAATCCATTAACTAAATCATCAAATGTGAATGGAGTTGATATTTCTAAATCACCCCCATTGTAAATACATTCCTCTCTTCTTCGTATATTATTAGTAGGAATATGAATAGAAGGACAAAGAGGACCCGGCACAGTAAAATAATTTATCGCCAAACCTCCATATGCATTTGCACACGATTGTTTCATTAACTGACCAGGACCCATCTGTTCTACAGTAACACCAAGTGACCCATCACTTGTTATAATATGATAATCATCTAAATCTATATCTTCACCTACACAATCAGAAAGTTCAGTATATTTTGGATCCAGTAAATCATCATTAAACATTTCTATATATTTTCCTTCACCGATAGTGAAAGTTGTTCCAGATCTATAAGTAAATTGTATCTGATCTTGATTGAAATTATAACTCCATACTCCTGGACAGAAGCTATTATCACCAGTTAGTGATGTCGCAAAACTTCCATCAGGATACATATGTATAATTGTTCTATAAGCATTATCAACATCACATTCAGGTTGTTCTACCTCTGGATCATAAGTCCAATCTGTAGAAATAACTCTATCTATGTTTAGTAAATCTTCTATATAATCAGGATTACAATCAGCTTCAGTTAACGGAAATGGTACTGTATAAGTTATTCTTTCTGACGGTGGTAAATCAGGTACACCTCCACCTCCACCACCAAATGTATTATAATTACATATACCATACGGGTCATCACAGAAACCAGTATCACTCCAATAAAACATTTTTAAATATATGGTATCATCCCAATGGTATGTGCACGAACCATCGTCTATCGTACTACTAAGGTGATAATTATCTGCATAAGGATTTGTACAACCAAGACAATCGTTGGGTGCGGGTTCATTAGTATTATAACAAACACCACATAAATCTATATCATGTGTATTTTCAGGACATTCACAATATTGGTTGGATTCACCACATGTAGTAGACCACCCAGCACCTGGATTTTCACAATACCATACACCCTGATTTAATCCATTAAGTGTACAACAACCTATACCATCACCATCTGCATCAGGAAAATATTCTACCTGTGCTGAACCATCACAATTACATTCATAACCTACATCTCCTACATATGCACAAGAACCATCATCTATCGTGGCATTATTATCATAATTACACGCTCCAGAATCTGTACACCCTGAACAACTTGAATTGTCACCACCACATACACCACAGTCATCATATGTAGATGCACAATCATCACAATCACCTGTACAATCTTCTACATATATTATTGGATTTGGATTTTCACAAGAATATACATCTAGTGTAGGACAACCAAACCCGTCACCATCTGTATCTTCACACCATCTATTATAAGTGCAAGTTCCATTTTCTATAGTTGCATCAGGATTATAATTACATGCAGTAGGGTCTGTACATCCAGGTAATCCATATACACAGTCGTCTTGCCATGTCCATAAAGCATCTGCATCAAAATTATATGCTTCTTCATCCATACAACCACGATATTCTGGTACTTCATCTATATGTACACATTGACCATGACAACCTGTTGAAAGAATATGAGGTATTGTACAGAAAAGACCTTCATTATTATTCCATAACTCTTCCCAATTAGGAGTGACAGCGTCCATAAAATATTCAACCCAAAAATCATATGGCATACCCATACTGGAATCATATGCATTTGGTTGGTGAGCTCTTATTGCAAAATATAGTTCAGTTTGAATCCATCCAGTACCGTCAGGTATTATTCCACCAGTACCACCACCTTCCCAAGTTAAAGGAAGGTCTGGATTTGCAGATTCCCAATCATTAATTGTTTGATCTGTGCAAACTGCTATTTCATATGTTGAACCATTATATATTTTATACCAATCCCCACTCCAATGTTTGGTGAATGGATTATCAAGTGGAAATGAATCTTGGGTGTTACCATATGGAGATACATTTTCAGAAAATATAGATATAAATGGACCATCATCTTCTTCTCTAAACCACCACACCGGATTTGAAAAATCACTAACTCCATGATGTTCATCTAATAACATAGAAAAGAAACCTGCATCCGGACCATATATCTCAAATAAATAAACTATATTACCATTATGACATGCATCATCTTGTTGAAATGTTATTCCAGTATTTTCTAATTGTCTTGCGATATGATTTTGACCATCAGGAATTACTTTAAAACCTATAATTAATAATAAATCTTCAGAAAATCCAAAATTAAGAGGATAACTAGGATTAGATGGACCTGAATCTGGCATCTCTGTTGGAATTATAGTTGGTAACCAATAAGGTGTTGTGTCATAAGATTCTCCAAATGGTGGGTAATCTCGACATTCAAATTCTTGATTATAATTATTGTTAATACACACATAATTATCACCACAGATACCATCCGTTGGTCTAGGACCGAAAGGCCAAGTGCTATTATCAATGTAACAATTACAGGCTTCTTCTCTACTTCTTGTTGATGTTTGGCCTGGTATTTTTCGACAAGTACCTAAACATGGAAAATTAGAATCTTTGCCACAATCATCTGTATTATTTTTATCATCGGTACATCCTTTTTCACAAGTGTATCCATCAGGACACCTTTTATAAACTCCATCACAATCACATCCTAAATTTTTTACATCTTCACAAACACAATTAGCTTCACCAACACCATAACATACAGGTTCTAAATTATCATTACAATCATTGTATTTAGGAAAAAAATGGTATTGTTCATAACTTAAAATTTCTGGATCTATATCATTTAAATAATATTCGTCACGGATACCCCATAAGCTACATATACATTTGTTTGTATTATTTTTTTGTATCATTGTTATTCTCATATAAAGACATTACTAAACCATCATACATATCAATATTCCTTTTATCCCAATTTCCTCGTGTAGTTTCTTTACACCATGGTGAAGTATCATACATTTCTTCAACTTTCATTTTAACTAAATCTTTTGCCTTTAATCCCTTTATTCTTGCCTTTCCAAATACTTGTTTTCTAGCAGTCATTGGATTTATACTATTGACATTATATTCAAAATTTTCTAACATAAAACATAGTATTGCATTAAACTTTGCTAATTTGATAATAACTTGTTGTGAAGTTCTTCCACCAGCAAAACCTGATAGATTATCTTCAATGTTAATATCCATAACATCATCAATATATGAATTATTATTGAGAAATTCAAGAACTTTTTGCACTTTATCTTTGGGTGTTTTTTCTTTTTTGATGTCGATGAATCCCATATCGAGAATTTTACCCTTCTCTGTGAATGCATATCCAACACAAGTTGTAGATGCATCTAAACCTAGTGTAACCATTTAAATCTCCTTAAAAATCCATATCTATTTGAAATACTAAATTTACATCATCCCTTTTCTTTATAGGTTGACTTAAAGATGCAACTGCAACTAAGTTGTGATCTTTATCATATAAACCAATACTATTTACATATGGTGTCCATTCTTTACTACCTGTTATCGTGTCTGCCAATAAGTCTGAATTTGTAATTTGAAATGGTGGTTGTGGTCCAAAATCACTCTTTGTTACTTTACTCGTGATAGACGGATCTCTCTTTTTTATACTTATATTGTTTGTCATATTAAGTTCATTAGCATTTAATTTTAAATTATAACTACGAACATAAATATGATTTAAAGATTTAAAAGAAGCTGTATATTCAGATAGGGAATTATTATAAAGCATTGCACTACCCGAAAATGAACCTGTAGTTGTTATTGCAAATATTCCTTCATTATAAAAAATATTACCAACATAATTATCTGAATGTGACATATGATTATTACTTTGTGAATTGTGTGCATTAACTGCATATAAATTTCCAAAACCATCATCACGAAATTCCATTGTTTTACCTTGAGTATCTTTATAAGTATTATCAGTTATTTTAAAAGTGTTTCTTTCTATTCCACTCCCAACATAATTTTGTGGTATATGGTCAAAAACACCACCCCGCTCATTGTTAAATTTATGTCTGAATGTTTCTTTGTCATACCATCCATGTTGAGGATTAGAAGGACTATTTAACTTACCTGAACCGGTTTGATAAAAATTAGCTGATAAAAAATGATAATGATTTGATTGGGATATTTGTGTTGCATTTAAAGTAGCTGGAAAATCAAAATATCCTGACTGTGATGTAAATACCTTAGCAGTGTTACTTATTTCTGTTGAAGTTAGATTATAATCGTGAAAAACTTCTTCTATTCTAAAGGCTATATCATCGTCGCTAATTGGTTTGTAAATTGACATATCATGACTTTACAAACTTAAAACGACATAAGAACTTTTACAACTGCCTCATTTGAAAAATTCTTTTCTATAGGTGAACTTAATTTAGCAACAGCTATCAAATCTTGAGCTTTGTTATACAAACCAACTTCACTTATAAATGTAGTTGGATTAGTTACAAATGTTGGATTAGTAAATGTGTTGTTACTTCCACTTGCAAAAGTTGGATTGTTAGTATAATTAAATTCTTTAGCTTTAGCTCTACAGAAGTAAGCGTTGTTAGTTACTACTTCTTCACTTCTAAATGTGTGTGTTATATTTGTTGCTCTTCCACCGTCATCACCTGCTGTAGACATACAATCCATAAGTTTTAATGTATTGTTAATACCAGTGCCATCTGTAGCTCTGTTTAATAAACCAAATCCAGTTTTAGAAGTTAAACCTGAACTGTGTACTCCTGGACAACTAGCTGAAAGTTGATTACCATCTAAAGCTATAATACCAGCGTTAGGATAAAAATGTCCAAATACTGTTGATACTAGATTATTACCTTTATCACCACCAGATCCACTAATAACATTATACCTTTCACCTACTGGAGATGCATATGCTGTTTCATAAGCTGAGTTATCTGTTAGATGTAATGTAATACCGGCGGTTCCTGCAGAATTTGAACCTGTTAATATAAGTGTCCAATTCTTTTTATTCAATCTATCTTTCATTTGTAATCTTTCAGCTGCTACAAAGAAAACATCGTTAACTCTGTTTGATGTTATTGCTGAACCTGAAAATACAAAACCAATATCATCTTGTTCGTTTGGATTTAGGAGATAATTTGAAAATTGACGATATACAGCCTTTGTTTGCCCTACAGTATCATTTGAACCAGATCCATGATAATTACCATATGCTATACTAAAATGATCTTTAGAATTATATTGTAAGTTTATATAATATTCTGTTTGAGCTGCTGAAAGTGATGCTGAATCTAAACTTCCACCACTTAATTGTCCTACACCACCATCAAAAAACCCGTATGTGGTAGTAAATGTTTCCGTAGACTTATCATCGGCGTGAAATTGTTTTAGTAATGGCATTTTCTTATTCTCCTATTGTATTAATTTTTTATATAGTCGCTTCTACGGTAATTGTACCATAAGCAACCTGTTGAGATATTCTTCCATAAACTCTATATGTTACAGTTGTCTTTGCTTGAATAGCTCTAGCTTTTATAAACATCTCTTTCTTATTGTTATATTGTAATATTGTTGGGTAACCTGATTGAGGTAAAAATAAACCTGTACCACTTAATCCATTATGACTTACATGTGTAGACAAATCTTTACTAAATTTTGTATCGATTACTAAAGGATTTGTATTGTAAAATGTAATATCGTAAGTTTCACCGGATTCGGCCATTTTTTCTGTTTTTGGTCTTAAATATACACCAGCCTTTTGGGTAGTATCTGTTATTGTTAAATCTTCTACAGTAATTTTAGGAATGTAAATTGTATTTCTTGGCATTGTTGTTAATGTATATCTCATTGAAACTGCTTGATGTGGATTAGCTTCTAATTGTGGCAATCGTGTTATAGCTTCACCAGCTGAATCAGAACCATTCGGATGTGATTCGTTAAATAGATAATAATCTACACCAGTATCCCCAAATGCATAATACTCAATTCCCAAATGTCCATGTTCTGCTAACATTCGTCTACCAAAATCTGTTAATGTAGCATCTACAGTTATACTATCACTACTTAAATATCCCATTTTACTCTCCTAAAATTTGTAATAATTTTTTTCATTTGTTACCTAATTGTTTATATTTTCATATTCATTAATAAATATAAGTTTAATTAAAAAATCTATTATTTTATTTTTTTGTTATCGTTATTGTTTTTGATGTATTAGAACCTCCAACGTTTACAGAATAGGCCTGTTCTTTAGGAATAACATCATATTGTGCATTTTTATTGTTTGGTAATTTAAAGCTTGGAACTTTAGATGCTGTAATTGGTGATTTATTACTATTCAAAAGATACCATTGTGATGGTGTTTCATGATTGAAAATAAATCTTAATTGATATTCTCTTAATCCAGGACTATGTATAACATGATTTGAAGGATATTCAAGTGTACCATTATTATCTCTAACAAATCTAGTTCTACCTACAGGTCTTCCTGCTTGTGTAGAAGTTGAATCGTTTAATAAACTTTTATAATTATATTCTTTATCTGCATTCAGAGTGTTTCTAATTTTTCTATTTAAGAAAAATTTCTTATCTGTATAATCGATATTATCTACTCCATACTGATTGACTGAAGATGATATTACTTCTAAATCTCCTATCAATTCATAAACTCTTTGACTTGTATATCTATGAATATTATTAAATAAATTACTAAACTTATGACTTTTTCCACCCGGTAAATGATTTAGTGGATCATAGAAATGTAAATCATTTATACCAGTTCCCCACATGTCCTCTAAATTAGTTTTACCATTTTTATAAATAATCCCATTTCTAAATACTCCATTACTATGATTATAAAATGAATTACCCACATCTATAGTACTCGCAAAAGTATTTTCAGTATCATAATATTGTCCAGATGCACTATATAATTCAGATGACATATCTAATGTATCTTCAAATGAATTTGGATTTATTATTGCAGAACTAGAATAATGATTTTCTAAATATTGATAAACAGATTCATGATAATTATTATTATAAAAAGCTGATGCAGAATAATTATCTTTATCCATAACTTTAATAACATCGTTGTAGTTATTTATATATTTACCAGATTGTCCGAATTGTGGTAAATTTACCATATCCATATTAAATTTATGTTCAATTACATTTTTACCTGTTTGTATTATCCTATCATCTAAAGACAATGTGTAATCATAAAAGTTTTCATTAACTATAGCACTTTGACTTTGAATAATACTATGAGAGATTGCAGTGATATACACATTATGATAGTTAGATGATAATGTAAATCCATCTTTAGGTAAAATTTGTTCTGAACTACCAGTACCAAATATATTAAGTTTTAACCCACTAGTAGAATAATATTCATCAACATTATAATCTACTTTATAAAAATTAAGGTTCTTCGATTTTCTAAATGATGCGGAAGATATATGATTATCTACGACACCTTCATTAATAACTTGATTTAATGATTTTGATAATGTTATCCCTTTATCATTATGTATATCTAAAAATTTACCACTATATATATTTTGTTTTTTGGATGTAGATAAATCAAAAAGATACTCCGACCAATCGGAATACATAGGATTTTTCATTATCCCTTTATGAATTTTATCTTCATTCACAGACATTTTTTTGTGTTTATATTTTGTTCTTTCTAGTAAAGTTGGTTTAATTTTTATTCCTGAATTATATTTTACCCTTTCAGGAATTATTTTTTTCACAGAATTTGTTAATAAAGGATTATAAATTCCACTTTCAGCGTGAACCTTAATATATTTATTTACATCAACAAATACTCCTCTCATTAACAAATCTCTTAAAGAATCTAAATCACTATAGGTACTTTCAAATTTATCAGACCATTTTGAATATTTATTTACAACATTTTTACCTGATAAATTGTCTACAAGATAATCATTTACTTTATCTATAGGTGAATTAAATAATTCTATATTTTTTGAAGTTATTTCCTTATTCACTTGCTGTGAAGATAATGTGGTTGTTTTACCAGGACTTAAATTCATTATCATTTTTCTATCACTATTTACTGATATCATTCTTGTGTTTTTTTGTACAAATGGATTATTTTTTAAACCTACATAATTTATATTTATAGATTTTTTCTGTGACATCTGTCCAAAACTTTCAGATACTTCTACAGTTTTAGTAAAGTTGGTTGGATTAGATATTAACCCATATGGATTAGAATCATTTAAAGTTAATGTTGTAGAACCGGAACTAATCTGTTCATCGAATCTAAACCTGTAATATAAATTATTTTGTGAATCATTTAAATTATTTCCAACAACAGATTTTGGATTTAATACATGTTGTCTAAATACTGATTGACTTAATGAACCACTCCACGCTCTTACCTCCGCAAATGAACCTGTAAAATCTCTACCAATCAGTAAATTACCCGTTGTACGAGAAGCGTTCGAAGAACTCCAATTATCTAATTGAGTAACATTGTTTACAGTTGAAGATGTTGTTTCAAATATAGAAAAACTATTACCATCAGGAGATTTTTTTGCTACAGTTATATCAAGTGATGCAGAATACTCACCTGTGGGAGAAGTTAAATCTCTTTTTTGTACCATTACATTTACAAAATTTGCACCATCTTTAATTGGTAACTCTTTTGTTTGAACTATATGTGTTATTCCAGCAGCTGAAGGTGTAGTTGATGTATTCATTCTTAATTGTATAGAACCTAGTTTTGATGTTGAACCTGCTAGTAATCTGATATCCCAAAAACTCGAAGTTAAACTACTTCCACCAAAATGACTTGAAATTAACTCTTGTGTATTAGTGGTTGGTTTTGATAAAAACATAAATTCTATTGTATCATCTGGTCCTTCACCCCCAACTCCAGCAGTAGATCCCCAATTTAATGGAATCAAATTATTACCTTCTAAATTTAAATAATTGAAAGGTATTACCTTTGTCACATCCGAATGATTACCTGATAATGATGTCACATCAAAATTGTTAAAATCAGCTACATCACTTTCTGTTGATAATAATTGATTAGTTTGATAATTCATACCACCAAATTCATTAACATTTAATAAATCAGATGGATATCCTAAACAATTTAATAATGCGTGTAAACTTCTTACAGTTCCTTTAGTTTTGTAAATATAAATTAAATTATTTAAATTTCTTTTCCACAAATCGTCTGTAACTTTTTTATTTGAATCTGAAGATCCTGAAAACTGATTATAATAATTAGATAAACTTCCACTAAATGGATTTATAAGTTCCCAACCTAAATTATCAGCTAAAATAGGTAATAAATTTTCAGGTACAGAATTACCTTCTGAATAACCTCTTTTATAAAAATTACTGTAATTATCTATATGATTTCGAATTAAATCAAATTGTTCACCCCACATATCTACAAAAGTGTGTAAATTTTTATATTCATTATCTTCTACAATTTTAAGAGGTAAATTATTCTTCAACGAATGTATATTATTCTCATCATAAGTTGACGCTGAAGAATATAATCCATTATACCAATTTTCCCAATCAGTAGATCCTGTAGAATAAACTTCACCAAAAGGTAAAACATTATTTGGATTTTTTAAAGATATCTTAACATCTGTAATAAAAGATGATGTAATTGCGGCAGTTTCATTGTTATCTAAATGTAAATTAAAATATTCACCTGCTGGTAAAAGTGAGCCTGTAAATGGATTACCACTACTCGTTAAATATGTTCCAAACTCATTATAAATATCGTCTAATAATATAGGATAACCTGTTCCTGTAGAACCTGATATTGAAGCTGAAAAAACTTTTTCTGTAGTATTTAATACTTCCCAATATAAAGGATTATTAAAATTATCATAAACCTTAGTAACATCACCTTCTCCATCAACCATAGCTGAACCTGTTGGTCTCCAATATGATTGTGAACTTTCAAATATAAATCTACGCCATTCACTTCCTGTAAGAGTTGGTTGTAAAATAATTTCTCCATGAAAATTTCCAAAAGGTACTATCAGTTTATCATTACTTGTATTAGTATTCTGCCATGAAAATGGTGCACTATCATTATTATTGGCTACTTCATCAGCTTTCATAAGAAACGAAAGAAAAACAGAACCACTATAGTTATAGAAAGGTGGATCTTGTGAAAAGTATTTTTTAGTAAAAATGTGTGTTCTACCACCATTTGGTTCATTTTCAAACTTATGTACCAAATTAAATCCATCATAATTATTAAGTTCAGTAGCATGTAACATATTAACGGGTACCTGATGTGCTAAATTTGAACCTATATTAGGTGCAGAATATGAACCTGAATCGTTTCCATAGTATAAAAATTTTTCATATGGTGTAAATGTCATTTTTGTAGTTTGTATTTTTGAGAATAATGACTTTCTTCTACTTTCAACATGACTTCCTGTTTGATGTAATGATTGTGAAATTTGAGTTAAATAATTTTCTATTTTAACAACTTTATCCTTAAAGTTAGAAACTTTTGATTTAGCCGAACCGAATATTACATGATTTGAAAAATTAGAAAAATCTACATTTAAATTTTTATAATCATTATTATTTTCTAATTGTATAAAATCTATATCTGTATTGTTTATTGAAGCAGTCGCTAAAAGTTGATTGTAGTTTTGATAATTATCTTCAGTAATAAATCCTTCATCAGAATATTCATCTACATCAGGAATTAAAGCTCCACCAATAGATGTAGTTTTTACATTACTAACATAATATATTAATTGTTCATGTGTTTCTAAAATCTTTTTTTCTACACCAACCTCTGTCAATACTAATATTTGTGATGGTAGAGGTTCATTCATTCTAATTACAATGGTGGTTTCATCTAAAGATTCTTCATCCCAAGTCCAATTTACTATTGGTATATGAACAGATTCATTTAATGTTATAAGATAATCAAATGTGTAATCACCATAACTATCACCATTATTCAAAGTACCCATACCACCCATTAATCCATAATTTTTATCTTGAAAATAACTTCTGAAAGTAGTATCATCCATGTCAACAAGATTATTGGAAGAATCTCTAGTTATTAATCTTATTTCTTTTCTTGATGGAGATATTTCTTTTATATAAAATTTAGCGTTTTTATATTCAGGTATATGTTCTACTACAGGTTCAGTAAAAGTGTAACCAGTCCATACATTAAATAAACCATCGTCAGTATCTGTACAATCAGTTCCATCTACACCACAACACTCTTCGAAAGAAACAAACTCCACAGTAGCTCTAGGTCCTTGAACATAATTACATGAACCAAGTGATATACAATCTTCTTCAGTCGTTAATGTGGATTCTCCGTCTACAGGTGAATTACATCCACCTTCGGTATAAACTGAAAAGTTTGAAAATATATTCCTTAAAAAATCAAATCTTAAATTATAAGAGCCTTCTGCTACAGAGTTTTCATCTAATACTTCATTTGTTTTTATGTATAAACCAGGAACACCAGTTATACCATCGGTGTATACAGGAAATCCAGGAGTTCCATTCGAGGTAAAAGAATCTACAAATCTATTTCCTGTTTGTACAGTTATTTTTACATAATCACCATATAGTTCATTAAATACATAAGATGTAGATGTTCCATCGGAAATAAGGTCTAATTGAGTATCATTAAAATTTCGTACTATATTTGCCATAATCTATAAAGCCTTTTTATCATCATCTTTAATTTTTGGTAGTTTCATATCTGTTTCTCTTCTAATAGGTATAGTCATAGATGGTTTACTAAGTTTATAATCACCAACCAATATACCTTTATTGCCATTTCCACTTGTATCAATGACAACTCTTCCATCCGATTCACCCATATTTAATTCCATCATACATTCTCTTGTTACATTAGGTGGATGTATAGCGTCATCTATAAATATCGAACCAACAGAAGTTTCTTCAGGATATTTATTATTAAAACCATCCCAATGCCAAAATTTATCATATTTATAAAAATCATTATCTTTTTTAAGATTTACAAAATTTGTATAAGATGATTCTATACCTAAAAGTTTAGCTATATCGAAAGTTCCATCTTTAAAAAATCTAACCTGTTCAATAGCAGACGTACCCAAGTAATCACCTATTTCTCTATTATTATACGCCTTTTCTAAATTAATTTTATCTATTTGATCTTTTTCTGTAAATTGGTTTTCATCTAAAATTTTCTCTAAAGATTTAAAATAATCACTATTATTACTGATACCACTTATAACTGCTGTATTTTGTTCATATGGTAAAAATTTAAAATCAGGTCCTCCTGTTTCAGCAAAATCTTCAATGTAAACATTATCTAATGTTAAATTAATTTTAATAGTTAAAGCTCTTGTAGAAATAGGTAATTCATCTTGATTAGATGGATTTTTTATAGTGCTAAATACAAAAGCTTTTATAATCTTAATACCTGGATTATTATATTGATGACTTAAATAATTTGGTTGTCCTAAATTTTCTTCCAAATCAAAAACATCAACAACCTTATAAGTATTATTTATATCATTTTCAAAACCTAAATCCACCTCATTTGCCGGAAATATTAATTGATCAAAATCATCATCTGTTTCTGGATTAAAATCCCAATTAACAACAAACATTCGTAATCTTTGTAACCAATTTTTAGCATCTGAATCTGTGTTTATTATATCTCGAACATCATCAGACATTACACTTTCTTGAAATGGATTTTGGTCAAATCCATAATCACCCAAGTACACACAAGATCCATCATCTTGTGTTACATTGGCGTCATAGTTTATAGCTTCTGGATCTGTACAACCAGAAGTAAAAAATGTACAATAATCATCTTCAGTTTCACCACTAGGTATATAAGCATAACTATTATATTGATCTCCAAAAACATTGTTACATCCCGGAGCCCATATAATCCAATCTTGTTGTTCTGTAAATACAGGACCATTAAAAACATATTCTTCATATAAAGTGTAATAAGGGCCTGAATCTTGGTATTCATCTTTGAATACCCAATTAGATGTTTTGTTGTACTGATTTTTAGCTATCATTCTTGGATAATAATTTGCATAACTACCATGATTTCTAAAATTTATACCTCCAGGATTACTTTCACTATAAAATTCAAAACCACCACCATCTATAAGTGTCCAATAAGAATCTCCCTCCCACGCTCCATCTTCATTGTTAGGTTCTATAGTAATATAATATGTTTTATTTGGCTCCAATTCAATTGAATCTTGTGGTCCTTGTGCATCATCATCAGGTTGTTCTTGTAGTAGTTTTAGTATGTCTATATCAGCCTCACCATCTCCCAAATCTAATTCTAATTCCCATTCTGATGGTCCTGATGGAAAATCATCAAAATATTGATTCCAACCCGCACTTGAAAAATCTTCCATAAAATCTTCCCAATCATCTTGTAACTCAAACGCAATGGTTAATGTCGAATCCACCGTACATGCCATTTCAACACTACAATCAGGAGTAACCTCTACGATATTAAGGGAGAAATAAGATTCAATTAAATCTTCAATATCTATAACATCATCCATTGAGTAATAACAAGTACCATCATCTACAGTTGCTGCAGGATTATAGTTTGTCGCGTCAACATCTGTACATCCAGAAATATCACCACCACCATAACTACTACAATCTGCTGTACAGTCACAACTACAACTGGCTGAACCATAACAAGTTCCCATAGGAGGAGGACAACCAACTGCACCTGTTTCACAATCACATGTATGACTAATTACAACTCCACCTGAACACCATGTTTCACACGAACCTGCTCCAAAACAACAAGCTGGTGGTGTTCTACTACCACCATTTTGACCATCATCGATATAACCATTACCTGTATCTACATACATAGCAGTAACTGAATTATCTTCCAGTAAATCTTCATTGAACTCGGTATATTTGTTTATGACTTCATCATAATAACTAACATAATCTATGATATTTAAACCGGTATCTTTACCTACAAACATATTTAAATTAACTATGTTTGGTGCAGACGCGTATGGATGTTCTGCATCCATAAAATCATAATATTTTTGTACATAAATTCCGTCTTGTGGGGTTTCATTATCACCTATAAATGCATGTGGTATAGGTCTCCAATCAGTATACATTTGTTCTGGTAAAATTTGTGTATCTGCAAATGTTTCAAAAAATTCAAACGGAGATGGCCACTTTATATTATATCCCCCATAAGATTCTGCAGCATCTATTAAAATTGTATCAGTTAATAAATCTTCTACTTTTCTACCACCTAAATTATAGAAAAAATTATAGTTAAATGATTCTAAATCTTCATCCGAAGCTTCTTTTGATTTGAAATGTACTCTTGTTTGAGGACCTTCATTTGCATTTGCAAAGTAAGTAGCTTCCATAATATATGGACAGAATATACTATTACCATCCGTTTCTGTTAAGGTATATGTATTACAACAAGCGCCCATATTACAAGCGTAGTATTGTGTACCACCATCTTGAAACATTTTTTCCATTTGATAATCTTCAGTAAAATTAACTCCATCCGTTTGTGATTGTAAAATATCTGAAGCTGGAATTTTAGTCAGCCCATAATGTTTGTTATTAAATACATTTTCACCATTTATATTTGTAGCACCTTCTAAAAACATATATTGACCTATAATTATGATAGCGTCAGGATTTGTTAAAAAAGCTTTCCAATCATATTGTAGATACGGAAATAAATTAGTGATACTATCATCATTTATATGTGCAATATTATTAAGTCCCCCGAACTCTGAACTTTGTGCACTTGAATAAGCAGTCCAATCATTTTCTTCATCATCACCAGATGATAACCATGATTGAGTTCCCCATCCTGATAAAGCACCCCAAAAACTTCCATAAGGTGTATATGGTCCACTACCACCAAATTCACAATACACGTCATAATAGGTTTGTTGAGAACCATTCCATGGGCCTCTTTCTGCAAAAGCAGGTTTACCTTCAAAATATGCATGAGTAGTATTATAATTAGTTAAAGTATCCCACTCATCCATATCTGAAACTGTTATCCACATTTTTTTATGATACTTTGTAGTTAAACCGAGCATATATCCTGGAACTGGATTATTTGATGGAATATCCCACAGCAAAGATTTCAATTCAATACGAAATTCATTTTGAGTACCATCCCATGATAATTGAGATGTTAAATTAGGATTTTCATTTGAAAATGGTGTAATATTATAATCAACAACACTAAACAAATCATCAACATCATTTTCAGTAATAATTCCTGTTTGTCGTGAGAACCTATCATAATCATTATCGTGATAATATTGTCCATAACTATTAGCTGATGGTAAATCTTTAAATATTCTAAACCTCAATCTACCACCAACTCCAGAAGAAGTTTCATTAATAGTTAAATCACACGGAGGAGGACATGCATTATATAAACTAAAATATGTTTCACATGATGTTGTACCAAGACATTCACCTGTATTATCATCCCAATAACATTGTCCACCAGATATAGCACTATATGTATCACATAAATTCTCACTAAATATCAAAGCACATAAATTTATATCACTAGCTTCAGTATCTGGTGTTTTACAAATAAAAGTATCTGCAGCATATTCTGACATTAATAAGCCTCCCTACCATCTTTTCTAATTTGAGGTAAATTTTCAAAATCACCTTTAGATGGGTTTCTTGTGTCATCATCAAAATTAATTTTATAATCACCAAAAACATAATTAAAAGCTTCTACACCAGAATTATTATACAATCTATTTTCATCTAACTCATCAAAGTTAATATCTACAGCTGAAGCTTTTTCTATATTATTTAAATTAGTATATTCTGTATTTGATACTGGACTATTTCTATCGTAATCATACCATAATCTACCAGGACTACCAAATGGAATATTGTTTTCTATCCTAATATACATATTAGTTATATCAAAATTTGGATCATTTGAATCACCACTTTCAGGATCTACTTCAGATGCAGGAGTTATATAACAATTACAACCATATTCACCTTCTGTTATAAATGAACATTGAGGTTCGTATCCTAAATTACAAGCTGAATCAGATACTAATCCGGTATCATCACAAATACATGTTCCTGATTCCGTAGCGTATTCTAAATCTTGATTTGGAATTATTTCACCATTTTCTGGCAATGTAAAATCTATAATTGATTTCTGTAAATTGTCATCTGATGAAAATTTTCCAAACAAATCCAATTTAGGTAAAACTGGATAATATGGTATACTTTCATCAAAATAAATTAATTCACCACGATTTGATTGACATCCTGTAATTTGTTCTCCTAAATCATCGTATTCACATCCATTGTCATCATTAGTAAAAGTTGCATTTGTAATTTGTGTCAACCATTGTTGATTGGAATCAACATCAATATTTTTATTATGTATTAATGTTGTTATTGATAATTTAGAATCTAAATTTTCTCTTTGTAAATCTACTGATGAATACATTTCAAACATATAATATCTACCCTTTTCTAAAATATATAAATCACCACTCCAAGTACCATCAAAATATGTTGAATTAACTGGCCTACCATTTTTAATCCATGTTATTTTTTCAACATTATTAAATCCATCAAATATTTCATTAAATGTTTCAGTACCAATTTCTACATTTTCTAAATTCCAATATACTATATTGTTAGAAATTACTGCATTAGGTTTACTATATATAGGAACTACAGGTGCACCATTATTATTTTGATTTGAGTATTTATTAAAAAGAATATCACTATACAATAATTCACAATTTGTATCACCAGTAATAGATTCTCCACCAATAATTTCACCTTTATTACAAATCTTTAATGTTAAATTACTATTTAAAACTGTTTCAACTGGTAATATAGTTAATTCACTTTCACCACCCCTATACAATCTTTTATTTAATTGTGTACTATAATCATAAAAACCATCTCTCCACCCCAAGCCATAATAATCAGGTATGATATTTTTCCAATATCTTTTAGATGATGGATTGTTTGGGTGTTGTTGTAAAGCTATAGTTTCATCTAATAATATTTCACCCTGTGGTTTTAGATTATTATGATAAAAATCATAAGTTTCATTATATGAATTTTTAAACTCATCAGAATTAAAATCAGGAACAGTAGATTGATAACCATAATGATTATTCACAAATGATATAAACTCAACCATGGCTTTATATGTTCTTAAATCTACAGGATCATTAGGATCAAATTCTCTATGATTTCTACTAAGTTCTAATTGGAATGCGTCAACATTACCTACAAAACTGGCTGGTTGACCTGCCGATTCATCATCACTAAAATATGAATCACTTTCTAATGCGTCAAGAGCGACAAATCTAGTGATTGTATTTTGAGCTCCAGCTGTAAAATCTCTTCCTATAGTTATGGGTTTTTTAACTCCAGGTTGAGCACAATAATATGTTCCATCTAAAAAAAGTTCCCAAGCTTCTTGACAATCTTCATATATACTTAAATCACAATCATTGATGTAATTAGCCAAATTATAAGTATTACTTTGTTTATCAGGACATGCATGTCCTCTTTGTTCTAACCACTCACCCCTAAAGTAATAATGTGCTATACTTCCTTCAGAATCATATTCATATAAACCACTGTAATATCTATCACGATAACCATCACCATCACCTATATTATTTTGTTCTAAAATTTCTATTAATTTTTTTAGTAAAGAATCACCATTTGGATTTTGTGGTGAAGAGAGACCTTTACCTAAATCCGTAACCATTGATGGAGCGTATGTATCCATATCAGTAAAGGTATCCCATAATGAACTTAAATCACCATTCCAAAATCTGTTAAGTTCAGGTGACGCAGGTCCAGGAAAATCTTCATCATAATTATAATCAATCATAGAATATAAATTCAAATCTTCATCATTGTCTGGATACCACCCATAATCTACATAACCTGATTGATAATCAGCTTCTTCTTGTCTATTTTTAAATGGGTAAGCTACTCCAATATCCGCTGAAAATGTTCTGTAATCACCAGCACCATGTAAATCTATAACCAATTTTATTTCAGGATGCTGTGTTAAATATTCTTTTAATTTTTTCTTAAATGGATGAAGTTGTCCTTCCATACCAACAAAAGCTGGTGTGGCAGTTTCAGAAGTTCTACCATAATAATCTCTACCTATATGATGATAATAATTAGCGTCATCTTGCATATAATTTGAAATTAACACATGTGAATTTGTTAATTTTCCTATCTGATATGCCATCGCACCTGTATAATCATCTGGCATATGTGGCCACGCAGGTAAAGGACCATCGTATCCTGGAGCTGTAGGTCTCAAAGTTATAGGACTATGTGGTGCAGTTATTAACACCGAGCCTTCACCTTCAAATAATGTATATGACATATCAGGTATTATATTAATAAAACCTAACATTTTATCCATTGTTAAATTACCATCACTAAAAAATCTAACCTGATTTAAATCAGCGTTTCCAAAATAATTACCAGCAGACAATTCACCATACCCTTCATCATAAGAACCACTAACAATAACAGCTGGATGAGGAGAAGTTGATGATGAAGGTAATAATTCTCCATTGAAATCAACAGAACCTGAAAATATAGATTGGTTATAAATTTTTAATACTGAAGTATCTTCTATAGCATCATCATTCATTTTAATAAATGCATGTTCTGTATTTAGTTTATCTTGAACAAACTTAAACTCTAAATCTATTTTTCCACCAGTTGCTAAATATCCCAACTCTCTTTCTATAGTTCTGTAATAGATAGAAGATTTAGATACTCCTCCAATAACAGGTTCATTTTCATTATAAGGTATGAACACTTCTTCATCTTCAGCTGAAGGAATGTTTATTCTATATGTAAATTTTTTCTTATCCATTATACCACAATTACCATCTACATTTATAGTATATGTTCCCCCAGCTCTGTCACAAAATTCTTTACTAACATTAAAAATATATCTTGATTGATTATTTTCCCACCAATCTGGTAAGGTGTCCTCACCACCGAGTTCATCTATTTCAGGTATCTCACACCTAAATCTACACGCTTCGTTTTTATAAACACTAAACATATATCCTTTTATTTCATATATTCCTGGTCTAGAATACCTATGAGTAATTGTAGAATCAAACCCCAATTTAAATGGTTCAGAATTATAATCAAATTCTTGTTCGGTTAGAGTTGTTTCATCACCCCAATCTATAAAACCAATAAAATAATCATATGTAGAATCTTCCTCTGCCATAGAAATTCTATTTCTCTGATTAAAAACCTGTTTACCCCAACTAATATCTAAATCACTCATATCCTCATCAAATGCTCTAGGAGTGAATAAAAACACCATATTTTTAGGTGCTTTTAATGCATCATAATTTTTTTCATCTGTTTCTGTACTATAATACTCATGTAATACACCTTTCTTTCTGTCAGCTAAAGGTGTCATATAGTCAAATTCTAAATATTGAGCTTGTTTTGATGTACCAACTACATCAGGAGTAAATAAACCTGCATCAAATACCGATGTATTAATTGTAGATATACATGAATCATTTCCATTATCTGATTCATTATTAAAAGGACAACCCATTCCATCTCTTACACCACCAACACAATAACCCTCTGGTATTTCACCATCATCATTTTGTACGCCTTCTGTATTTTCACTACAATATCCATTAAGATAATTTGGAACAAATTGTAATTCCAAATGTCTTTGTAAATATTTATATGAAGACCCAAAAGTTTCCCACTCATCAAATTGATCTTCATCATAATAAAAACAACCTAAAGGAAATCTATCAAATTTATTATTTTTCTCATACCATTGTTTGGTATTTGAAAATGAACCTGTTGTATCATTTTTTGCAATATTAATGCCTTGCTGTGGAATATACATTTGATCATTTGAATTAAATTTTAATGTTTGGTTTATTCTAAATATTCCAGAAACATCAAATTGTTTAGAAACTGTTGCAGTTGTACCTAAACTACCTTCTATGGTTATAGTTACAAAATATGTTCCATCCCTTTCAAGAGTTTTTCCATAACCACAATTTATAAGTGATTCAAATGAGTTTGCACCCATTCCTGTATCAGGGTTTCCATTTGGATTGTTGGTAAACCAATTACATAATTGTTCACCGTTATATCCACCATCTATAATAGTACCATCTATATTTTCTTCTACAAAAGTATCAATTGTATAAGGACTCACAGGTTCTGTTTGTGTTCTGTTTGTTTTTCTATCTACAATTAAACTATATTTTTGTACTACTTCATCAGAATTTTGAAACTTCCAACCACCATAATTTGAATTATAATCGGCCGTATTTATGTTTGTATTTTGTCCTTGATTATCATTTCCAACAGGCTGTATAAGTATAAAATCTTGACCCATACCATTTGTACTACTAGGTGTTATTGTTATATCACCATAAATGCACGCGTTATTAAAATTTTGAGTAGCAAAAGGATCATAATTTATAGCTGTTGGGTCTGTACATCCCTCACAATCATTATCTCCTCCACATTCTCCACATTGATCTACAAGTGTTACACAACTAGAATGTGATTGGTTATCAGCTTCACATACACATTGGTTAAGACAATTAAACCATAAACACGAACCATCATCGATTGTAAATGAAATATCATAATTACATGCTGTTGAGTCAGTACAACCAACACATTGATTTGGTGGAGATTCTCCATTTCCAGGATTATAACATTCTCCACATTCATCTTCTAATGAAGAACCACCACAAGCATCAGCACAATCATTTGAGCTTTCCCCATTACAGGTACTTGAACAATCCATTGCCCAATTTGGAGGACATACTCCCTCATAAGCATTTGTTCCTCCAGTATTAAATAAAGATTCTGCTGCTGAATAACCAAGTATATCCACTTCATCAAAACAACCATTTTGAGAAGATGATGTACTACCCCCCACACAATTACCACAATCGTCAATATATGCACCATAACCATCTTCACCATCACATACACCATTACAATCTACATCAGTTGGAGTATCTGGATTATTACAATTTCCACAAGAATCTATTTCAAATATTCCTCCACATACACCTAAACAATCAACTAAGCATACATTGTCTTGACCACTTGATTGATTTTGCCCATTTTCATCACATGTAGCAGGACAATAAAAATCATCACCTAAATCATCCGTATTATTTAATACCCATCCATCAGGAACTTCTGTAGAACAATATGTGTCTGATAAATCAGGGTTACCTAAACCATCTCCATCTGCATCTTGATAATATGTTTGTACTTGAGATAATAAACAACAATTTCCGTTACCATCCGCATTACTTACAGCTTCACCAAAACAATCACCAATACAATCCATATCTTGATTTTCTGTAAATCCAGTACCACCACCAACACATACATCACAATCATCAAAAAAAGAACCAAATGGTTGACAACTCCCATTTGCTTGATTCCAACCATAATCATCAGGACATTCAGAGGATGCTGGTAAATTATTTGGACAAGTTCCATAACAATCTTTGTCACTGTTTGCTACATGATTTGTGTTACCTTCTGAACAAACACCACAGTCATCAAGTGCTGCTGACCCACCTTCAACTTCGTTACAATCAAGTGGATAATGACAACAACCAGCATAGTTTGAACCTAAAGGATTACCTGCACAATCAAAGTAGTGCCTTACCTGATAATTTAAAGCATTTGTATCTCTACAACCTTTTGCTGTTTGTCCTGATATATCTATAAATTCACCATCATATCCCATTAAAACACCAGGTCCCCATACATCATTAGTACCCTTACATGCATTTGTAAAGTTACAACCATGATTTATAACTGTACCAAAATCAAAATTATTGTTACCTGTATACCACACCAATGTTTGAAAACATTCATTATCTATACCATCACCATTAGTATCAGCTCTATGTGTTCCCGGTGGATTGTTAAATCCTTCTTCACCAGGACACAAACCTGTATTTTCATTTATTCCATCACCACAATCTTTTGAGGTTTCAAGTGTCGGAGAAAAATAATTAAAATTAGCATCATAAGTTCCAGTTGCTAATCGTTCACATCTACCACAATCATCCTGACCAAAAGAATTTCCATCATAATAATCACCTATAGTGGAATCATTATCACAAAAATCATTGTTATCACCTGGAGTTGAAACATAATTATTAGGAACCTCACCTGGACAAAATCCTTCAGCTTCTCCACCTATACCATCACCATCTTGATCTAAATAATAATCAACAGGTCCTGATTCACCACATCCACAACCTAAATCTTGAGCAGTTCCAAAACAGTCACCATTACAATCTTGTTGATTACCACTACCAAAATTGTTTCCATCACAAATACTACAATCATCAACTACAGTATCACCACCACATTCTCCAGTACAATCTTGATTATTTGCAACATATAAGTCATATTTATTTTCATCAACATCAAATAAAACATAATAATTTGTAGGATAATCAGAATGTGATGGATTTTCTCCAGGATCTAATATAGTAAACTGGGTATTACCACCAACACAATCACCGCATTCATCAATTACAGCACATCCAAAAACATTATTGTCACTACAATCATCAGGAGCACAATCACCATTACAATCTTGGCCATAAAAACCATCCATACCATTTGTGTCATCTGTAATACCTGTATTTCCATAAATACATTCACCACATACATTTAATTCTGCAGTACCACCACAATCTTCATTACAATCTAGTGTCAAACATTGTGATTCATCGTGGAAGGTAGCATCTGCATTATAATTACAATTAGTTACAGTAGTACACCCATAAATATCATAACCTGGATCTTCATCACTAAACCATTGTAAAGTATTGGGTGGACAATCATTACATGTGATTGAATATCCATTTGTAGGTACATTATCACATAACCCATTATTATTTGTATCTGGACAACAGAGTTTTTGTGGTTCACAAGAACCATCATCTACATTCACAGATGAATCATAGTTACATGCATCCGGATCATCCATACAACCAAAATTAGGTTGCGTTGACATTTGACAAGGGTCACCATGTTCAAATACACTAGCCTGCCAACAGGCTGGATTATTATTATCAGCATAACAATCATTGTTCCAGGTTTTTAATTGTACAGTAGAACCTAATCCTTGAGTACTAGCAAATGGATAATTTAAAGCTAATTCAGCAGCATCCCATTCTGAATCGAATTGATTCATATCTAATTGATCAACTAAAGTGCCGAACATATCTCTTATCGAAAGTACTTCACCTGCATCTTGACCTGGATTTCCTATAAATCCTTCATAAGTCCACATCGTTTGACAAGTATATGTATCATACGGGTCACCAAGAGCAGTTTTTTTAACTAACAAAACATAACTATAAGACCCAAGTGTATATGCAGGCATTCCACCATATGTAGCACCATCTGTTATGTTAATAGGCCTATATCCGGTAGAGCTCATATCAATCCACCCTTCCATACTAACAGGTGTAGGACTCCAATTTGCAATTTGAATAAACTCATGACTTGCTTCCAAGCCCGCTGGAGGATCAATATAAACTTCTGTGATAGCTATGTGCCCTCCAACCAATGTTTTCCAGGTATCACTATTCCAAGATAAAGAATTTGGTAATCCTGGAGAACCACCTCTAACACCAGATCTCCACCAATTTTTTCCACAATTATTATCTAAAGATGAATGATGTAATACAATTGATCTACCATATGTTGAAACCTGATCTGGCCAATCATGAGTACAAGAATTATCATCATCATGAGTTCCATTATGATATTTTATTGTATCAATTACATTACCTGTAGTGTTATTAGGTCCGTCAGTTGGTGATGCATCTCTTATTGTTATGTTATAACCTGAAGTTGATGCATTTCCTAATTTTCGAGCATTGCCTGATTGCCATTCATATAAATTTGCCGTTCCCACATTAGTACCATCATAAGCAATTAAATGTTCAAATGATCTAAATTCCGAATCTGGTGGACAAGTAGTTTCATCACATGTAGGATTTAATGTCCAAGTGTAATCTCTATTTTGTTCTTCTACTTCAGTTACACAATAACAAGTTCCATCATATGTAGCCGCAGTATTTGCAAATACAATTCTACCATTTGGTCTTAATACTGCTGCTGGAGGTAAACCATCAGGCCATAAATCACCATTTCTTTTGTATTCATCACTACCATAAAATGAAATACCCAAACCAGCAACTGATAATATCTCATCAGTAGGATTGTGTATCTCAAAAAATTCCCATGATGTATCAGTATCATCATCAGGAATCTCACCATCTATATCGGGTTGTTCTTCATCATTTGGATTATAATGTACTTCACTAATAACTATTTTATCTTCTAAACTTGCGTATTCACAAGAACCATCATCAAAATTTGCAGATGGGTCATAATTTGTAGCACCTGGATCTGTACATCCAAATATTTCATCGGTATCAAAAAATACTTGTAGTGGGTTTGTAGTAAATGGACTTGACTGGTTTGGAATTGATACCGATAATTCAGATCCACCAAAAGCGTCTTTACCAATTAAATTTTGATCACCATATCTAAAAGTTAATTGAGTGTCACCTTGTGGCCATCCAATTATCCCCATAGTACCAGTATACATTTTATTACCAAACTCATTATCGAATGTATAATATCCTGTAAAATTTAATGTTACAGTATTAGTTATATCTATACCATCACGTAAAACTTTTATTGGTGCAGGATCAGTTACATCAGCATATTCAACTGAAGCTCCATTTGGTGATGTAAAAATTACTGTTATATCCATTTACTCTCTCTGTATTTTGTCATATATAAATATAAATATTTTTAAATAGTTATCTTAAAATAACCTTCAGTACAACATCCCGCAGGTCCTGAATTTGTGGCTGGTGTTACTATATAATAATATGCACCATTTTCAAAGTTTTCACTTCCACCCCAACCATTACCTACCATTTCTTCAAAAAATGCTAAATATAAAAAACTTCCAGCGTAATCTGATTGTACTCCTGGACCAGAAAGGTTATAGTTAGTAATTGTTGTATTATCACACCAAGAACATGGTATTGATAATCCTTCATCTGCATAAAATGAATTTGACATAACCTCCGACAAATTAAATTCACCTGGTATAGATGGGAAAGATATACCTGTAAATCTGTTTTGTTGTATATACACTGTAGGTTGAACTATTTCTAGTTCGGTTAATCCATCACATGCAGTAGAATCTAAACAATAAGATAAATCATTTAATGGGTCAAGATAACTACCACAAGTTACTGAACTATCTTCTAAATTATAATTAGGTAATAATGTTGAATTATCGTCAATAATTGTATAATTTAATCCCAAATAATTAGCTAGTAATTCATATTGATAAAGGTAATTAGTAGATAATGCTTGTTCATTTTCAACATCGGTTGTAAGTGTATCTATAGTAACTTGAAATTCATCTATAGTAGTTTGTAAATTTTCAGCTAATTGGTCTAATGAATATTCATTATTAAATTCGTCAATAAATATATTTTGTATATCAACTAACTCATCATAATACCATTCAGGAGGACAATCATCTACAGGTGGACAATCTTCTTCTTGAAAAACACATTCAGATTCATCAGTTTGCCAACAATCATATACAGTCCAATCAGGACAATTATTTAAACCTTGATCTTCACATAAAGGACATTCAAATAAAGATTCAGCACATTCTTGAGATACAGGACAAGTCACCAATCCTTGATTTTCACAAGTATTTTCAAATATAGGTACACAACTACAATTACAATCACGAGTATCTCTTGTATCTATATTTGGTGAAACGGGTGATGATATTGATGGTTTATAATTAGGATTTTTTGTTAATTTAGATAAACTATTTGATAACCACAATAAATCTTCAGTTTCTTTAAATCTTTCAAGTATTTCTATTTCTTCTTTTTCTACAATTTTATTATTAGATGTATTAGTTTGTTGTCTGTTCAGTATCACATTAACTAATGATACTAAATCTTGGATATTAACTATTCCATCAGAATTTAAATCTGCAGCCTGAAATTGACAGTCAGTTAGTGTACCTTCATCATCCAGTATATGACTTACCATCATAACAAGGTCAAGAACATCTATAAAACCATCATTATTTAAGTCACCTTGTGATTCTGCACAATCCGATACTACCTCACATTGTGGCATGAAACCTGGACTACAAAAATCGTATATTGGATTTGCATCATCATCACATTGACAAGAATTTTGTACAGGTTCACATTGACAAGAAACACATTCGAAACCACATAAGGGCTCAAACGCACAACCACAATCATCATAAATTACATTACAAGTTCTAGTATCACCCTGAAATGGAGCACATTCACATACTAAAGTTGGTGGATCTGTAACACTTCCCTCACCATCATCAGTATCTCCACCAGTGTCATTATCACTATCACCACCTGTATCACCTGTATCTTCACCTGGTGTATTTGACTCAGGATATATACATGAATTATCGTTTACATTAGCGTTTCTATTCCAATTTGATGCAGTTGGATCTGTGCATCCTGGTATTATGTCAGTGCCACAATTACTATTACTTGAACCCTCACAATAAATCCACATACCAGAATCAATACCATCATAATTATCTTGAGGGTTGTTATCCCACATATAAAGTTCTAAGCCCCCACCACCACTACAATGTGATAAAATTAAATTAGTTGATATGCTAGTATTTTCAGAATCATAACTTCCCCAAACACTATCTAAATATGCACAAGGTCTACATCCAGATTCAGGATCTGATTCTTGATTTACTGAACCTACTGAACCATATCCACACGAACCACATTCCCACAAAGTAATTTGAAAGGTTGGAGATTGGCCATCATAACCAGACCAACAATATTCTGGTTGTCTGTTTGAATCTTTAGGATTTGTTGTAGGCATAAATTACTCCCACATTAAACTTTGAAACCTTTAGCTCGAAGTAAATCTTTCCTCGAAATAATTTCAACTTTACATTTAGCTCCTTCACCCGAATTGTGAATGTATTTGCCTATATTTTTATAACAATATGGATAATCAGGATGATCTGGAGTATCTTGTATTTCAGCACAAGCTGTTTCTGGTAATGATTCATCTGACCCTATTCTAATTGATGGATTTAATGAAGCATCTGCATCTGTGGCTTTTATACCATCTTCACCATCAGTTCCATAATCAACATGCCATCTCCAATAATCATCAAAGTATCTTTGACTTGTTATTGAATCAGGACCACATTCCTCACCTGTTCCTGAACAAGATTTTACTCTTCTATTTTCCATAATATTTGGATTCCAATTGGCTACTATGTAGTACCACTCATTTACATCACTAGGTATATGTGTATGATTTATCATCTTGTTTGGCCAGGCTTGATTGAATGGTTTTATAGAATAATGATTTATTGGATAATTATAACAATCACCTGAAGCATTACCCTCACTTCCAAAACAACCTTCTGAAGTTTCACTTGTATATTGTGTTCCTGGAACAGGATTTCCTGTAACTGTAGCAGAGTTATTTAATCTAGCAGATATCCAACCATTCCTACCTTTTGATTTACCGGTATGTGAATCCCAAAAAGAACCATACTGATCTCTAACGATTAATCGTACAAATCTTTCATCATCAGATTCTTGAAATAACTTTATATCACTTGTAAAGGTAGAAGAATCTACTGGTAATATATTTTTTACATACTCATCCCAAGTCCCCCAACTTTCACTATCATCTCTAACAGTGTCATTTTTATTTAAAGTAAAAGTTTGTAGTGCAAAAGCAGGTTTTATAGTTCCTGGTTCACATTCTCCAGGTTCACACGCTAGTACATAATCTCCTTCTTCATCAAATCCTTGAAATGGATTTCCTAAATTAAATAAAGTACCAGTAGTTGTTTTGTTTAAAAATTTAACCCACATAGCTATAGTAAAACCTGTTTCTAACCATCTCGGATTAAAAGGGTCATCACCCACAAATGGTGTATTACCACCCTCTTCCTGTTTTATTATAATTCCTTGATTCAAACCATTGATTCTTAAATAACCTTGTGATTGTGATTCGTATTCTGGTCTATCATCTTCTAATTGAATTGGTATAGTTTTATCTATATCAGTTAAATAATCATTTATATCATCCCTTAAAGATTGTAATGTTTGACCTTCATTAACAGTATCTGAAGCGTGTCTGTCTAATCTGACTATATTACCTATATTAGGATTATCAGGTTTAATATCATTTTGGTCATGATGGATATCTTGATTGGTTGAAACATTTGCTGGCCAAGTATCAGGTATATCATCGGAATCGACATCTAAATTAAAGTCAGGTATAACACCCTTTAAGGATTCATATTCTGCAAAGAATTTATTTATCCTAGCTTGTCTAGTTATGTTAACAGGTATTAATTCAAATATATTAGTGTCTAATATTTGTTTGGCCTTATCAACATCTATGTTAAACTTTTGATTTGAAAATGTTATAAAATTTGCTAAAAATGTAAAAAGTGATTCCGTAGAATTTATAAAAGCTGTATATGGTCCTGAATAACACGCACCTAATTCTATTTCAAAATAAGGATGATTATCGGGATTTAATGATGCATCATAGTTTTCATACTCGTCAGATTCTGGACTATAGTAAGTTACAAATAAATTAAAATCACCCCAAGGTTCGTACTCCGTACCATTCCATTGACAATCAGCAACTTGATTTAAAACCAAATCTAAATTTAAAGGTGCTAACTGTGACTGATAATCCTGTTGATAAACAACTAAACTTTGAATGTCAGTTAATTGAACACCTTCTTGTAAAACTCCATCTACGAATGTTCTTCTAAATTTATCTACATCAAAGTTTTGATAATCTGTTGAATTTTCTAATATTGTATTAATAACATAATCCAATAATTCTTCTATTAATTGTAACTTCGTCATAACTTACCTCTTTATTTTAAATTCAAAATTATTATCGATAATTTCTTCTTGCCCATCATCATATGTCAACTTGTATAAAATTTTATAAACTCTATCAGGTTCAAATGTATTTAACCATTGTATAAAGTAATTTGATTTTGAATCACAACTTAAATATGTGTATTCACTAAATGGTACTATCGTTTCATCAGATGCTACATCTTTTATAGAATAAGAACCAGATTTTTCTGGTATAAAAGAACCCGTAGCAGTTTGATATGATGTAGAAAAAGTTTTTTTAATAAATTTTTCTCTAGCTTTCAATCTAAACTTAACCTTATCAGATTCTTTATAAAACTCTTTTAACCCAACCATACTAATATCATTATTAACCAATCCACTTGATGTTATTTGTGTTAGAGAACCTGTATTTGAGCCACTACAAGCCACATGATCATCCCAACGAACTTCAAGTTTTGGTTGGTAAATTGTGTTTGTATTTCTAGAAAAGAATTTTAATTTTCCACGATTACTCGTGTCAGTTTCTTGAGCTCCTGCAAATCTAATCAATAAACCATTATTAACCTCTTGACCCTTTATCCACATATTCACCATATTAGATATATCAACTTCAATATCTGGTGATTCGGATTCAAATAGTTGTGATGATTCACTTACAGCAAGTACATCTCCACCATTAGTATCCCATGATGATGCTGCTCCTCCAGGAGGATTTCCACTGTTTTCCCAACTACAACCATTTGTGTTTTTAGGTCTGTCACCAAACTTACCTGTTCCCTCAGTCCAAGATTGTGAAATTGGTTGAAACGCTAAAACATAGGTGTCTGTTAATTCTTCATTACCTTCAGCCTCAAACATTTTTAAATAATATTTAGCGTTAGAAGATATAGTTCCATTAGAAACAGATTTAGATATTTCGGTAAAATCTGTTCCATCAAATTCAATAAGAGCTCTCGTAGGATAATTAAATTCATTATTAAAAAACTCTTTTTTAACTTCTAATATCTCATCTCTTCCAAAGTTTTGGTCTCTAAAAGATGTTCCATCTATAGTACTACTTCCACTTGAAATCCAAGTATCTTTTGTTGGGTATATAAAATAATGCATTATCTAACAACTCCTCTTATATTTTGTCTAGGATTCTTAAGTTCAAAAACTGCTGGATCTGTTGAAGGTAAAACTACACCATCAGAAACAAAATATTCACTCGCTTCTTCATCACCTTCAAGGTTACCATTTATATAAAATTGTTTAAAATCATATTTCCAATTATATTGACCTGTATTTACTCTTGTACAGTCAGACGCAGATTCGTCACCGGATGGGCAGCTTTCATAACTTAAATCCCAAATCAATGGTGAATCTGATATGTTATCTATAGTTCTACCATTTGATAAATCATTAAAGTTTTGTGTTAACTCTACATAGCTGACACTCCTTACCCCCTCAATATCCATTAATTCATAATACAAATCATTAGTATATATAGTATCTTTGAAAAACATATTATTTACATTAAAATAATCAGTTATTGCCTGTATACATCTTAATTTAACATCAGATTTATTAGAACCTCTATGAGCAAAAACTTCAAAAGCCACTCCAAAATTTATAACTTTACCATCAATAATATTAATTCTATCAGTTAACATTCTAAAATTTTCTAAATAATTTCTAAAATTAGATTTTAAAGGGTGTTGAACACCTGTACCGTTTAATGCAGGTATTAAGTTTTTATCTATATCATATGTTAACATAAATAAATCTATAGTAGGTAATGTTCCTTCCGTTGTAGAAAGTATCTGTAGATTATTATAACCTGTATAAAAACCTTGTAATCTTGTAATAGCTTGAGTTAAAGGATGATCTGAATTTGTTACCCAACTTGTATCGTTTTCTGAAATAGCTGTTGATATGTATTGCACTAATGAAGTTACATCATCTGGAGTAACTGTATCACTAGCATTTAAATCTAATTGAGAAATTAATTGCTCTGCAGAACTACCTATAGAATCTACACCAGATCTCCTACAATATACTTTAGCTACACTTCCAAACTTAGAAGGTAGAGCTAGAGCTCTAGCTTCATAATCTTCTTTTGTTACACATCTGTTTTGTGATGCAAAGTATGCTTTAGCTCCTTGTCTGATATCTTCAATATTTTGAGCTCCACTACCTCCTCTAGCCGGAATATCATTCGTAGCTGATAGATTTTTATTACTATCATTACCATTTACCAATACATATGTATCAATACTAATCAAATCATTAGCAGCTACATTAGATTTTACCCCACCACCTATATCATATGAAACCTCTAATGTAGTGTTGAATGGAGCTTCACCTAATGTCATTCTATCATCAGCCCGTAAAGGATCTATAGATACATCAGGATTAGAAACTCCTCCAGGTAATGTGATGCCCGCATTTTCTAATACATCCAATTCCGATAAACTTGTTTGTTGATTTCTTAAAACACCATTACCAAATACCAAAGATGTTTTTCCTGAAGTATTATGTTCAACAACAAACTTTTTAGATGTTTTTTTATATTTTAATGAATATGGTACTGGGTCTGATGTTTTTGTATCTCCTTGAGGATATGAATATGCATCATTCCTAGTGGAATCATCTAAATAATGTGTTTCTAATGCAACTCTATCTTGAGCTAAATATTCAACCTCATTCCAATTATTACCAGTAGATGTATCTTTAACATAATTTATAGAAACCACATCCGGTTCATCTAATGTCAATCTTAAAAATTTTTGTGGACTTCCTATAGTAAATTTTTTAGTTTTTGTTGTGACCGAAATAGCTTCAACATTTCTTGTCGCTAAATATGATGTTACAATACCATTAGCATCAAATGTATATGGTTCAGGTGAAACATCTGAAGATCCACTAGTAAAGAAATCTACTACATCTGTAGTTTTAAATTTTATTGTAGAATCAGTATTAGATGTTAAAGTCATACCTGCGGCTACAGTTATACAATCACCATAATCTGGTTTTAAATTATTCAAATCTGTAGAATCCACACCCAGTGTTTGTGTTACCTTTAATGTTGTAACAGCAACAGATGTTGGGGGAACTTTATAACCTAACATATTAGCTATATTTATAACATTTCTTCTTTCTTGAGCTAGTGGTAACATCATCTCTTTATATTGCTGATCAATATAAAACGATAATACATCACCAACATAAGCAGACATTTCTATCAACATCATACCAGGTGATGTTTCATTAAAATCTCTATATGTTTCTGGAAAATATGATTTTGCATATTCCATGAGAACATTTTTAAAATCAGAAAAATCCTTATTTAAATATTCTACATTACTAACTTTAAATTCTTTATCATTATAAGGCATTGTATTCTCCTAAAGCAATTAAATATCAACGATTACAGAACTTAATGTATTTGGATCTCTAGACAAACTAAAATCAACTCTTATATTCATAGTGTTTTTTCCTATAGAGTCCAACTGTGTTACATCTATCTGTATATTTTTAACCATTATAAATGGAAGTAATCTTTCAAAAGATGCGGTTAAATCAGCCTTCACAGAATCTATAGTATTTTTATCTATTTGTTGAAATAGATAACTACGTAAATTTAAACCAACATTGGGTTGCATGAGACGTTCACCTTTCTCAGTCATCATAAGTAATTTTAAATTTTGTTTGACTGCATCCAATGTTGTTTCTGTCGATTTAAACCATCCTTCTATACCATCAGATTTGACAAAGGGTAATGATAAACCTATAAATTGCTTTTCATCATTATCCTGTATAAATGGTTTTACACTTTTATCTAATATTGCCATTATTCAGTTCCACTTTCTATGTTTAATAGTTTTACTTTTGTATTACGTTCATTTGTTTCATTTCTACTAACCGGATTTTTTCCCACATATGCATGACCCTTTGAAACTAATAAACCACCTTGACCACCCCGTTTATTTAAATCAACCTTCGGTATCGTAACACCCTTTTTATTATTTAAAAGTGGTGCAGGTGCACCTGAAGGTGTTATGTAGTTTACTGTAGGATTAACATCCGCCTGTAAAAATGTTTGTGTTTTTAACTCTTCAACTTCTAATATAGCTTTCATTTCTGTTATAGTAAATGTTTGAGCCTTCAAAAATTTTATTATAGCCTTTGCCTGTAAATCTGCTATATCAGGACAATATCCTTCATCTTCTGCATTTGGTCCTAAACCTTTTTTACATGCTTCTTCTAAATCTTTTTTTAATCCCATTATTTAACTGGCCTATTTTGTTTTGACTTTTCATCCATAGCCTTTAAAACTTTACTATAATCTTTATTGAACATTTTATCTTTGAGGCTATCAGGAACTGAATTAGGGTTTGTACCCATAGATGCTATCATAGCATCTGGATTAACACCTTCTTTATTACTCATTAAATCACCATATTGATTTTTTAAAACATTACCCATATCATTAGTTGTGTATGTTCCACCACCCATTGTTTTCCACTCATCATCTGCAGCTGTTTCATTTAATACATCATTTAATATCGAGTTATTAGAATATTGTTTCTTTTCAACAATTTTCTTTTTCGGTATTGGTTGAGAAACTTGTTGTTTTGGTTGTTTTAATTCAGTTATTACCTCTTGAATTGCCATAGCAACTTCTTCTCTAACTATTTTTCTAATTGCCGTTTTTATTTTTGTTTTTTTACTCATATTTAACCTCTATTGTTTTTGTTCATTATCTTCTATAAAGTGGTAATCACTTAAAAAATTTGGTTTTTTCAATTTCCTTATTAATCCTTCAAATTTTACTGCTAAAGGTTTATATTGTGAATCAATTAAAGGTAATGCTGCACCCTGGCATGTACATTTAGAATCCTTTAAAATATCTAAAACTTCTATCAGAAATCCTTTTAATTGTTCACCTAACACTAAGGGTTCTGCATTACCACCCTCATCTCTTTTTGTTTTTGATTGCTTTCCTAAATAAATATTTGAAGCCTCAATAATAGTATTGTTATTAGAAGTTAATAACAACTCATTACCAGACCCCATCAGTATATTAGAAAATGAAGATATTACTGTATCACTTAAATTAGAATTAATAGTTATTTTTTTAGATGACATAATTAATTGTGGATTATCATAATCATAATTATATAATTCACTTCCTATAAATCTTTTAGCTCCATCTACAGTGTCACTCCCCAAAACAAATGGTTTATCTAAAATTCTACCTTCTCCTGTTGAAGTATCTAATTCACCGTCAAACTGAAAATGTTGTAATAAACTACCTTTATGAATCATAGCTAAAATTGAACTATCATTTAGTGATTCTACAAAGTTTATTCTAGACCTACCATTTGAAACCATAAATATAGGATGTTGATTCCTACTACCAATTCTTATACTATTTCCGTGTCTACCTTCAAACATCATATCACCATGAATATCTTTGTATGATCTCTTTAAATCTTGAGGATCATCTAATTCATCAATATATGGTTTCTCTAATCTTTGAAAATCAGATTTTACAAAACTCGGTGATTCACCATAATAATCTTTTTTTGTGTTTCTCACAACAGCTTCTGGATCATTCTCAACATTACCGAAAGGGTCTATATTAAAATTCGGTGAATTTTGTGTATTCAAAGGTCCCATATAATAATCAACACCACCAAATGTACATAAAAGTACAGGATCTCCAATGACAGGAACATCCGTCATACCCCTAAACAAAGGTATATACTTTTTGTCGGAACCAAATAATCTAGGAAATGATGTTGTACTTTTTACATGAGATTTTGCCATAATAGCATTTTGATCTTCTATACCATGAAAAGCTTTTGATTGTCTACTCGTTGCGACATCGGTTACTTGTCCAGGTACAAATTGTAAATATATCTCACTTCTCTGTGATGAACCGAACCCACCTCTACCAGTTTTTACAGATTTATTCATTTTTACAAATTGAGAACTCATATATTAATTTCCTACTACTTTTTTTGTTTTTTCTTGTAAAATATTAATATCATCATTTCTTTTTTGTAAATCGTTGACATCTTCCTGTAATGCATTAATTAAATCCTCTTTCTCTGCATCCGATAATAATGTTGTTTCTTCTCCACCTGAAGTTTTAGATAATATTCTTTGATAAACTCCAGCCAACTTAACAAGATGTTCATCGTTTTTTTCAGCTACTTCAAACAATTCTTTTATCAATGGAGCTACCATTACAGCATCATCCATAGTTTGAATCATTCCGTGAATTTCTTGTATAAGTAAATCTAATTGAAGTTTTTTATTTTTCTGATTATCATATATATCTCTAGTCAAATCTTGAAAAGTTTTACCATCAAATATTTCATCTTTCGATTTCATTTTATTCTCCTAATACTGAATAAATAGTATTATTCATATATAAATATAAAATTTGTGAAAATATCATCAGAATAAAAAAAACCTGTCACAATTAACAGGCTTTTTTATATATCATTTTATAGGTATTTAGATATTTAAAAGAATACTTTACTTAAACTACCACTAGTGTTATTAGATATTTCACCATATCTAGCATAGTGATTATTTACTTTTTTGTAATGAGATTTCATAGTATTAATAACAGATGTTATATGATTTGTATTAACATTAGTCATTTCTCGTATAAGAATGTATAAAGATTTTTTATTAAAATTCTCAATTTCATCTCTCTTCCTTAATAATTCTATAACAGAAAAAGCTATATTGATATCTCTCTGTTTTTTAAACATTGTAGATATGTTAGATTCAAAATAACATATCAGTTGTTTCATAAAATCATCATAATCATTTTGTATCGGATTAGAAACGAAACTTTGATATTTAGATGATAGTGTTTTATCTATTTTAACATGTGACTTTAATTTTTTATAGTTGTTATTGTTATGTAAAATTAAATAGTTTTTTGCAACTATTGAAAAATAACTGAATGCTTTAGAACCTTTTGTGTGGTCATATTTGTGAATATTCATTACCATAAAAGCAACAACTTCATGTTTAATGTCTTCAAACCCATAATCAAAATAAGTAAACTTAAATGTGTTGATTATGTTTTCAGCTAGTTTATCAAAAGCTGCATGTATTTCTTCTTGATATATTTTATTCCGTTCATTTCTATTTTTATTCTGATCTAAACTATTATACCTTACTATAGCGTCTTGTACATCCATATCGAAATAAACTCTTGGATTTTTTTTCTTCTTAACATTGTTTACTGCTTTACTTTTTGGCATCTGTATTGTCCTCCAATTCAAATAAATTGTCTAATATTTTTTGTATTTTTTTTATTTCTTCAAAAAAGAAACCTGTTTCATCATCAGCCTCATAATGACCTGAAGAATCAACTTGTTTCATCTTACCACTTGAGTAATCTATTATACTCTGTATTCTATTTAAGTATATTTCAAATTGATTTATTCTCTTCAAAGAAAAATATAGTAGTGTAGTAGTTACTACACTCGTTAAAAAAAATACTATTGATAATGTTATCCACATACTATCTCCTAATTATTAAATAATTCATCAAATTTAGATTTCATATTCTTAATATCTTTATCTGATGTTTTCTTTTTTTCTAATACTTCTTCTGATTGTTCTTCTTCTCCTTGCATCCAAGTTTGTTTTTCACATATGGTTGATAACCAATCACCGAAGTGAACAATTGAACCCAAACAATGTCTACTATCTACATAAGATCTAAAATATGTTTCAGCTGCCGGGTCAAACAACCCATCTGCACATAATATAGCTTTATAAACATGTGGATTTAAATCAACATTGTATTTTGCCAATATCCACAAAGCTCTATCATGAACTGTCATAAAATCCAAATCTTTATTATGAGTATACCACTCATTAAGTTTTTTTCTTCTCCACTCATCAGTTTGAAACTTGTAGTAGGGTTGTATCCCATCACCAAGTTTACCCAAATCATGAAACATAGCAGCTAGTACAACATCCGAATCGGAATGTATCAGTTTTACACCATTCTTTTCATAAAGTTTTTTAATCATAAGTGAGTTTTTGATTACATGTAAAACATGATCTAAATAACCACCTTTAAAACAATTGTGATAATTTGGGCGACCTGATGCAGGTGCTGTTTTATACTCATCTTCAAAGTCACTATGTAACTTTAAAATGTTTTCTTTTTGTTCACCTTCAAAATGTTTATCAATAATTGTCATTAATTCTTTCCAGTTATTGTCCATTTGTTCTTGATTTATCATCTTCCTACTTCTCCTAAATATTTTAATTTTGCTTCTTCATAAGTTAAACCGAATAACTTATCCCAAAAATGTAAATCTGATATTAATTTATTTTCAGATTTTAGTTTATTAAATCTTTTTTCTGACTTTGGTTTCCACCATTCAGATATTAAATTATTATAATATACGAAATCCTGCCGTAAAAGCAAAGAACTTTTTTTAATTTTTCCACATAAAAATTCTCGTGTGTTGTCGTAAAAGGAACAAAAGTAAATTCCTCTTTGCATTCCACTAACATAATCAGCCGGTTTCATACCACATTCTCTGTATATCTTTGTATCTAAATTAGATCTAACTTTTCGTTTCTCACCAAAGTATTCTTCCCAAACTCTAACCATATCTTTTGGTAATTTAATTGGCATTTTACCAGTTGTCTTACCTCTCTTCTTAAATGTTGGCATACTATTGTATTGGGAATGTGTGCCATATAATGATGTTGTAGTCATACCAACCAAAACATCACCATACTTATCTTCCCAAGATTTTCTAATTACATCTGAAGTAATCATAAGTGCCATAAGTTTACCACCCAAGAAGTTATGTCCTAATGGTTGCATAGGAATTATAGCCTGTCCACAAGCTACATTGTTTAATCTTTTATTTTTGTATCTATCATCTCTTGTCCAACCAATATACTTATCTCTACCACCCAAGTCACCGAAGTCTGAAGTTACAGTTAATGCACCAAGATATTTACCAGTTGCTTCATCTTCTACTAAAAATTTCATATTTCTGCCGGGGTTCGACACATTTTTGAAACTTGAAGTGAAACGAATAAGGTAACGCCAATCATCAAGTTGTTCTTTGGTATCAACTAAAATAACTTTTGGTTTAAGATTTGATATATCTGATTCATTCCAAACTTTATTTTTTAATGTGTTGATTTTAAATTGTTCACCTGAACAAGCTTGAATTTCGTGATACTTATCAAAGAATACTGCTTCAGCTGCAGATTGATTTTTTTTCATATCTATGAAATCAATTATCTTTTGTTTTTCTATTTCCAAATTAAATTTCTCTACTTCAAAAAAACTATTTATCATACCACTACCTTTGTTATTTTCAAATCATCTACATCACTAGCTTTTGGATATGGTTTAATTGGATGTTTTAAATGTTTCATTAACTTTCTTTTATTCTTTAGTAGATATACATACCGATGTTTCAACGGCTCTACTCTATACCAAAATGTGTGGCCAATTTTTTTCTTTAGTTTTTCTATATCGTTAGTTCTGTATGTATTAGCCAATGTTCTTCCATGTATCCATTCATCGTCAGGTTTTAATTTAAAACTATATGTGTCATTTGGTCTGATACTATTACCTTGATACAACCAATTAGTTGCTTGATAGATTGTACCAGCGTGGCCTTCCTTTGGGTCGGCGTAGGATATTAGTGCCTTAATATCTGTATTCTCTTTCAACCATTTAAAAGATTGGGATATAAACCAAGATTCAATATTACTACCATAACCATCATGAATATATAATCGTACTAATTCATATACTTCAGTTCTATCAAGTAATTCTGATATAGAGCCACCACTATGTCTTCCAATTGGGTCACCATAAACTATAACTCCGATAAGTTTTTCTTCTTCTTCATCAAAGAAAGAATGTTGTTTGCCTGTATTATGAAACAATCCTAATGCAACAGAGCACTTTGTCCATAGATGTGAATAATGATATTTAATAACCATTTTCTTGGCTATAGACTTTGTAACCTCTCTTACAACTAATCTATCAATATCACAATATTTATCTTCCGACATCAGTTAAATATTTCTCCCTAGCCTGTTCCCATGTCATATTAAACATATCATTATAGAATAATGTTTCATCTTTTATTCTACCTTGCTCGAGCATTTTAGAATATCTTTTAATTGCCTTTTTCTTCCACCATCTATTGATATAATCGTAATCTTCTACAAACTTTTTCTTCATAACTAATTCAGATTCCTCAATTTCACTTCTCAAATATTCTAAACCATTATCATACATATTGGCAAAGAATACACCCCGTTTGAATCCATGTTCATATTCTTTAACTTTAATACCCATATGTCTAAACACTCTATTTAAAATATTTTGTTTTGGACCCGTACCACTTATAGCTTTATCAAACTCTTCAGGATGATTTTCTTTCAACCAATCACTCCATACTTTATATACAGAATCATCAGGTTTGATAGCAATCTTACCTGTAGATTCACCAAGTGTTTTCCAATGTGGGATTCCGTTGTATTGTGAGTGTACGCCGTAGAGAGAAGTTGTAGTGACACCAACCAAAGTTTCGTTGTAGTTTTCTTTCCATTTATCTCTGATAGTTGATGTGGTTACTAAAGCTGATAACAATTTACCACCAAGAAAGTTGAAACCTAATGGTTGTGTTGGAACGATTGATGTTCCGATACAAGTATGATTAAGTTTGTGGTCAACAAATTTATTATCTTTAGTCCACTTAATATAATCATCTCTGACTTTAATTGAAGTTACATCTGAACCAACTGATATAACACCAAGATATTTTCCTGTAACTTTATCTCTAGCAAAGAATCTAATATTTCTACCAGGGTTTGCTGTAAACTCCATAGATGAGATAAGTGTTCTTAATAAAGTCCAAGTTTCAGGTGTTTCAGCCAATTCAACAATCGGGTCCAGATTTTCAATCTCTTTGATTGTTTGTTCTTGATTGAAGATGTCAGTTGGTCTCCATATGTTGTTGTAGAGAATTTCTGCTTTAGAATAATTTGCAATAAATTTCTGTCGCGTCTTTTCATCTTTATTAAACTCCAACCATTTTTTGTAAAGTGTTTGTTCTTGTACTGACATAGATTTCAGCATATTTAAATTATTAATAAAGAGTTCTTTTTCTTTATCAAAATTAAATTCTGTATCTATATCAAAAAAATTATCTATTTTCATATTTTATAACTATAATTATTGATCAAGTCTTGATCAGCTTGATCAATTGATCAACTGTAAGATCATTATAACTGTAGCTAGCCCTATTGTTATTGTTGTTTTCATTGTTAATGGTTCACCCAAATAAAAATATGTCATAATTGGAAATGTAATCATACTACAGGCAAAACCTATGAATCTAACCGACCATAAACTACCGAATCCTATATAACCTATTTTAGTAGCATACCAAAATAATAAACTAATAGGTATCCCTAATAAAGACATTAACCACATAGATTTATATCCTTTAGCCCAATCCCAAACTAATTGAGAATTTAGTTGATACCATATAATTACATTAGTTACTAAAAATATTAGTATTGTAATTAGAGAATATTCATTCAGTTTCATTTTTTGGATGACTTCTTTTTAGATTTAGTTGAAGTATCTTTTTTATTTATATCACGAACTTTTTCTTTCCATAATGATTTAGATACATATCTAAAACCTTCATGATATAATTCAGATGCTTTGGCATCAGTTACTCTTACTATTTTCTTACCATCCACACTCATCATACATTTCATATGTGCTTCTCCTTATAAATTAAGCATTAATTAATTACTATAAATATACGAAATTTATATAATATAAGTCAAGCTTTATTTTTTTAATTTATAATACATTTCAGGAGAATTATTGATTATAAGAGAACCATCTACTGGTGATTGCATATCTTCTTCTTGAATCCACATTGATATGGTTTTTTCAGCTGATACTTCATCGATAATTTGAAAACTATCTTTATATCGTTTCAGTAATCTCCTAACTAATGAATGTCTTACAATATCTTTTTCTTTGAATTGAGCTAATCCTACACCATGTATACCGGCAAATCTTTTAATAGCATCTTCTAATCCACTCATACCCTTCTTTATATCAGATTGTGCTAAGTCACCAGTAATTATATATCTTGAACCTTCACCTAATCTTGTTACAAACATTTTGATTTGTTCAGGTGTTGCATTTTGTGCTTCATCAAGAATTACAAACTTGTTAGACAGAGTTATACCCCTCATATAAGCCATTGGTACAACCTGTATAATACCATTAGTTTTCAGAATTTCTAATCTTTGTTTACCAATGATTTGTTCCATATTATAATAAAACGACATCATAAATGGTGCTGTTTTTTCTTCTACATCACCTGGTAAGAAACCTATCTTTTCACCAGCTGCCTCAACGAGAGGTTTTACAATAACGATACCATCTATCGATGAATCTTTATTTCCTAATTCCCGTAGTGCCCTGTGAACAGATAGATACGTTTTACCACAGCCTGCAGGACCTATACAAAATGTTATATCTTTTTTTGATATCGTATTATAGAATCTTTTCTGTGCTGGATTCTTATATTGTAATTCATCAAAGTTTAACATCTTTAAATCCTTGAGTGCTTGTCTTTTATTATTTACAGTATGATTATTTAGTTCGGAAAGTGAAACCTTTTTTTGAGTTGCTTTTGTTCTAGCCATTTTAACATCTCCTATATTAACCTGCTGGTTTAACTATAAATATCATATATATTTTGGTTTCACGCAAAAAAAATGGGGTCACCGAAGCAACCCCATTATTTATTTGTGATTTAAATCACTTACTTGTTATCTATTAATGAAAATAGAACAATCAATGTAAGTAATCCAGTTACACCACCTGTTAGGAATGTGTTAACAATACTTGAGATATTGCCTATA
>VTLG01005696.1_pt1 | contig 55834 bp, 58 predicted proteins | sample 4694571 | NCBI WGS metagenome assembly VTLG01 (sample SAMN12604809, study PRJNA352737) | marine metagenome | biome: ENVO:00000447; feature: ENVO:00000209|ENVO:00000569|ENVO:01000036; material: ENVO:00002151; isolation source: viral sequences binned using virsorter ... | reverse complement strand
TAACTATATCACAAAAAAACATAAAAGTAAAGCTTTTTTTACATTTTTTTTTATTTTTTTTTATTAATATTTTACTTGACAAACACCCTACCCGATTTCTGAAAAAATTAGTTTGCGTTTGCGTGGCAAAGTCGCGGGGGGAGTCTATCATCAATCTATCAACAGTGAAACCCCCACCCATTTCTCTGGGCGTGGTAAACGGGGGCATGAGTTCATTTATTGTTTAAAAAAAATAATCAGACCCTATAATTCATAGTGACTCTTGACGATATAACAAAGTATGTGCCATTGGTGGCTGGGATCATGTATGCTCTCGTTGCCTTTGCTTATTTCATGAAGAGGGATTATGGTTGGGGCATAATATGGATATCTTATGCTACGGCAAATTTTGGTCTTATGGTAGTTGGTAATCAGTAAAACGGTGTAAATTAAACAAATGAGTTTAAGTTATAGCGAATTTCCTGTTTATATTGGCGGTGCTGGTGTTAGCACGGTTCCTTCGGAAGTGAACGGATATATTGCCGCCACACAAGCAAGCATAAATTACAATACAAATCATAGCCCCAAACGTAAACTGGGGAAAACAATAGCCTCCGATGATCAGTTTGGCTTCAATGCCGCACTTACTGCTGAAATAAGCATCAACTCCATGTTTCATACAGGTATGCTTTCTGGTTTTGATTTTTTACAAGATGCTAATCAAGATAATTTTGTTACAATAAAGCTAGGCGATAACATTCATAGTAAATGTTATGCCACAGATGTATCTATTAATATTAGTCCATTTGAGCCTGTTACTTTGAATGCTAATTTTGTCTCTTTGAACCCTGCTATTGATGGTCCTATAAGTGGAGATTTAAATCCTTACGCTGGCTCAACAGTTCCTTTAGATAGTGATGCTATTGCATACGGACACACTTCCTTTATAGATGATAATGCGAATATTTTAAATAATACACAAAGCCAAATAAGTTTTAAAAGAAACTATGCTAGAACGCCAATTTACGAGATCGGTTCTGTAAACGCTTCTTCTATGCTGCTTGATGGGGTCGAAGAGGAACTTACTATTGCGTCAACAGGTTTAAATAATTTAATAAACTTTAGTGGAGATAATCTATCTAATTCTTTGACTGTATTTCTTTGTGGGATAGGAGGCACTGCTGTTATGACACAGATTTTAAATTTAATTCAATTTAATGCTGGTTCTAAAGTATTGACAGAATCTTATTCAACTCAAGGGGGACAAACTTTAACAAGTAGTTCTACAATTAAACAAATAAAATTATGATTTAAGTGTAATTATTATTACATATGGCACTTAAAAAATTGTCTAATTTTCGTCTAGAGCCTCATACATTCCACTCTATCAAATTTAAGGAGCGGAAATTTAAGTTCACCCCAAATCAGCGCAAATTTCTAGCGACACTGCTAGATGAGGAGGTGAAAATCATGTTTGTGTCTGGCCCAGCAGGTTCTAGTAAAACATACATGTCTTTATATGGTTGTTTACGTTTGATGGCTGAAGATAAAGAAAAAGATTTACTTTATATCAGAAGCATCGTTGAAAGTGCAGATAAAGGGTTGGGTAGCCTACCAGGAGATATGTCTGAAAAGTTTAACCCTTTTACCCTTCCGCTATACGACAAGTTGGAGGAAATCATATATGAAGGCGACACGGCGTTTTTAAAACAAAAAGAAAGGATAACCGCTATTCCTGTAAATTTTTTAAGAGGGGCAAACTGGAACAATAAGTTAATTGTGGCAGACGAAGCACAAAACTTTACATTCAAAGAGTTAACTACCCTTATAACTAGAATTGGAGAGGATACTAAGTTGATCATATGCGGAGACTTTATGCAAAGCGATATTAATGGCAAAACTGGGTTTAAAGATATGTTTAATATTTTCTCTGACGATAAATCAAAAGAGAACGGGATTCATTCATTCTCTTTTAATAGAAATGACATTGTTCGTAGTAAAATTTTAAAGTTTATCATTTCTAAGTTAGAAAAAGGTAAGGAAGTGTAATATTATATATATAAGCAAGGAAAAAGTGTTACGCGCAAGCGGCGAACTGCTTCTACTCCAAAAAGGCACCTGACTTGTTTTTTTTAGAAAAAAATTATTTTAATTGTATAAATATATAGTATGGCTCATTTATTTTGTCACAGTTGCGGTGCAAAACTGACTTACTTAAACGCAAAACCTAATTTTTGTGAAAAGTGTGGCGAGCAGCTTAATTCTTTAGCTTCTACAACCTCTTCTAATACTTCGGCAGGATTACCTGTTCTAGAAAAATCTGTAGTCATTTCTCAAGACGAGACAGATGCAGAACATGTTCCAGCAATTTCTAAGTTGCAAGTTGAGGTGCAAGCCTCTGACAAAATGCCCATGACCTTTGGTTCATTGATAGGAGAGTCAACTCAATCCGAGAAACCTCGGAGAAAGAAGGCTAGATCTATTAATGAATTTATTGATGAAAAGAAAAAAGAAGGGTGAGTATACATACGAGGACTTTTCTGATGTAATTGATGCCGCGATAAAAAAACAGCAATACAAGTGGAGACTAAATGCTGTTAGATGGTTTGATTTCGATGATGTTCAACAAATCATCAAATTACACATTTCTAAGAAGTGGCATATGTGGGATCAAGAGAGACCCCTTGAACCTTGGATTGGTAGGATAATCTCTAATCAAATTAGGAATCTTATAAGAAACCATTATGGTAATTATATAAATCCTTGTCCTGAATACCAACAGGCAGATCATGACTCATCAATCTGTCCAATTTGCCAAAAATGGGAAAAATCTAAAAAAACAGCATTAGAGCTTAAGCTACCATTATCGACAGAGGAGTATGTTAAGGAGGTAACTAGCAGAGAATATATAGATTTTGATTTTTCTGCTTCTTTGCAAAAGTTAAATGGACAAATGAAGCTGCGGTTGAGCAGTGTCCACTATGTTGCTTATAGAATGCTGTATTTTGATAAAAACAGCGAAGAGGACGTAGCTAAATTCATGGGTTATAAAATTTCTGCTCAAAAAAGAAAACTTGGCTATAGACAAGTAAAGAATCTAAAAAAGAAGTTCCTACAGGTGGCTATGGAAATACTAAGGGAGCAAGATATCATAGGAGATGGATCTGACTGAACAACAAAAAAACTTTTTGCGAGATAACGCATCTGCGATCCCAAACTTGATAGATTTGACAAAGCAATGCTTTGAAGATGATTCATTAGATGGACGTTCTAAAGAGGGCAGGGCTGTAAGAAAGTTTCTAGTCGAAAACTCTATCGACTTTAAAACTACTGGACGAATTCCAGCAGAGGTTATTGAATTTACAAAAGAACAAAAAGAATTTATTTTACAACAAGCCGAAGAAGGTTTGTCATCTTTAGAGATAGCCAAGATAGTTTTCCCGTCAAGGATTGTAAGACCACTAAGTGCGGAGCAAAGAGCAGTTTTAGCAGAGATTAGAGAGATTAATCCTGATATTATGCCATCACAAGATTCTGGCGCTCTTAATTCATACATTGCACCGAAGTCTTCGTCTAGAATCATCAAAAAAATCAATGATGCTACTGGTTTGGGCTTAGATGAATCGAAACTTAACAGACAAAAGCAAATTTGCGTCGAAAAACTCGGAGTAAACCTTTCTAACTCAAGATTTCTCAAAATTATTAACAATTACTTGAATCAAGAAGATCGAGTTTTGTTTGAGCATGAATTTGTCAGGTTAACTTGGGACAAGCCAGATTTAACTGCTGATGAAATTAATTTGTATTTAAATGTGTGCAAAGAGGTAATTAATTTAGAAGTGATTAGCGCTCACTTGAATAAACTTAACAATATGTTTGATGAGGCAGATGAGCAGCAAGAAATGTCTATCAGACTTGCAGAAATTATCAAAGCGAAGAGTTCAGAGTATCATCAATGCGAAACTCGTATTGAAAATCTAACAAAGAAGCTCCAAGGGGACAGAAGCGAGAGGATGAAGAAGTTAAACAAAGAAAATGCTTCTTTTTTATCTATAGTGCAGCTTTTCCAAGAAGAAGAGGAAAGAGAGACAATGATTAGAATTGCAGAGATGCAAAAGCAAGCTGTGAAGCAGGAAGCGGAAAGATTAGAGGGAATGGCAGAGTGGAAAGCAAGAGTATTAGGAATTAGTCAGCAAGATGTCATATAAATGCAAAGAGTGTGGGGATTCATTTGATTCATTGAGGAGTCTTCACGCACACATCAAAAAGCACGATAAGATGCTTGGAGATTACTATGTAGATAATTATCAGAGAAAAGATAAACTAACTGGTGAATTAATACCTTTTAAAAATTACAAGCAGTATTTTTCTACAGAATTCATAAACAAAAGAAATATGAAAAAATGGTGCAAAGAAGCACCAAAGGAAGAGGTAAAAGATTTTATCGTCAATAGCCTTAAAACAAAATTACATGCCAAGGGCATAACTGCTGGGCCACCCTCTACTTATTTACACACAGCTAATTTACCCGACATTGATTTGTGCAAACAAATCTTTGGCAGCTACAAAGAGGTCTGCAAACAGTTAGACATGCAGCCTATGCTGTCTAAACCGATGCCAAAAGAATTTGGCAAAGATTATTCAGAAACCCCCATCTTAATAGATACAAGAGAACAAAAGCCCCTGCATTTCAACAATTCAGAATTGTTTAAACTCGATGTTGGTGACTATGCCGTTGGAGGAGATTTATATGACTATACATTCGTGGATAGGAAATCTTACCAGGATTTTTGCTCAACCATAACAAATGGCTACAATCGTTTTATAAAAGAATTAGAAAGGTGTAGATCGATGGGTTGTTACTTGTATGTGGTAACAGAAACCGCTTTTGATAATATGTGGGCTGTAAATAGGCGAGTATTTAAAAAATTTAAATTAGATTATGTCTACCACCGCATGAGAGATATCCAAGCTAACTATACAGATTGTTGTCAATTTGTGTTTAGTGGATCAAGAGAAAAGAGTGAAGAGATAATTCCTAAAATTCTTGTTTTAGGCACGAAGCTCTGGGAGGTAGACCTACAATATTTTTGGGACAAACAATTAAAGAAAGATGGCTTGGGAAACAGGACAACAGAAACTAAACCGAAAGTACAAGGATATAAACAAACACATTTTAGGAAAAGAGGGGTTTATAGAAGAAACTGAAGCTAAGGTTTTGCTTTATAAGTTTCTAAGGGAAAATCCGTCTTTTGCTTGTGAGTTGTTTACTGGGGTAAAATTATTCCCTTTCCAACATATGGCTATTAAGGCCATGATGGAGTCTGACTACTTTTTGGGAATATGGAGTCGAGGAATGTCCAAAAGCTTCTCTACGGGCATTTTCGCGCTCTTAGACGCTATTTTAAATCAAGGTGTTCAGATAGGTATTTTGTCTAAATCTTTCAGACAATCTAAAATGATTTTTAAAAAAATTGAAGACATATCTAAAAGCCCCAAAGCTACTTTCTTTTCTCAATGTATTACTAGGGTTTCTAAAATGAATGATGAATGGGTTATGGAAATAGGTAGAAGCAGCATAAGAGCTTTGCCTTTAGGTGATGGAGAAAAGTTGAGGGGATTTAGATTCCAAAGGATGATTATTGATGAGTTACTATTGATGCCTGAAAAAATTTATAATGAAGTTATAATACCTTTCCTATCTGTTGTGGAAAACCCTACGGAACGTCAAGAAGTTTACGATTTAGAAACCCAGATGATCGAGCAGGGTAAAATGAAAGAGGAGGAGAGAAAAATATGGCCGAACAACAAAATTATTGGTTTGTCTTCAGCTTCATATAAATTTGAGTATCTTTATAAAATATATCAACAATACGAAGCACTTATCCTAAACAAAGATAAACAAGATGGCGCACACAGAACGATTATGCATTTTAGTTATGATTGTGCTCCAGAACAGCTATACGATCAAAATTTAATCAATCAATCAAAGTCAACTATGAGCGACTCTCAATTTGATAGAGAGTTTGGCGCTATATTTACTGATGACAGCTCTGGGTACTTTAAAGTTAGTAAAATGGCTGCTTGCACAATACCTGATGGAGAAGGTCAATCTGTGGAAGTCAAAGGAAACCCAAAGGACGAGTATATACTAGCTTTTGACCCATCTTGGTCAGAAAGTGAAAGTTCAGATGATTTTGCGATGTTATTAATAAAATTAAATCGTGATACTAAAAAAGGTACTATTGTTCACAGTTATGCGCTTTCAGGTGCTAGTCTAAAAACACACATAAAATACATGGCATATGTCCTCACTCATTTTAATATTGCTGCTGTGGTGGGAGACTACAATGGAGGAGTTCAATTTGTTAACTCTTGTAATGAAAGCGAGATATTTAAAACGAAGAACTTAAAACTTGGTGTTATAGAAGCAGACTTAGATAAATCTAAAGACTATGATAAAAACTTGAGAAGACTTAAAAATCAATACAATAAGTCTGAAAAGAATTTTGTGTTTCTTAGAAAGCCCACATCAGCGTGGATTAGGTTAGCCAATGAATCTTTACAATCAGCGTTTGATCACAAGAGAATATTCTTTGCTGGGGCAGCTATGAATGATGATTATAATAATCAAAGAAAATCTAGAGTCCCAATAGAAGAATTAAAATTTATTAGAAATGATCCTAATGAAAAGGGTGGCAAAGGCGCTAGGATGATTGACTTTGTAGAGCACCAAAAAGATATGATGGATTTAATTAAAGTGCAGTGTGCTTTGATACAAATTACAACATCAGTTCAAGGCACTCAAAGTTTTGATTTGCCACCGAATTTAAGAAAGCAAAGTGGCGCTGATAAAGCTAGAAAAGACTCTTATTCTGCTTTGGTGTTAGGCAACTGGATGATGAACATTTTTTATGACATGGAGTCAGATGATATTGCTAAAGTCCAAAATACATTTACTCCGATGTTTATTTCTTAACTTTTAAAAGTTGAAAGTTAACTTTGTCGTGTAAGATAAATTATATTTATGGCTAAAAGAAAATACACTAAGCGTTCTGAATATTGGAACAAGTTTAAACACCCCGCACAGACAGATGGTCAAGAGCATTCTCCAGAACTTTTAGGAGAGCCTTTTTATGTCTCTGATGCTTCTTACAGTGCGGTATCGGAGGCTAGAAGACAAAACGCCTCTCAAAGCAAGTTTTCAGGCAGTAGAACAAACAGAGCTGCGTATACCACACAAAAGGAAAGGTTTTCTAGTATACGTAGAGGTTTGCTTCCTTATGAGTATGGTTCTGATGGTATTACTTGCAGAGACGCTATTGAGCTTTGTCAAAAAGCATATTGCAATGTGGCCGTCTTTAGAAATGCCATAGACATCATGGCAGAGTTTACAAACACTGATATTTATCTAGAGGGTGGCACTAGGAAAAGTAGGGAGTTCTTCTATGAGTGGTTTAAGAGAGTTAACATTATTTCTTTAAAGGATCAATACTTTAGAGAGTATTATAGAAGCGGTAATGTTTTTCTTTATAGAATTGATGGTAAGTTTAAAGCTAACGACTACGCTAGATTAATTAATCAAGTAGGAACAATAGGTGCTGCGACCAATAAAATACCTTTAAAATACATTCTTTTAAATCCTTATGATGTTATTGCTAGAAGATCTACAACATTTACCACTGGGGGCGTATATCAGAAAGTATTATCTGAATATGAAATAGCTAGACTTGGTAGTCCACAATCAGAGGAGGATCTAGCTATATTTGAAGCCTTAGATCCAGAGATTAAAGAGTCTATTCAAAAAGGGTCTTATAGTAATAAAGGTATTAAAATAAATTTAGACCCACATAGGTTATCTTACTCTTTCTATAAAAAGCAGGATTACGAACCATTTGCAGTGCCTTTTGGATTTCCAGTCTTAGAAGACATCAACGCTAAGATGGAATTAAAGAAAATGGATCAAGCGATTACAAGAACTGTGGAAAATGTAATTTTGCTTATCACTATGGGCGCAGACCCAGAAAAGGGAGGCATCAATCCAAATAACATGGCCGCGATGCAAAACCTATTTAAAAACGAGAGTGTCGGCAGAGTTTTAGTTTCTGACTATACCACTAAAGCAGAATTTGTTATCCCAGAGCTTAACTTAGTTCTTGGACCTGAAAAATATCAAATCTTAAATGAAGACATCAAGCAAGGTTTACAGAATATTGTTGTAGGAGAGGAGAAGTTTAATTCTACACAAGTTAAAGCTCAAATTTTCATTGATAGGCTACAGGAGTCTAGGTATGGGTTTTTAAATGATTTTTTAAACAAAGAAATAAAAAGAATAGCTAAAGATCTAGGTTTCCGCTCTTGGCCAGAGGCGAAGATGAAAGATATAGACATGAGAGATGAAGTGCAACTTATGAGGGCATCTACCCGTCTCATGGAGCTTGGGATAATCACACCAGAGCAGGGGATGGAAATGTTCCATAACGGTAAATTCCCAGAGCCAGATAAATTAGATTTAGCGCAACAAGACTTTTTAGAGGATAGAGAAAAAGGTTATTACAATCCGATTGTAGGTGGTGTGCCTGTTTATTCTCCAGATAAATCAGCAAAAGGTCCGAGAAAAACCGCTGGAAGACCAGAGGGGACAACTGATATACCATTAGCAAATGGCACATATTCTAGAGCTAATATACAAAAAACTATCTATGATGTTGATAGTTTTATACATGACGCTAAAGCTAAAATGATATCTCATTTAGGGGTTTCAGAGCTTAATGAAGACCAAAAAGAAATGGTGTCTAAGTTGTGTGAAACTATAGTTTGCTCTAATAAAAAAGAATATTGGGACGAAACGCTAGAATCTTGTGTAAAAGACTTTAACGAAATAGAAAATTTAATTCCTTTAAAAGAGGTTTTAGATATTTCTGCACAACATACTTTAGAAACATACCCAGCAGCAATTTTATACCATAGCGATGAAAAAGATATTTAAATATACAGAACATGGAATTGAAGTAGATATTTCACAAGCCATGAAACATGGAAAAGAAAACAGTCCAGACATGGCTAAACATTACTTCAAAACTAAAGAAGAAGCTATGGAAGATGGTAAAAAAATGGGTCTTGCTGGAGTTCACACTCATACAGATAAAAATGGTAAAGTTATGTATATGGCTGGTAAAGACCATGCTTCTTTTATGAAAAAACATAAGGAAATGATGGATAAAAAGGCTAGAGCCGCCATGCATAAAGAGGATGAGAAAACTAAGGCTGCTATGCATAAAGATGAAAAAATGAAGGCTGGTATGCATAAAGATGAGAAAACCAAAGCAGGTATGCATGATAAGAAAAAAATGGACGCTGCTCATCACGGGAAAGATAAGGATAAAATGAAAGCTGCTTACCACAAAGATAAAGATACTAAAGCCGCTTATCATAAAGGAGATAAGAAAATGAAAGCAGAAATGACTCCTAAACAAAAAGGCGCTCTTGATAAAAATAAAGACGGCAAAATTTCAAAAGAAGATTTTGAGTTACTCCGAAAGGAAAAGAAGGAGTCTAAAAGCATGATGCATAAAGATAAAGATAAGGATAAAGACAAGGCTAAGAAAATTAAGCCTAAGATGACTTATGCCCAACTTCTTACGGACATAGCTTCTCAAAAGTATAACGATGGAGTATAAATATACTACCACCTTTGAAGCCCCTTTAACATCTTGCGAAATAAGTGAAGCTTCATTGATTTCTAAAGCTTCTTTAGAGAATTTAGAACCTTTGGTTCCAAAGGATATTGATTATAGTGAAAACGTAGATTTGATGGGCGTGGCTTTCAATGCTGCGGTCATAAATCAATTTAATAGAAACGGCGATGGCATGAACACATCGACCGCTATAAAATATACTAATAAGTTTATACATAAGCCTACAAACATAGAGCACGATAAACAAAAAGTTGTAGGACATGTTGTTTCTGCTGGTTATAGCAAGTTTGGCTCTAGCGAGCTAATGGATGAAGATCAAGTAAAAAATTTAAAACAACCTTTTAATATTTCTTTAGGTGCAGTTTTATATAAAACAATTAATCCTAATTTTACTAATTTAGTTAAAAAATCTATAGACCCAGAAAGCGATCAATACAAAAAGGTTTCCGCTAGTTGGGAAGTTGGATTTAATAGTTATGTTTTAGCTGTTGGTAGTGATAATTTAGAAAACTCTAGAATAATATCAGATCCAGAGGAAATAGCTAAATTACAAGGCTATTTAAGAAGTTATGGTGGTAGCGGTAAGACTGATAAGGGAGAGAAAATTAATAGGCTTATCATGGGTGATATATATCCTTTGGGCATAGCTTACACACTTAATCCTGCTGCTGATGTAAAAGGTTTATATTCCAAACCAGAACCTAAAACTCAAATTTTTATAAATGATAAGAGGGATAAAATTTCACAAAATAATAATTTAAATGTAAACAACGAAAAGAACATTATCGATATGGAACTTGAAAATACTCTAAAAGAACTAAAGGATCTTCTTAATGAGAAGAAATTCTCTAAGGAAGCGGTTGCTTCCATGACTGATACCTTTGCAGATGCAATCCGTCAGCGGGATGAACAATACCGTAAGGATCTTGAAGCAGAGAGATTAGAGAAAGAAGGTAAAATTAAAGAATACGAAGACCTTAAAGCATCTGTTTCAGAGCTAGAGGAAAAGCTTGGCGAAGCTAATGAGCGCATCTCTGTTTTTGAAAATGAGAAAAAAGCTCAAGAGGCTATAGCTGCTTTTAATATTCGTATGGACGAAGTTGATGAAAAATTTGAGCTTGACGATCAAGATCGTGAGTTTCTTGCTTCAGAGTTAAAAACTTTAGAAGATAACTCTGCTTATGAGTCTTTTGCCTCTAAGTTAGACGTTCTTTGGAAGCATAAAAACAAAGAAGTTCAGGAAGAGTTTAATTCTCAAATTCAAGCTCGTATCGATGAAGAAGTGGCTAAAAAGCTCTCTAACGCATCTACTGAAGAAGTAGAAATTGAAGACGCTTTAGACGCTGCTGAAACTGTGGACGCAGAACTCTCTAATGCAAATGAGTCTACTGCATCTGAAGAACCCTCTTTACGTGATAAGTTCAAAGCAGCTTTCTCGCGTGAAAATATTGAAATTTCTTAATTTAACAAACTAAAATTATGGCATTACGAATTCTACCATTCAGACAATACTCTGATCACGATGTCGTTAACATGTACTCCGTTATTGGAAGTGATGTTCTCGATAGCACCACTGGAACAGGCGCTGGCGATGCTGGCGTATTTGTGAAAGTGTCAGACGGTAACTTCGATAACGATCCTGTAACTTATCAAACGAACTCTTATCTCGGTAATACCGACTATCCGTTCCTTGGTACTACAGCGATGTATCCTGAAGTTAATCTTAAAATTACAGGAGCAACCGAGGGGGATCGTCCTCTTGGATTAACGCTTTATCAAACCGCTAAAAACGATGAGAACGGCGAAAAGCTGCTCTACAATCCGCAGAAGCAAGAAGAACTCCAAGCAATGCTACCAGGACAAGCTGTCCCTGTTGCAACTAAGGGTATCTTCACTTTAAGCTCTGCTGCGTTTGACGGACCTATCACTAGCTATGCCCCAGGAAATAGGATTAAAATCTCTCCTGATGGTGCTGGTAAGGTCACTGGTTTCGCTCATGTTTCAGTTGGTAACATGACTACTGGTGAGCTAGTTGAGCAGGATAGAAACTTTGGACACGTTCTTGGAACAGGTACTCGCGCAAACGTGGGGCCGACCACAGATCAGTTCTCTGGTGATTACATCGTTGTATCTTTTGACTGTAACTAATAACTTTAGAAAGGCTTTATAACATGAAAATTACTTTAAAAAGAACTCCAGAACAAGTCGAGCTTATTAAAGCTATGGCTTCTCGTAACCGCACTGTGGCATACGAGGCTCAAGTAGCGCTTGCTGAATTCATCGGACCAGTTTTGGCCGAGGTTCTCAACCAAGCCCCTACCGTAAGCAATCTTTTCAATTCGCTTCAATTTGATGCGGATGACAATCCAAGCATCCCGCTTGACCTTTACTACGATATCGCTGACGAAGATTACGTCAAGGTGTGGAGTCAAAGTCATGCAGGTGGTCTTCCAAGTAACCAAGTGCTTCCTACAGCTTCCGAGCTTAAGTTAGCTACTTACACTCTTGATGCCGCTGTTGATTTTGATCGCCGTTATGCAGCAAAGAGTCGTATGGATGTGGTTGGAAAAACCTTTACTCGCGTTGCACAAGAAATTCTTCTTAAGCAAGAGCGCACTTCTGCTACTCTTCTTATGACTTCTCTTGCTGGCGCTCAAATCAAAACTTCTCCTTTGTTTGAGGACAAGCAGATCTTCAGGACTGTTACAGCAGACACTGTTCTTATTGATGATTTCAATAAGCTCATGACTGTTGCCAAGCGTATCAACACTTCTTGGGTTGGTGGAACTCCCACCACTCGTACCCGTGGTATCACTGATATCATTTGTTCTCCAGAGGTTGTTGGAAGCATCCGTGCAATGGCTTACAACCCTGTAAACACCACTGCTGTGCCTGACACTTCTGAATCTACTGTTCTCGCTGCTCCAGAGCAGCTCCGTAACGAGCTTTATCAGAACGCAGGTCTTGATAGCTTCATGGGTGTTAACATCTTGGAATTCAACGAGATGGGCAAAAGCCAGAAGTTTAACACTATCTTTGACACTGCCGCTGGGTCTGCTAGTTACAAAACCTTCGCGGGAACTAGAGCCAATGCATTTGATGGTGCATCTGATGAAATCATCGTTGGTGTTGATCGTACTCGCGATTCACTCATGCGCGTTATTGCTACTGATCCAGATAGCAACAGCGAGATGAACTTGATCGCAGATGACCAGTATAGCGTTCGTCAGAATAAGATTGGTTACTACGGTCAGATCGAAGAGGGTCGTGTTATTCTTGATAACCGTGTCCTTCTCGGACTCATCAAAGGTCAGTAAAAAACCTTCCAAATATAAAAGAAGCCGTCCCTTCGGGGGCGGCTTTTTTTTTGTAAATTATTAATTAAGTGTATATAATAATATATGTCAGAAGAACAAGAACAAGAACAGCCGTTTGAAGAGATAACAACGGGTCAAGAAAAACCCGCAAAGAAAGGTCTTTTAGAAGAGTTAGATGAACTTCAAAAAAGTGGTCAAACTTCTACAGCAAGGTATAGAGAGTTAGTTGAGGAGGTAGAAGTTATCTATGGCACTGGAGAAACTAATCGTTTTGGCACTAATGATTTAGAGGTTCTTAAAAACAAACTATCTAGAATGACTAAGGCTGATTTACAAACCTTTTCTAAAAAAGTAGGAGTTAACCCTAGATACGACAGAGAAAATTTAGTATCCAATTTAATCAAAGAGTTTCATAGATATCAGAGTAGGGGTAACATTGCGACAGCGCCACAGCCAGTCCCAGCGATGACTCTGGACCCAAATGACCCACAACATAAAGAAATTCTTGATTGGTTAGGGGGTTAAAATACTAAAAGATAGTGTAATACACTATATGCCGAACGTATTAGAAGATCTCGCTTCAGGAATAGTAGTCACCGAGTTTGACAGTGACACAGGAATAGCCACTGTTGCTAATGTTAGCGGCTGGTTGTTTGAAAATTTAGGACAAGTAAATAATTATCTTTATACGAACTTCGAAGGCGAGGGAGCTAGCGGAACCTACGGAGAAATGGATATAGAAGCGCAGAGTGTGCTGAAAGAACTATATCTAGCAAATTACTACAATAAGGAGGCGAGAAATGCCCTTAGAGGCATTACAACGTCTACTGCTAGTGGAGACAACGTATTGTCATTACGAGACGGAGAAAGCGCTGTTACGTTCGTTAATCGCAATGAGGTCTCAAAGGTATACAGAGGATTAGCTAACGATTGCATGTCAAGAGTTACTCAACTTGCCGCACAATATAATATATATCAAGCCCAACCCAGACAATTGGGTGGTATTGACGCTAGTGGAATAGGCGTTACTTACGATGCCTAGTAAGAAGATTTTACCAATCTGGGTGCGTATCAAACCAATCTTTACCATCCCCAAAGATTCTGTTCTTAGGTCTCATTGGAACATTTGGGTCATTTAACTTAAAATCTTTTTTAACAGGAGCTTTTTCCTCCCCTTTCGGGGAGGGTAAGCTTTCCTTTTTTAAGTCTTTTTCGTCAGAGTCTTTCATAGATCTTATGTAAAGACTGGGTTAAATCCTTGACCGCTCATGAAGACTCCATTGAGAACATCTTGAGGCCCACCTGCTTGAGTAGAAAGAACAATGTCTACACTCTTATTAGCTCCGATGCTTGAGGAGAAGGACTGACTATCGATCTTAAGACCTTTTAAAATGTATTGAATGGCTGGCTTATCGTTTTTATCGTTGACAGTAACTGTCGCGGATTGAACACCTGATTGAAGAATATCAGCTAAGTTTTGAGCGTGTGCATTATTAACAATTGCACTGATATTCATACTAGCATTAACTGGGAAGTCAACCTCTCTCGCAAATGGGAACCTGCTTCCAAGTCTATCGATTGGAGTTCTAGAAAGAGGGAGTGAAATAGAACAGCTTTGAACGTGAGCATTACCATCTCCACTAAGCGTAATCAAAGATTCGCCGTGGATATTGTTAAGATTTACACTAACATCTCCTGGGCGTAATGCTGCGATTGGGGGACCACTATTTATTCCAGTAATACCACCGTCTTGAGTGGGATTAGGAAGTTCTACAACTGGGTCTAATTTTGTTCCAGCTTCTTGATCGATTGCTGGACCTTGGAATTCTCCGTTAGCGTCAGGCACTACAGAGTTCATATTAGCACCCTCAACAGTTACGCTAACAGTAGGAAGCGAACCAACAGAAAGATCAACTGAATAATCACTTAAATAGCAGTTACCAACACCAATAACAGTGTCACTGGTATCAAGCGCTTCACCAGCGTTAACTTGATTTAAGTCAATACCTTCTGGAGAAGTGACGATGAAAAAGTTCGAACCAGAGTTTGCAGTTAAGTGGCCAGAAGCAAAGTTACCCTCTGTCTCTGAACCTGCGATAATATCTCTTCCGTAACCTGCTCCAGTATGGGAGTTCTGCACAAAAAAGCCTAAAGCTCTTTCGTTAAATCCATCTGTAAGATAATAACTAAAGTCAAGACTAACAGTAGGAGGATCTAAAACGATGGAATCAATCCGCGCTAGGTCTCCAAATTGGTTAATGTCTTGTCTGTTAATTGTAAAGCTATAGTTAGCACTCTGAACTCGATTGAGTTGCTCATGATCCGCTTTTCCTGTTGAAGCGGCGTTGGAGCTAACAAATAAGCCTTCTGATTGGTAAATTACTCTGTTTCTACTGGCCATAATAAAGATTCTTTCTGTTGTTTACAGTTTTATTGTATAAATGTGAAATTATTGGAAGCGGAATCTCTGCTGCTCTATGTCAAAATCTATAAACCCTACATAAAGATCATTTGCTAGGACGTTTCTTGCCCTATCCGTTAGCTTAGATGTCCTTACTTTTTCTACACAAAATTGAGTCTCTCCGTCATAACTTTCTGCTGTGCCTGTGTAATTAAATGTATTATCTTTTAAATCGCCAAGTTCATTTATCGGGTATCCAGACATTGGTATAGATGAGATAACCTCATCTACAGAATCCATAAATATAGATAGCACTCCATCTAGCTGATAGGTATCTTCTGCTAAAATAACAGCGTTTGCTTGAGCTTTTGTTGTTTGCATACCCCCTAATGCGAACGCTTCATTCTCTGATTGTGTGACAGATAAAAATATAGCTGGTACAACATCATCATAAGGCGCGATTGCACCTTCTTGAGCAGATGGCAGTCTTGAGTTAACAACATATTTGTTTTCAATAATTAGATCATCTTCAGTGTCATTTGTTAGATAAACATTGAAATCTTTTACGGCGAACTCTCCAGTTACTGTTAACTCTGTATTGGTGCCAGATAGTAAAGCTCTGCCGTTATCAAAATCTAATGAAATACCATCGTTTCTGCCAGAAAAAGAACCATTAACAAAAACTCCAGTTGGGATAGTAGCTCCATCTATTGATGAATCTGTTACCCATTGTTTATAAGGGCTTCCAAAAGCTTTATATCTTGTGTCTAATCTAGGATCAGAATAATAAAAAAGTTGACCTGTTTTATTAGAAAAAGCCTCTCCTTTTGTTAAAAGGAAATTATCAAACCACAAAGAAAAAGATGTGGTTAACTTGTGTTGGAATTGCTCTTTCATTTCAACTGTTCAAATCTTTTTTTATATTTTTTAATTAATGCGGAAATATAAGGTCTATTCTGGAATCTACCGCTTCTTACTTTATTTACACGGCTTTGCACTGCTGCGCCTGATCTTCCTCCATCTTTACGTAATAAAAAACCTAATCCTGACAAACCTCTTTCGATCCCCTCTGCCCAGCTTCTACCTATAGCCCAAGGTAAAGGAGTAATCGCGAATATATCTTGAGCTGTGGGTAGAGAGACATCAAACTCAACTCCAATGCCTTTTTTCCTGATTTCTTTATTATAAGTAAATTGGATGTTTTCTAAAGATTGCAAGATAGGTGCTATTGGCTTATCGCCAGAATTAAAACCTATAAATGCAAAAAGGTTACTAATTCCCCCTAATGTTCCGCTTATATTTGTGGCGCTTGGACCATCTAGTATTTCTACTGTAACAGGGTCAGACATAAATTCTTTAATCATCTCATCTTTTATATCTTTAAATTTCTTTTTAAAGTCTTTTTCAAAACTTCTTCTAAGTTCCTTGGGGGCTTGTCTCTCCAAAGCTTGTCGAACATCTAGTGGTAATCTAGCCATATTACTCAACAGGAGTAAGAAAAAAGGTATAAAATTGATTCGATGTCAAACCTCTCGGCACACCATCACTTTCAATAATAAACATTGTCCCATCAAATTCTACTCTTCTAGCTTCGTTTATATAATCGTATCCATCCTGTTCTACGACTATTCTGACGCTACCGTCAGAAACTACCACTTTATTTTGAGTCCCAGCTTGTTCCGCTGGACCATCATCTGTTAAATAGGATGTATCCATGTTATCATAGTAGATCCTAGCATTAAAAGTTTGAGAAACCTGCGTGTATTCTACAGAGCTAGTTGAACCAGTATTAGTTCTTCTATACAAAGCATTCCAAGAATCGTTTGATGCTATCAAAGTTTTCTTTGCGTTTTTATAAACTGTAATGGTTCTAGCGAATGTAGCGTGTAAAGTACCTGCTAAATTTGTAATTTTTGTTATTTGGTCTTCTGATAAAAATCCTGCCATGTTGATTTTTACACTTTTATTTATATAATAAGATAGGATTAAGGCATGGACGCAAAAAAATTTTTATACAACCGCTCTGAAAAAGAAGTTTCTAGGCTTTTTAAGTCAATGCTTAAGATGCTAGAAGACATGAAAATGGATCACGATTTTCACTACCAAAAGTTGTATGAAAATCTACCAGAGGATTATCATCCAGTTATTAATACAGCAAATCACTTCACGCCTGAAAAAGTTAATTGGATAAGAAAAAGAATTTTAGACGCAGGTAATGAATCTATTAGAAATTTGTGTGAAGAAGTAGATAATTATACAGTAAGTTTTGTATTTAAATAAGGAAAAAGGTTATGGCATTCAAAGAATTATATTCATTCACTGTCGATGAAGAAAGAGAAGTTGAAAAGAAAACTACTCGCAAAAACAAAAAAACAGGAGAAGAAACGACTGTTACTAAAAAGGTAAAAGAAAAGTCCCCTGTCCAAATTAAATTAAAAAGACCTTCTCGTAGAGATCTTGAAGAGGCAGAGCTTGAATACTCTGTAGAGATGAGTCGCTGTGTCAAAAAGGGAATTTTGACTAAAGCCATGCTATATAAGAAATATAGTGACACTGGAGGAGTTTGGAGCGAAGACGATGCAAAAGACTATGGCAAGCTATACAAAGAAATTTTTGATATTCAGAATGAATATGTGCGCCTAGAAAGCGTAGATAAAAAAACTGAAAAACAAAAAGAAAAGCTTGAGTCTCTTAAGGAGAAGTTGGCTAGCACGAAAAGACAGATTGTAGATGCTGAATCAGCGATGCAATCTTTATTCGATCATACCGCCGATACTAAAGCTCAAAATAGACTTTTGCTATGGTATACTTTGATGCTAACACATATTCAAAGAGAAGAAGATGAAGATCCAATCCCGTATTTTGAGGGTGTTGATTTTGATCAAAAGATTGAAGACTACTATAGCAAGGAAGATAACACTACCGATCTTTATGAAGCTATAGTAAAAAAAGTGACTACCATTCTAGCGTTCTGGTTTTTCAATCAAGCTTCCACTCCTGACGAGTTCAATGCTCTGATTGAAGACCTTGAAAAAGGTGAAGTTTGAACGAACAGTTTTACATTTCTTTAATTGGGGAAGCTTTCGACGGATATACAGAGGCTGTCTTTGAGGGGCAAACTGTATACGTTAAGCATGTAAGCATTAGAGATCAGAGGTATTTACATAAATACCATGATAAATATAAACAGCTAGCTTTAGCCAAGGGTCTGCAATCTGAAGAAGATAAATTAAAGTATGTTATAGATGAGGGTATTTGGGAGGAAAAAGACGATTTAGAGATAGAAGCCCTTACTTCAGAAACAGAAAATTTAAAAAGAACAGCTAGAGCTATTTTTCTACAATCCCAAAGAGATTCTATCAACCAGCAAATAGAGGAAAACAAGAAAAAGATTTTTACTTTACAACAGAAAAGGAAAGAAGTTGTAGGGCAAACAGCAGATGATTATGCTGACAGCAGAAGCGGTGATGAAATATTAAGATTTTTATTGTTTAAAAATAAAGATTTAACAGAACATTTTTATACTGAAGATGAATTTGGAGAGTTAGAAGCTTGGCAAGTAGTTGCTTTGGGCAAAATACAAAAAGAAATTCAAGATCGATTAACTGACGCTGTAATACAAAAAGCTGTCTTAAGACCTTTCTTTAGTATGTATCTATCTCTTTGCGAGGACATCAGCGGGTTTTATGGAAAACCTGTAACAGAGCTAACCATCTATCAATTAAGAGTTGCTCTGTTTGGTAGGATGTTTTTTAATATTTTTCAATACACCGATAATATCCCTGAAAATATAAAAGACGATCCTGAAAAGCTATTGGCCTATTCAGAAAATCAAAAAAATAAAGACACTTCTGCTATTAAAGATGATGCTGCTGGTTCCGCAATTTTTGGTGCCACTAAAGAAGATGTCTCAAATCTAGGAGGAACAGAGGGTGGAGTTTCGTTAACTGAAGAAGCTAAAAAGCATGGTGGTCAGTTAAACATGGAACAAATGATGCGATTAGCTGGGCATGATGTGTAAATCTTTGTGTAAATACATTAAAGGTTTACGGTTATGCCAATTCAAGTACCAGTCACACAAACAGGATTAGAAGCAAGTATTGAAGCTGCTGCTAAACGCGCAGGTAAAAGTCTTAAGATTAATCTTGGAAGCAGCGCCAAAAGTATTGAGGGACTCTCACAACCTTTGGGTAGAATTACTGGTAAGGCAGATCAATTTACAAAATCAATGGAAGCAGCTAACGCAAGGGTGTTAGCATTTGGTGCTTCGGTGGGAGTATTGTCGGCAGTGCAAAGAGGATTTGCTGATTTAGTTAGAACTACCGTTGAGGTGCAAAAGTCTTTAGCTAGTATTAATTCTATTTTAGGGACTACTGCTCAACAACTAGATAAATTTAAAAGCACTATCTTTGAGGTGGCTAGGAATACAGAGCAATCTTTTGATACTGTTGCAACAGCAGCTTTGGAATTAAGCCGTCAAGGTTTGAAAGCGGAAGAAGTTACAAAAAGATTAAATGACTCTCTTGTTTTAAGTCGATTATCTGGTTTAGGGGCTGCTGAAGCTGTGGCTGGATTAACATCTGCGATTAACTCTTTTAACTCTACTGGAATTACCAGTGCGGAAGTTTTAAACAAATTGTCTGCCGCTGCGGTTTCTGCTGCGGTTTCTGAAAGAGATCTTATTGAGGGTATTAAACGATCTGGAGCTGTTGCTATTCAGGCTGGAGTTTCCTTTGATGAATTAGTAGGTGTTATCACTGCTGTTCAAGAAAAAACTGCCCGAGGTGGTGCGGTCATAGGTAACTCATTTAAAACAATTTTTACTCGTATTCAAAGCTTAGATAAATTGCAAACAATGCAGAATTTAGGCGTACAAGTAACAGATGCATCTGGTGAAGTTTTAAGTGCTACAAAATTAATTCAAAATTTAGGAGAAACATTAAGAACTCTCCCTGATGCTAGAAGACTACAAATCGCAGAAAATTTAGTAGGAAAATTCCAGATAGCGCCATTTCTTGCCATCCTTGAAGATTTTAATGATGCAAGTTCTACAGCTATTAGGGTTACAGAGGTAGCATCAAAGGCTACCACTGAAGCTTACTCTCGTAACATAGCTTTAAACAAAACATTATCTGCTGCAATTAATGAAGCGACAATTAATTTAAAAGAGTTAGCTAACACACTTGGTGAAATTGGTGTTACGGATAGTCTTCAAAATATTCTTGGTTTTTTTAATACTTTAGTCACTAACATTAAAGAGTTGTTAGATGGAGATGGTGTAGGAAGTGAATTTGCAAAAGGCTTTGTAAAAGCTATAGGTGGGGTTATTAGTGGACCTGGGTTAGCTATCTTCGGGGCGATTATCGCTAAACTAACATTAGATTTAGCAAAGTTTGGAGTTGGTTCTTTAAAAACTTTCTTTGGCCTTAATAAAGCAGCAAAAGAGCAAGCCACCTTGCAGGGACAGATAGCCTCAACTCTTTTAGGTAACGAGGGTATTCAAAGACAAATTTTAGCTATTGAAAACAGCACTTTAAGCGTAGAACAAAAAAGGGCTGCTCAAACAAAATTTTTTACCACTGCTCTTAATGAACAACTAGCAGTGATGACTAGGATGCAAACCATTGCTGCTAGAGTAACTCCTGGGGTTTTTGCTGGAACTAGAGGTCTTAGAGGTAGGGGTGCTGGAGGATTCATACCAAATTACAATGCAGTGATGGGTTATGGATCTGAACAAGCAGATATCAATCGTGGAGTTGGAGGAGCACCTAAATCGGCAAGACCAGTAACAATACCAAACTTTAATTTTGGTGGAGGACAGAGAGGCACAATGGTCGCTAATAATAGTGAGTATATTGTTCCTAACTTTGCAGGAGGAGGTTCCGCTATCTTTAATCAAGATATGGTAGCCTCTATGGGTCTTCCTGCTGGAGCGAAAAAAGTGGGCGCGGCTGGAGGATATGTACCTAACTTCGCTAAACCAGTAACAACTAATATCGCTGGTATGATTATACCGCGCAAAGGTATTGGGTCCAGAAGAGCTACAGGAACTTTTGGTAACAATACTTATAGTTTCCCAGTTTTTGGTATTGATGCGGCAGGAGAAAAAGTCCGAGAAGAAGAAGATATAAAAAGATCAGTCGAAAGATTTTCTATAGGTTTAGCCACAAGAGAGTCAAGAACTATGACTGGTGGCGACCCAACAGCCTCAAAAATTAATCGTCTTGCCAACCAAGGAGCGATAGGTGGTTTAGCTGGTGCCATTTTCGAAACAGCTTTAAGTTCTTTGCTAAAAAGTAAAGATTTTGATTTTGGAGAAACAGCTACATTTGATTATGTCGGTCAAGCTGCAATTAATAATATCGGAGATATTTCACCAGCCCTAAAAGGCAGCGCTGTAAAATTTTTAGATGCTAAAATAGCAGATAATACTGGCACTAGAAATAGCTTGGCTAAGAAAATATTCAATTATTTTGGTGCTTCTGCTACTGGGAGTTCAATTAAGACTAAGGGTATAAACGAGCTTATGAAAGCTAGCGGTAAGACCCAAGACTTTGTTTTAGGTAGATTAGGTATGACAAGAGGAAAAGGGGCATCTGGTTACATTCCAAACTTTGCTTCACCTCTTGAAGCTGCGATAGGTAGAGAATCTGCCGCAGGTCTCCCAATCAATCAGATAAGAATCAATCAAGACCCTTCATTAAGAAACGCTGGAAACCCAATGGGTCTTGCTGTGACTAACACCAGAGATGAGCCTACAGGGGCTATTCCTGCCGCTAGAGGATTTGTTCCTAATTATTCAAGAAAAGGAACAAAAAGCATAGATAATGCAAGTAAAAATATAGATGATCTTGGTAAAGCATCAAAAGAAGCGGCTGGAGGGCAAAGAGATTTGCTTGGTGGTATATTTGCAGTGCAGGTCGGTTTCTCTGCTTTAAGTGGAGCGACTTCTGGGCTTGAAAGTAAACTTGGTAGAATATCTAACACCGCATCATCTACAGCTAGTTCTTTAACCACAGCAGCTTTTGCAGGTTCAGCTATAAATAGTTTTGGAAAAAGTATAAGTGGTGTAGGAGGAAAAGTTGTAAGCAAACTTGGTTTAATTGGAGCTACTATTGGTTTCGGATCAGCAATAATAAAAGGTTTTAGTGAAAGTGTGGACATTGCTAGTGGTTTTGCTGATCAAAATAACATAGCTATGGAAAAATTAGCTAAGTCTGCTGATAGAGCAGCTTTATCATTGAATAAATTGGGCGCGAGTGAAAGAAAAGAAGTTGTAGACGAAGCTGAAGGTATTGTAGCAAGGCTTCAAAGGGATATACAAGGAAACCCTGCTTTAAGAGCTTTTGGAGCTGGAAGAGGTCCAGAAATATTAAGAACTAAAGAGCAAAGAGAAGACTTTAAAGCAAGGAGAAGAGCTTTTTTACAAGAAAACCAAATAAGGAATCCAGACGCAATGAGGAATCCTTTGTTTGATGCTGAAGTAGTAAAAAGTTTTGATGCTCTAGGTATCGGAATGAGAGGCAAAACAGCAGATCGCCTTATGGAACTTGTTACTAATTCAGTAGCAGCAGGTATATCAGAAGATACTATCAGAGAACTTGTTTTAAGCTTTGCTGAAGGAGGTACGACTAGCGAAGTATTAAACACTGGGGGTCAAAGGAGGGAGTTATTGGATATGGATGAATTCAATAAATTGGCAGACGCTATAAATAAAATAAGAGAAGGATCATTAAGCTTTGCCGATATTTTTAAAAATCTTGATAGGTCAGAATTAAAGCTGACTAGTGAATTCGGCAAATTACTTGATCCAACAAATAGAATGGAGGGGAGACTTGATCGATTAGAGGAATTTGAAGATGATAACCCCGAATTCGTAAAAAACATTAGAAAAGATTTTGCTGATAGAGGTATTGAAACAACCAGAGCACAAAATATATTACTTATTGAACAAGCCGCTAAAATAGATCGTCAGTTTTTAAACGAAAAAGAGGCTAATTTGAAAAGGATTGAAGCTTTAGAATTAGCTACCGCTAAAATAAGAATTAAAAATGCAATAGAACAAAAGGCGGCAGAACTTTCTTTAAACACATCATTAGAAACTAGGTTAGAAAAAGCAAAAATTTTAAATAATGTTAGCGATGAGCAGCTTGTAAAATTGGAAAGACAAAAATTCGAACAGGAGTTGCAAAATAAAATTATTGAAAAAAGAGCGGATGCTCTTGGTAAATCATTAGACGAAGTTAAAGGTTTAGTAACTGATCAAAAACAAATTTTAGATATAGAAAAAGAAATCTTGGCTCTTAACGCAAAGGATATTCAAGATAAAGAAGTCATTGCTGGTATTATGGCAAAGGTTCTAGGTATAACCGACAAAGAAAACAGCGAGATAAACATTTTAGTTAAAAATTTCATGGAAGCTAATAATGCTGCTGTGGATTTGCAAAACACGTTAAATGAGAGTGACAGAAAAATAAGAGACATGAAAGACGGCGCGAGCCTTCTAAGCATAGAGCTGAAAAAAGCTGCTACTGGCGCTAGCATAAGAGCAACAAATCAAGCTTTTGACGCAAACCAAGAGTTAGAAAGAGAAGATGTAAGAGACCAAGCTCTTGTAACTAGCCTCCAACAACAATTACAAACTGCCCCATTTGGGCAGAGAGCTGCACTACAAGATTCTATAAAAGGCGTTCAGGCTCGTATAGCTCAAAGAGGCATGGCTAGAAGCCGAGCCAACTTAATTGATAGAGCGCAACAGCTTAGAGCTAGAATGTCAGAACAAGCAGTCAAAGCAGGACCATTTGGTGCTATAGATCAAGGCTTAAGAGATTTTGCTACTGTTAATATGAATAGAGAGGGTGTGAGCTTTGAAGAAATTTTAAGCAGTTTAAGGACGTTTGCAATGACCACTAAAGACGGTGGAGAAGAGTTTAGAAAAGATATAAATGATTTAGGGAATGCTATGATCGCTGATACAGAAGCTGCTAAAGCTTCTGCTGACGCAGCAAATCAAGCAGCTTTAGCTTTAAATGATTTTCAACAAGCTGTAGCTGATGCGAGAAATCAATTGGAACAATCTGAACGAATGGGTTTAACTTCGCGAGCCGCAGCAGACCGCAGAAGATTAAAAGCTATTGAGGATAACCCAAAATTAACTCCTGCAAACGCTAGCGAATTAAGTGATCTCCAAAGAGGTGTTGGAGCTAGGATAGTAGAGTCTGGAGAATTTGACCCAGTATTACAAGCTGACCGTTTAGCTCAAACAATAACTGATGCAGCTATTGCTTTCAAAACTAATATATCTGACGCTTTAGTTGATGCTATATCTAGAGGTGAAGATTTAGGAGATGCTTTGAGAAATGCTGCTACTGGATTTTTTAATGCATTAGCTAAAGGCTACATGGAGCAAGCTGTTAACAGTATTATTGGTGGCGGCGGTGGTGGACCATTAGGAAGTATTCTTGGTTTTTTAAATCCTGTAGGAGCAAATAGCGGAGGACCAATTAGAGGTGGATCTGGAACTAGAGATGATGTGCCAGCTCTACTAACTGGTGGAGAATTTGTCATGAGGAAAAGTGCTGTGCAAAAATACGGCACAGGATTTATGGGAGCTTTAAATACTGGGAGTGTTCCTACGATGAATAGAGGGGGACTATTTACCCCAGGAAGTTATGGTCAAGGGGCCATGACGGGTAAAAGAAATCTTTTAGACTTCGCGACCCAAGCTTTTACAACTGGAGCTTTTGACTCTGTAGCGGGAGGAGCGGGTTTTGCATCTATTGCTTTAGAACCTCAAAGTGCAGCTCTTACAATGTTCGGACGCAGAAACAGCCCACAATTCGCGCAAGAACAAGCGTCTAAGCGAGCGGCTTTTGGTTTATTTGTACAACAATCTAATAAAGAAAAACAACAAAGAGAAAGAGATAAGCAAGCTAGTAGCGGTCTTCTTGGTTCTATCATGGCTGCTGGAGCTGGTTTTGCATTAAGTAGTTTATTTAGTGGTGGCAAAAAAGCAACTGGTGGAGCTATTCCTTACGCAGCAGGAGTAGACACAGTGCCAGCAATGTTATCTGGTGGTGAATTTGTCATGAATGCTGCCGCTACACAAAGAATAGGAAGAGGTAATCTGTCTGCCCTCAACTCTGGTGGAGGTTTAGGGGGCAACGGAGCAGTTATTGGAAAACTTGATGAACTAATTTCTGTTTCAGACAACCAAGGAGAAACTGTTATCAATATCACTGTTAATTCTGATGGCACATCTAGTGAAAATGGAAATGGAGATGAACAGCAAAATAATTTAGCTACTCGAATAAGAGATGTGGTCAAACAAGTTATTGATGACGAAAAGAGGCTGGGAGGATCTTTAAGAGAAGTTAGAGCATAATGTATGATACTACTTTAAATTACGAAGCTCACTTTTTTATATCTGGGCAAGATGGGAGTCCTGCTGGCACAGAATTGTCTGGTATTGATTCTCTTGATTTAGGATATGATAATTCAGCTAACGTAGTAGAGCCGTTAGGTAGTAGACTAGGCGTGACAACAGTCGGTCAAGCCGTCAGCCAAAAAGTTTCTTTTTCTAGATCTTTAATTTATAATGATCCAGTTTTAGCTTTTACTGGAGAATCAGAAGTTATGAAAGGTAGCTTTAACTATGACAACAACACTTCCTATGGTTTTGAAAGTGGTTATCTAAATTCTTATTCTGTAAATTGTGCTGTGGGCGCGGTTCCTAGAGTAAATGCCAGCTTTATTGTTTATGATGAAATGAAAAGCGGAACTAATGCTACAGGAACAACTAATACTAATATTTTCATACCGTCTCAAGGATCTATAACAGCAACCTGCGACGAGAGTTCTACAAATAGAGTTATAGGTTTTGATTACTCTTTAAATTTAAAAAAAATACCTTATTATACAATAGGTTCAGAAACACCTGTGGAAGTTAAGCATCTAAATCCAATTCAGTATTCAGCTTCAGTCCAACTAGAAGTTGATGATACTTTTCTTAAAAGCGGATTTAGTTTTTTAGACGCAAACAGAGAAAATAAAACAGTGTCTTTTAGTATAAAAGGTAGAGATGGAACGACTTTGCAAGATCTCACTATTCCTAAAGCATCGCTAATATCTGAACAACTAAACTCTTCAGCGGATGGAGCTTTAAAATTAACTCTTAACTATATTGGTCACTCATGAGCGAAAGTTTATTTTACAATAGAGATGACAATATCTCTGGTATATCCATACCTTCTACTATAGCAGGGTTGGGCCTTACTCCTGTTTATGGATCGCAAGTTACTTTCCAAGCCGACAATCATAGTTACGTTACTGATGATTTTTATTATAATTTAATACCTTATTCTGTTAATAGTTTAACAGCACAATTTAATGTTAGGTTTGATGTAAATGAAACTAACGCACAAAAACTCGCAGCTTTTTTCGAAGCTCAATCAGGAATAGAAAACATAGAGTTTACTCCTGACTCATCTAATATATATAAAACTGTCACTGGATTTTGTAATAACTATGCTATAAATTTTGTTAACAATCAAAGATTTGAAGTTGCATCTACAATAAGTGTTGATCACGCGCCTACCTTGCTAAAGTGGTCAGGCATGGGGTGTTTTGCCAATTTAACTTTCACTGGATGGAATCCAAGTAGAAGCTATAAAAAATATGATGTAGTTTATTCTGGTTTAAATCAAAATAAGTTAGATAATTTTTATTATTGCTCTGGAGACCATAGCTCTACAGAAACAAACAGCCCTACTGGAACTGGTTCGATGTGGAGTCAAAAATTCTTTTTTGAGCCTGATATTGGTGGGCAAAATGATGTAGAAATAAAAGCTGATATAATTGATTATAAAAACTCTTTTAAACAAAGATTAAAAACAAATGATAACATTTCTACTTTTGGTATTAGTTATACTTTTACTAATATTTCTGATTCCCAAACCAAAAGCATGATTCACTTTCTTGAAAATAAAGGTGGTTACAGGAGATTTGAACATCAAATACCTTCAGTTTATAATAGACCTAAAGTTTATTATAGCCCGAGTTGGACGCATACTTGGAATTATGTAAACTCAAACACATTAACAGTACAACTCTTAGAAGATCCTCTGGGAGTAATACCAACAGGAACATAGAATGGCTATAAATGTAATAAAAAGCAATAACGCTGTAATAGCTGCACAAGATAGCAGTATTGCGTTTTCTACATCAAATCAATCTTTGAAGCTATACAAGCTGGCGCAAAGTTTTGATTATTCTGTCAATTTTCCTAATCAAAAGCTAAAACAATTAGGCTCACAACAATTTTCTTCAGAAGAGTTTAATTACCAGCCTGACGCAATTTTAAATTTAAGTTATATTCCAGAGCCAAATTGTTCAAATGAAGTAAGGGGAAGGTTTATCGATAGCACTTCAGTTAACCTTGTGAGCTATTCAGAAGATTTTACTCAATGGAATAATGTAAATATAACTTTGACGGCAGGTCAACTAGATCCTTTTGGTGGGACAAACGCTAGTATTTTCACGCCAGCGGGAGCTGTAACCGACCGTAGAGAAATACTAACTTCTGTAGAGGCGAATAGAACATACAATGGAAGTGTTTTTGTAAAAGTTGGAACATCAGATAACTTTCGAATTCAATTTGTAGACCATTTAGCTGGCTACGCCAATAGGGGATTACTTAAAGTTGATATTGCAGGAGATGGTTCTTTTTCTACAGATACAGCTACACTTATTTCAAACGTAACATATACACCATCTTCTAATGGGTTTACTAGAGTAAGTTTTTCATTTACACCCCCTGCCTCATCAACTCAACTTTCGATGCGGCTATTTCCAGATAACGATGATGGAACAGCAACAACAATCTTTTTTGGAGCACAATTAAGTAGCACAGAAGGTGTCTTAGACTATGCTAAAACAATTGGTTCTATAAATTGGGCTTCTGAATTTAAGAATATGTTTGATAGGACAGATTCTACTAACATTTACGTAATGACCAGCGAGGATCAGCAAGATAATTTTTTAAATGACATAAGTTTCTCAACACTTTTAAATTTAAATGGTAGACAAGCTTTAGCATTTGGTAATTGTCATCCAGTATCTTACAGCTTAAGATACGGTGTAGGAACTTTACCAGTTGTCACAACCAGTCATATATGCTCTAATATGGTTTTTGATAAATTGACTGGAACCTCAATGGAAATGCCAGCTATAAATTTAACTGGTGGCAACAATGATAATGTGGGAAGGACTTTATTCAATTTTGGAATAGATTTAAGTAGTGCGGCTTTAGAAAAAGCTCCTGCTATTATCAATCCTACTAATGCAAATAGCAGCGTAACATTAGAAAATTTACAAATTGGTGGGCAAAAACTTAAAGACGTTCACTTTATACAATCTGTAGATATGAACGTAACTTTGCCAAGAGTTTCTTCTTATGGCTTGGGGAATGATTATGCTTTTAATAGAAAACCTCAATTTCCAGCAAACGGATCTTTTAATGTATCTTCTTTAGTTTCTGGGTTAGAGAGTGGTAGTATTACGGGGGTATTAGACAACAGTAGTAGTTATAGTTTTGATTTAGTTTTAGCTTCTGGAAGCGAAAAAATGATTTACGAAATATCTGGAGCAAAGCTTGAAAATGTTTCGTATTCAATGCCGCTAAATGACACTATGAAATTTGATGCAAGTTTTAGTTTTCAGATAACCCAAAATGGAGGTTTAAGATTAAGCGGAACTCACTATTAATCGTAATCTATTTTAACATTTTTGCTTTCGTAGCCCCTTTCTTTAATCCTGTTGGGGTGTTCCGCGCCCTTTCTTTCTTTTGCATAACTATCATAAAACTTTTCTTTTACTGGGTCTAAGCCTCCCGATTTTTCTGCTCTTTTAGCGCTTAACTCCGAGGATAAATCCATCATATCTCCGATGGTTCCTTTTTTATTGTAAGTAGCATCTATATATTGCTGCTTATTAAAAGGGTCAATACTATTGTCAATAGAGGCGTTAGGAGCAAGGAAAACCCTGCTCCATTCAACACCATCTTCTGAATAAACATGTTCATCATTCATCCCTTGTAATACCTCACGGTATTCTTCTTTATCGGGATGTTTATAAACATAAATAGGCATTATTTAATATCTATTTTTTTTGTAGCAGTAACCTCTTTTTTAGGAAGAGTAATGCTTAAAAGTCCGTTCTTTAAAGAAGCTGTGATGTGATCTTCTGAAACTAAATCATATAAAAATAATTTAAATGACTTATCTCTGTGCTCATTTTTAGCTTTGATAGTCAAAGTGTTATCAGCAACTTGGATGTCCACATCTTTTTTGGTAAATCCAGCTAGTTCAAATTCTGCCAAATAGACATCTCCAGATTCCTTTACTGGAGAAAGTTTAGATGACCTATTATTAATATCGTTAAGAATGTTGTTAAGTAATGTGTTCATAATAAACTATATATAACATTTATCATGCCATGCTATTTTCACGGAAAACAACGGATAAAATAGACTTTACTGTTTTTTCATATGTCATATTGTCTCCCATTTTGACACCCTCCGTGTTAAGTTGTCCCACCTTAGATTCAGCTTTTTCCATCGCAGCGATGGCTTGTTCTTCAGTCCAAGTATAAAAGACTCCTTGATTAAAAGAATTATCATTAGTAAAAAACACTCCATCTTCACATGGTATCTCTCCAGACGATTCGACTAAGATTGAATTCTCTTTTGTAGCCCAATCTTTGTGCGATGTTTTATTTAAAACCACGCTCCATTTTCCTAAACAAGTGGCATTAAAAGCTGGTAAATTCCAACCCTCTCCTCCTGACAAACCAGTTAAATCAATATCTATTGCATTTAGTAATTCGTTTACCTCTGAATTTTTTGCAAGACGAGGTATTACATTTAAATTATTATAATTTTTACCTTGAGTAATGTCAGCCCAAATGCCTTGCATCTGTTGATTATTAAAGAAGGGGTTATTGACACAACAAGAAAGTTGATACTTTGGATTATTACCATATTTTTTTAACCATGATTGAATAATCTTTTTTGTGTGTTTTCTGTTTTCATATTTACCCATTAAACCAAAATGAGTAACATCTTTTAAATATTCTTTTTCAGTCCTCTTAAAATCTTTATCGAATCCAAGTGGAATATAGTGTATGTTTGCTAGCCCTTTTTCCTTGAAAAGATCAGCGGCATATTTCGATGAAAATATAAGACTATCTTGCATCGATGCAATTTTCATTTCTAAATCAGTTGGAGAACTGCACTCGTAGAATGTAAGCAAATGTTGATCTTTAGTCTTTCTATTTTCAGATCCATTTAAATGCCAAAGTTTTAAAGTCGGAACTTTAGAAGATATTCTTTCCCATCTTTTATTGACGGCATCCTCTATATATTTTTTTAAGTCATCTTCTAAATTAAAAGCAGAAAAGTCTGCATCCCCCGTGGGAAACAGACTCAACTCTATGTCTAGATCTTTTAATTCTCTGATAATATTGTAAGAAACATTACCAAAACTTAAGCCATTTAATGGCGCTTCTAAATTCAATAATTTCATTTAAAATGGAACATCATCGCCCTCTACGTCTTGTATGGTGGCGTTGATTTCATTTTCAGAACTTTTAGAACTTAAAAACTGAAGATCTTTTCCCCTAATAAAGTATTTGCTAAAATTTTTGCCATCTTTTTCCCAAGTTGACATGCAAAGCTCTCCGTTAACAATAAATTCTCTTCCTTTTGAGAGATATTTTTCAGCAATCTCTGCGGTTTTGTTCCAATATTCAATATCAACAAAGCATTTTGTTTTCGCGTTTGATGTTGAAACGCCAGCTCTTAGGCTAACGACCTTTTTGCCAGTGCTAGTAGTTCTTACTTCTGGATCTTTAACCAGATACGCTGCGGCTGTGATAGAATTATACATAATTAGCTTCTTTTTTTACTTTGTTAATAAATTTATTGTGAATGTTTATACATCCTTGAATACTTAATCCAAGTTTTTTTGCGATAGTTCTCCAAGGAGTAAGCTTATTATTAGCCGAACCATAACGCATGTCAACTATTTTTTTTACCCGTTCGTCTTTTTCTGTTTTTAAGCATTTTTTAAACACAACTAAAGCCTCTTCTTTATTTATGTCTGCGATAAAAGACTCGCAACTGGGTTCTATGTAACTATTCTCATCATCTATAAAATACTCTTTATTTTTCTTCTTTTTGTTAAGAGCATTTAAACATTTCCACTTTGTCTGATTAGCTAAGTGAGTAGAAAATTTTGTATTTCTTGATGGATCGTAGTTTAAAGCTGAATCATAGATTGTCATTTCTTTGTCCTCAACAATCTGCGTCTTATCAAGAGCGCATTGAGGACTCGACATGAAATGATTGACCATCGTGTGAAAAATACCAGAGTGCCTATCAACTAGAGCTATTAGACTCTGCTGATCGGAATTATCCTCTTGAATTTTTGAGATGAGCGTCAGATCGCTTTCCATTGAACCCATCTTACTATTTGTTTCACCTTTTTCCACAGAATTTTAAAAAAATTTCTGATATGTTTTATAATATATTTATAAAACGTATAACATTAAGTATTACGTTATACTTTATCTATACCGTTATAGGTATGAATTACGTTTATCCCGTTTCACGGTTATTATATGCCCAGAAATAAATTTGTCAACTAAAAAAATTTTTCCGAAAATTTTCGTTTGACGTTGCCTCATAACTGTGGTATGTGTAAAATTCTTTAACCATGATTTTTGAAGAGCAAGTATCGAGAAAGCCCGACCATTATCCTTGGGCGCAGGAGTTTATTGAAGCAATGCATAACGGTTTTTGGACCGACAAAGAGTTTAGTTTCAGTAGTGACATTCAGGATTTTAACGTAAACTTAACAGAAGATGAAAGAGAGATGGTTGTAAGGACTCTCTCTGCTATTGGTCAGATTGAGGTAGCCGTTAAAAAGTTTTGGAGCAAACTCGGAGACAATTTACCTCACCCAAGTTTAACTGATCTTGGTTATGTGATGGCTAATATTGAGGTAATACATAACAACGCTTATGAGAGACTTTTAAAGGTTTTGGGGCTAGAGGATATCTTTGAAAAAAACTTACAACTTAATTTTATTGAGGGTAGAGTAAAATATTTGCGTAAATATAACCACAAATTTTATAAGGACTCTAAAAAACAATATGTCTATTCAATTATTTTGTTTACTCTTTTTGTAGAGAACGTATCTTTGTTTTCGCAGTTTTACATTGTTAATTGGTTCAATCGCTATCGTAATGTTCTTAAAGATACAGGACAGCAGGTAAAATACACAAGGAACGAAGAAAATATACACGCACTAGCTGGTATTAAAATAATTAACACCATACGTAGTGAGCACCCAGAACTCTTTGATGAAGAATTAGAAGAGAGAATTATTTCAGAGGCAAAGTCTGCTTTTGCGGCAGAAAGCGATATTGTCGATTGGATGATAAACGGATTTAATGAGAAAGGTCTCAATGCTAACATTTTAAAAGAATTCATTAAAAATAGGATTAATGATTCCTTAGAAAAAATAGGCTTTGATTCAGCGTTTAATGTTGACACATCTTTATTGGAAGATACAATGTGGTTCGAAGAAGAATTAATGGGCAATAATGCTACTGATTTCTTCCACTCTCGTCCCGTAGAGTATTCTAAAAATTCACAAACATTTGACGCTGACGATCTTTTTTAATGAAAAAATATAAATGGCTAAATAAAGACGCTCGCGACTTCTTAAAAAGAGGTTATTTGCAAACAGGAGAAACTGCTGAAACAAGAGGTCATGATATCGCAGTTGCTGCTGAAAAGTCATTAAAAATAAAAGGTTTCGCAGACAAGTTCGAGAATTACTTATCTCAAGGTTTTTACTCTCTATCTAGTCCAATTTGGGCAAATTTTGGAAGAGATAGAGGTTTGCCTATATCGTGCAATGGTGTGTTTATAGAGGATCGCATGGATGCGATTTTAGACAAACAGGCTGAAGTTGGAATGCAAACCAAACATGGAGCTGGGACTTCAGGTTATTTCGGAGAGTTGAGATCAAGAGGTGCCGAAATTTCTGCTGGAGGCACATCTAGCGGTCCAGTTCATTTCATGGAACTTTTCGATAAAGTATCTTCTGTTGTTTCTCAAAGTAATGTAAGAAGAGGTTCTTTCGCTGCTTATCTACCAATTGATCATCCAGACATTGCAGAGTTCCTTAGAATTAGGTCAGAAGGAAACCCAATACAAGAGATGTCTTTTGGAGTATGTATCACAGACGAGTGGATGCGCTCTATGATAGAAGGAGACCGAAAAAAAAGATCTATATGGGCATCTGTGATAAAGAAAAGATTTGAGACTGGATATCCTTACATCTTTTTTACAGATACTGCTAACGCAAATGCGCCCAAAGCTTACAAAGATAAAAAATTAAAAATTACATCCTCTAATTTATGTAGTGAAATTTTTCTACATTCTTCAGAAGATGAATCTTTTGTCTGCTGCTTATCATCTCTTAACCTTGTAAAGTGGGAGGAAATTAAGGAGACAGATGCCATCCAAACTCTTGTTTTCTTTCTTGATGCAGTAATGGAAGAGTATATAGAGAAAACAAAAGATATACCTTTTATGGAAGCATCTCACAATTTTGCTAAAAGACAAAGGGCTGTCGGTGTGGGTGTTTTAGGATGGCATTCTCTGCTACAATCTAAAATGGTTGCATTTGAAAGCATGGAGGCTAAATTTTTAAATTCTGAAATACATAAGACAATCAGAGAAAACTGTGATAAAGCCACAAAAGAACTTTCTGTTTTATTTGGAGAGCCAGAACATCTTAAAGGTTATGACAGAAGAAACATGACCACTATGGCCATAGCCCCCACGACCTCCAGCTCTTTTATTTTAGGTCAAGTATCTCCATCTATAGAACCTTTAAACAGTAATTATTTTACTAAAGATTTAGCCAAGGGCAAATTCACTTACAAAAACCCTGATTTAGAAAAACTTTTGGAAGAAAAAAATAAAAATACTCAAGCTACTTGGAAATCTATTCTTGTTAAAGGTGGTTCAGTTCAGCATTTAAATTTTTTATCTGAAGAAGAAAAAGAAGTATTCAAAACATTTGGTGAAATATCTCAAAAAGAAATTGTAATACAAGCAGCTCAAAGGCAAAAATATATCGATCAAGGTCAGAGTTTAAATGTAATGATTTCTCCAAAATGTCCACCAAAACAAGTAAACGAACTTCTTATTTTTGGCTGGGAGCAAGGAGTAAAAAGCTTTTATTATCAAAGAAGCGCAAATCCAAGCCAAGAGCTAGCGCGGTCTATTCTTAATTGTTCCTCTTGTGAGGGATAAATATTCATTTTTAATATTTAAAAGTGTAATAAATTCTTGATGGAATACGATTTTTCAGATCAAGCGAAAGAGTTTTTACAGTCACAAGCTGCTAAAAGACCTGGGCGTAAAAGTGGGGCGCAGACCCCAGCTAAACCTTCAGAGCGTAAAAGAGGTTCTAAAAAAAATCCTAAAGGCTCTGCTGGAGGCGGCAAAAAAGCTCCAGCTATAACTTTTTCAGAAAAAGTCATAACTTCTCTCAAAAACAAAGTAAAAGAGCACAACGCTAAATATTCCAAAAAAGTCACTCTCGGTCAGCTTAAAAAGGTATATAGGAGGGGCGCAGGAGCGTTTTCAAGTAGCCATAGACCTGGTAAAAGCAGGGGTCAATGGGCAATGGCTCGGGTTAACACATTTTTAAGAATGGTTCGTGGAGGCAAGGTAAAAGAATCTTACAGAGCTGCTGATGGCGATATTGCTAGAGGCAGCGAAGACTATTACAACGAGTCAATCGCAGAAGCTTATATTGATTACTCTGATTTAGAGTTTGCTCTAGCTAAAATTGATCTTTTAAAAGTCAACGCTACTGAAGAAGAAATGAATCAAAATATTGATGACATAGATTATTCAGAGGCAGAAAAAAAAACTTTAAATAAACCGTTCAGGTTACCTTCTGGTTCTAAAAAAAAATTTGGAGTTTACGTGAAAAACCCAAAGGGTAACGTGATTATGGTTAAGTTTGGTGACCCCAATATGGAAATTAAAAGGGACGATCCTGACAGACGCAGAAACTTTAGGGCAAGACATCAGTGTGATACAAACCCAGGTCCAAAGCATAAAGCTAGATATTGGTCTTGTAGATTTTGGAGTAAAAAGCCAGTAAGTAAAATGACTTCTAGTGAGGCTGTAGCTTGGGACGATGAAGAAATTTTAAGTGAATGGTCATGGGATGACGCTGATTTTGCTGATCAGCAAGACCTTTTGAACTCATTACCTTTTCTAGCTGAAGTTAAAGAATTTGTTGAAGAAGAAGGTTTATAAGGTATAATCATGCATTTGCATGAAAATATTGTTTGTATCTGATTTTACACTAGAACAAAGAGAAGGAGGTGCTCAAGTTAGCAACTCTTTAATTATTGAGAAGGGTAAAAATTTAGGTTACAATATAATTGAGCATCACCACGCTTCTTCTATCACAGATTTTCTTTCATCGTATGATTTGGTTATTAATTCAAATCTTGAAGGTATCAGTAAAATTTCTCCAGAAAAAATACCATTTATCTTAAAAATGCCTAATTCAGTTAGGTTAGAGCATGATTCCTGTTCATATTTAGATAATAATACTAGGTTACAATTATTTTCTAACGCTAAAAAAAATTACTTCTTAAGTGATTTTCATTTTAACTTTTTTAAAAACCTTTATGGTGATTATTTCCACGATGTAGAAATAGTTTATGATCCAATAAACACGGAAGTTTTTAAAAAAATTGACTGTGATAAAGAATACGATGTGGTCTATTGCGGTTATTTGCATCATCTAAAAGGTGTTAATATGTTACTTAAATTTGCTAAAGAAAACCCCAAAAGAAACATAGATATCTTTGGTTGGGCAGATTTTAGCACTCAAAACTTTTTCAAAGATTACCCCAATATTAAATTTAATGGCAGAAGAGAATATACTGAAATTCCTAAAATTTTTCAAAAAGCTCACGCTGTTTTTCACTCCCCTATTGTAAATGAGCCTTTTTGTAGAATGGTGGCAGAGGCTCTTTTATGCGGGGTAGAAGAAATTATCGGAGATAAATCTAAGATTGGTGCTTATCTTGAATTTCAAAAAGTAGGATATGATGAATTTAAAAATCGTTGTGATAGCGCATCATCTAAGTTTTGGGAGACGGTTGTTAAATGAATTTTATTTGCGGAACATATTTCAAACATCAATGCAAGCTTCAACTAAGTAGCTACAAAGATGCTAGAACTTCAGAATTCTTTCCACGGGAGGATGAATCTTTAGACAATGATTATGTTTTTTGCAAGCCAGAGCATTTATCTTTACTAAATATTTATGCAAAAATAGGGTCAGTAAAACTTTCTGAAAAATTTAACTTAGTTACTCATAATTCAGATGTTAATTTTGACCATGAAAAAATTGATTTTGTTTTAAATTTATTTCCAAATATAAATGTTTGGTATACTCAAAATTTACTTGTAGAACATCCCAAAGTAAAACCCATCCCAATTGGTATAGCTAATCCAAGGTGGTCTCATGGCAATCAAGATAGATTTACAGAAGTGCAATCTAAAAAGATAGATAAATTTCAAAATGTATATGTGAACTTTAATGTCTCTACTAATCCACGCGCAAGACAAGAATGTTTAGACAAAATAGGCTTTCCATATAATCTACAACTACAAAAAAACTATCCAGATGCATCTTCTCTTAAAGATCATGATAATTTTGTAGAGTCTACTCAAGAAAGGTATTTAACAGAAATTTCATCATCTTACTTTACTTTATCTCCAGTAGGTAATGGAGTAGATTGTCATAAAACTTGGGAATCAATTTATATGAAAAGTGTGCCTATTGTCACAAAGTGGTATGGTGTCGAAAAATTTAAAGAACTAGGTATACCTATTTTAATTATTGACGATTGGTCAGATTTTAAAGATTTAGATTTGTCTCCTGAACTATATGAAAAAATATGGGGAGATTTTGACCCCAACTCAATTAACTTCGAATTATTTAAATGAAAGATATAAGTAAAATTTACATTATACATTACACGAAGCTAAAACAGAGAAAGTCTCACATGTTAAAAGAAATGCAAACTTGGTTTGCTGATGTCGAACATGAATTTGTAGAGGACTTTGACCAAGAACAACTTTCCGATGATATCATAAACGATAACTTTGATCTAAACGCTTTCGAAAAAAAATTTGAAAGAAAAATGTTAATGTCAGAAATGTCTTTGTGCATGAAGTATAAAAAGGCTGTGGCAGAGATAGTTGAATCTGGTGAAGGGGAATACTTTTTTATCTTAGAAGATGATGTAATCTTTAAGGAAGATCCTATTTTTTATGTGAGCAAAATGAATAAGCTATGTCACGACCATAATTTAAAATATGATTGTGTGTTTTTAGGGGAGGCTTGGATTAGAAAAGGAGACGATAGAGATGTTTTTGGTAAAAAAGATCATCCAGCCACTAATGGATTATGCACGGTTTTATATACAAAAGATGCTTTACAAAAGTTAAACAATTATCTTCAATCAAATAAAATTAGTGAACCTTTAGATTGGGAGTTTAATACTGCTTTTAAAGAAATGGACTTCCAAGTATATTGGGGCAAAGCCTTAACAAAACATGGCAGTGTGCTAGCTGTTGATGAAGAATCATTAAGTCATCTTAAATCAACCCTAAGAGATTCTTACTAATGTCTGATAAAATAAAATTAAAATTTTCTTCTCCTTGGGATTCAGCCAAGGACAATAACTCTCGCGTTTTATATAACTGGGGAGAATTACCTGACTGCTTTGATCTAACTACTAGTGATGATTATGATTATCTGATAGTGCTAAACCACAGCAATGAAATGTATTCTTCTCCTAAAGAAAAAAACATTGGCGTGACAATGGAGCCTACATGGAGCATTAATTCTCTAAAAGATTTAGACAAATACTGCGGTCATGTAATTACTTGCGATCAAAAAATTCAAGGAGAGAACGTGCATCACACTTTTTCTTTTTTGTTTACTCATGACTCTAGAAACAATATACATACCAATAATTTATGCGGTCAAACTGTTAATGAATATTTAGAAAATAATTGTTTTCCTGAAAATATTGACTCTCCAGACTACGATAAAAAAATGTCTTTTATTGTAGCTAATCATGGAGCTTTAGCTGGGTCAACTCAACCAACATCATCTAATTATTACATCAGAGAGAATTTACTTTTAAAAATTTTAAATTCAGATTTAGATATAGATATTTATGGTAAAGGTTGGTCTATTAATGACTATAGATATAAAGGTGCTCCACCTTTAAAAGAAACAGCTCTTAAAAATTACAAGTATTCTATATGCATGGAAAATAGCTGCGAAGATTTTTACATCTCTGAAAAGTTTTTTGATGCTATTTTAAATAATTGTATACCTGTATATTATGGTTGTAAAAACATAGAAAAAGCATACAATAAAGACGCATTCATTACTTTTGATCCCGAGTCTGTCAGTATTATCGATGAACTAAAAGAGATTATTGAAAAGCCAATTTCTTGGAGATTATCGGCAATACAAAAATGTAAAAAAGATTATTTCAGTAAATACAACCTATTAATTTACTTAAAAAAATTTATTAAAAATATCAATAACAAATAAATTATGACCATTCAAGATGTAGTAAAAAAAAATCGAGAGTCTTTAAGTTCCGTAGACTGTTTTGTAACTGATGAAATTTATAATAACAGTCCAGACAACTATGGATTACCTCAACACGTTCGTCATTTAATCGATCTGCCCATCAACACAGAGTTAACTTATGTTGATGTGCTGATGTTTTTAAAAAACCACTTGCAAACCAAAAACCCTAAATATGTAGAGATTGGTGTTTCCGTTTTAAAAACTTTTTACCAAGTAGCAAACTTTCTCCAAGATTCTGAACTATATGCCTTTGATATAAATACAATCAACCCAACTATTTCTCAAAAGTTTGATCTCACAGAGGAAGGCTCAAAAATTAATAAATACTCTTATAAGAGCAATAAAATAACTCATTTCAAAGGAGATGTTTTTAATGAAGAGGATTTTAGTTTATTTAAAAAACAAGTAGATGGGGATGTTAATATAATTTTTTCTGATGCTCATCATACAGGAGAAGGTTTAAGAGCAGAGTATGATTACTTTATTAAAGAAGGTTTATCTGACGATTTTATTTTATACTATGATGATTTGCAAAACCCACCAATGCAAAAAGTCTTTTTAGAGATTTGTGAAGAACATAAAAAGAAAAACCCCTCAACAACTAGTGCTTTTTTTAAGGTCAACGGCTGGCTAGGCCAACATGAAGATTCACATATTAATGGAATTATTACCTCTATCGATATGAGAAAAATTTTTCCATTTGTTAACTATATTCACTAAATGTATGAAGTATTTAATTAATTATGCAGACATAGGCTTTTACAAAGCTCAAGTTTTAAATTCTATTTCAGGCATATCTGCTGGTTTTGATTCTGTTATACAATATAAAAAACATGATATAGCAAAAGATTTTTCATTAGCGTATTCTACAATCCTTAATCATAAGAGAGGTGCTGGCTATTGGTTGTGGAAACCTTACTTTATCTTAAAAACATTACAAAGCACAAGTAAAGGTGATATCATATTCTATTCAGATAGTGGAGCACAGTTTATAAAAAAAATGGACCCTATCTTTAAAAAAATAGAGAAATCTAAAAAAGGAGTTATTGTTTTTAAGATGTCTGGACATCACAAGGAAAATGAATATTGCAGAAAACATGTAGCTGAAGAGGTTGTAGATTGCGATGCAGAAATAATGGAAAGTGATCAAAACATGGCTAGTTTTCTTGGTGTTCGTAATTGTGATACCTCAATAGACATAATAAAGCAATGGTTAAAGCTTTGCACAAAAGAACATCTTATTATGGATATGCCTCCACAAGAAAATGAGTTTCAAATGTTTAAAGATCATCGTCACGACCAGACTCTTCTAAGCTTGCTAAGTAAAAAATTGAATTTAGAAACTGTCACTGACCCATCTCAATGGGGTCTTATCCATAAACAAACAACTGAAGAAGATTATTTTATTAACCATCACAGAAGTAGAGAGTGAAAAAGTTATACATTCATCACCATTTAGGTTTGGGCGACCATTTTGATTGCAATGGAATGGTAAGGTATATTCTTGAAAAAACTTCCTTTGATAAAGTTGGCGTTTTTTGCAAAGATACAAACTTTTCTTTAATAGAAAAAATGTATGAGGACGATAAAAACATAGAAGTAATTAGCTTAAAAAGCGACCCCAATTTGTATGGCCAATTTGATTCTAATGAATATTCTCAAGTAAAAGCAATTATTGATGAGAATACAGTTTTTGCCGCTTCATTATCTGATATTCTTAAGTATGGTGAAAAATCTAACACAGCTTTACTTGTTGTAGGTCATGATTTTTATAAACCAGCAAAAGGTAAAAACTGTTGGGAGATTTTTTACGATCAAGTAGGAATTCCATATGAAGTAAGAAAAGATTATTTCTATCTAGAAAGAAGTGCAAAACAGGAAGAAAACCTTTTAAAGAAGAAAAACCCTAAAGGTGAACCCTTTATTTTTATTCATGATGATAAAAGCAGAGGTTTTAAAATAAATAAAAAACATTTATTAAACGACAAACTTTTAGTTATTGAAAATGACGTATCTGAAAATATTTTTAATTTCATAGGTGTTGTAAAAAAAGCTGAAGAAGTGCATTGCATGGAAAGCTCTTTTAAAACATTAGTAGATATCTACTGCGATCAAGAAAAATTATTCTTCCATGATTTTAGAGGTCACCCTTTAGGTTTGCAAAGTAACAAAAATTGGAAAGTAATAAGCTATGAGTGACTTAAGGTTTATTAATTACAACTGGATGCCAACAATAGCAGACCATGTAATAGATTTTGATAATTCTTTTTATATTAATGCTGGTATAAGCAGATTACACCAAAAAGAAAATCTTAAACCAGAAGATGTAAAAGATGGAGATATTGTTTTTGTTAAAACAGACTATGTTTATCATGGTCAATTCATAGACATTTTAAAATTAATAAAAAGTAAATTTACCCTTATCACCGCTGGCTCTTCTTACAACGTGAGTTATGGTCACCCTTCTTATTTGGATATATTAAGCTCTGACAAAATCAAATATTGGTTTTGCACAAATCCTCCCAATATAGATCACCCAAAATTAATAGCGATGCCTATTGGCTTTGAAGAAAAAGAAAGGGCTGGTGGAGATCAACAGATAATAAAAAAACATTGGGATAACAAAATAAGTTGGGAAAATAAAATTAATAAACTTTATCTATCATACCATACAAAAGGAAACAATCCAAATAGAGACAGAAATATAAATTATCTAAGCTCTTTGGATTTTGTGCATGTAGAAAATAAAAAAATGCCTTTCGATGATTACCTTACTGAACTTGGCAAATACAAATACACAGTTTGTTTAGAGGGATCAGGCTTTGATACACATAGAAATTATGAATCTCTGCTTGTAGGGTCTACACCAATTATGATAAACAGTAGCGTCAAACAAGTTTATAGAGATTGGAATTTACCCAGCATTTTTGTAGATGAGTGGACAGACATATGTTCTAATTTTAACCTTGATAAACACGATGAGCTATCAAATCAGTTGTCTAAAAACGTCTCAAATTTTTTAAGAATTTCATCGCATAAAAATAAAATACTAAATCTCTCTTTAAAAGATGAATAAATTTAAAACTACTGGAAATCAAAAAATTAGCGACTTGTCTTTTTTGTTCAACACTTCTTGGTCTAAAGGGCAGCAAGTTTCATCAGAGCTTAGTAATTTAGAAAAAGGTATTCCTACAATGAAAAATTCAGAAATACCTTTTTTGCAGACTTATCTTTTAGAAAGCGAAAATGTTTTTGAGTTTGGTTGTGGGTCAAGCACAATTTTTATTTCAAATAATGAAAATATAAAAAATATACATTCAGTTGATTCTAATATTGATTGGATTAATAAAATTAAAGAAAATCTACCTAAAAAAACTAAACTGCACTATGTTGACATAAACGCTGATCCTGATAATTGGGGACATCCACTAGATCATTCAAAAATTGACGATTGGCCGAAATACTCTTCTGCGCTTCTTAAAATACGCAACTTTTTTCCTGATTTAATTTTAGTTGATGGTAGATTTAGAGTCGCTTGCGCTTTAAAATCTATATCAAGAATGAAAAAAGATTCATATTTAATGATACATGATTATACATTAAAATTTCAAAGAGTAGAAAATTATTTCGATATAGTTGATAAAGCTGGCAGTTTATATGTTTTTAATAAAAAAAATAACATAAATGAGCGAGCGCTCAAAAAGGATATAAAAAGATACCAATACATCTGCGATTAATTATTATGATTGATATTTCTTTAGAAGAAAACCCTCTGCTTTATAAAGATTATGAGGCTTGCCAAAACATGTTGGCTACCGTAAAAGATGAAGATTATGAATATCCAGAGGATATAACTCTATTCCATATATATACTGAATTCAGAACTGAAAAAGAAATAGAATGTTTAAAATCTTTTTTAGCCACACAAAACTTGGAGAAGTGTAAGCTTATAATTTGGTCAGATTATGACATAAACGATAATGAATTAATTAAGCCATACAAAAAGTATTTAGATTTAAGACTTTGGGACGCAAAGCAGGAGGCTAAAGGAACTATTTTAGAAGGAGCGCCTCATTTAGACGCTATAGATCATAAGCATTATTTACAAAGTGATTTACTTAGAATATTAGCTTTATATAAGTATGGTGGGGTTTGGGTTGATATGGACATCATTTTTTTAAGAGATTTTAAACCAATCTTAGACCAAGAATACATGTATCAATGGGGAGGGGACACAGATTTTGCTAGTGAAGGGGCTTGCGCCACAGTTCTTGCTGGGTTCAAAAACAGTGAGTTTATGTTTAAATTACTGCAAGGCGTGGCAGAATCGCAAATAATTCCTGCTAGCACTATATGGGGCAAGGATTTGTTTGCTTCTTTATGGAAAAAATGGCCTAATTTTACCATTTTCCCCTCTCCGTTTTTTAATACTGAATGGCTAATAAGTAAAAAAGATGTTAAGTTAAGCGAAGATGTTGAAAACGGTTGGTTTATAAATAACGGAATAGGAGATAAGTATTTATTTTTAGAATCTTTTGCTTGGCATTGGCATAATTCCAGCAAAAAAAATCTACCTATAGAAAAAGGTTCAAAGTTTTACGCTTTACGAGAAATAACTAATCAAAAATTAAAAGAAAAAAATATTTAATTAAATTATGAAAGTAGATGTAGCCATAGGAGAAGTTTTTGACAGGATTACAATCCTTGATTTAAAAATAAAAAATATTAAAGACGAATATAGGTTATCTTATATTAAAGCTGAAAAATCTATGCTTCTTAAAGCTCTTGCAGAAGAAAATATCGCAATAGAAGCTCATTTGTATCATCCTCTTTACTTAATTAATTCTAAAATTTGGGAAACCGAGGCTGGTTTTAGAGACAAAGAATCTAAAAAACAATTTGATAGTGAATTTGTTGAATTTGCTAGGTTGAATGCTCGCTATAATGACGAAAGATTTATAATGAAAAACAAAATAAACGAACACTATAACTCTGAAATTAGAGAGCAGAAGGCTTACAATTCACTGTATGAAAAGAGTAATTCAAATTGAGCCTTGGATTGATAGAAGCGAACTCAAACAATTAAAAAGAGTCGTTAAGTCAACTTTTGTTTCTGAATATAAACTAAACGAAGAGTTTGAGGGTTTAATCAAAAAAATAACATCCTCTCCATATGCCGTGTCTATGACCAATGGCACTGCTGCCCTTTTTTGTGCTTTGAAAGCTCTAGGAATTGGTGAGGGAGATGAGGTCATAGTGCCGAATATGACATTTATTGCTTCAGCGAATGCAGTTATATTTGCTGGAGCAACTCCCGTTTTGTGTGATGTTGATAAAGATAGTTTATGCATGTCTGCTGAAGAAGCTTCGAAAGTTATTACTCCAAAAACTAAAGCAATAATGCCCGTGCATCTTTATGGAAAAAGTTGCGACATGGACAGCTTGAAAGAGTTAGCCATATCCCATGATTTAAAAATTATAGAAGACGCAGCCCAAGGCATGGGAGTCTTATACAAAGGAAAGCATGTAGGAACTTTTGGCGATGCAGGTGTATTATCTTTTTACGCCAATAAAACAATTACCTGTGGGGAAGGAGGGGTGGTTTTGAGTCCAAGTAAAGAGGTTATCGAAGATTGCTACAAAATGAAAAATCATGGCAGGTCTGGCAAAGGTGTTTTCGTCCATGAATCAATAGGTTTTAATTTCTGTTTTACAGAAATGCAAGCTGCTGTTGGCGTGTCTCAATTAAAAAAGCTTAAAAAAGTAATTAAAAAGAAAGAGAAGATATATGATTTTTATCATAAAAATATAGATAATAAATTTTTAAGTAAAATACCTGTAGATTCTCACACTAAACCCGTCCACTGGTTTACGTCTTTTTTGACAGAGCATAAATACTCTTTTAAAAAACATTTAAACAATTGTGGCATACAAACAAGGGATTTTTTCTACCCTTTAAACAAACAGCCTTGTTATCAAAATTCAAAATTAATTAACTCTTCAGTAAATCTTCCAGTTAGCGAATTGATTTATAATTGTGGACTTTCTCTACCTTCGTCATATAATATCACGAAAAAACAGCTAACTTATATTTGCGAAAGAATTAATAATTTTAGACCATGATTAACTTAGTTAAAGATACTATCTCTAATGAAGAAATATCAGATTTAGTTGAATGGTTAAAAACGTCACCTAGATTAACAAAAGGAGAGCTAACAGAGGAATATGAGAAACTCTGGTCTAAGAAAATAGGATGTGCTTACTCGCTCTTTGTAAATTCAGGCTCCTCTGCATTACTCATTTCTATCTATTCTTTAATAGAAAAAGGAGTATTAAAAAAGGGTGATACGGTTGTGGTCCCAGCCTTGTCTTGGGCTACGGACTTAGCTCCTGTTGTACAATTAGGACTGAAGCCAGTTTTATGCGATTGTAACCTTCATGATCTCTCCATAGATCTTAATCATCTCGGTGATTTAATTAAGAAAGAAAAACCTAGAGCTTTAATACTAGTTTCTGTCTTAGGTTTAGTTCCAGAAATGGATGACATTCTTAATCTTTGCCAAGAAAATAATTTAATTATTATTGAGGATGCTTGCGAGTCTTTAGGGTCATCTTATAATGGACAAAAATTGGGTAATTTTGGTATAATGTCTTGTTTCTCAACTTATTATGGTCATCATTTATCGACTATTGAGGGAGGTATGGTATGCACTAATGATGACGGTATTTTTAACTTACTAAAATCTTTGAGAAGTCATGGGTGGGATAGGGATATGAGCACTAAATATTCTTCTAGACTTAAAAAACAATTCTCTGTCGATAACGATTTTGAAGCTCAATATAAATTTTATCACTTTGGTTTTAATCTTAGGTCTACTGATTTACAAGCGTTTATTGGTATCAACCAATTAAAAAGGTTTGATGAAATCGTAGATAAAAGAAACGAAAACTATAATTTTTACAAAAGCATTTTCCCTAACCCTTACTGGGAGCCTCCGACCTCTACCGAGCACAAATATATTTCTAATTTTGCTTTCCCTATTATTCATCCAAATAGACCCGCCATAGTGCAGAAGTTAAAAGAAAACAATATTGCATCTCGCCCTTTGATTTGTGGTTCTTTAGGTAGGCAGCCTTTTTGGATTAAAAATTATGGCGTTGTTAATTTAGAAAACGCAGATAAAGTTAATGATTGGGGATTCTATCTGCCAAATAATCACGAACTTAAAAAATCAGAAATAAACTATATAAAAGAAAGCATAGAGGAGGTTTGGTAAATGAAAAAAATACTTATTACAGGTTCAAAAGGTTTTTTGGGCCACCATGTTACAGAAAGATTAAAAGATAAATATAAACTTCTTACTCCAAGTCGCCGTAAATTAGATGTCTCCTCTTTAACAGATCTAAACCGTTACATATTTTATCATCAACCAGATTGTGTCATTCATTTAGCTGCTGTCTGTGGGGGGATAGGTGCTAATCAAAAATCTCCAGCAGACTTTTTTTTATCAAATTCCAGAATGAGTTTGAACATGTTGTCTGTATGTAATATTTTAAATATAAAAAAATTAATTACTTTAGGAAGCGTTTGTTCTTACCCAAAATTTACTCCTGTTCCATTTAAAGAGGAGAATATTTGGGATGGATATCCTGAAGAAACAAATGCCCCTTACGGCATAGCTAAAAAAAATCTTTTGGTAGGTTGTCAAGCTTTCAATAATCAATATGGTAGCAATTTTATTCACTTGATACCAGTTAATATGTATGGAGAACATGACAGCTTTGATTCTGAAAAATCTCATGTAATACCAGCTTTGCTCAAAAAATTTATAGAGGCTAAAGAACAAGGCAGAGCCTCTGTGGATGTTTGGGGAGATGGTTCTGCTTCTCGCGAATTTCTTTATGCTGGTGATTGCGCTAAAGCTATTGAACTTTCCATAGATGGATATAATTCTCCAGACCCCATAAATATAGGCACTGGCAAAGAAATAAAAATTAAAGATCTTGTCTTGTTGATTAAAGAAATTGTTGGATACGAAGGTGAAATTAATTTTGATAAAAGCAAACCAAATGGGCAACCTCGTAGGTGTTTGGACACATCTAAAGCAGAAAAAGAGCTGGGTTTCATAGCTGAAACGAGTTTGCGCGAGGGTTTAGAAAAAACTTATGATTGGTATATAAACGAATAATGAAAAAAGTATTAATTACAGGAATCACAGGTCAAGATGGTAGCTTAATGGCTGATTACCTTCTTAAGAATACACAGCATACCATTATCGGAGGAGTAAGAAGATTAAGTGTTGAAAACCATAGAAATATTAAACATTTAAAAGATAACCCAAGATTTTTTCTTATTGATTTAGATGTATCTGACCCACAAAACACTGAAAAAGTTATTTCAGAACATAAACCCGATTACTTTATCAATTTTGCAGCGAATTCTTTTGTTGGTAGCAGTTGGGATATGCCCTTCAATCATATGCAAACTAATTGTATGGCTGTTTTGCATCAATTAGAGGCAATACGCCGTCACGTACCTCACTGTCGCTACTACAACGCTGGAAGCTCTGAAGAGTTTGGAGATGTTATTGAGTCTCCACAGTCAGAAAGTCATCCTTTACGCCCTAGAAGCCCTTATGGAGCGTCTAAAGCGTCTGCTAGACATCTGGTCAAAGTTTACAGAGACTCTTATGATATTTATGCAGTTCAAGGTTGGCTATTTAATCATGAGGGAGTAAGGCGTGGTGAAGAATTTGTTACGAGAAAGATTACAAAAAATGTTGCTAGAATTTATCATGATTATGAGTCAGGAAAATCGATAACACCTCTTCAACTCGGAAATATTGATTCAAAAAGAGATTGGAGCGATGCTGAAGATTTTGTCAAAGGAGTTTGGCTAATGTTAAATCAAAACCGAGACAATCCTAAAGATTATGTATTGTCTTCTAACGAAACTCATACAATTAGAGAATTTGTAGTAGAGGCATTTAATTTCGCTGGTTTCCATAGAAATCAATGCAGATGGAAAGGAAAAGATTTAGAGGAAAAATATTTTCATGGACCCGATTGTTTAATGGAGGTCAACAAAGATTTTTACAGACCCGCAGAGGTAGATTTGTTGTGGGGTGATTCTACAAAAGCTAGAGAAGAACTTGGGTGGGAGCCAAAAACCAATTTTGTACAATTAATTAAAAAAATGGTTGACTCTGATGTCTTTTCGACGCAGATTTTTCCGTGAGCAAGTCTAAGGGGCCAAACAAGAGAGAAATACTTTTCCGATTATTAGAGGTTCCAGATAAAGGCAGAAGACCTTTTTTTGCGCGAGAAATGAAAATGCTCAATGATTTGTGTGAGCGTTATTCTCAAGATTTTATGGCTATTGTGTCTTTTAATAAAAAGTTTGACTCCCTAGCTTATCTTGTCAGCGACAAGCTGAAAAACAAACTTGATGAAAAATTTAGAGCTTTCAATTTTAAGGTTGACTTTTCTAAATACAAAACCTATGATATTGGTGATAAGGTAGGGCCAGATGCAAACCTACCGCGCAAAAATAAAACTATAAAAGATTTTTTAAATGAGTGAAGGACCAGACCCAAATAATATTTTAGGTAATTTCTTGAAATCAAACAAAAGCGACCATTACAATTTCGAAAAAGAGCACGATTACAAGGTTTCTAGCGGTTCTTTACAGTTCGACTTAAATATGAACGGAGGTTTTGGGCCTGGGTTGCACCGTTTCACTGGTCTTACAGAAGGGGGTAAAACTTCTGAAGCTTTAGAGGTTATGAAAAACTTTTTAAGCACCGTAGAAAAGCCAAGAGGCTTATACATCAAAGCCGAAGGAAGGCTCTCTCCAGAGGTAAGAAAGAGATCAGGCGTAAAGTTTGTGTGGTCGGTAGATGAGTGGGAAGATGGCACCTGCTTTGTTTTTGAAACAAATATTTATGAAACAGCAATGACCTGCATAAAGCAATTGATAGACGATGTAAAAAATCCTCAAAAATATTGTTTTATATTGGATTCTGTTGATGGTTTAACAGCAAAAAACGATACTGCTAAAGGTTTTGAAGAGTTTGCTAAAATAGCTTCTGGAGCTTCTATCGCAGCTAGATGGTGTGCTCAAACTAGTATTGCTTTAGGCAAAAGAGGTCACATGGCTATATTTATCAGTCAGGTTAGATCGCAAATGAAAGACAAGTATTCTAAGGAGCCTGATAATGTGGGATTGGCTACAGGAGGTTACGCTTTACAGCATTACGCTAATACTTGCATTCAATTTCAACCTAGAAATAAAGCAGACTTAATCCTCCAGAATGCTAGTTTGAAAGCTATTGATGAGAAAAAAAATCCAATTATTGGACACTTTGCCAAAGTGTTGATAGCTAAATCTCCTAATGAAAAATCAAACGTGAGGTTGTCTTATCCTGTAAGATATAATAGGTCGGGAGGTAACTCTATCTGGATTGAAAAAGAAATTGTTGACTTGCTATACGCTTGGGAGTTTGTAGAAAAGAAAGGTTCTTGGATTAAACCTACAGAGGATTTCAAAGAGTTTCTAGAAGAAAATAAATTAGATTTTCCAGAGCAAATACAAGGAGATAATAATCTTTTTAAAACTCTTGATGAAGATGACAAACTTTGTAAGTTTTTGATAAAATATTTCAAAGAGCAAATTGTAGCATGAAATTTATTGATCGATATGGAAAAGAAAGAAACCTTAAAAACGCAAAGAAATATTTAATTGATTGGGAGAAACCTAGTAGAAGCAAGTTTCAAACAAACGTCAAAAAATTTCTGCGACTATATTGGGAGAATGATATTGTGTTTGAAGAATTTAGAGTTGTAGGCAGTAGGTTGACTTTAGATTTTTACAATGCTAATAAAAAGATAGCTGTGGAGGTACAGGGCGCTCAACACACTAAATTTGTTAAGCACTTTCATAAAAATCATTTTAAATATGCTGATCAACTTAAAAGAGATGAACAAAAATTAAATTTTTGCCAAGCTAATAAAATAAAATTAGCAGAAGTTTATCCTCAAGATGAAATACAAGCATCTTTATTTACTGAACAAGATATTTATCTATGAATTTACCAGAAGGAAGTGAAGACGGGGAATTTTGCATCCCAACAGAGATGGTCGATAAACTTTATGAGTTATCGGGGGGTGCCGATAAATATAAAGGAGTCATTATGGCTGTTTCTTCTGAAAATGGAAAGCCGCTTATATATTGCAAATTTGATTGCGGCATGACAGAGTTTGCCTTAACAAAAGCTTTAGAGAATCACTTTCAGCATCCCGCAGAAGAGATAACAGAGGACAATTAATGATATACAATTTTGAATTAGAAAAACAATTGTTGGCTGGTTTGCTTAAAGAGCCAGAAAGTCTTGCAGAAATTTCTAACTTTATAAGCAATTCTGATTTTTACTCTAAGCAAAGCTCTTTACACTCTGCTATTTTTAGAATTATTAAACAGGCTATTGATGCTGGCGACGAAATTGATGAGATCATTATAGCCCAAAGAGTTAATGAGGTTGGTCTGTCGTTTGAGGATAATTTAAATCCTTCGGATTATATTCAATCTCTATCTTTAAGAAAAGTTCCTAAAGGGAATATTTTAAAAACAGCTAAAGAACTTAAAAAATATACGATAAGAAGAGAAATTTTAGAGTCTTCTCAAGAGATATCTAAGAAGATGAAAAACATGGCTCCTGAATCTTCCTATAGAGATATCATTGAAGTGGCTGATAATGTATACAATTCTCGCATCAATCTTTATGAGATAGGAAACGATAGTCCTGAAAATATTTATGAGGAGATGGAGGCGATTGTCGAAGAGCGAGGTGATAATCCTGTAACAGAATTTGGGATGATGGGTCCACATCCTAAAGTTAATGACATTTATGGTTCTCTACTTAGAGCTGGTAACATCACTGTAATTGTAGCTCGTTCTGGAGTGGGTAAGACACAATTCTGCATGGATTATTCCACTAAAGTTAGCTTGCAATACGATGTCCCCGTTTTGCATTTTGATAACGGAGAGATGAGCAAAGAGGAGTTAATTATGAGACAGTGCGCTGCTCTATCTGGTGTTCCCATGCATTTACTAGAAAGCGGCAAGTGGAGAAAGGCTGGTGAAAAGGTTGTTGATAAAGTAAGGTCGGTTTGGCCAAAGATAAAAAATTTAAAGTTTTATTATTACAATGTTGGTGGGATGGATGTAGATTCTATGGTGAACACCCTAAAAAGGTTTTATTATGCTAAAGTAGGTCGTGGCAATCAGATGGTTTTTTCTTTTGATTATATTAAAACAACATCAGAAAACATTTCTAACAAATCAGAGTGGCAAGTCGTTGGGGAGATGGTTGATAAATTTAAAAAGTGTGTTCAGAAAGAAATATTACACGATGGCAATCCTATAATACCCATGATTACTTCTGTTCAATCTAACAGGTATGGCATAACAACGAATAGAAGCTCTGACAATATAGTTGATGACGAGTCTATTGTTTCTTTATCAGATAGAATCACACAGTTTTGTTCTCATATGTTTATCCTGCGTAGCAAAACTGCCGATGAGATGGAGACGGAAGGTGGTAGATTTGGCACCCACAAGCTTATAAATGTAAAAGCTCGTCATTTAGGTAGTGACATAGCAGGGGCTGTAGAACCAGTCAGGATAGGAGATTCTTTGAGAAAAAATGCTATTAATTTAGATTTTAATAATTTTAATATTACCGAGAGAGGAGATCTTAGAGACATTGCGCGGGTATTAGATGGACATGAAGAGTTAGACAATAATGGAATCCAAGAAACAATCCCAGACTTCGATCAATTCTGAAGACTTTCAAGGAATCCTAGAATCAATAGGATATAACTTGATAGATTGCGGAGATCATTGGAGAACCCAAGCTGTTTACAGAGATGGCGATAATAGCACCGCTGTAAAAATATATAAGAATACGGGTGTATGGATGGATTTTGTAGAAAACAAAGGATCTAAACCTTTTGAAGCTTTAATTAAACTTACTATTAAAGATCAAAAACAATTAAATGAAATTTTAGTTAATTCTTCTACTCCTAATGTAGTTACTTACTATCCAAAAGAAAAAATCGAAATGGAAAAAATTTACCCAGAGTCATCCTTAGATCGATTATTTCCTAATTATAATTTTTATAAAAATAGAAATATATCAGAAGAAACTCAAAAATCTTTTCAAGTAGGCTTGGCTGGCGTTGGAAAGATGTATAGACGAATGGTCTTTCCCGTATATAATCAATATAACCAAATTATTGGGTTTTCTGGTAGGAAGGTGGATGACAATAATAATTACCCTAAGTGGAAACACATTGGAAGGCGTAATAATTGGGTTTACCCAGCTTACAATTCAAATACAGGGGTTCATGAAGAAATTGAATTAAAAAAACAAGTAATTTTAGTAGAAAGTATAGGTGATGCGTTGGCTCTTTATGAACAAAACATTAGAAATGTCCTTGTCATTTTTGGCTTATCTGTTAATAATAATATTATTAATTACCTTAGTGGTAGGTCTATCGAGCATATATATATTTCAACAAATAATGACGAAAATAGTGGGCAAAATAGAGGCTTTATTGCAGCGTTAAAAAGCTTTTTAAAGCTGTCTAACTATTTCGATCTGAACTGTTTGAGTGTAAAATTTCCACCTAAGTCATATAATGATTTTGGTGATGCTCATTTAGATAACTGTGATATAAAGAAATATTGGTTAGAAAAGTCAATAGATCAAAAAGCACAAGTTAAATTTATTTGCGATTTTGTTAAAAATAATCCTTCAAGCTTCACTAAAAAAGAAATAAAGACTGCTTTATTACTTAGTGATGCCTGAACCTAAAACACCTTTATCTGCTAGCAGAATAAAAACTGCTCAATCTTGCTCTTGGCTTTACTGGTGTAAATACAAACTACATCTGCCTGAAAAGGGAAATGATGGCGCTCGTAGAGGGTCAATATGCCACCTCGTTTTTGAGGTTCTAGGTGTTAAAAAAAGAAAAAAATATTATAATAAAATAATTAAAACTCAAGACGTTTTTTCTGTACCGTCAATAAAAAGACTAATTTTAAAACATGCAGTTAAAGAAGGGGTAGATGATACAGATAATGTGGAACTTATGAAGGATATGATCTTTAATGGCTTATCCTATGATTTTTTTGGAGGCGATTTATGTAAACCTACAAAAGAATATTCTGAAAAAGATTTTGATATAATAAAAAATGACGGAGATATCTCATACAAAATAAGAGGTTTCATAGATAAACTTTTTTTATACAAAAAAGAAAAATTTGCTTTAATTAGAGATTTTAAAACAAGCAAAGATGTTTTTAAAGGTAAAGATCAGACTGATAACTTACAAGACTTAATGTATAGTCTAGCTGTCCAAAAACTTTTTCCAGATTATTCTAACAGAGTTAGTGAATTTTTGTTTTTAAAGTTTGATTTAGATCCAAATGCGTCTAAATCTGGGGTTGTAAGAATGAAACCTTTAGACCCTGATGAATTAACAGGTTTTGAATTACAGCTAACAGAAATCCAAAAGTATTTAGATAATTTTTCAGAAAAGGACGCTAAATACAATTTTGCGGCTCATCAAGGTTTTCCAAAAGATAACTCTTTCAGTGGTAAGCTTTTATGTGGCTTTGCTAGCAGAAAAGGAGAACTTAAAAGAGACGGCTCTCCTAAGTGGCACTGTCCAATGAAATTTGATTTCTTTTATTATGAAGTATACAATAATGAAGGAGAATTTGTTAAATCTTATTTTGAAGAAGATTTTTCACAAAAGTTTGTGCCAAAGGGCGGCTTCTGTGAATTAAGATATTATCAAGGTTGCCCAGCACATTCTTATTGACAGGCTAATAAAAGCTGGTATCTTACGAGCATGATACCTGTATTTAAATCCACATATTCAATCGGAAAGAGTATACTAACTCTTGATGATAGTGACAAAGAGGGTGGACCAGACAGCATTTTTACTCTTTGCGAAGAGGGTGACATTAAATCTTTGATTCTTGTCGAGGACTCTATGACAGGTTTCGTCACAGCCCACAATGGCTGCAAACAAAGAGAGATTGATTTAGTTTTTGGTTTAAGATTGAATTGTTGCAACGATATTTCACAGGATGATAATTCAGATCATAAGATTGTCATCTTTGCCAATAATGACGATGGTTGTAGGATGTTGTATAAAATTTATTCTTATGCCCACACTGGAAACGGCAAAGTAGATTTTAAATTTTTAAATAATGTTTGGAATAAAGATTTAGAATTGATTATCCCGTTTTATGATTCTTTCATATTCAACAATAATTTTCACTTGAGAAAATGCGTTCCTGATTTTACTGAAATATCTCCCACATTTTGGGTTGAAGAAAATGGCTTACCTTTTGATCACTTGCTAAAAGAAAAAGTTATTAACTTTGCAGGTCGTAATTCTAAACAAATCAAAAAGGTTAAAACTATTTTGTATAAAAACAGAGAGGATGTTGAAGCTTTGCAGACATACAAAATTCTTTGCAATAGAAATTTTGGAAGAGCTGCGACTTTAAGTTGCCCTAATTTAGATCATTTTGGCAGTAATGAATTTTGCTTTGAATCATATTTAGAAAATGAACGAACCACTGCTTAGATTTAATAAAAAACAAAGATACATAGTTTTTGACACCGAAACTGAAGGTTTAAATTTAATCACCTCTAGACCTTGGCAAGTTGCATGGTTATTAGTCGAGGGTGATAAAGTCATTGCGCGTAATGACATGTTTATCCATTGGCCCAACCTTAATGTTTCAGAAGGGGCTGCAAAAGTGACAGGTTTCTCCACAAAAGAATACAATAAAAAATGTAAAGCTCCCAATCAAGTTTGGGAAGAATTTTCTAAAGATCTTTACGACGAAAACAATTTAATTATCGGTCAAAACTTACTAGGATTTGATGTTTACATGGTAAATATTTGGCGCAAGCTGATGGGCAAAAAACCAGACTACTCTTTCGTTTCTCGTATAATTGATACAAAGTCTTTAGCTACTGCCATAGCCAAGCAAATCCCTGTCGATAAGAACGATTTTATAGGTTGGCAATATAGACTCTTAAACTACACAGAAAGAGGTTTAAAAACATCTCAAGCCACTCTTCTTAAAAAATACAACATTGACCACGACCCTAAAAGGTTGCATGATGCCTTGTATGATATTGAGATGAACTTTAAAGTTTTTCGTAAACAACTGTTTGATTTAGAAATATGAGTTCTAATACTTTTGAAGGCTACAATACGCCATTTCCTGTAGGAGTTAAGCTCCCAGAAATTAAAATACAAAAAAAATATTATGACGAGGTTGCTTGTGTAGACCTGGGAGATAACTTCCAATTCTTAAGAAAGCTTTGCTTTGCCAGATTAAAAGAAAAAGGTATTGATAAGTTTGAAAACGCACAAACTTATTATGATAGATTAAAAGAAGAATTAACAATCTTTGATGAGCTTGGCTTCACTGATTACATTCTTCTTAATTGGGATATCATAAATTTTTGTAAAGAAAACGATATCCCAACAGGGGCGGGTAGAGGAAGTGCGGCTGGCTCATTAGTTCTATATGTTATTGGTGTAACTAATATAGAT
>VTLG01015661.1_pt1 | contig 55899 bp, 78 predicted proteins | sample 4694571 | NCBI WGS metagenome assembly VTLG01 (sample SAMN12604809, study PRJNA352737) | marine metagenome | biome: ENVO:00000447; feature: ENVO:00000209|ENVO:00000569|ENVO:01000036; material: ENVO:00002151; isolation source: viral sequences binned using virsorter ... | reverse complement strand
GGGCATACGAGATAAGCTTTCTGCTGCGAAAGAACTTCTTGACCGCACTGGTTTGGTTAAGACTGAGAAGATGCAAGTAGAATCTACAGGTGGGGTAATGTTAATGCCACCGAAGAAACAAGAAGAAGATGAATAGATCATTAGGACGATTTAAACTACCACAGCCAGTAGATGTACAAGAAGAAAATGAATGGCTGCCTATACCTAAAGTAGCACGTACAGTTCCTTTTGGGTATAAAGTTAATGAAGAAGATCCTGATATACTAGATCCTATTTCAGATGAGTTAAATAAATTACAGCAAGCTAAAAAATATCTAAGCCAATATTCTTATAGAGAGGTAGCCAACTGGTTAAGTACAAATACAGGCAGATCTATATCTCATGTAGGTTTAATGAAACGATTAACGAATGAGCGAAGACACAAGAACCAAGCTACAAGCCTCCGCAAATGGGCAGACTATGCGAAAAAGGCTCTCGCCAAAGCGGAGAAAATCGAAACCCAAAGAACAGGCGCAAGAAGAAAAGTCGCTACAGCCTAAAGTAGAGGCACAACCACTTAGAGTAGAAGAAACACGTAATGTTATATTCAAACCTAATGACGGACCTCAGACAGATTTTCTTGCCGCTTCCGAAAGAGAAGTTCTCTATGGAGGCTCTGCAGGTGGTGGTAAGTCTTATGCTATGTTGGCTGATCCTCTCCGCTATATGGGCAATCCTAGTTTTAGTGGTCTTCTTCTCAGACACACTACAGAAGAACTTAGAGAACTAATATATAAAAGTCAAGAGTTATACCCTAAAATATGGAAGGGTATAAAATGGTCAGAAAGAAAGATGCAGTGGACTGCACCCTCTGGCGCAAAACTTTGGATGTCATACCTAGACAGAGAAGACGATGTGCTACGTTATCAAGGTTTAGCATTTAGTTGGATAGGATTTGACGAACTTACACAGTGGGCAACTCCGTTTGCTTGGAACTACATGAGATCGAGATTACGTTCTACTGATCCGCAGCTTCCAGTGTACATGAGAGCTACCACTAATCCCGGAGGTCGAGGACATCACTGGGTTAAGAAGATGTTTATTGATCCTGCTCCATATAACAGGGCATTTAATGCTACAGATATAGAGACAGGAGAAGAATTAAAGTACCCATCAGGGCATGAAAAAGCAGGTAAGGCACTATTTAAAAGAAAATTTATACCTGCAAGATTGACTGATAACCCCTATCTATCTACATCTGGTGACTATGAAGCAATGCTTCTTTCGCTACCAGAACAACAAAGAAGACAGTTACTAGAAGGTGATTGGGATATTAAAGAAGGCGCAGCCTTTACAGAATTTGATAGAAACATACATGTTATTGAACCTTACAAAATTCCAAATAATTGGGTAAAGTTTAGAGCATGTGACTACGGATATGGAAGTTATTCTGCTGTAGTCTGGATAGCAGTAGCTCCTAGTGAACAATTAATTGTATACAGGGAACTATATGTATCAAAAGTATTGGCTACTGATTTAGCTGATATGATACTAGATCTGGAAGCAGGCGATGGAAATATTCGGTATGGTGTGTTGGACAGTAGCCTTTGGCATAAACGTGGGGATACTGGTCCATCTTTGGCAGAACAGATGGTACAACGAGGTTGTCGCTTTAGACCGTCAGATCGAAGCAAAGGCTCTAGAGTCTCAGGAAAGAATGAACTCCATAGACGATTACAAGTTGACGAGTTTACAGAAGAACCAAGATTAGTGTTTTTTAATAACTGTACAAATATAATATCACAGTTACCTGCACTACCAATAGATAAGAAAAACCCAGAAGATATTGACACACACTCAGAAGACCACTTGTACGATGCGCTAAGATATGGTATAATGTCAAGACCACGTTTTAGTATATTTGATTATGATCCAACAATAAATCAAACTAGGAATATGCCTGTTGCAGATGCAACATTTGGATATTAAGGAAAGTAAATGGCAGAAGAAGATAAAATTTTAATTGAAGAAAATGCAATAGCTTTAGAAGATAGTGAGGATTCTATAATTGACGATTCTTCCTCCACAAATATTATTCCGTTTATTATGGAACGCTATAAAAAAGCAGAAGACTATAGAGAACAAGATGAGCAAAGGTGGTTAAGATCTTATAGAAACTATAGAGGAATCTATGGCTCAGATGTACAATTTACGGAAGCAGAAAAATCAAGGGTCTTTATTAAGGTTACTAAAACAAAAACTCTTGCTGCGTATGGACAAATTGTTGACGTATTATTTTCCGCAAATAAATTTCCCTTAACTATTGAGCCTACTAAACTACCAGAAGGTGTATTTGAAGATGTAAATTTTGATCCAAATAAACCTGAAGCTATTCGTAAAGGACTAGAAACAGAAACTCCTTATGGTTTTGCAGGAGATGGTAAAGATCTACCTGCAGGTGCTACACAAAAATCATTAACACTTGGACCTTTAGAAGAAAAACTTAGTGAAATAACTGGATTAGAAGCAGGAGCAGGTAAGACTCCTAGTGCTATTACATTTAGTCCTGCTATGATAGCAGCAAAGGGTATGGAGAAGAAGATACATGATCAGCTACAAGAGTCAAGTGCTAATAAACATTTAAGAAGCACAGCATTTGAAATGGCTCTATTTGGTACAGGTGTAATGAAAGGTCCATTTGCTGTTGATAAAGAGTATCCTAATTGGGGTGAAGATGGTGAGTATGATCCAACTATTAAAACTGTACCACAAGTTTCTCATGTATCGGTATGGAACTTTTATCCTGATCCAGATGCAAATAATATGGATGAAGCACAGTATGTTATAGAGAAACATAAGTTATCTAGATCACAATTACGTGCTTTAAAGCGTAGACCCTACTTTAGAGATACAGTTATTGAAGAAGCTATTGAAGCAGGAGAAAATTACACAAAAGATTATTGGGAAGATGATTTATCTGATTATGCACCAGAGCATAGCATTGATAGATTTGAAGTTCTTGAATATTGGGGTATGTGTGATATTGAAATGCTTAAAGAAGAAGGTGTTGAGATACCTGATGAAGTAAAAGATTTAGATGAAATTTCTGTAAACGTTTGGATATGTAATGGTAAGTTATTACGTATGGTACTTAATCCATTTAAACCTGCTACTATTCCATATATGGCTGCACCCTATGAACTTAATCCTTATAGCTTTTTTGGTGTAGGTATCGCAGAAAATATGGACGATACACAGACGCTAATGAATGGTTTTATGCGTATGGCGGTAGATAATGCTGTATTGTCTGGTAATTTACTTATAGAGGTAGATGAAACTAACCTAGTTCCCGGCCAAGATTTGTCGGTATATCCCGGAAAAGTCTTTAGAAGACAAGGGGGTGCGCCCGGCCAAGCTATCTTTGGTACAAAGTTTCCTAATGCTTCAAACGAAAATTTACAGCTATTTGATAAAGCACGAGTACTAGCGGATGAAAGCACAGGATTCCCAAGCTTTGCTCATGGACAAACAGGAGTTATGGGTGTAGGTAGAACTGCATCAGGTATGTCTATGCTTATGAACGCTGCTGCAGGTAGCATTAAAAATGTTATTAAAAATGTAGATGACTATCTACTAAAACCTTTAGGTGAAGGATTATTTAGATTTAATATGCAGTTTGATTTTGACCCAAAGATCAGAGGTGATCTTGAGGTTAAGGCTAGAGGCACAGAAAGTTTAATGGCTAATGAAGTTCGTAGTCAGCGATTAATGCAATTTTTACAAGTAGCATCTAATCCTGCTCTTGCTCCTTTTGCTAAAATGGATTATATTATTCGTGAGATTGCAAAAGCTCTTGATCTTGATCCAGATAAAGTTACTAATGATATGAGAGAGGCTGCATTACAAGCTGAACTTATGAAAGGTTTTCAACAGCCACAACAACCCCAAATGGAAGGGCAACCTCCTGCAGGCGCAGATGCAATGGATATGACAGGCGCAGGTGGAGGAACAATAGGTACAGGACAAGTACCTATGCCACAGGAACAAGGATTTAGCGGAAATGGACAAGCAGCTACTCAGCCGCCTCAAGCCGTTGGTGAACAACAAGGAGATGTTGGACCACTTCAATAATTATGTAGACGCTGTAATTCAACAGCAACATAGAGTTATGGAACAAACCGATAATACAGTTGTATTACACAGAGCGCAAGGTGCTATACATAGTCTACGTAAATTAAAACAATTAAGAGATGAGGTAAATGGAAGCACTAAGACCCAATAGAGAAATTGTAGGACAGGCTACAGGAGAGAATACCAGAGCAGGTAGACCTATATTTAAAACTCCTAAAGGTGAATTAGTATCTGAAAAAAGTATGACTATTCCTATAGGCGGTAAATATTATAATGTTCCCTCTATACATGGTGGTAAAGAATATGATGAAGAGGCATTAAGTAGAGCAATAATAAAAGGTAGGATAATTCCTACAAGTGTGCATAACACAGAAGATGAAGCAGTAGAAGCAGCTATAGAAAGAAGTAATAAATTAATAAAAAATATTACAACGTATAATCAAGGAGGAGCAGTAATGCAAGATCAAATGAGAATGGCTTTTATGAACGAAGGCGGCTTAAAAGATGAGGGTGGAGAAGTTGAGCCTACCTCTGGTAATGATGTTCCTTCTGGTTCATTAAAAAAAGAAGTAAAAGATGACATACCTACAATGCTAAGTGAAGGGGAGTTTGTATTTCCTGCAGACGTAGTGAGGTACATTGGACTTGAAAAACTTATGAAGCTACGTCAAGATGCTAAACAAGGTTTAAAGATGATGGAAAAGATGGGTCAGATGGGTAACTCTGATGAGGCTACTATACCTGATGACTTGCCCTTTGGTATGGCAGATTTAGTTGTAATAGCAGGCGGTAAAGATGAACCTAAAGAAATGGCAGAAGGTGGTGTACTTAGAGGACAGCAAGGTTTGTTTGCTGATCCTAGATTTGCAGGACAAAATGTAACTCCTACTCCAACATATACACCTGCAGAAATAGAAAACCTAAGAACAGGTTTACGTGGTCAGTTTGATGAAATACAAGAAGACATTAAACCTACAGAAGATGAAAAGACAGAAGATCCTGTTGTTACACCTGAAGTAGCAGAAGTTCAAGCACCAGAACCAGAGTCAGGGTATGATAAAAGACGCAGAGAGACACGAGGTTTTAACAAGTATATAGAAGAACAGCAACGTGCAGGTGGAGACTTTTCTACTGTTAAGAGCTACGAAGATAGGGATGCAGTAGATTGGTTAAAGGCTGCTACAGATATAAATGGACTTATGGGAGATGTTGTTACTAAGTTGCCCATAGTTGGTGACTTGGTAAATTTAAGTTATAAAGGTGCAAGAGATTATATAGATAACTTACGTACAAGTGGAGAATTTAATGCCTTAGATGAAGACACTAAATTTGCGTTAGAGATATTTGAAAAGTCTAAAAAACCAAAGGGCATACTCTCAGTATTAAAAGATGTATTTCAAGGTAAAACACTTAAAGAAGCATTTACACCTGAAGAGTATGAAGAGCTTACAGAAGCAGAACTTGCTAAGATTAAAGCCATAAGAGATAAAGCTGTAGCTGCAGCAAAGAAACGAAAAGAAGAGTATAGTAACTTATCTGCTACAGATAGAACACAAAGAAGACAGTTTAAAGTAACAGGTATATTTAACGATGGTCAAGGTAATATAATACAAATGAAAGGTGATCAGGTTCTTTATCAAGTTGACGGTAGAAATACCTATGTTAATATAGCAGACATAGCTGACGCAGGAGATGATCCATCATTGTTAATGGAACGTATACTAGCATCTAGATATAAAGGATATGATGCAAATGGTAAACCTATAGCAATAAGAACTGAAACAGAAGTAGATGCAGCTATGCCTCAGTATGTACAAGAATATGAAGCAAATCTTGTTACAGCAAAAAATGTTGTAGATACAGATGACTCAAGCGATAGCGATGGCAATCAGGCTTTTGATTTTGATGTTAGCGATTTTGAAGATATTCCTTCTAGACCAGATAACATAGGTGAGGATTCTAGTGAAATAAGCACTATAGAAAAAGATAACATAGGTGAGGATTCTAGTGAAATAAGCACTATAGAAAAAGATAACATAGGTGAGGATTCTAGTGAAATAAGCACTATAGAAAAAGAAGCTAGTCCTATTGTACCTGCATTTGAAGAAATAGGAAGAACTACTGCACCAGAAGTAGAAGACATAACAAAAGAAAAAGAGATAGAAGCTAGTCCTATTGTACCTGCATTTGAAGAAACAGGAAGAGGTATGCCAATTCTACCATCAGATGCTACAGAAGAAGAAGATGAATATAAAAAATTAATGGAAGCTGTAGAAATAGCTGATCCTGCAGACACATCTTATTTACAAAGCGGTAGCCCTGAACAAGTAGGTGGTCTATCATCAGAAATGGATGATAAAGGTATTGCACAATTAGAAAATTTAGTTCCTGCAGAAGCAGCAGAAGTAGCACCTATACAAGCAGGAGATGATGAAAAGTTAACAAAAGATGATTTAGATGGATCTTTTGGTACATGGTTTAAATATAAAACTCAAAATCTTTTTGATGGATCTGGTGATAAAAAACCAGTTGAGCTAGATCCTTTTGGTAATAAAATGACTGACTCACAAAGAACTGTAAATAATATAATTGCTAGAACTAAAGATAACAAAAGAAAAGCAGAGATTCAAGCAGCAGTTGATAAAGCAAAAACACCTACAGAAAAACGAGATGCTGCTATAGACGTACTATTAAAAACAGGAGATGGTGGTAAAGGAGCATCTCAAAAAACAATAGATATTGTTAAAGATATTAAAGCAAAACAAAAAGCAGAAGCAGATAAACAACTTGCAGGAGAAGTTGATAATCAAACTAAGAAACCCTATGAAGCACCTACTGCACCTAAAATAGATTATGATGCACCATCTGTAGGACCATTTGCTAAAGGTGGACTAGCTAAACAAAAAGTTAAGAAACCTGCAAAGAAGAGGAAAGGTGGACTAGCCTCTAAAAAGAAATAGACCACATATAATCTGGCTACCAATCCCCCATATTGGCTACGATTGCCCTAGAAAAGGAGAACGACAATGGCTGAAGCTGCTGTTATGACTGAGGAAGCAACACCTAAAAAAGTTGCATTTGCACAAAAACCTTATAGCAATGAGGATAAACGAAAAAAAGAAGAGGAAGAACTTAAACAACTTTTAGAGGAACAAAAGGGTGAATCTAAAGATGTTGCTAAAGAAGAAGAACCTACTTCTAAAGAAGAGCAAACTTTTAAAAAACGATATGGCGATTTACGTAGACATTCTCAACAAAAAGAAAATGAGCTACAAACACAAGTAGATTCTCTTAAAAAACAACTTGATCAGTCTACTCGTAAGGAAATAAGTTTACCAAAGTCGGATGAAGACATTGAAGCATGGGCAAGTCGATACCCTGATGTAGCTGCAATAGTTGAAACAATAGCTATTAAAAAAGCACGAGAACAAACAGAAATGCTTGACAAACGTGTTAAAGAAATAGACACTATGCAGTTAAATGTAACAAAAGAAAAAGCTGAAGCAGAGCTTTTACAATTACATCCTGACTTTAATGAAATTAGAGAAACAGATGATTTTCATAATTGGGCAGAAGATCAGCCTAAGTGGATACAAGATGCTCTCTACGAAAATGAAAACGATGCTCGTTCTGCATCTAGGGCTATTGACCTATACAAAGCAGACATGGGTATTAGTAAGAAAAAAGCTACATCATCTAAGGATGCAGCTAAAGCAACAAACACTCGTAACTCTCGTACTATGCCACAAGACAATGATTCAAGTGATTTTTTAAAAGAATCAGTTGTACAAAAAATGTCTACAGCGCAATATGAAAAAAATCAAGATGCTATCATGGAAGCTATACGTACAGGTAAGTTTATTTATGATGTATCTGGAAATGCGAGATAGAGTGTTAAAGAGGTTTAACTTTTTAAAAATTAAAAAAAAAGTTGACAAACTCATAAATATGAGTATAACTAACAATAAGATTAATTAGCCTAACAATGTTACTACCTAGTTAACCTTATATATTTAATAGCAAATTCCAAATAATAAGGAACTACTCTTTAGTATTAGCCCAAATTATCTAGCGTGATTGCAACAAACTAGTTTATTTGCACCTTATATCTATAGACCTCTCTTAATGTGTGCGGTATTTTGCATCTGTTTATGTAAAAGAGGAGTTTAATTATGGCTTTTACAAGCGCAGCAGGTTACGGCAACTTACCTAATGGTAACTTTAGTCCGATAATCTATTCCAAACAGGTACAACTTGCATTTCGTAAGGGTTCTGTAGCGGAAGCAATTACTAACTCAGACTACTTTGGTGAGATTGCCAACTTTGGCGATACCGTTAAGGTAATCAAAGAGCCTGAGATCACCGTTAAATCGTATGCTCGTGGTACAACAATTACACCACAGGATATTGATGACGAGGAGTTTTCTTTAACTATCGACAAAGCAAATTATTTTGCATTTAAAGTTGATGACATTGAGGAAGCTCATTCGCATGTGAATTTTCAATCACTTGCATCTGATAGAGCAGCCTACAGACTGAAAGATCAGTATGATCAAGACGTACTAGGTTACATGAGTGGATTTAAACAATCTGCTATTCACGGTACAGCAGATACTGCTAATACAACCGTCAACGGAGTTAAAGCTGTTTCAACAGCAGGCTCAGACGAATTACTTTCATCTATGAAATTAGATGCTAGTGATTTTGGTGATGGTGATGGTAGTTCTGGTAGTGCAGATAATAGTATTGTTTTAGCACCACGAACAGGTGGAGCAACTGACTCTACACCTGCAGATGGATCTACTTTTCCACTTACTCTAATTGCTCGTATGTCTCGTAAGTTAGACCAACAAAATGTAGACACGAACAACCGTTGGCTTGTTCTTGACCCTGTATTTATTGAACTACTAAAAGACGAGGACTCTAGACTATTCCAAGCTGATTGGGGTGGATCTGGTCTTCAGAATGGTTTAGTACTTAATAACCTACATGGTTTTAAAGTTTACATGTCTAATAACTTACCTGCAGTTGGTACTGGACCTGCAACTATTGCTGCTTCAAATTCATCTAATTATGGTGTTATTGTTGCAGGACATAGTTCATCGGTAGCTACGGCTGAACAAATCAACAAAACGGAAACATATCGTGATCCAGATAGTTTTGCTGACATTGTTCGTGGTATGCATTTGTACGGTAGAAAGATACTTCGACCAGAAGCTATCTGTACCGCAATTTATAATGTTGCATAGAGGAGGATTAGAAAATGGCTACAATTACATCATTACTTTTACCTGCTCACGGTAGTTCACAGCGTGGACGATCACCATACATGATACAAAAAACTATTGATCTAACTGCACAGGCAATTTCCTGTACTGCAGGAGATGTAGTTCAGTGTCTTACACTTCCTGCGAATACACGCATTTTACATGCAGGTGTTCAGGTTGTAACATCTGCGACTATGAATACAGGTACAAATGCTACCGTAATCTTGGGAACTGCTGTTGACGATAATGAGTGGGTCGCAGCATTTGACATTGATGGTGCGTCTGACGGTGCTTATGCTCCATCAGCTACACCTGCAGGTGACATTGTTCTTGCTACGGCAGATACACTAGATCTGACTTTTGCAGGTGATGGTGCTACTTTTACCGCAGGTAAACTACGTGTCTATGCTTGGTTAGCAGACGTTAGTGATCAAGGTGACTCATCTCCTGATGAAGTTGACCGAGATACATTAGCTTAAATTTACTAAACTGAGAGGGCAGGTGTGTCTTGCCCTCTCTTTTCATATAAAGAGGATGCATGTCAGGTACTTATTTAAATTTAACAAACTCTGTATTAGCAAGATTAAATGAAGTTCAACTTACCTCAGCTAACTTTAGTTCTGCTAGAGGTATACAAATTCAAGCTCAAAATGCTGTTAATGAAACAATACGTTATATTAATCAAAGAGAGTTTAGCTATCCTTTTAATCATGCAACAGAAACTAAAACTCTTACAGCAGGAGTAGTGCGTTACAGTCTACCAACTAGTACAAAGTCCGTAGACTATAATACATTTAGAATAGTTAAAGATAGTGACTTAGCAACAGCAGGCGGTAAGTTAGGTATCTTAGATTATAATGATTACATTAATAGTTACATAACACAAGAAGATGAAATTAATTCTACTACTGCTGCAGAAGCAATAGACTCGTCAGAAACAGAAATAGATTTAACAAGTGCAACTGGTTTTGATAGTGCAGGCACAGTATATATTAACAATGAACAAATTACGTATACAGGCATTAGTACTAATACCTTAACAGGTTGTACACGAGGAGCTAACTCAACAACTGCAGCTTCACACGATAACGGTGTAACAGTTACACAATTTACACAGGGAGGTTTACCTAAGTACGTAGTTAGAAGTAAAGATAATAACTATTTATTTTATCCTTTTCCTGACAAATCCTATTCAGTAAAATTTGATTACTATACATTTCCATCTGATTTATCTGCACATGATAGCACGACTTCTATACCTGCAAGATTTGATCCAGTTATTGTTGATGGTGCAACAGCATTTGTGTATCAATATCGTGGTGAAACTACGCAGTATCAACTTAACTTTGCTAGGTTCGAACAGGGTATTAAAAATATGCAAACATTACTTGTAAATAAATTTGATTATGTAAGATCTACTTTTATACCTCGCACAGCACATGGACAAACTACAACTAGCCTTGGAGTAATTTAATGCCTGATATGTCACAGGTGCAACCTGTTGCATTTAACTGTGAAGGTGGATTAGTATTAAACCGATCTACCTTTATGATGCAGGCAGGAGAAGCACTAGAACTACAAAACTTTGAGCCTGATATTGAAGGTGGCTACAGAAGAATAAATGGTTTTAGTAAATATGTCAGTGCTATTGTTCCCTCTACAAGTTCTTCTAGTGAAAAAGTTTTAATGGTTGCAACTGTTGGTGATTCTGTACTAGCAGCCAGAGGAACAAAAATATATAGTGCTACTGCAGGAGGTTCTAGTTGGACGTTACAAGATACAAGATCTTCTACACCAAGTAAATACAGATTTGAAAGATTTAACTTTGAAAATTCAGATAAGTTAATTCTTGTTGATGGAGTAAATTATCCATCTGTATTTACTGTTTCTGATCTTTCTCATGTAGATGTATCAACTGCTAGTGTTGAAGGTTCTAAGTTTGTTGCTGCTTTTAAAAACCACATGTTTTACGCAGGTAAGTCTAGTACACCTCAAACAATAGTATATAGCTCTGGAGGAAATGAAGATGATTTTAGTACAAGTGGAAGTCTTCCTTCTGGAAGTATAAATGTTGACGATACAATAACAGGCCTTAAAGTTTTTCGTGATAATTTATTTATATTCTGCCAAAATAGAATTTTTAAATTATCAGGTAGTAGTGGTGGCGGTTCAGGAGATTTTGCTATTACACCTGTTACAAGAAATATTGGATGTATTAATGGGGATACTATTCAAGAATTTGCAGGTGACTTAATCTTCTTAGGACCAGATGGTTTACGTACCGTTGCAGGTACTGCTAGAATTGGTGACGTTGAACTAGGTACAATAAGTGCAAATGTTCAATCTATATTTGATGAGAACTTAACTAGTGCTTCTGAGTTTGAAAGTGTAGTAATACCAGATAAAACACAGTATCGCATTTTCTTTACTAAGGATGGCACAGGACAAAATACCACTAAAGGTGTTATGTGTGTTATGAAAGGGCAAAAGTTTGAGTTTGCTGAAATACGAGGAATAAAACCTGCTTCTACTGATAGTTTTGTAAAATCAGGAGATGTTATAGTTTTACATGGAGATTATGCAAACGGATATGTGTATAGGCAAGAATCTGGAAATGACTTTGATGGTACAGCTATTATGGCTAAGTACCGTAGCCCTGATTTAACATTTAATGATGCAGGTATTCGTAAACATATGCAAAGAGTGGTTGTTAACTTTGCACCTGAATCAACAATAGATGCTGATTTATTTTTACGATATGACTATGAATCAGCAGATTCAGCAAGACCTGCAGCTTACGCATTAGACTCTGGTGATATTGCTGCATTATATGGAACAACAACATATGGTACTTCCTCTGCTTCTATAGGAACATATGGAGGTGCATCACAACCGCTAGTAAGGCAAGCAGTAGAAGGATCAGGGTTTGCTGTAGCATTAAGAGTAAATGATGGTGGCTCAACTGCACCGTACTCACTTAAAGGGTTTCAGTTAGAATATCAATTAGGAGCAAGAAGATAAATGGGAGCAACATATACAAGACAGTCCTCATACTCTGATGGAGACACAATAACAGCAGCACATACTAATGATGAGTTTAACCAGTTATTAGCAGCGTTTGCAGTGAGTACAGGACACACACATGATGGTACTGCAGCCGAAGGTGGACCAATTACTAAGCTACTTGGTAACACGCTTACATTTGGTGCAGGTACAGCAGGTACAGATATTACCATTACATTTGATGGAGAGACTACTGACGGTGTTTTAAAGTGGATGGAAGATGAAGACTACTTTGAGTTTTCAGATGATATACTTATAGCTACAAACGAAAAACTACAGTTTAGAGATACAGGACTTTACATATCTAGTAATGCTGATGGAGATTTAGATATTGTTTCTGATGGAACAGCAGTTGATTCTATTAATATAGAGTCAGCAGGTGGTATTACATTAGATGCAGGAACAGCAGCAAATGGTATTATTTACGAAGATGACGGAACAGAAATGGCTCGTCTGTATAATAGCTCTAGTGATGTTATTCTTGAAACTAAAGTATCAGACAAAGACTTTTTAATTAAGGGTAACGATGGTGGTTCAGTTATAACTGCTATGACTATAGATATGTCAGAAGCAGGTGCAGTTACTTTTAATGATAAAATAACAGCCGTAGGTACATCTGTATTTACTAACCTAGATATTTCTGGTGATGTTGATATTGATGGTACAACTAACTTAGATGCTGTTGACATTGACGGTGCAGTGCAGATTGATTCTACTGTAACTGTTGGTGTAGATGATACAGGTTACGATGTTAAATTCTTTGGTGACACAGCTTCAGCATATATGCAATGGGATGCTTCTGCAGATGACCTCATACTAGGTGGTGCTGCAGGGCTTGTAGTTCCTGATGGTCAGCTTACACTAGGTAGCACTGCTGTAGGAGCAACGGCTGCAGAATTAAATCTACTAGACGGTTCAGCCAAATCAACAAGTTCAATTACAATAGCGGATGCAGATGCGTTTTTAATTATTGATGGCACTACAACTAAACAAATACCTGCATCTGATCTTGTTACATATGTGTCAGCTTCTGTAGGTGATATTACAGGGGTAACAGCAGGTGTAGGTTTAAGTGGAGGTGGTACATCAGGTGCATTAACATTAACACTAGACTTGTCTGAATTGAGTGACGTAACTCCTGCTAATGGTGATAAACTTGCTACACTAGACTCTGATGGAGCAAATGAACAACTTACAACGATAGCCTCTCTTGCAACCTTATTTGCAGGAACAGGCTTATCCGCTTCTAGCTCTGTAATGAGCATTGATGCAGCACAAACTGGAATAACTTCACTTCTTGCTACAGATATTAAAATAGGTGAAGATGATCAAACAAAAATAGACTTTGAAACAGCAGACGAAATACATTTCTACGCAGCAAACGTAGAGCAAGTATATCTAGCTGATAATATATTTGGACCACAATCTGATAGTGATGTAGATTTAGGCTCTTCTTCTGTTCGTTGGAAAGATGCTTATGTAGACAGTATTACAGTAACAGGAAATGCTGATATTGATGGTGACGTTGATGTAGATGGAACACTAGAAGCTGATGCAATTACTGTAGGTGGCACAGCACTTAATACCGTGATTGCAGGAGTTACAGTTACAAATGCAACCACAGCAGCGGTAGCAACAACAGTAACCATTAGCGATAATGAAAGCACAAACGAAGACAACGCTATTATTTTTACTGCAGGTGGAGATGTAGACGGTGGCAACATAGGATTAGAATCAGATGGTGATTTAACTTACAATCCTAGCACAGGAAGGTTGACAGCAACACAATTATCTGGTACACTACAAACAGCAGCGCAACCAAATATTACATCTGTTGGTACGTTAGGTGACATTACAGCCAAAACATCAGACGGTGCTATCCTTAAACTACAAACAAGCCACACTACTGTTGCAGACGGAGATGTATTAGGTGCAATTGAATTTTCTGCTCCAGATGAAGCTGACGGAGCAGATGGAGATGCAAGATTACTTGCAGCCTCAATCGTAGCAGAAGCAGATGATACTTTTAGCGACACTAATAATGAAACAGATCTTGTATTTAAATTAGGAGATTCTGAAGCAGCAATAGAAGTAATGCGTTTAAAGTATGACTCTGAGCTTATTTTAACAAGTGATAGTGGCACTAGTACATCAAACCCACAATTAACCTTATATAGAAATAGTTCAAGTCCTGCTGATGGTGATGAACTAGGAAAAATTTCATTTAAAGGTGAAGATGATGGAGATGGATTAGTTGAGTATGCCTATGTACAAGTAGAAGCTGACGATGTTAGCAATGGTTCACCAGACGCTTCTTTTAAGTTTATATCTAGAGTAAATGGCTCAAATGTTACAGGTCTTAGCCTTACAGGAAATTTAGCAACATTTAATAGTAGTATTGTTATAGGAGATGCAGGTAACATTGGCTCTGCTTCTGACACAGACGCTATAGCTATAGCTTCTAATGGTGTTGTTACATTATCTCAGGGTTTAACTTCAACTGCAGCGAGTAACACTTTAGGTGCAACAAGTTTTAATGATGCTAATATTACTAACGTAGGTGACATAGCTCTTGATAGTATTACATCAGATGGAGGAAATGCCGCAGCTATTACATTTAGTCAAGGTGTTGTACCTAATACAGTAACAGAGGCTGCAAGTGGAAATTATACTCCTGATATGTCACGATACACAAATTTTATATTGACAGTAGACAATAGTAATAATTGTACATTACAAGATCCTACAGATGAAGTAGCAGGGCAATCTGGAATATTTGTATTTATTCAAGATGGTACAGGCGGTGGAACATTATCTCATGCAGACGATAGATATTTTGTATCAGGTGGAACGTCAATAACATTAAGCACAGCAGCCAATGCAATAGATATTGTTCCGTATTTTGTTCAAGCAGATGGAAAAATCCATCTAGGAGCAGCACAGAAGGCTTTTGCAGAGGCATAATATATGGTTGCAAGTAGTAATTTTTTCTTTGGGTCTTCAGGTTTTTATCCATATAAGATAGGGCAGTCATGTCGCTTTGAGAGTGCTAGTGATGAAAGGCTTAGCCGTGCGCCATCTAGTGCAGGAAATAAAAAAACATTTACAATGTCCTGTTGGGTTAAACGAAGTGCTACTTCAAGTAGTGCTCTTTTTAGTTCAGGAACAGAAGCTACTGAACTAACACAACTCAGTATTCAAGGAGATGGAAATTTAAGGTTTAGAGATAGGTCAGGTGATAATTTACGCAAAGAAACAACGGCTTTATTAAATGACGTAGGTGCATGGTATCATATAGTATGTGCCGTAGATCTTACGCAAGCGTCAAATGGTGACAGAGTAAAACTTTATATTAATGGTACATTGCAAACAGATTTGTCAATTAATGACACTTTTAGTAACAGAAACACATACATTAATCGTACTGGCGGCAATGGAATGGTAGTAGGTGAAAGAGCGTATGATACTGCTAATTCTCTTTCAGGTTATTTGGCAGAGGTACATTTCATAGATGGCACACAAGTAACGGCAGATTCATTTGGTGAAACTAAAGAAGGTGTGTGGATTCCAAAAGAATATACTGGGGGGTCTTACGGAACTAATGGGTTTTATTTAAAATTTGACCAAACTGGAACTGGCACAGCATCAGCATCTACCATTGGAGCAGATAGTTCTGGGAATGATAATCATCTTACATCAACAAATTTAGCATCTATTGATAGCAACAGAACAGATAGTCCAACAAACAATTTTGCAACATGGAATCCAGAATGGGCAGGAAATGGAACGTATGGAACACATGGAACAATAGTCAATGGAGCATTAGAATTGTCCTCTGTTGGTTCAGAAACAAATGCTTTTTGTTCGCAAATATTGCCATCAAGCGGCAAATATTATGTTGAAATGAGAGTATCAAGTCTTAACTCGTTTTCTGGTGGAGTTATGCAAACAGCACCAACAATTCACAGAAGCGTTTTGTTTCAAACAGACGGAACTATTGACCAAGATAATTCACAAGTGCAGTCAGGTTTAGGGAGTTTTTCAGCAGGAGATACCATTGGTATTCGTTGTGACATGGATGCAGGAACAGTACAGTTTTATGTTGAAGACTCAGCTTATGGTTCAGCAGTAACATTAACATCAATTGATAATCAAGGTGAGTATGCAATAATGTGTCGTGCTAATGCTTATGTAGAACTTAGAACGGACACTAAGGATATGGAGTTTTCTATTCCAAATGGATATACAACATTGTCTACAGCAAATTATCCAGAGCCAACAATTAGTCCTTTAAACGCTAAGCAACCATTAGACTATTTTAATACAGTATTATATACTGGTAATGGGTCATCACAAAACGTGTCAGGTCTTTCATTTCAACCAGATTGGGTTTGGATTAAATCTAGAAGTAGTGCAAATAAACATAAACTTTATGATGCTGTTAGGGGTGTACAAAAAACAATATCTTCAAGCGGAACTGATGCAGAAAGCACAGAATCAACAACTCTTACGGAGTTTAGATCAGATGGCTTTGCAGTTGGCTCAAATGATGGTGTGAATAAAAACACAGATAGTATGGTGGCATGGAACTGGCTAGGTGCAAACGGCACAACTACAAATGACGCAAGTGCAACAGGTGTAGGTTCAATAGATAGTGTGTATTCAGCCAATACAACGGCAGGTTTTAGCATTGTTAGTTATACTGGTACTGGTTCAAATGGAACAGTGGCTCATGGATTAGGTGTTGCTCCAAAATGGGTTATAGTTAAGAAAAGAAATAACACAGGTGATTGGGTTGTTTGGCATGAGGGTCTAGGCGATGGAACAAATTACATAATTTTGGATACAGATCAAGCAGGATTAACAGCTACTAATATTTGGAATAGCACTATACCAACCTCTTCAGTATTTTCAGTTGGAACACACACGACTACAAATGGCTCGTCAGATACCTTTATAGCGTATTGTTTCGCAGAAATTGAAGGCTATTCGAAGTTTGGAAAATTTACTGGAAATGGAGATGCAGATGGTCCTTTTGTTTATACTGGTTTTCGCCCTGCGTGGCTAATGTGGAAACGAACAAATTCTACTAATCAGTGGGTAATGAACGATGCTACAAGAAACCCATTTAATCAAACGGATCAAGTATTATATGCAAATTTGAATGATGCAGATTCAACAGGTGAGGGAATAGTAACAAATTTAGTATCTAATGGTTTTAAGTTACTGAGTTCAACAGCAGGAAATGCAAATACAAATAATAGTACATACATCTACATGGCATTTGCGGAGATGCCCTTTAAGTATGCAAATGCAAGGTAATAGGAGAAGATAATGGTTTGGAAATATAAATCTAGAGAAATAGTAGCAGGAAGAAGTTGGGTTGATGATAATAAAATACGACACCCTTCTAACTGGATGAGATGGTCAGCAGATTATAAAAAAAGTATGAATGTAACTTGGGAAGATGACCCTGCTCCATTTGATAATAAATTTTATTGGGGTTATAAGGCAGATGGCAAAACTCTCATTGAAAGAAAAATAGCAGACGAAGATGCCGTAGATGAGGACGGAAATAAAATAAAAGATGAAGATGGCAACCAAGCTATTAACGAAGGGTTAAAAACTATCTGGGTGCGTAAAACCAAAGAGTCAGCAAACGGAAATCTTCAATCAACAGATTGGTATGTTACCAGAAAATCAGAAGCAGGAACGGCAATACCTAGTGACATTACAACTTACAGAACAGCAGTAAGAACATCGTCAAAAACTATTGAAGATAAAATAAATGCTTGTTCTGATTTAACCGCTTTCAAGGCATTGTTTGATGTTCCAGTTGATAGTAATGGAAAACCCACTGGGAACGCTCCAATATATGATTGGCCTAAAGAAGTATAGAGGTGTATTATAGATCCGTTAACAGTCAGTGCAGCCATATCTACAGCTACGGCTGCATTTAATGGGATCAAGAAAGCCTTTCAAGCAGGGCGAGACTTGGAACAAATGTCAGGTGACTTGTCTCGTTGGATGGGAGCAGTCAGTGACGTAGACCACATACACAAAGCGTCTAAGTCACCGTCCATGTTAAAAAAGATGTTTGCTGCACAGTCAGTAGAACAAGAAGCAATAGAGGCTTTTGCTGCAAAGAAGAAACTAGAGCAACAGCGTGATGACCTAAAGACATACATCATGTTCACGCAAGGAACTAAAGCTTGGGATGAGTTAGTCGAAACTGAAGTTAATATCCGTAAGCAAAGAAAGAAACTTGTGTATGAAGCTCAACAGAGAAGAGAGAAAATACTTAACGCTGTGTTTATTACTCTCGGTCTTATTGCTGTTACTGCACTCTCTAGTGGATTGCTCTACGTTATTATCACTAACCTCTAGGGCAGAGGCACACGAACATAAGTATAAACCTACATTAGAGAACGGACACTTAACTATATGTAGGTTAAAGAAAGTAGAGAAGGCACACCAGAACGCTAACGGACAAGACGGAATAAGTTGGTGGTGTTTATACGAAGGTGCAAACGGTAGTGGATTTTTAGAGTTAGTTGACTCTTATAAACTGTGTCCTAAACAAGTGGTCTGTGAGTATGACCCAAAAGAGAAACCACCTAGCATAGATGACATGCTACAAGCAATGAAAGAGGCATTTAAATGATGGAAATAAACCCCATACTATTTTGGAACTTAATACTGACGCTTGTAATAGCTCCTGCTTTCTGGACATTTAGGGGGTTAATTGCAGAGGTAAAACGTATAGATATACTCGTTAATAAAACGAGAGAGGAGTATGCTTCAAGAGATGATGTTAAAGAAGAGATGAAGATAGTACATGAAGCTATGCACCGTATAGAAGATAAGTTAGATAAGTTATTGATTAAGGGTTAAATAAATGGCAATGATGCAAACACCACAATTCGGAGGCTTTCAGCCTTCAGGCAAAGTTAAGATAGCACAAGCTATGGGCTTTCAAGGACCAATGGAACAGTTTGATAGGTTCTTAGAAGACAATCCTGATAAGCAAGCAGAAATGATGCGCTACGAAAACATCGCTAGGAGGATGGTAAGTGGTGGCTACGTAAGCAAGATGCAAGAAGGTGGTGCGGTCAAAACAGATCCAAATGCGTTTACTTATATATCACCTGACGGAAAGCCTCCTGCAGGATTAGATTCAATGGGGATGCCAATTGAAACACAAGAAAGTCCTGCAGATCCTACCTCAATAACAGATATGTCTATCGACAGGGTAGTTGATCCTAAATTACCTGCAGGTGCGGTAACAACTGCGTATGGTGTACCTACTGATCCTAATCAAATGATTGCTGAAGGAACAGGTATGGTGGGAGATATGGAAGGTGCTGAAACTACAACAGTAGATACTGTATCACAGGTAGAAACACCAGAGGCAGATAAAGCAAACACATATAATCCTGCAAAATCAGCAGAACAAGTAAGCAATGCACTAGACTCTGTTCAAGCTGCCCAAACAGATCCAAATGATCCACGATCACAAGTTGTAGCTGCAGAACAAACTAAGTCTGCTGTATCCGATTTAGATGCTGCTAAAGGTACAGCACACCTAATTGAGAATCCTGTACAAAGAGAAATACAAGAAGGTGAATTAATATCTGGTGTTGCTGATGCAGAAAAAGCTAAACAGTTTACAGAAGAAATACAGGCTGCTGAAGCTACTCCTTCTCAAGAAGCAACAACAGCAGGACAACTTAAAAAGTTAACAGAAGGTTTTGATGCCTCTAATCCTCCACCTTGGGCTTCTGCCGCTATGCAAGCAGTCGGATCGGAGATGGCTAGAAGAGGTTTATCTATCTCCTCAGATGCAGGACAAGCTTTATTAGATGCTGCCTTACGATCTGCACTACCTATAGCACAGGCTGACGCATCCACCTTTGCTTCCTTTGAAGCACAAAACTTATCTAATAGACAAGCTCGTGCAATGCTTGCAGCGGAGCAACGTGCTAAGTTTATGGAGATGGAGTTTACTCAGGACTTTCAGTCTAGGGTACAAAACTCTGCACGTATTGGTGATATAGCTAATATGAATTTTACTGCAGAACAAAACATAGCTCTTGAGAATAGTAGAGCAGTTAACACCATGAACCTAGCTAACCTGAATAATGAGCAAGCTATGGTAATGGCTGAAGCATCTGCCCTTTCTAATTTAGATATGGCTAACTTAAATAACAGACAACAGGCAGCGGTTCAAAACGCTCAAAACTTTTTACAGTTAGATATGGCTAACTTATCTAATGAACAACAGACAACTTTATTTAAAGCACAACAACAGACTACTGCATTATTTAATGATCAGGCTGCCACTAATGCAGCAAAACAATTTAATGCTACTAGTGAAAATCAAACAGATCAATTCTTTGCTAATCTTGCTCAACAAAACTCACAGTTTAATGCCTCACAAACTAATGCTATAAAGCAGTTTAATGCAGGACAAGAGAACGCTATGGCACAGTTTAATTCTGAGATGGATAATCAAAGAGATCAGTTTGACGCTAAGAACGCACTGGTTATAGCACAGAACAATGCACAGTGGAGAAGAGAAATAGCTACAGCAGATACCGCTGCAATTAATAGAGCTAATGAGCTTAATGCCAATGCCGTGCTTGGAGTATCAAATCAAGCCTATGCTAACTTGTGGAACTATTATTCTGATACTATGGAGTGGGCATGGACTAGTGCGGAGAATAGTTTAGAAAGAAGTACTAATATGGCTATAGCTGAGTTAGATGCTAAGACTAGAAAGCAAATTGCAGATGAAAACGCTAAGTCGGCAGCAGGAACAGCCATAGGAGAATTGATTGGTACTATAGGTAGTGCATGGATAACAGGAAAAGGATAAAATAATGAGAGGATTTGATTCAGCAGGTAATACCTATAAAAAGTATAATGATATGAGTGAAGAACTAAGTGTAGCTAGGGATGATAAGTCTAGTAATAATGGTTTTGTTTCAAGACGCTATCCAGAAAGTAAAAAAGATGGATCAGAATATACAGAAATACAGAAAGCTTTAGTCCTATTTAATGAAATAAAAATAAAAAGAAAGATGATAAATAATGCAACAAGCACAACCTAATTTTAATCAACCGCAAGTAGGAATAGGTATGACTCCTGAGTTAGGGTCAAGACCTTGGCAGAACCCACCTCAACTGGTTAAGATAGAAGATGTAATCTCTCATTATGTAGAGGTGTTATCTACTGACGAAGCTTCTATGCGTATAGCTAACATACTGGACATGGGTGTACCTGTAACTACACTAGCTAATACCATTCAGATTAACAATGTTATGGAAGGTCTACATACTATAGACACAGGAATTATGGCTACACCTGCAATAATGGAATATATAATGTTGATAGGAGATTCTCAAAATATAAAGTACAATACAGGATTAGAAAAACCTGAAGGAACAGAGAGAGAAATGTTTATTAAGAGAGCTATGGCTGAACTTATAAGTAAGGAGCAACCTCCAATGGACACAGGCGAACAGCCAATGATGCCACCACCAGAAATGGCACAGGAAGAACCTATGCCTACTGAGGAAGCTCCAGTTGGTTTAATGTCGAGGAGTGCATAATGGGATTTGGATTAGGTTTAGTAAAAGGCATAGCCACATCTGTTAATAGAAATTTAATGCAGTCTATGGAAGACTATAAAGATAAGATAGATCTACTAACTGCAACAAATGTTAAGACTGCTCAACAAAGAGAAGCAGATTATAATGAAAGAATGACCTCAGTTACTGGATCTCTTGGCGATATAAAACGTGCAGTAGATGGTGACTTAGGTGTTGTTCAATACCTAGTAGATGAATATGGACTAGAGGGAGCTAAAGAAAAAGCTGACCTTATAAACAGCTTATCTAAGAAAACTGGTAAGGTAAGAAAAGCATCAGAGATTGTTGGGTTAGTTCGTGATCCTAATAATACTATAACCCTAGACTCTTTAGCAAAGAGCCTTATACCTGCTCCATCACAAATATATACAGATGCTAAGATAGAACCTACAGGTTTAATGAAACTATTTGATGACGATATATCTGATAATGTAAGAAAAGAAACAGAAGAAATGTTAGGTGCTGCAGGAATACGATCTAGTTACGGTGAGATGAAACGGCTTGATCCTGTATATACAGACAAGACCACAGGGATTAGAGAATGGGAATTGTACGTTCCTGATGATTTTGGAGAAGCAGAAGCGTACTTACGTAGAGTAGAAAGCGAGTTGAGAGAAAAAGGAATTTTTGAAAATGACAGCACGCTAATAGATGACGCAAATGCAGTAAAAACAGAGCGTAACTTTGTAGATATTATGAGGCAAATAAAAGAGGGTGGTAGAGAAGAAATGTCAGATACGCTTCTGGGAAAAACTCGAAACGCTATTATGGCAAAACTTAGTATGAATTGGTTGGGAGTGGAGGAAAGAAAACAACTATTCCAAAACGGTATATTTACACCTTCATTAATAGGTCAAGTTCAGGGTAGTATACTAAATGCAGAAGCTGCTAGAATTATGGTGCAAATAAATGCAGCTAAAAAAGCAGGTGTTAGTGCTACAGAAATTAATTTTATGGTAGACATGGCTATAAATATGAACAGAGCTATTACGTTTGTAGAAACAGAAGACAACAGGTATGGTGGGAGATCAATGGCAATGGGATTACCTGATGGTAAACTTGAGTTTGTAAAGAACACAAATAACGAATTTATCCCTGCAATAGTTCCAACTGCACTAAGAGGTAAACGAGATCCTAAAAGATTTTTTGAGCCTATATTCCCAAGTAATAAATTTATTACTCCTGACCTTGAAGAAGGGTTATTAAATATAATTGAGGATAAGGAAGTTGTAGCGTTGTTTAGAAAATATAAAGCTGAAGGTAAATTAAAGGAAACAACTGAAATAGAGAATTTAAAAGTTGACTTACGTAAATTACAGACCGATGGTAAACAAAGATATAGTGATACTCAAATAGAGAATTTATTTAAGTCTATATCATTCGGTAAAAAATAAAACTGCAATGACACAACCTTTATATCACATGTATCACAAAGATAATCTAACAAAGGATAAGCTATTGGCTGATCCAGACTTTGTTAGTGATGCCACTAAGTTTCTCATAGGCAGAGAGAACTACACTGCAGACGAACTTCAGGATCAAGAACTTGTATACGATCAGTTTATGGAACACTTTAGGTTTCAAAATGTAAACGAAGTTACTGCTCTAAAAGATTTAATGTACGCTCAAGATTTAGATCAGGACGGTAAAGATCGTATGGGCAGACTCATGCAAACCTATGACCGCATGGGTATGGATTTAGGTGCAAAAGCATACATAGATTATGCCCAAGGTATCTTATCTGCACCGTCCACTTATGCAAGCTTGTTTTCATTTGGCACAGCCAAAGCAGGTAGCTTTGCTACACAACAAGGCATAAAATTTTCCCTAAGAAAACTATTAACTCAAGGTAGATACGGTAAAGATGTTTTAAAGAAAGCAGCATTTCCTATTGTGGCAGACACTGTTGCAGGAGGTGGCACTGTATTAGCGCAAGAAAATACTCGTGTTGAAACAAATATAAAAGATGAAGTAGACATGAAAAATGTAGGTCTTGCTACTGGTGTTTCTTTTTTAACGTCTGGATTATTAACTGGTGTAGGTGCAACATTAGGTGTTAAAAAAGATATTCAGACAGAGAGAATATTAAGAATAAATCAAAAGAGATTAAAACAAAGATCAGAAATTATACACAAGGTTACAACCTCTAAACTATTTAGTGCCAATACTAAAAGAGCAGATTTAGCTAAACAGTTTGAAGTTGTACTAAAAGATGCCCTAAAAGAAAAAGCTATTGACACAGGAGATAAAGCAGCATTAGCAGAAACTATACCTGAGATATTAGAGACAGGTAAAAGGTTATATAAAGATAGACTGTTAGCAAAGGGAGAGGGTATACCATTAACCTTTAATGAGAAAGCTATACAAAACATAGCTGCCGCTGCTCTAGAAATGGATGAAGCTATAGGCACTGCTAAGACACTACCAAAGGGAGGGTCTACTGAAAGGTTTACATCAAGACTAGCAAAAGCTTTAACATCTGATTTTGAAAATACTTTAAGACCTAAGTTGTCTAACATTTTAACAAAGTATAATATTAATTGGGAAGATGTTGGACCTTTATTTGCTGCACAATTATCTGAAGCAGGTACAACACTAGGCATTGTGGGTAGGCTTGCTAAAGGAAAAGAACCTAGTCTTAAAGACGCTTACAATACAACTCTAAAGGAATTAAATCTATTAGATGATGCCCTACAGGGAGAGGGTGTCTTAACTTCAGACTATAAAAGAAAATTAAATAAAATAACTAAAAGTGGACACTTTTCTTTTACAAAACAAATTGTAAATGATTTATTTGCTAAAGGTAGAGTGGGTCTTATGACTATACAGTTAGCAACCACCGTAAGAAACACAACAAATGGTCTTATGAGGAACTATATATATGCGTTAGACAACGCAGGAACTGGTCTTGTTAACTATGCCAAAGGTGGCTATAGATATTTAAGAGCAGGTGATAATGAGGATTTAATTAGACACGCTTATGCTACAGTACAGCAAGCCAATGCTCAAATGAGAACAGGTTTTGATTCGGCTTTTATTAAAGACATAGGTATACAAAGCACATCTACTGCAGCATTGTTTAAAGTACTAGGATCAAAAAACTTTGGATTTAGCGATGAAATGTCTCGCTTGCTTAGAGAGTTAGCTGATATTGGACAAATGACAGGTGCAGAAACAGGTATACTGAAACCTGTTAGAGGATTAAATAAACTCAATACTATGAGTGATAATATGTTCAAGAGAGCAATATTTGCAAGAGAAATAAATAAATCGTTAAGAGCAAACCCTTTAGATATTGAAGGCAGAACATATAATAATGTTACTGATTTATTAAGAAATGGTTATGGTAGTAGAATAAGATCAAAAGATGTAGCGTCTGCTATAGAAACAGCACTAGATTTTACGTATCAAAGAGGTGGGTTCAGGGGTGTTGAAGGTGGCTTTAATACTTTTGCTGATGCGTTTATTAAATTTGGATCATCCGTAGGTGGATCGGCTGTTGTACCCTTCCCTCGTTTTATGGTGAACTCTTTTCAGTTTATGTACAAACACGCTCCAGTGTTGGGGTTGTTTAATTGGGGAGGCATAAGAAGTAAATCAACAAGAGTTGTAGGTAAGGAAGGTAATCCTGCTTTAAATAGTTTTGATCTATCATCTGAAGCTATAGGAGAACAGCTATCAGGCATGGCCTTACTCTATACTATGTATCAAGCAAGAGTAAAGTTTGGTGATGAGAATACATCAGCGTTTGAATACAAAGATCCATATTCAGGAGGAACATTTGATGCCAGAGCTATGCTAGGACCATTCGCTCCTTATGCATTAATGGCAGATATATTATATAGGATAAGGGAATTTTCTGTTCCTGAGTCTGTGCTTGGTGTTTCCGTTCCTGAAGAGATAGCAGGAAAAAAACTTTTAACTCTTCACGATAATGACAAAGTAGCTATGACAAGACCTGTAGGTATCAGGGAAACAGTAGAAGCTATAACAGGTTCGTTTGGTAGGGCAGGAACAGGTTTGTTTCTTATAGATGGATTGTTTTCAGAGCTACAGGGAGTGGATACAAATGTTGATGTGTCTAGATACATAGCTAAATTCTTAGGTAATTATTTTAATACGTATACTGTGGGTGTAGGTACTCTTACCGACTTAGTTGGAATAATAGATCCAGAGTATAGGCAATTAAAAAGTAACGCTAGTGTAAACATGTGGGAATACTTTTTTAGGCAGGCATCAAGGTCTATACCTATGGATGCAGTTGCAGATCTAGGTGAGTTTGCAGGAATAGACAGAGATGCTCTTGAATTTATTGATAGAAGAGATAGATTAGCTAGTCCTACCAGATCAAGTGGTGTTAAGAGATATAATCCATTCTTAAAACAGTTGACAGGATTTACTCCAAGAGAAGAAAAAACATTTATTGAGAAAGAGTTATCAAGATTACAGTTTGACTATACAGAATTAGCACCTAGAAGAGTAAAGGGAGATCCTATACTATCTAACGATGCTGTGCAAGCTATGAGTGAATTTGTTGAAAGAGAACTCGCAGATTATATAAGATCTGATTCTTATGATAGAGAATCTGATACTGGTAAAAAATATTTATTAAAACAACAGATAAATGAGTTAAAAAGAAGAGCAAGAAACATGGTGTTAGATCCAAGCTCGGCTACAACAGAGGCAGAGATAGATCAAATAAATAGAGCTAACTACATGAACCTATCTTCTGATGTGAGAAGGTATAGGAACGTAAAATATAAAGAAGCCTTTGGCTACGATAGAGATCTTGTTGAAGATGAGGCTTGGGGGTTTATACCTTAACTACCTCTTATCTCCACTCCCATGTATCGTACCTTTCTTCTTACGACTAGCTAACTTAACTTCATTCTCTTTAGCTATACGTCCTAGTGTGTACCCTAAGTCTTCAGACAAAGCAGCACAGTACCACAACACATCCCCAATCTCAGACGCTAACTGTTCCCTCCAATCGTCAGGCAACTTGCTTGTACCATCCCTTATTATCTTTTTAACTTTATTAGCTACCTCACCTGCTTCCCCTGCCAATCCTAGTGCAGGGTAAAGTATCTTGTGCTGTGGTGGGTATACTGCTGTAGTCACAGCCACCTTTTGATATTCATTCATGTCCATTTTTCCGTACCTCTCTTCCATAAATTGTTTAGCCTCTCGCTCTATTGTGTTCATATTTCTGTACCTTCTTTAAGTTGTGGGCAAACGCATCATTAAATCCACGTTCCCATTCACGATGCTGCATTGTGTTACTGTTGAAGGGGTTATTTATTCTAGCTCTGTAAAAGTCTTTAAAGCCTCTCTGATGCTGTATCTTCAGAGGTGCGTCATACTTACCTAGTCCTTTTCTCTGTCTTATATTCATATCTATGCTCCTATATCTACTATTTCACAAACATCGCCTGAACATGCAAAGGTCTGATTGCCTGCTGTAGTATCTTCCTTCTCGTACTCAGCAAGCTGTGACCAGTTTATATCGTAGACGAACTTATCTAACATATCATTATACTCTTCTTCTGTACAGTCCTGATATGGTGCTTGTTGATAAGTATGATCAGAGTGTGGTAAAAATGACACACCTGACATCTCATCAAAGTGTTTGAATACAAATGCACCAACATCCATCCACTCATTATCACGCACTGTGATAGTCACAGAGGGCTTGTGTTCACACCAGTGCCTTTGGTATATCATCCACATTTCAAGCTGTTGTATGGCTGTTAAATCGTTTCTGGTGACACATCCTTTAGGTGACTTAACAGGGAAGCTAAATACTGTAGTGTCATTAGGCTTTGTAACGTCAGGCTCATATGGTACACCTTGTTCAATCATAAACTGTGTCAATGGGTCTTTGTTATCACCACGCACAGTCCTAATGTAATACTCGCTATGTCTAGCATGTATACCTGATGCACTGTCCACAAGCTGTGACACTGTGCCGCTAGGCTTGACGCATGTGATAGCAGTAGACTGTGGTATGTTTAGTTTCTCTGCCCACTCTTTATTTGTATCCACTGCAACCTGTCGTAGCTCCTGTAATAGATCTTCAAGATGCACATGCGATAAAAGAGTATTTTTATTAGACGTACCATTCGTCAATGGACAATCCATGATGCCAGTAAGAGATACACCTAGCAGTCTTTCTTCTTCTGTGTTCTTCTTCCACACCTTACGTAGATAAGGAAAGTCTGTGAGAGTAGACTGTATTGTACCTAGTATGGTAGCAAGCTTTACCTTATGCTTCAGGGTTTCTTTTGTGTCCGCTGCCCTGATGACAACTTCTGTAAGATTGCAGAACTGATAGGGTCTAAGGATAATCTCACTGCATGGGTTTGTACCAAAGTCAAAGTTAGGATCTCTTCTACCATACTTCTCCACTTGTTTCTTAGATGCAACTCTGTTGAAGATACCACGCTCTCCTGACTTAGACTCAACGAGTCCTGTCCACTCTCGTAGGAATGTCTCACCATCAGGCTTATCTGTATACGCTACAGAGTTGTTAGACAGAGCCATATGTGGTGCGTCCTGCCACCACTGTCCTGACTTAGCATGGCGCATACGTATGTCACTAAGATTAGACAGACTAATCATGGCTGATCTACGCACTCCTCCTACCACAACAATCTCCCCTATCTTACACATAATAGAATGACAGTCATAGCTAGATAACTTCTTCCCTGTGTTTGCCTTGAACATATTAATGGTAAAGTTAAATAAATCTACAAGAGGTGCAGGTCCACTTGCCCTACCACCAAACGTCTTGAGCCTAGCTCCTGCAGGTCTGACCTTAGACACATCCCATGTAGGTATCTCTCCTGCATAAAGCAGTGCTACTAACATGCGAAAAGCTTTTGCCCAACCTTCCTTGCTGTCCTTAACAACAATACAAGTGTCGGAGTTATACAAATGCTCTGGTACTTCAGGTAGTTTGTTTACGTACTGTCTCTCTACAGAAAAGCCTACACCTGTACCACATAGTAATATATACATAGCTTCATCAAAAGATTTAGGATCATCTACAGGCAGATAGCTACAATTGTACCCTGCTGTGTTGTCTCGCTCAAGTGCAGGGCCTGCAGTCATCAACGCTCTCATGCTAGGCATTACATCTAGCCTAGTTATGGCATTACGTAACTCATTCTTCATAGTAGACCACATACTTGTGTTTTCTCGTAGCGTGTCCATAGTTTCTTCTTTATGGGTTATATAGTTAATGTATCTATCAACTGTTTCTTCCCATGTTTCTCTTCTTTGTTCGTCATCTAGCCAACGAGCATAGCGAGAGGTAGCTATAAAGTTTTGATAATCTGTTGGTAAGCCCATTATTTATTCTCCATTAATACGTTAATTGTTTTTATGTCCAAGCCATCAATATCATATATGTACGCACTGAAAGCCTCCTCTATTTCCTGTGCCACCTCACCGTCAACAGGCACAGGATACTCATCTTCATCTATATCAAGAGTTAAGAATACCTTAATCCTCATTTTACTACATCAATAAGTTTTGTCAAGTACCATTGAGCTTTCTCAAGGTCTTCCTTACCTCCCTTATATCTGTATCGCCATATGTATTTGAGTATATTACCTTGCAAGTAATACTGAAAGCCATCATCTGTGGCTGCTTCAATAGCATCAATACATTCTATACCCTTTTGATTATAGTGTGGTGGACTATTTACCATATCTTCACTCATTGTTTACCTCCATTAGCTTTAGGGTTGAAAGAAACTCTCACAACATTATCCTTGCGAGAAACTACTTTAGGTTTTATCACAGTGTCCTCTACGTTGTCAAGTTCATTTAGAGCATAGTCATTAATTAACTCCCTAAACGACTTCATCTCCTCCATCATAGGAACTGTAGAGGTTATCATCCTACAGAAATGTAGCATACTTGCATAGTCTTCATCACTTAAAAACATATCATCTGCTATTACTATATTAACATTTACTTCCCCTTCCCATTTTTTATTACGAACAACAGGAGTTATTTTTATAATAAAATCTTGGGGATCAAAGGGTAATAGTATTTTTTCTTCGTCTTTCATACTACCTCCTAACTTTTTTAAGGGGAAAAGGAATGATATTAGGATATTTGTGTTTCCCTTTTTCCTTAACCCATGTTTCAGGTATAACACGAGTATCATATAAGAACCCATGTTTCTCACACCAATTAGCATACGTAGTCTTTGAACCCTTGCGTATCTTACGTTTACTGTTCTCAAAGATAAATCGTATGTCTAGTTTGGAATGTTGCTTTTTTATAGCAAGATGTTTTCTTCTATCACTTGCAGTGAACATGCCTTTGCTCTCAATAATAATACCATTGTTTAAAACAAAGTCAGGTGTATAGGTACGGTAACAGAGGTCTTCCCATTCAATCTTAATTTTCTCATAGAGATATTTAACTTTCCTCTCTTTAAGATCAATAGAGATTTTATGTTCAAGGCCACTACGATACCCATATTTCCTTGCAGCTTGAAACTGTTTACTGTTGAGTGACATAAGCTACTGTCCTTGGTTCTTTTGCCTGTGAAAACTTAGCAGGTTTTTCTTCTAGGGTAGGAAAACATGCATACTTATAACTACAGAACCTACAGTTGTCATTTAGTACCATATTACCTGTCTTTTTACCCCTCCATTTCTCAGGCACAGGCTCAAAGCAACGCTTGAACTCATTCTCATTAAGAGTATCAACAGTGTGCTGTATCTTAGTGATCTCTTCATCAAGATCTATGTCTGCTTTGACATACTTGAACTCACCATTAGCTTTGTTTACAACCCACCAACCACCTGCTTTCTTATCTGCAGCACGAGCATAGCCTGCTAGTTGTGATACATAACCAAACGAATCGCCTTGTGCGAGTGTGTCATAAGATGCAAACTTATTACGATAGGACCAATCAGACGCAGACTTAACGTCATCTACAGCGTCATCAATTACAAGGTCATACTCACCTGTAATTTCATCGTCTTCTAGCTTGAGTGTAACTTTAGAATTGTCTTCGTATGTTACCCCTGCTTCTGTAAGTAATGCTTTAAATACAGCTTCAACTATATCACCTAGCATCATGTTCATAATAAAGGTAGTAGGTTTAGGAAGTGCTTTCTCTGGATGATTCTTTTCAAACCAGAGTTGGCAGGTAGGTCTGCCTACATTAGACATACGTAAGCGAAACTCATCCTTCTTGTTACCACCACTAAACTGACGTTGCATTGCAGACTTTATATCGTCAGCCACCTTGTTGATGGTGGCCTCCGACATTTTTGTTTTGCCCTGTGCAGCGTCCTCCATGTATTGATGGAGAGCCATTTCTGCAGGATGCATCATTGTACTATAGCGTCTTCTACGTCAATAAAATCCTCGACATCTATATCAACTTCCTGTTTGTCACGAACATTCTCGTTCCAAGCATTAAAGATATAACTGTTGTAGTTGTCTACCCATGCCATGAAGTCAGCAAATATAGCCTGCTCTTCGTCCTCTACACGTAGAGTTTCTGTCATGTTTAGCTTAGTAGCAGGAACATAATAGCTATTGCCATTAGGTATCTGCCTTGCCTCAGTAGTAAGCTCAATATGATGCTGAACAAATAGCCTCTTCATCTTAGAATACTGAGTAAAGCAACCACCTATGGTAGCATAGGCTTCTCTGTTTTCCACTTCCCAAATGCATGGGGTTATACCAACGTCAACAGGAGAACCTTTATCATCAACAGGGTTAATAAGCTCCACAGTACCTAAGACTACACGCACACGCTTAATGGATCGGTATAGATCCTGTATGTCCTTTGGTAAAGCTTTCCAATCCTTAACCCAATGATCGCTCTTACCGCAGTTAAAGCCACCATCGTTGTCCTTCAAATCAATCTTGAAGTTTTCCTCAGTCATAATAGTTTTTATGTACCGATTCTTAGTTTCACCTGAACCCATAACAAATCGCTTATACATGTAACGCTGTAGGTATGGACGTAGTTTAACAGACGTAGCATAGTAGGTAGGTCCATCAGGTATCTCTAACTTATAAGATCCTCCTTCGACTACCTCTACATTCTTCTGCTTACCATTCACTTCAGCCGTACCCATAATAGGTGAGTGGCTAATACGAAAACGTGCAAGCGTACTAGATTTTTTAGAGGAAGTACTAGCTTCATCCGAAATGCCCATAGCTTTAGCCATAGCTGCATAGTTGTTAGTATCAATAGTTACAATATCATTCATCATTATTTACTCCTTTCAAAAGTGTTAAAGTCTTAGTTATATCATGCTACGTCCTTGGTGTCAAGCCAATTCGGACCTATTTTTGCTTCTAATAATAAGGGTACATTAAAGTTAACATTCCATCTCTTATCAATGATGTCTTTTAACTTCTCATTTGTACTATCTATTACTTTAAGAACAGCATGTTCCTCATTGGGGTGAACATCAATCACAATAGAATCATGTACCGTATTCACAATACAACTTCTTAGGTCTTTGAGTTCCTTATCAATGTGTAGTAGTGCTATAGGTACTATGTCTGCTGTCGCAAAGGACTGCACAGGATAATTCTTTATCTGTGTAAAGTGCGAGACAGTATTATTGCGTCTACGTACAACATCAGGAAAGGAAAACTCTCGTCCTGAAGGGGTTGATATCTTACCAGTGTTTAAGGCTTCATCAGCAAGACGTTTATGCCACTTGGCTATACCTGCATACTTGCTATTGAACTGCGAATAATATGCAGCTTCAGCAGGTGTTCGCCCATATCCACTAGCACCATACAACGGTGCGAATGTGTGAGCCTTGGCATCTTGTCTTGATGTAGGTTGCCCTGCTTCGGATATAACCTTGGCTGTATAGGCATGTACATCAAATCCTGTAGCTACTTCATCCATAGCTACTTTGTCTTGTCCTAGATAGGCGGCTACACGAAACTCTAACTGTGCAAAGTCAGCTTCCATGATCTTGCCACCTTCCCATCGTGATACAAACACCTTCTTCACAGGGAATGTACCACCTCTAGGCATGTTCTGCATGTTAGGATCAGCACCACTCAACCTACCTGTAGAAGTTCTGTGCTGTAGAAGTCTAACGTGCAAGCGATTGTCAGGTTTGGTGTGTGTGCGGATTCCCTCCACAAATGAGGACAGGTATGTGTCGATTGCTGATAACCGTTGCACCCTACTAAGAAAAGCAACAGCACTGTCCATATTCCTAGCACGAGCAATCCCTTCAAGATACAATAGGTTTGTTTTGTTTGTGCTGAAACCATTAGCACTAACCCATTTAGCATTTGGCGCATTGAACTTTAACCCTGCAACGGTATTACTAATAGGGGTAAAGATATACCCAATACCAGTACAGTCATTACATTTGTTTGATCTAGCAAATAGTGATCCATCTTTCTTTACCTTTCTAACTGAGCCTGTTCCCTTACAGGCAGTACACTGATGAGCCTTCTGTTTAAGAAGAACCTGCGACTGCTCCTTAACACAGTCCTTATATGAATCGTTAGCCATGTAAGGATCAAATGTATTTGCCCATACAGTTTTGTCCTTTGGCTTACGACTATACACAATCCATGATAGCTGTTCAGGACTGTTAAGATTGATGGGCATGTCTCCCATTAGTTCCCTTACCTGCTTGTTAAGGTCAGACACTAACTGTTGTTTCTCTCTTTCAAACTCATCCTTAACTTGTCCAAGCTTGGACAAATCAACCTTGAACCCACGCTGATAGATACGTGCTAGACACACAACTACCTGATTAGTTAGGTCAACTGTGTCACGTAAGCTACTGTCTTGTAACAGTAATCTTTTATATATCCTATCGGATAACTGCTGTGTAGCGTACAGATCAGCAGTCAGGTAGTCTACCAGTTCCTTCCAAGGAATGTCAGCAGTAGAGTAACCCTTACTAAAGTAAGCCTTGAGTGTGTCCTGCTTCTTAGTGTCTAGGTTATATCTCTCAGCACATGCCTCAAGGGAGAGTGGTTCTTTCAACCCACGTTGTAAGACGTACTCACCTAGCATGGTATCAAACACAGGACCATCATAGGTAAACCCACTCTCCCACAGCCACAACAAATCGTATGCTGCATTATGCATTATAAGTATTGTTGATCTATCCAACCAATCTTGTACCACCTTGTGTCCGTCCTTCCAAGGATCAACCTCATTGTGATTAAATGTAATGATAGCTTTCTCACCTGTGTCCGATAACATACCCACCATTACAAGCTCATTCGTAGCTTCAAATGGGTCAAGGTGCGTCTTGCCATCACGCTTGGTAACAGTGTTCTCTATGTCAAGTGTTAGTTTCATTTTCCATACTCCTTACTATGTTAATAGCACTATGTAAAGGAAGCTTAAACCATTCAGACTGTCTGTCCTCTGCTAGTTCATTCGCCCTTTCATGTGCCGTAGTTTCTGCTTTTCTTCTGTCCTCCACAGGTACAGCTACCTCTAACTTATAATCCCTGAGAGGAGATGACGTTTGATAGCTGTTACATCTATCTGATGCATCCATTGCCATGCCAATCTTTACCCAACCTTTCCATGCAGGATTTGATATAGCATATACATAGCCACCTTTTGTTCTCTGCACGTTTTCAAAGGAAGAAAAAGCTGCATCATTGAAAGATGTATAGTTACCTGCTTTGTATAAAGGGTGTGACTGTGGAATATACTTACCATTAACATACATTCTACTTGGGTTAGAACTATTGTTATATGTCTTTGAACAACTTTTACATTGTTTTCTATCTACTTTCTTCCAAGAATTACTCCAATTAGTATAAGTTAATTCTACGTTACAAGTATTACATCTTTGTATCATGCTGTATACCTTTCCTCCTTCATGTCTTCTTTACTCCAGTTTAGTTTATTATGTTTACTCAGATTGTCTTTTGCCCACAACGGCTGTAGGTTTGTGTAGTGAAAACATTTCTTTTGTTCTTCTTCTATCGTTAAGTCAAAGGAACTACAAGGAATAATGTGGTCAAGATGCCAACCATCTAATGCCCAGTTTTCCCATGACATACCATCTTCAAACTTACTTTCTATGTGAGCTTTTAGCTCCTCCATAGTGCAACCTGCTAACGATAAAGCTGAAGAATTTTTATTAGCTAGATGAGCTTTTAGTTTCTTCCGCAAATAATTTCTTAAAGACATGCTTAGTTTAAATTCTACATCGCTGTGATATCGTTTCATTTTTCGTTTTGTACTTTGTTCATTAATTCTTTCTTTATTTTCTTGCCTATATCTTGTAGTTTTTTCAATAATTATTTCTCTATTTTTCTTATAATATTCTGACATCATCAACTTTATTTTTTCTTTGTTTTCTTGATGATATCTTCTACTTTGTTCATTAATTCTTTCTTTATTTTCTTGATAATACCTTTGCATACGTACCTTCAGTTTTTCTTTGTTTTCTTGACGATAATTCTGAAACCACTCCTTCAGTTTTTCTCTGTTCTCTAGCCAATATTTTGCATTATACTCTTTTTTATTAAATTTTTTCATGCTGTATACCTCGCTGTTTTGTAGTCAAGATTACATGTGATTATACCGTGATAGCCTGACAGTTTGTTTTTTACAATATTAATATGTCTCTGTGGATCTTCATCTTCTCCATTGTTATTGGTAGCAGGGTTCTTTGCAAGCAAGATCATAAGATCTGCTTCAGCAGCCTTACCTGTACGACTGCCCTCCATCATGGCTTGGTTAAGTATAACCTTGCCCTCTGCTTCAGCAGATAGCTGTGACATGTAGAAGATAGCACAGTTGTGTTGCTTTGCAATCATACGAGCATGGACTGCGTTAGCCTTGAGTGCCTCGTCCTGTCGAGCAAAGCCACCTGTCTTGGCAAACTTGTCACCCATATCTAACACCACAATGTCAGGCTTATATGACTTACAGATTGACTCAACCCAAGACATATCTCTGCCTGTCACATCACGTACCTTGATGTTCTGATGTACAGGATCGTATAATTCTCTAGCTTTCTTTGGGTTAACTTTGATGTCTTGAACAGACATACCTGATGCTGCAGTAAGATACCTAGCACCAACTCTGTGTGATGCTTCTTCGTTACATAAGACAATGCAGTTAGCACCCTGCCTAGCAAATCCATTCGGACCTGCAATTAGGCTTGCATGGAAAGATGTCTTACCTGTGTTAGGTCTAGCACCTACCTCAACCAAGTGACCTTCATTCACACCTTCAAGCACACGAGTAAGGGAAGGTATATTGAAAGCCCATCGTGCTTCCATCTTGTTCTTGGCAAGCAGGGTTTCCATAGACATGTCATCCCACTCAACCTTGAGATCAGGAGTGAAGTCATCTGAGTAGGACTCAAGTAAGTGACGCAACGGCTCAAGGCTAGTCTGCGTACCATTTACATAGTCAAACCCTAAGTTCGCTATGTCCTCACCAATTACCTGTTGGAATAGTTTGGATAACACTTCCTGTGCTACGTCACTACCCATAGGTGTTTCAGTTTTAATCTTACGAAACAGATCTGAGTATGCCTGCTTCTGTGCTGTTGTTAATGTGGGATTGCCTGACATGAAGAGAGCTTCTATCTCATCAGGTGTGACAGTCCTTTCATATCTGTCCATAGCAAGATCAATAGACTGCTTAATCTTTCGGACATCTTTTGTGAATAGTCTATCAGGACATCTAGCACCACGATGTTCCTCGTAGAACTCCTTGTCCATTAGACTACGTATTAATGATAACTCCATATTATACTCCTATGTTGGTAAGACTATCTATGTCTTGGGGGTTTTTGTATTTTAAATCATCTGTCAAACGTAATGCTTTTACGTCAGGCACATGGGTCTTTAGTTCTCGTACAAACGCTAGTGTCTTGGGTAATGCGTCAGGGTCTAGCGCAACTACTGCCATAGAGAATTGTGATAAGTATCGCTTGTGTGATTCTGATAGTGATGTACCCAACACAGCAACCCCAACATGCACATCGCTAACTGTTCCAACCACTGCGGCACTCACACAATCCTCTACAACTACAGCAACTTTACCATATCCATGTGTATAAGGCAAGTCACTTTTTCCATATCGTTTCCACTTAGGTAATCTTTTATCAAGGCTACGTCCTGTAGCGTCAACGATCTTACCCTTGTGTACGATAGGAAACACAACCCTATGATCCTTTACGTCATACATCAACTCAGTAGTTTCTATATCCAAACCATAGGTATTTGCAAATTCTAATACAACCTCATCATTATTATGAGGCACTATATACTCAGGTAAAGTAAAAGGCACTTCAACTATCTCTTCAGCAAATGATCCAAGAGACTTGCGAATGTCCTCACTTGTAAGGTGTACTCTCTTACCTCCTGAGAGTGAGCAAGATACCTTGTAACAATTCCAAAGTATCTGACCCATGTTGTTAGTGATAGTGAATGTCTTCTCCTTATTCTTACACATAGGACAAGTCATGCGTTTAGTTTCACCATCACGTAACTGTAGATCATTTATAAGTGTATTGATATTAACCATTATACACACTTTTAACATGGGCATCACGAGTTGTCAAGGCATTATTTGCACTTGTAAAAGTATTTTTCATGTAGGGTTTAACCGAACTTGGATTTGTGTGACCTGTCACTGACATGATCTGCCCAAGTGACACACCTGCGTCCACCATTTCGGTTGTTCCTGTCCTCCGAATGTCCATTAATCGTAGCTCGTCAGACAACCCTGCCTTACGCATGACACCCCTTCCTTTTTTGGATAGTCCATACAAGGAGTATGGTATGAACTCCCCCTGTACAGGCTTTATTTGAGGGCATATGTACCTCTGAAAGCCAAAGTCTTTTCGTTGTTGTTCTAACATGTCAAATAGCTCCTCTGATATGGGTAAAAATACCTCTGCTCTACGTTTAGATTGCTTGATGTGAACCTGCCTATCCTTGATGCTTGTCCACTCTAACAGACGCATATCACCTAGCCTTTGTACCCACTCATAAGCCATCTGAACTATCAGTCCTACGTTCCTAGTGTCAAACTCAGCGTAAGCTGTCTCCAGAAACTTGGTTACATCAGTCCTAGTCCATACTACCTTGCGTTGTAGTGGTGTTTTGCGTGTCACCTGACTAAATGGATTGAACGGCTTGTCATCAAACTGTACTGCGTATGTGAATAAGCGTGAGCTTACACTACAGGCATGGTTGGCAAAGGTTATCCCTCTGTTCAACCACTTGTTGTATATCTGCTTTGCATCTTTCAGTGACACAGACCTATACTTCTTGTTGCCTATGTCTTCAGATAGCTGACGCATAAAGTATCGGTAGTCTGTCTGTGTCTTGTCACGTAACTGTGCAAAATCCCAAGATTCTGTGTATGCTCTGACGATTTGATTGACAGTGCTTTTAACATGTACCTCAATACTTTCGTCCTTACCCTTTCTCCATAGGTCTATCTTCTTATTGAGACTACGAGCAAGCTGTGTGGCTGTGGCTAGGTCAGTGCCTAGCTCACAACGCTTCACAACATTTGCGTCTACAATATCCTGTGGTGGATTAAAACGATAGGTGTCTAGTCGCTTCTGTGTAAAACGAGGTAGTGCCATTGCTAATATTTCCTTTCATAAAATGTGAAATTCCAAAACTCATCACAGAATTTTTTTACGCTATCAAAATTTGGTCTTGGTTCTTTGGAGCTTTTGTCAAATCCTATTTCGTTGTTAAGATAATTTAAAGCCTCTTCTTCGGTATTAAACTCTCTATTTTCTACTACTACCTCGTGAACATCACCTTTCCAATCATCCCAATAGAACTCATCATTAGCTTTTCTTAGTAAAAATTTACTCATACTGCCACCAAGTCTTGAAACTGCTTGGACTTTACCCACTTAGTAACGTCAAGCTCTCTGTTCCACATGGATACTGCTTCAGTATCCTTGCCTGTGTTACGTAGCTTAAAGCCATTACGCTCATCAGCATAGCTTGCATAGTTAGTGAAGGCACTGTAGATGCTGTATGCATTAGCACCTCGTGTGCTTACCTCTGCACCATAGAGTGAGTACATCTTCTCTGCCTGTTTGTCAGACATGATCTTCTCAAACAGAGCCTTAACATCTACGTTGAGTGTGGATGTGTTCGCCCACTGTTGTAGTGTATTAGCCTGATCGTAGAAGTCTGTTGATGACTGCTCTAGCTGTCTGCCAAAACTATCTATACAGAAGTTAGATGTGTTCTTACGCTTCACTATGTCATGCTCACCTCGTACCATCTTGTTAGTGCAGAAGAATGAGATCTGTCCATACACTACAATGTTAGAGCATAGACCATCCACTCCATGTAGACCTATGATACGCTGACCGATCTTCTCGCTATGCTTATCTGTGTAGATGTCATAGCTTACGTTAGGTAATGTGATGTCCATCATCATGTACCCATCGTTACGAGCAGACTTCCAATCAATAGCCATACCATCTAGCTCTTCAGCAGATAGTTTGTCCTGCATGGTATTCCATACAGTATGGGCAAAGTTTGTATGTGACGTAGTGGTAAAGCCATTACCCACCACGTTAAGGTATGTGTCTGTACCTTTAATCTTGACGTACTTCTTGTCAGGTACTTTGGATGGCTCATACTCCACCTCAAAGTCAAAGTTCTCAGGTACATGAAAGTTAGTTGTTGTTATATCAAATGGCATTTGTAATCTCCTTTTCTGTTTGGGTTGCAACTGATAGTTAGTTATATAGTTATAGCATAGCGTGATGCCAAAGTCAAGATATGATCTGACCAATCATCACATGGGTCGTTAGGTATTTCTGCTGAGTTCATTCGCTATCTCCTGTCTTGCGTTCCATCTTATCCAACTGTACATACAGTGATCCTCACCATAGCATAGGTCAATTAGAGAAACAAGGTTATACTTTTTATCTTTCTTCCACTGCCAGTTCCTTGCACTGAATGGTTGATGTACCCTGCCACCTGTTACCACATTGAGTAACATGGACAGAGAGATCAACACACGCAGGCAATAAGAACCTGTGGAACTTGTCCAAGCTTGGACGAATTTGTTAACCACATTTATCATAGGTCTAGCTCCTCCTTAAATTTTTCAATAGTTTCTAATATAAAATCAAATATGTAAGCTTCTTTAATATCTGAGGCTGCCATAGTTTTAAGATAAACATTTATCATCATAAGTAAATCATCCTTTGTTCCTTTCATTAGTTTCTCCTTTCATTTCTTTCAGTACCTTTTCTACTACCTCCTCTTTGGTATGACCAAAGTAAACTGTGTCATTATACACGAGGGTATAACTAGGCAGTCCTGCGTCATAGTATTTATTCAGATGTTGATCTTTGACCTGCAAGCCTAGCTCTAGTTTCAGCTTCGATCTTAGCGTTGAGCTTCTTCTTTCGTTCATCATTCTCCTCCCTAGTTATGAACTCAAAGTTCTTTACGTTACGCATCTTCCTAGCTTGCCTTACATAACCATCCTTCTCAGCTTGGTCAACACATACTACGACTAAAGGCATGACCTTAAACATCTCCTTCATTTTCTGTATCTCTTTTTTGTAGTCCTTCATGTGCTTCCTCCTTTGTGTCTGCATCCATAATTGTCTTTATCATGTCAGCCTTCCACCTATCTATGTAGCGTAGGTCAGCTATAATCCTCCTCTTTGCTAGGTCTACGTGTGCTTCGTCTTCTTTCTTCTTCGCCATATTATTACTCCCATTATTATATATGTTACAACAGTGCATACAATGTATATGAGTATGGCATTACTTCCCCATACTAAAACATATTGTAGCAGGTCTAGGTGTTTTAGTAAACCCACTACTAATATCATTACAAAGTAGCCTACATATACAGACAATATTATCAGCCATACTGCGCCCATATTATCACACCTATAAAACATACAACTAAAAATATCATATACCAATCGTTTGGGTCTTTGTTATTCCAATAGCTCATATTCTTTTTCCTTAAAAATAAATTTCTTATTGCAGTACCCACAGATAGCTTCACCATCTTTCAGTCTATAATAGACTCTTGGGTGGTCATCTTCACACATGACAGTCTCTGTGTCTACATATTCCACATTCATCATAACCTCCCTATCAAGCGAACTTCACCTGACTGTTCGTAGCCACTCTGACCAGTGAAGGACACTTCAAAGTCACTATCAAAACTCATCCAATAGTTTTCCTTTGGTGTTCCTTCCTCATCATAGTCTGTTTCTTCAATGACCCTGATGGGTAAGTCCTTCGCCTCTGGGTGTTGTTCCACAAGACTTTGTAGTGTTTCTAATAATTGTTTTACGTCCATGTTTCTTCTCCTCTAATTTTTACAACCTCTCCTGTGTTCCACTTGTCTGCTTCCACTTGTGCTTCCTCCCTTGTGTCAAAGAGTTTTAATGGTGTGTCGTTAGTCCACATAGCACCACACCCATCCCTTACATAGTCAGAACCATCCTCCTCAAATGGTTCAATCATTACTGCGTACTTCATTGCCATACTCCATCATTAGTTCTCCACTCCAAGCCTTCCCACTCTAGGTCGCGCTCAATCGCAGTCCATGCTATCTCATATGCATAATCCCAACACCTATCTGAATCATCAGCCCATTTCTGTGCCATGTCATTCAAGCTATGTGCGTGGTCTAGTGGTAGTTCATCTTTAAATATCATGCTGACTTTTTCTCCTCTATATATACACGTATATGTGTTGAAGCATATAAAGGTGCGCCATAGGTGTACTCTTCCCATCTGTATTTCTTAGTGTCTAAGTACTGACCTCTCACCCTTACCTTATACACACCCTTGTTAAGGTACGTCTTTAGTTGTTTGACAAAGGCTTTGCCTTCATCGTCATTAGGTATCTCACAAAACTGATACCATGATTTTGCTTGGTAGTGATCATATTTATGTGCCATTATTCCATTCCTCTCATTATGTGGGCTATTACATCTACAGTCCAACCATTGCCCAACATCTTGTATCGTTGACTGTTACTGATAGGTTTACGCTGACAGAACTCATGTAACACAGGGTCATAGTCCTTGTCCTTGAACACACCATACTGAGTGTACCCATCTGGTACTGTTTGCAATCTCTCACATTCTTTGGGAGTTAAAGCCCTCCAATACATCTCCTCATGGTTGACCACCACATTATCCTTAGTCAGGGTTGTGAGTGTACCTGTCTTTTCATCTGCCCTCGTTTCGATACGAGGCTTCATAGGTATGTCCATGTTGTAGTCATCTCGCTTACCTGAGTCAGGGTTTATCCTTCTGTTGATAACAGACCCACAGACTATCTTAGGTTCTCTGTGTCCACCCTGCATGGTAGTCAAGGCAGGTGACTTGCCTGATGTGGCATACACTCGCTTGATGATGTCGTACCCTTTGAGGTCAGCTTCACCAACCTGATGACAACCCTTAGTGTCAAACACTAACTGTCTTCTGGACTTTTCGTAGTACATCTTCATGCTACCACCCTTGAAGTAGTTAGCATCTACACAGTAAGACTTATCTCTGTCCACCATGCCATCCTCAATTATGTGCTTGAGTACAATGCCCTTGTCCTCCCACTCCTCAATAGGAATGTTAGTCCAATACAATCTCTTGCGATTATGTGCAGAGAAGTCAGCACTGTTTATCATTATGGGTTCACAGAACTCCTCTGTACCTAGAGCCTCGCTTATGCCCATAGTGATGCGTAACTCTTGCTCCTTCTTCATAGGTACATTCTCAAACAGAAAGTACTTAGGCTTCAGTCCACGCAAGGCATCAAAGATAAGGTCAGATAGGTCACGTTCATCTCCATCTGCCTTACCTTTACCTGCCACCGAATATGGCTGACAAGGAAAGCCACCCATCAATAAGTAAACATCTTTACCTATCAGGTTAGTCCAATTCCTTGCGTCACCATGTCGGATAGCATTGGGATAAGCATATCTACTAACTGCTTCGGCATACTTATCTATCTCAAATGCATGGTACTCAATGTCTGTGTGGTTTAGCCTATCTAAGGCTAGGTGTCCACATGACATACCATCACATAAACTTGCTACAATCTTTGTCATTAGTTCATCACCTTTTCTTTACTGAAATATGTCTTAGCAATATCTTGTGTAGTTATGTACTCCACACCACTCGCTATGTCCTTCATAAGATATGGCTTTGTCCTAGCCTTGCGTCTGAACCCTGACAGTATGAAAGTTTTACCGTCCATCTTAGCAGTCTTAGACAGGTCAAGATTGTGTATCTCTGCCCATTGCTCCAAGTCTTTCTCAGCTTGGGTACTAGCACCATCTACTCTTAGGTTCAGCTTGAATGTTACCTCATCATCATTGAATGATGCGTTACCTACTGTGACCTCGTAACCTTCTATCGCTACCATGCTTTGTAGACTATCTCTCAACTCTTTTACTTTATTTCTGTTTAGCATTTGTTTCCTCCATAATTAAATCTGTGTAGTAAGGACTATCACAATTCTCTGGTTGTGTAAACTTAAATATTTTTTGCAATGGATAAGAGCATCTCAGCTTATCTATTGTGTGATACTCAAGAGGTATACCTTCCGATACGTGCCTATCTAATTCACGCATTGTGTTTACAAGGTCAAGTATCTGTTGCCTCTCTTGTTTTGTTGCTTCGTATATATCCATCTATTATTTCTCCTTTAAAAATATTGTTGGTCGTTCAGGTGGCATAGACATGGGTTTGCTAACAGTTTCATACATCTCAAAGCACTCGCCTGCATCTTCACCATATAACTTGTAGGCATGGTCGTTGCATTGGTCAAGCGTAGTGAAACGCATGACCATTAGCAACCCATATACTGTGACTTGTTCGTACACTATGCTACTTTGTCCAAGCTTGGACGAGTTGCCTTCAACTGTGCCTTAACAGTCTTCAACTCAGCACGTAGCCTGCGTATCTCTTTAGCAGTTTCCGATACGTCATACTTATTAGTAATCGCACCATCAGTAATCAACTTTGATGCTCTGTATCGTATACGATTTACTGGCTCACGTAATGTGTCAGCTATAAACTGTGCAGTATGGTCTACATAGCCTTCGATCAAAGATATATCGGTAGGTGTGTAGTTATACGTGTACTTTTTAGCCTTCGGAAAGTGAGCAGTATGTGTGCTATAATCCTGCTTAGTGTCATATGCTACAGTTGCTGTGTTTGTTGTATTAGTCATAATAATTCCCTCCTTAGTGGGTTAATGTTGAGTTGTGTACATAGCTTTGAACCTCTGGCTCTGGCTCTATGTGCCATTCTTTGATGAAGTCAAACTCCACCTTGCTATCTGGATACACCACCTTAACCATGTGCAGTACATGGTCAATAGCTGATGTTCCATCTGTGACTGTGGGGTAGGTATCATCTATCTTTACAATACCATGCTCCCCATCTACAGTCAACCCTATGTGGTAGTATCCGATAGGCTCACGCTTATCGTCCATACCCCAATTCTTTTTGTATAAAAAACTAGTCATTACTCTCTCCAATTATTGTAAAGTTCCATTGCTTTAGCATCTATCATATCTTGCCAGAACTTTTCTGGGTTGTTAAACCATTCCTTCTCTAGCGTGTGCCAGTTTCTATTAACCTCCTCCTCTGCCTGTTCGTAGCACCTTTCTTTTATCTGTTCGTTGTATTCGTTACTCATGTTTTACCTTTCTGTTTTTTTTTTATTATGTAGCATGGCAGATATACCTTGTCAAACATTTATTTTTTTCATCTCTCCTGTCAAACTGTTGTATTTCAACCCCAATGTTTTGAGTACCTCATTTGCTAAGTCCATTCTGCCCTTATCATACGTTGACTCTGACACGTAATCTTTATGGTAGCGTGGATTTGATAAGACTATTTTACATAATAAAATCACATCTGCCATATTAAAATCTTGTTCACTCAGGCTCATGCCACTCTCCTAGCTTGTTTGTTCTTGCGCTCTTGTCTGCGTTCACGCTTCCACTCATCACGCTTTGGTTTTTGTCCAAGCTTGGACACTTTTTTAATCGGTATCTTCTCATATGCTTTAATCTCGTAATACATTACGCTTCTCCTTTCCTCTGTTATACTTCGCACCTTTACCTTTCTTAGGTGGCACGATCTTAGGTGATCGCCTATCTTGTAGCATAGTACGTGCTATAGGATTGATAGGTTTAATTAGGGGTAGTTTCATTATGCCACCTTTCTAATTACAAATCCACTTGTGTCATGCCTTGCATCACCTTTAGCTTTCAACCCTACAACTACATTGGTGGGGTCAAGGAAGCGTAGGTCATCAGTATCACCATCAATAACCTTTCTTCCTAAGAAGCATATAGGCAAATCACCTTCAAACACAACTGCCATGCTTGTATTTGTATCTGCACAAGCCAAGTTTATCTTTTTAGCATAATCCATACTAGCTTCACTATATGACAAGGTAAGGTGATAGTTGCTAGGCAAATCTTTATACACCCTAGTATAAATTTTAGTGTAGTCATAGAACTGCACCAATGGATTAGCTTCCATAATACCAAATTTCTCCCACATAATATCTGTAGTTCCATTTAATCTAATGCATGGTTGCTGACCATTCTTTAAGCAACGCTTAGTAAATTTGGTCATGTCCTCCTGCAAAATTTCCATAAACAATTTTCTATTTGTATAAAACTGTATCAGCTTACGTTCCCTTGCTGACTGTACGCTATTCATCTTACCCCTGCCTGCTGAAACAAGGCAACCTTCATGACAACTTGCCTGCTCTGCAAAGGCGCAAGGATTAACAGTTTTTCCTAGCTCCTCAATAAAAGTTTTGTATGACTTCATATATAAAATAGCAGTCATGTACTCATCACCATTGCCTTTAATTGTTTTGGCATCATTGCCTACTGAAAGTAATTTGTAATCACTCATTTGTTTTACTCCTGATTTGTCCAAGCTTGGACAAGTTAAAATGTTACATTTAAAATGTAGTATTATATAGTTATATTATAGATTGTTTGAATAGTCAAGTGCCACCTGCCTAGCTAGGCAATATAAAAACCATACAAACAAAACATCTCCTATGATTAGAATTGCGCCTGCTATAAATAAATATAAATTTTCCATTATCTTAACTCCTCTTCAATCAAAGTTATTGATATTCCATTTTTGATTAAAGTAAAAGCTTGTAAGCATTTTTTAGGATTCTGTAAACGTAAAGTAATATTATTATCTCTCGTTAAAGTTTTCCCCAAAAATAAAGCACGCACATCAACAATATTTATATCAAGTGTATTTATTAAATGTTGAAGATTGTGGAACGTGTATTTTGTGATATTCATTTTATAATATTCCTTTCTTCTATTAAATATATAATGTTATTATGTAGCGTCACAATTTCAGCGCGCTTTTTATCTAACAAATTATTTTTATCATCTATTAGTTTACGTTGCGCCTTTACCTTCTCTTTGTATTCTTCAATAGTGTTTAACTTTTTCTCTAAGAATATTAACATTTCTTTATAGGCCATTTGCATAGCGTCCAATTGTTTTTGTAGTTCTATTGTGTCCATAGTTTTAAATCCTTTTTTATGATTGTAAGTTGTCCAAGCTTGGACAAATTGAAGCATTAATTGCTTCAGCAAGAACAGTATATAGAACGTAAAAACCCCAAGCTTTTACACTTGGGGTCAATACTGTTTAAGCTGAAGGAACTAGGGGTTTATGCAACTTTTTTATTCTTAGCGTTTACCATGTCTAAAGTTCTTTTAGCTGATGTTAAAGCTGATATAACTTTTTCAATATCTAATCCTTTAGCGTGACAATGTACGGCCACCATTTTAGCTATTTCAATTTCAGACATTGGCAAGGAAGCTTTCTTTTCTTTAGCTTCAGTTTCTTCAGTTTCAGTGTCTTCAGTGTCTTCAGCTTCAGTGTCTTCATTAACCTTGGTTGCTTTGTTCATTTCAGCAAAAAGATTAGTTAAGCTTGTATATTGAGGATTAGCTTTTGCAAAGTCCATGACTTCATTATGGTTTTCTAGTAACTTTACACACTCACTAATTCTTTGCTTTGGGAACTTGTCCAAGAAAAGCATTTCTTTGATCTTAGAAGGTATATTTTTATAACCTTCACTATGCGCTAAAAACTTAGCACGCTCTTGAAGCTTGCCTAATTCATAGAATATTCCGTTAGGTGATATATCAGCAATAAAAGTTGTATGATCTTTCTTGGCTCTAGCTTGCCAAGTGTTCCAAAGCTTAGACGCTTTTGACATATCAGTATTTAAAACGCTAGAACCTGTTTGATTTACGTCAACTGTTCCCTTCTTTGGTGCTTTAGCTTTAACTGATTTAACAATCTTTTTTACATTAGCTTTTGTTTTAGTTGCTTTAGTCATTTTTTAAATCCTTTGTTTGTTTAAGTTGTTTAGGCATAGCTTGCGCCTAGTACCTCATTAAAGCATTTAAATTAATAATTCAACCCCCTAAATAAAAAAAATTTCATATTCAATATTTGTCCAAGCTTGGACAAGTTTATTGAGATGTTTTTGGTGCATTATATATAATGAATTGATTTTAATAAGAACGTAAAGGGAACAAACGCTGTAAATGATTTTTAGATAGTTATATAGCTAAAATAGTAAATGGCTCTGTATGGCTCTTAAATTGGCACTATGGGGTATAGGGGTATATTTGCACCAACTAAGCAAAATTCATGCAATTTGTTCAAAATACAGCTTTCAGCCAACTATACTTAGGTCAACTGATAGCATATCAGTAAATCACCCTAGTAAATCAGCCTATTTTGTTAGGGTTTGGGGTTTATTGGTGGATTGTTTAGGGTGAGAAATAAAAACCATAGATTATATTTAACGCGATAAATCTTTTTTTCGCACGCGCTCGCTCGGGCAGGGGTCACGTGGGGGGTGTGCGTTAGCGTATACACATAAATACACAGATCAGGTTTTTTCACTGTTAACCACTAAGGCAACTGGTAGCTATATATGTATCATTATTGCAACACTTACAAATAAAATGACTATATTGTGTGATATTTATGCAACACTAGGTATTTTTTACTTGACAGCCTTTACAAAAACTGGTATAATTAAGTATAACTAAAACATGCAGCACACTTAAAGTGTATACACTTAAACTATCCCTTATATATTAACTCTATAATACATTTAAATGAATCATTTTAAATGGTATATAGATATAATATACGTACAAATTAAATTAAGGCTTGACTTTGGCACGAAAATCAGTAAAACTATACACAGATAATGTAATAGAAGCATTTTATGATGCTATACGTACTAATACATTACACAGATTACACATACCTCATAGTGATGTCTTCTACGTAAGGACAGCAGTAGAGGCACATTATGGTCGTTCATTTACATTGAAAGAAGTAGAGGACGCAATGAGAGCAGAAGGATGGAGTGACAATGGCTAAAGGAATGAGAATTAGTGAATTAAAGGGAATGTCTTTAGAAGACTTACGTTCTTTTAGTGCTAAACTTAAAGATGTACCTAGAGCAACTCTAGTTAGGCTAAAAGCATATTTAAAAAATCAACATGTTGCTGAGGTAGGAGATAAACCCTATAATATTAATGAAGATATAGATACTGTATTAAAAGAAATAAAAGAAGAGCAGGCAGAAAAAGAAGGCAGAAGTAAGCGACAACAGGATATAGAGGAAAGAACTAGAGATGAAGGATTACCACCAGAGGGTAATAGAGGTATGTACGTAACAGGTAAAAAGAAAAGAATGGGTAATATAGATTATCGTAAGACAGGCATGTTTTATGGTGGTATGCCTAAGAAAAGGGGAACTAAATAATGGCTAGACGAAAAGTTACAAGTAAACCTAAACAAAGTCTTGAGATAAAAAAGACTGCAGTAAGAGCAAAACAAAAGCCCAAGTCTAGAACACAAATTAAAAGTTTAGAGCTTCCTAAAAATGTAGTAAAAGTATCACCAAAATCAAAGCCTGCACCTAAACTTCCTAAAACAAGCATTGTTAAAAAGGACGCTACAGGTAAAAAAGATTTTTCAAGTTTAGATGCTTATACAAAAAAAGTATACACAGGTTCTCTTGGAGGAAAAGCAAAGCCAAAGCCTGCATCTACTACTACTAAAAGAAGACCAAGACGTAGAAAAACTCGTGGTACATTTAGCCTTTTTGGAAACAGAGGTAGAAGGCGTTAAATAGCATAACGGACTTGCAATAATGTCTGTGGTGTAGTATACTAATATATGTTATAACTATCTCGTATCAAATGATACATTTGTTTTAAAGGAGTTATAACATGAAATACGTACACAAGCTTTGGTCAAGTTACTTAGACTATCAGGAAAAACGAGCAGCATATATGACACTGCAAGCCCTGACAGATTATCAACTTAGAGATATAGGTATAGGCAGCCGCAGCGATATTAGACGAATGGTATGGCACAATAAAAATCAATGTTAGATCAGTACATAAAAGAACTACTAAGCCACTGGAATATACAGAAGACTAAGACATTACTAATAGCATTATTTGTAATATGGTCAGCTTATTTTATAGTGGAATATCTATAAAGGAGACTAACTATGAGAAAATATTTTAAACGACTATGGTGTGCAATTATAAATAGAAAGTGTTCCGACACTTGCACATGTTTAGATGACTAGAGGATTGTTACCACTTAATACCCCAACGTGGAAAACAACACCTGTTGTATCTGTAGACACAGTATGCCTGTCATTAGTGGTAGGCTTACTTGTATCTACTGCCAATACGTCTTTGATTTTGAGTTAGCGAAAGCGTGGATAGCCCACGTAAGTAATGTAAGGCACAATAATGACACAAAAGAAATTTCAGAAACACAGCGAGTACGAGGACTACGATCTAGATGGGGATGGAATAGTGACTGATGAGGAACTGGCACATGCTAAAGAAATAAATAAAGCTGAAGCAGATTTACGTAAACAGAAGGCACAGCGTAGAATGGCTACAGCTACATTGATAGGCATGGGAGGATTTACTGCAGCAATGTTTTTTATGCCTATTGAGCATATAGAGGCACTATCAGACTTATCCAACTTGTTTTATATATCAGGTGCAGGTATAGTAGGTGCGTACATGGGAACATCTGCATGGATGTCAAATAGAAGTAAATAAGGAGAATATTAATGGCTATGAAAGCAGTACCTAGTGGAAGTAAAGGAAAAGGTTTAGGCAAATTACCTAAAGGTGTAAGAAATAAAATGGGATACATGAAAGGTGGTGGCATGTCTAAAAAGACTAAAGGCTATGCTATGGGCGGTATGAAAAAAACTAAAGGCTACGCTAAAGGTGGAATGAAAAAAACCAAAGGCTATGCTAAAGGTGGCAAAGTAAAAAGATAAGTGTCGTACTTAATTAGTAACGTACCACACTTTAAATGTTGGGTACGCAGAGAGTTTACATGTAATCACCAAGACTATCACGGTGAATTTTTACACGCAATGGTATTTGCAGTAAACACGATACCTGACAGGTCATTAAGTTTTCAGCTTGTATTTACAGGTTGTGAGATAGACAGAGAAGATGGACCTGAAGCGAATGTACACGGTGGAGCAATGTGGGCTAGGATGCCCATACAAGCCCTTGTAGCGGATATACCAGTGGATGAGTGGGCAGTACCAATGGAAGATCATGTGTGTCAGCCTTGGGATTGTGAGTCAAGACATCACAGTGTAATAGTGATGGACAGAGTTAGTTCTTCACCTTGGCTATGTAAGATAGACAATAAGTTTTACACAGGTAAGTATTTATTTACTGTTGACTACACAGACAGTGATATAGCTGATGATCCTGCACAACATAAGCAGTCACATGTTTTATACTTGACAGATGCAGGACAGTGGACAGGAAACTTGGTAGCACTGCCTAACAACAGAGTTAGAGCTACAAGCCCTGCTCTTTGGAGAACTGGAGAAGGTGCGCCTGACTTTACACCGTCACAGTGGACGCACTCAGCAGAGAGCCACGAAAGTTATCTAGATCCATCGGTAACATTTAATAATTTATATGAGAGTAGATATGACAGCAAAAGCAAAAGCAACAGTAAAAAAAGTAGCAAGTAAATTACGCAAAGCTAGTAAAGCCCATGCAGGTCAGGCTAAAACTTTATCAGCCTTAAAGTTAAATAAAGGTGGTAGCACCGTAAACAAAGCAGGTAACTACACAAAGCCTACCATGCGTAAGAATTTATTTAACCGTATTAAAGCAGGAAGTAAAGGCGGTGGAGCAGGTCAATGGTCTGCTAGAAAAGCTCAGATGCTTGCTAAACAATATAAAGCAGCAGGCGGTGGCTATAAGTAATGGCACTTGCAAAAAGTCAACAGAGTCTTAAATCGTGGACTAAACAAAAGTGGAGAACCAAGAGTGGTAAACCATCAGCAAAAACAGGAGAACGCTACTTACCTTCCGCAGCTATCAAAGCCTTATCTCCACAGGAGTACGCAGCAACTACTAGAGCTAAGAGAAAAGGTAAGAAAGCAGGTAAGCAATTTGTTAAGCAACCCAAAAACATTGCAAAGAAAACGAGAGCATATAGAAAGGTATAAATGTCTTTACCAAAAAAGTTTGATAAATCTGGAAATGTTATTCACCCAACGTATAAAAAGGTTAGTCGAAAGGGTTGGCGAGGATTACATGAACAAATTAGAAAACCAGAAGGTGGTCCAAAGTTTTATGGTATAATAGACAATCTTACTGGTAAAAAAATAAAGGATACAAATGTCAGATAAAGTAATTAACATAAATAAAAAAGACTATAAAGTAGATGATTTAGACACTAAATCTAAATATATTGTAGCACAAATAAGAGACTTAGAGGGAAAAGTAGCCTCTGCTAAGTTTCAGTTAGATCAGTATGAGGTAGCAAAACAACAGTTTGTAAATTTACTTATTAAAGCTGTAGAAGAACCAAAAGAGAAAAAGAAAAAGGCTTCCTAATGTTTAATATTGCAGGAACGCTACTATCTTCAGTTGGCAGTCTAGCCTCTACTTATTTAGACGGTAAGGTTGCTGCCAACAAAGCTGAAGCACAGATTCGCCTGAAGGAAGCTACAGGTGATATAGATTGGGATCTAGCTGCTATTAGGGCATCTCAGAGTTCGTGGAAAGATGAGTGGATAACTGTACTTTTCTCCATTCCTTTAGTACTGTCCTTCTGTGGTGATTGGGGTAGGGAGATAGTAGCAAACGGCTTTACTGCTCTAGCAGGGATGCCTGATTGGTATCAGTACAGTTTAGGTGCAGTTGTAGCTGCGTCACTAGGAACTAAGGGAGTAGCTAAATTCTTTGGTCCTAAGAAGAAGTAATGAAAGTATTTCTTTATGTTATGTTCTTAATAAATGATCATTGGTGGATTGACCCTAACTTTCCTCCTGTAATTATGCAAGATGCACAACAATGTAGAGCAATGGAAAATTACTTTGATATTAATATAGGATTAATACAAGACAATAAACATAAAATAGGGTGTATTCAAACAGATGATATATGGGAATTTCTTGTTGAAACATACGGATCAAGGCCCTATAAAGATAGTAAAGTTTAAACCCCAATATTTAGGCGAAAGACGGATGCCTATAGAAAGACTTAAAAACAAAAGGAAGTACACAAATGGCTTATACACTGTCGAGCAGATCTCTAGACAAACTAGAGGGAGTAAATGAAGATCTAGTTAAGGTTGTCAAGAGGGCGATTGAACTAACCAAAATTGACTTTGGTGTTATCTATGGAATGAGAACACAGGAAGAACAACAAAAGTTGTTTGACGCAGGCAAATCTCAAACTATGAAGTCCAAGCACCTAACAGGTGATGCAGTAGACTTGATGGCATATGTAGATGGTAAAGCATCATGGGAACTCAATCTGTATGACGATCTAGCTGATGCTATGAAGTGGGCAGCTACAGAAGAAGGTGTGGCTATTAGGTGGGGAGCAGCATGGCATATACCAGACATATCAACTTGGAATAACACAATGGAAGAAGCTATGCTGTCATATATAGATCTACGCAGATCAGAAGGCAGAAGACCATTTATTGATGGTCCACATTTTGAACTTAATTAAGAGGAAGTAGTATGGCACAAGATTTAGAAAGAATAGAAGACCTTCTTAAATATAAAAAAACTGGGTCAGGAAAACTAGCTGATAGAATAGTTGCAGATATAGTTGGAAAAAATATTATAGATAGTGATAAGACAGAAAAAAAAATGAAAGAAAATACAGAAAAGTATAAAGATAGAGGCACATCTGGTAGAAAACACGCTAAAGAATTAAATGAAAAATTAGCAGCAGCATATAGAAAAAGGATGCTTAAACGAGCAGCAAAAGGTAACAAGGATTTACAAATACTTCAAAGTTATGGAATAGATGCTCCAAAGTCTAGAGGTTTTATGACTAAAAATACTGGAGATACTAAGGACGATATAAAAGTAGGTTTTGGTTCTCGTGTACCAGATGATCGTTTTGATTTTGATGATAGTCCAGATCCAGATCCAAGAGATAATCCATTTAGAGAGAAAAAAGATTTACCTCCAAATAAATCTCCAAACAAACCAAAGCCAAAACCAAAGCCTACACCAAAGCCAAGAGTTATGAATAGAGGTGGGCTAACAAAAAAAGGAAATGTTGACTATCGCAAAACAGGTATGTTCTATGGTGGGATGGTTAAGAAAAAGAAGTAATGGACATCAAAGTATCCATAGGTCTTGCTGTAACTTTGGCAATGCAAATCTCTGCTGCGGTCTGGTACGTAGCTCAGACGGATGCTACCATTAAAGACTTGTCAGCTACGGTTGCTGAACTAAGTTCTGCTAATTTAAAGAGAGATGTAGATGTTAATGCTAGTAACATTTCAAATATTGACGGTGACGTTAAATCTTTAGGTAATCACTTAGCTAGAGGCATAGGTGACAGCAATGACATACTCAGACGTATTAGTGTACTGGAGACAGATGTAATGTACATTCAAAGAGAAATATATAGGAACGATCGCTAATGGCAAAAGGCACAATGAAAGGTCATACTATTGGTGGAGGTCACAAGCGTCCTACTAAAGCAGGCGCAGGCATGACCAAAAAAGGTGTAGCAAAATATCGTAGAGATAATCCCGGCAGTAAACTGCAAACGGCTGTTACAGAAAAAAAACCTACAGGTAAACGTGCAGCAAGACGTAAATCATACTGTGCAAGATCAGCAGGACAAATGAAAAAATTTCCTAAAGCAGCAAATAATCCTAATAGTAGACTGCGACAGGCTAGAAAAAGGTGGAAGTGTTAAATGGCAAATATACCCCAACAATCTACAGAATCACAAGATGCACAGTTTATAATAGAACTTGTAGGAAGAAATGATCCTGATGTAAATACTAATATTTTAATAGATAAGTTTACACAAAAATATGGAGAAACTGCTACTAATAATTTAATTACTCATTTATTTTCTATTGGTTTAATTTCAGGTGGTCATAGAGGTATGATACATATGCCTCCAACTGAAGAAAATAAAAACTATAGAGATATACAGCGTATAAATAGATTTATGAAACCCATTCAAGATCAAATTAGACAATATAGAGGAACAGGGAATCCCATACCAGAAAAGCTAAGAAAGCGTTATACAAGAGTATATAATAGATTTATTGCACCTTTTGAGGAAAGAAGAGCTATAAATGATATGCAAAAATACTTTGCTTCTCGTCCTGATATGTCTATGGAAGAACGGCAAATGAGAATGATGAAGATGCGTCAGGAGTTAGCCGAAAAAAGAAGAAGAGCTACTAGTGATGAATACTTTGATTTTATTAGTAGACCCAGACCTGATTTTATATCTTCAGGAATAGAGGGTGTAGCACCTGTACCTAAAAATATGGATATGACAACAGCAATTCAAAAAGAAGCAAATAGAAGAAATATTCAAATGAGACAAAGGCTTCAAGATTTAGTGTCTAAGTCTTATAAAACTTCTTTAACAGATGATGAGTCACTTGAATTAGATACCTTAAAAAGTAACCTATCTAAAATGACATTTCCTTCAGATGATAGAGTATATACACCTGAACAATTAGCAACACTAGGTTTAAGTGTACCATCCATACCTAAAGGCATGACACAACAAGCAGTAGATGCGCCTAAACCTCCAACACAAACTATAACTGATGTTGATGAGCGAAGAAAGAAAACAACGGAGGCTCTTGAACCTTTTTCACTTAAAGAAGCATTTCGTAGAAAAGAAAGAAAACCTCCTAGACGAACTGTAGATCCTAAACCTCCTAGAAGAAGAAGAACAAAGCAAACAACCGATACAAAAAGAGGAATGGGCAATAGAACACAGTTTACCGCTACAGGTTATTATGGTCCTGCAGATAGGTTTTATACATATGGAACTGGTCCAAGTCCAAACTTTACTAAAGATAACTTTACTAAACAACAAACTAAAGCTAAAGGAACAATGAATATACCCCCAATTAAAGAAACACCTAAATCAAAAATAGGATTAGGCTCTATGCAAGGATCAGTATAATGGCACGAGAACTAACAGATAAACAACAAAAGTTTTTACAGGTATTGTTTGATGAAGCAAATGGTGATGTACCGTTAGCTAAGAAACTGGCAGGCTATGCTGAAGGTACAAGTACTACCGATATTGTAACTGGATTGAAGGAGGAGATACTTGAAGCAACACAAATCTATATGGCAAGAAATGCTCCTCAAGCTGCCGTTGCATTGGCAGGTGGTATGCTTGACCCAACTCAACT
>VTLG01002203.1_pt1 | contig 55909 bp, 70 predicted proteins | sample 4694571 | NCBI WGS metagenome assembly VTLG01 (sample SAMN12604809, study PRJNA352737) | marine metagenome | biome: ENVO:00000447; feature: ENVO:00000209|ENVO:00000569|ENVO:01000036; material: ENVO:00002151; isolation source: viral sequences binned using virsorter ... | reverse complement strand
AAGTTAAAGATGATGCATTATATGGTGTAGATCCTGGACTTATAAATTATCCAAACAAACATTGGAAAGATAATTTAGGTTATGAAGTTGTAATGATTCAAATTAAAGATGGCGGTACAGGATTTCTTGAAATTCCTGTTATTACAATAAGTGGAGGCGGCGGTACAGGAGCCAAGGCACAAGCATATATTGGTACAGGTGGAAAGATTACTTGGATTAAGATAGTAAATGCTGGTTCAGGATACTTGTCAGCACCAACTGTTATAGTTAATGGCACACAATCAGACGGTAGTAAATTAGCAGTTGTTTCAGCGAAACTTGGTAATGGAAAAGTTCGTAGTGCTCACATTGTATCAAGGTTTGATAGAGTTAGTGGAGCATTTTTAATTACTACTCTTGAAGAAACAGAATCTTTTACTGGTAATGCAAGTAAACAAAAGATTGATTTAAAATGGCCAATGGATGTAAGACCTAGTCAGATTTATATTACAATTAATGATGTTGAGAAATTAACAAGCGAATATACTTTTGAAAATATTGCTTATACAGACAAATCATATACAAGATATAGAGGACAAATATTCTTTACAGAACCTCCAGCTAATTTAGCCTCAATAGTAATCAAGTATAGTAAAGCTATTGATATGCTCCAAGCACAAGATCGTATTAATTTATTTTATAAACCAACCGATGGAATGCTAGGAAATGATATAGCACAATTAATGGAAGGTATTGATTATGGTGGTGTAGAAGTTAGAAGTTTTGACTTTGGTGGAGGCGCAGGTTGGTTTTCAGAACCTTGGTTTACATCAACTTGGGATACGTTTGATAATACATATGAAGACGAAGTATTTCAATTAGATGGAAGCACAAATGTTTTTAACCTTGCCCAACCATTAGCAGATGGTGTACTTTATAATGTATACAAAAATGGTGTTAGAGTAGACGATCCAGAATATGATGGTAGTACTGTACCTGGTAATCCTAGTGCAGTTATGCAAACAATTACAGGTGACGGTGTTACTCAAACAATTACTTTAAATGAAGAATTAATACCAACAGTTGATGGTGATCTTATTATTATTAGAAAAGCAACAAGTGATGGTAGTTTTATTCCAGATCCTGATGCTTATGATACAGCATTACAAGGTGGCGATTTAGCGTATCAAACAGCTAAAGGACTTTTGTCAGAAGAGATTGTTGTTGATGGTGATGGGTTTGTTACTCCGTTAACGTCTAAAGGTCCTGAAGAATTAATTCCAGGACAAGTTATGGATACTGTTGATTTTAAAGTATACGACAGAACTGCGGATGGGTCAAGTATTATTAATAGTTATAATTACGTTGGTCAATCTTCAGTTAGTGGATTTCCTATTAATCAATTACCAGCTAGTCAAGAAGATTTATTTGTAAAAGTAAATGGATCAATTTTAGATAGTAGTGAATATACTGTAAACTATCAAACTAAATTAGTAGAATTTGTTAACGCTCCACAGACTGGCGATGCAGTACATATTTCAACAATGTCAAACAATGGTGAAAAGATTCTTGATTTTGACAAGTTTATAGGTGATGGTTCAACGTCACATTTTGTAACACCAGTTGTTTACAAATTAGGATTAACATATACACTTACAGTGGATGGAGAAATTGTAACTACGGATCTACAAGAAACAGATTCTACGTATGAAATTGCAGGCAGGGCCGTATTTAAATTAGGAACTATTCCAAATCCAGGAGCAATAATTCAATATGTAGTTTATGATAGTGCTAGTCAAGTGTTTAGTCAAATAACAACAGATGAGTTTATTGGTAATAGTGTAACGACTAAATTTACTTTAAGTCAGGCTCCGTTTAGTAGTTTACCAGTAAGTCATAATGTTATAGTTAAAGTTGGTGATAAGATTTTAAATGCAGGATACAATCAACAATTTTCAGTTGTACAACAACGTGAATATCAACTAAGACAATGGCAAATTTCACAAGCATCAGTTAGTGCTGAAAATGTTAAAGTCTTTTTGAATAGTGTTGAGATAGAACTAAATCAACAATGGCGTTGGGATACTTTTAATGGATCAGTTGTGTTGTTTGCTGATGTAGGAATAACTGGAGATAATTTAGAAGTATTTGTTATTGATAGTGGTGATTATCAATTTGGATTTTTTGATCCTGGTACAAGTTTATTTGTTAAAACACCAGACGATCTTTACTTAGATACTCCGCCACCAAATGGTGAAAAACTTACAATATATAAATTTAGTAAACATGATATTAGAAAAATTGAAAGAGAAACATTTGATGTAGTGGCTAGAAATCCTGTTACAGTTGGAACAGATGATTATACTGAATTCCATCAATTAACTAATGGCATAATTAGATTACGTGAAGAAGCCATTGATGCTGAATATGTATGGGTTACAGTAAATCAGACATTATTAACTCCAAGTATTGAGTATTATGTTACTGATGATAAAAAACATATTAGAATTGTAGTTGATATCGATCCTAATGATACGATAGAAGTTATACACTTTACTAATCCTGTAATTGTTCCTAAATTTGGGTTCAGAATTTTCAAGGATATGCTTAATAGAACACACTATAAGCGCCTTGGCGATAGTAATAAATATACATTAGCAGAAGATTTACATTGGTACGATAGTAGAATTTATGTAACAAATTATGATAATTTACCGCTTCCTAACAAGGATAAAGGTATTCCAGGTATAATTTTCATAAATGGTGAACGTATAGAATACTATTTAAAAGAAGGTGGTGCTATTAGGCAATTACGCAGAGGTACTTTAGGCACAGGTATTGCAGAGTTACATAAAGCTGGATCACATTTATTTGATCAGAGTGCAACTCAAACAGTACCATATAAAGATGAAATATTAACGCAGGTCTTTGAAGCGGATGGGTCAACAAATGCTATAACTGTTGATTTTATTCCTAAAGATGTTAATGAGTTTGAGATTTTTGTGGCAGGCAAGAGATTACGCAAAGTTTCAATTAGTTCGTTTGATAAAACTGTTGATTTAGATAGCCCTGAAGCAGATATTACTTTACCTGCTGAATTTAGTGTAGATGGGACAACATCAACAGTAACAATGTTGAATACACCAGCTATTAATAGTAAAATTATAGTGGTGAGAAAGCTCGGAAAGAAATGGACAGATCCAGGAGTTCCGTTGCATAGACAGGAAAACAATATAGGACGTTTCTTAAGAAGTGAAGAGGCAACGTTACCTAAATAAATACACTTGTAGGATATTAATATGATAGATAACTTTAATGAACAAAACGGTGTACTTTTAGAAGGACACATTAAGATTTTCGACCCAGACTCGGGTGAAATATTCGTGAATAAGCGAAATGCAATTCATTATGAAAACATGAGCCTTGCATTAGCTGAAAGTTTAGCAAACCAAGGTCAAGGGTTTATTAATAGCATGGTTTTCGGCAATGGAGGAACATCTGTTGATCCAACTGGTATTATTACCTATTTGTCACCAAATTCTACAGGTACTAACGCTAGTTTATATAGTCAAACACATACTAAGGTAATTGACGATAATTCGATTAACAATACAGATCCTACAAGAAATAAGCTAGAAACCCGCCATGTTAGCGGTACAAATTATACAGATATTTTAGCAACTTGTTTATTAGATTATGGTGAACCTAGTGGACAAGATGCAATTGATAATGCAACAGGAAGTGAAAGCCTTTATGTGTTTGATGAGTTAGGACTTGTAAGTTATGCAACTTCAGGTACTGGTAGACTCTTAACTCATGTGGTTTTCCATCCAGTACAAAAGAGTTTAAATAGATTAATTCAAATTGATTATACCGTAAGGGTACAAAGTCTAACTGGCTTTAACGAGGCGTAAGTAAATGGCATATCTAGTATCACATACTGACCTAGCAAATAAAGGTACTATTACAGTTGAAGATAATACTATCAACCAGGTTACTAGTTTAGATATTCCTGGACGTAATACTACGGCTTATGGTACAGCTATTGCAGATAGCTTTTTACACTTACTAGAAAATTTTGCTTTTAATACATCACCACGAAATCCTGTAGAAGGTCAGCTTTGGTATGATACTACAGTAGGTGTTAACCAGTTAAAAATCTTTGATGGTACAAATTGGATTTCTGCAAGTGGATTAAAAAAAGCAACAAACGAACCTGCCGCTAATCAATCAGTTGTAGGTGACTTATGGGTTGATACTGATAACCAACAACTTTATCTTTATACAGGTTCAGGATGGATATTAGTAGGCCCAACATTTAGTGATGGATTATCAACTGGCGTAAAGCCAGCAGTTCTTATTGGAACTGATAATGTTTCTTATACAGTTTTAAAAGTAGAAGTTAGAGCAAAAATACTCGCAATTATTTCAACAGATGGGTTTACACCAAAGATTGTTATTACTGGATTTACTACAATTAAGCCAGGATACAATTTAAGTACAGCAGACATTACAGGTGATGGTGCCGGAAAATATTATGGTACGGCAGAAAAAGCAGAGAACTTAATTGTTCTTGGAGAAAATGTACCTGCATCGAGTTTCTTAAGAAATGATGTACTCAGTACAAGTTTATTTCCACTTAAGATTAAAAACAATTCAGGTATTATTGTTGGTGCCGATAGTGCATTATCAATTGGCGTAGAAGGTCAAGCAGGAATCGTTGCCCACCAAACTTCAGGATCAAATATTGACATAAGAGTTAATGATGCTGGCACAATTAAAACAGTAATTAGAATTGATTCACAAGCTAAAGTAGGTATTAATAACTTATCACCAGATGAGTCATTAGATGTTGTTGGTAACATTCAAACTGATAGTTCGTTACTAGTTGAAGGAACTACAGATGCGTCAACTATTAGTACAGGAAGTATTACAACTAAAGGTGGCGTAGGAATTGCTAAAAAGTTATTTGTTGGTAGTGATACTAATATTGCAGGATTACTTACAACACAAAACATTGTTCCTAATTTAACATTAGCACGTAATCTAGGAACGTCAAATGAACAATGGTTAAACGTTTATGCACAAACATTCGTTGGCAATCTAACAGGAAATATTACAGGAACTGTTAGTGGACGTTCAGGCTCAGCAGATAAACTTGCTAGTCCAACAACGTTTCAAATGCAAGGTGATGTTTCAGCACCATCGTTTAGTTTTGACGGACAAGACGAGAGTACTAAAACATTTACTACAAGTATTGCAAACACTTTTATTGCTAATAAAGTAGAAAGTGCTATTAGTCAAGTTGATGATGAAATATTAATTAACAGAATAAGTGGAGATACTGGCGTATTTAAAGTTAATAGAAATAACTTATTTGCTTCAATTCCAACAATGCCAATTGGAATGATTAGTCCATTTGGTGGAGAAAGTGCGCCTATTAATTGGCTACTTTGTGATGGACGTGAAGTTGCTATTGCATTATACCAAAACTTGTTTAGTGTTATTAATTATAATTTTAAAGATCAAATATTAGTTACAGCAGGATTTTTCTGCTTACCAGATTTAAGAGGAAGGTACCCATTAGGTATAGATTCTATGGGCGGGACATCAGCAAATACTGTTACAAGTTCAGCCGCTGATAATATAGGAACACACGCAGGCCAAGAAACACAGGAAGTTGCACTTACAAACTTGCCAGAACATGAACACGATTTAAGAGGTCCAAGTGGTGATCAGTATTATGCTCTTAGAGATGTTGAAGGAACACCAAATGATCCAGAAGCAATTCAATATGATTCACCAACTGGGACAGGTGCAGGACAAGCCTATCCAACAAGTGGTGGAGTATTAACAACGCAACAGGTACCATTGGGGCAACCTGTTGATATTATGAACCCATATATGGCAGTAAATTATATTATATATGCAGGTGTAGTGGAAGAAGTATAATGAGTTATAAGTTAAACAAATCCGACGGAAGTTTATTAGTTGATTTAGTTGATGGTCAATTAGATACTACTACAACTGATATATCTTTAATCGGAAAAAACTATTCAGGGTTTGGTGAAGCATTAAATGAAAATTTAATTAAGATGCTTGAGAACTTCTCAAAGTCATCTGCTCCTAGTAATCCTTTAATTGGTCAGCTTTGGTATGATACAGCAACACAACGAGTAAAAGTTTATGACGGTGTTGGATTTAGAACAAGTGGTGCACCAGCAGTTCAGGCTCAACAACCAAGTAACTTGGTTGCTGGGGATATTTGGATTGATAGTGACAATAATCAACTTTATTTTTATGATGGAACTGATTTAGAATTAGCTGGACCGCTTTATACTAAAGGTCAAGGTAAAAGTGGATTTGACATTGTTACTCTTATAGATACATTTAATAATAGTCATGTTGTAATGAAATATTTTATTGCTGGAACTATTGTTGGTGTTTGGAGTAATACAGATTTTCAACCCGCAACTGGCTTTACTATTTCTGGTATAACTGGAGAGATTAAAAAGGGATTTACACCAGTTAGTCTTGATGATTTTAGATACCGAGGTATTGCCGACCAAGCTAGTGCATTAAGAGATACTTTTGGAAATGTTAAATCAGCGGCACAATTTTTGCCTGCAGATGCTGATTCAACTACAACTGGTTCATTAACAATACAAAACTCAGGCGGCCTTACAATTGGGTTAGCACAAAATAATATTTTAAAAGTAGTAGGTACCTCGTTTGTTAGTGAAAACCAACTATCTAATCATGATTGGAAAGTTAGAGTTAGAAAACCAACAGGCTTTGTTGATGCTCTTGTAGTTGATACATCAGAAGATCATTTCGGAGTATTCCAATCAGATCCACAACACGCACTTCATGTTGGTGGTGATATGAAAGTTGATGGCGACTTTACAGTAGGTGGTGCTTCAGTTTTTGTAGAAACAACGGATTTAAAGGTACAAGATAAGAATATTGAATTGGCAATAACAAGTGATAATACTCCACTTGATAATGCTGGAGTTGATGGTGGAGGTCTTATACTTAGATCATCACAAGTAGATAAAGAATGGGTGTGGAAAAACACAACTCAAGCATGGACTAGTTCAGATAATATTGATTTAGCCGCAACAAAAGGTTATAAAGTTGACGGTGCAGAAGTATTAAACAAGACAGAAATAGGATCAACAGTAACCCAAGCATTAGGGTTAACACAAATAGGAACACTTGCTGAATTAACTGTTGATGATATTAGACTTGATGGTGTTGCTATTAGAACTACCGCTCCTGGATTACAAATTGCTAGTACAGGACCTATTGAGCTTGTAACAATAGTTGAAGGACCTAATACTTACGGCGGACAACAAGAAATTAAAGGGGTAGCTGACCCAACTACTAATCAATCAGTTGCTACAAAGTTTTATGTTGATGATCAAATAAATCAAGAGCCTGTTATTATGAATTTAGACATAACAGGGCTTTCAAATGGTGATATTGCTACAGTAATTGAAGATGTGTATCCAGCAGGAAATAAGAAAACTGGCTCATATGCTTATATTACAACTGCTTCAATAACAGGAGCCACAGTTAGTGGAATTAATGTTGATACACCAGTTTTAAATAAGTCGTTTATTGCAGTTGATTCAAATGGTGTACAGAATGAAAGTGTACTACAGGATATTGCATTCAGTAGTGCAAGTGGTACTGTAAATGTAACAATAAGTAGAGGATTAAAGCGTTTTATCGTAACAGGTTCAACGTGGTTATTTGATGGCGATTTATCGTCCAGCGGCGGTTTATGGTAATAAACGATAAATATACTTAATAGGGGTTAAACTATGGCATATACAATAGACAGATATAACGGAGTAACATTAGTAGTCGTAGAAGACGGCACAGTTGACCAAACTACTGATATTAAATTAGTAGGTAAAAACTATGCTGGATACGGCGAAATTCAAAATGAAAACTTCCTTCATATGCTCGAGAACTTTAGTGGTGCGGCACAACCGCCAAAAGCTATCTCAGGGCAAATTTGGTTTGACGCTACATCAAGTAAATTAAAATTTTATGACGGAACTAAATTCCGTACAACGGGTGGTGCTGAAGTTGCCGTTACAGCTCCGGCAGGATTAGCTACTGGTGATTTATGGTGGGATTCTGCAAATGAACAATTATACGCTTTTAACGGAACAGGCTATGTATTAATAGGACCTCAAGGTATTGGTAGTACTGTTTCACAAATGGTTACTGCAACCGTTCGTGATACTACTAGTGTAAACAGAATTATTATTAAAGCAATTGTTAATGATGAAGTAATCTTTATTATTAGCTCAATAGCATTTACAATAGACTCAACAGACCCAACTAACGCTATTACTGGCTTTGACAGTATTAAAAAGGGTATAACATTACGTAATACAACAAACGCAACAGGTGGTGTAACTAGTTCAACAGATTTTTATTGGGGGACTGCAAGTAATGCCTTACTATTAAATGGTAAATCTGACACAGATTTTGCTCTTGCAGGATCAGGCGCATTTACGGGATTAACAACTTTCGCAGATGCTGGTATTGCCATTGGTGATTCCAATGACATGAAGATTTACATTGAAAATGATAATGAAGGTGTTATACAAAATCAGGTTGGTACAAAGATTAAATTTAAAGTTGACGATGATGTAGGTGTTGTTAAAGAACCACTTACAATTACAGCCGTAGGAATGTATCCACCAATAACAGATACATTTGAATTAGGAACAGCTTCATTAAAATTTGCAAATATTTATTCAACTGTTTTTACAGGACTGGCTTCACAAGCTGAAACACTTAAAGTAGGTGCTAATTTTAGATCCGCAGATGTAGCCGCAACTAATAATACAGTTGCAGTTAGAGATGGTAGCGGTAATTTATTTGCAAACCTATTTACAGGTACAGCTACAGCGGCACAATACGCTGACTTGGCAGAGAAATACACAACTGATCAAGAATATGCTATTGGTACAGTCGTAGCAGTATCAGGCGATGCAGGTTCAGAACTTAAAGAATGTGATGTAACAAACGAAGATAAGATTTTAGGATTTATTGCACCAGCACCAGTAGGTGTTGTTAGTGAAAATCCAGCTTTCTTAATGAACAAAGATGCATCAGGACAAAATATTGCACTTAAAGGTAGAGTTCCAGTAAGAGTAATTGGCCCTGTAGACAAAGGGCAATCTATTTACGCAGGTCCATCCGGAAAAGCAACTACAGTAATTGAGAATGGCGCATTAATTGTAGGTGTTGCACTCGAATCAAATGCTAGTACTTCTGAAAAACTAGTGGAATGCATATTAAAGGTATAAGAACATGGCAGTAGGCGATATTATTACAGCGGCTCGATACAATAATTTACAGAGTCGAGTTGCTACGATTATGGGAAATGGCTCCGGAGACGACGGATATGGCCAATCCTTGAATAGTTCTCAAGTTGCCGTAGCAGAAACAGTAACAGCAACTCACATGGCGTTATTGTTTAATGATATAGAGGCTGGTATAAAACACCAATCAAACTTAGGCCCTGCCGAAATTGTAATTATTGACGTAGCAGATGTAATTGAAGATAGTAACTCTGTTAATAAAAAGGGTGTTGCTCAGTTTGAAAGTGAAACTACTACATTAGAAAATAATAAATTCGCAATTGATGTAAATCAAGGTACTGCTGAAGCGGCCGTTCAAGGTCAGTATACTACTGATTGGAATGGTCAACTTGATCATTTAGTAAATGTGACGTTTACAGATGGTAATCATGCAAGGCATTTCTTTAATGCAGGCGGCGAAGTTCGTTTTTCAGCAAATCTTCAGTCATTTCCAGCTGAAGCTAAATCAATTAATTGGGCTACAATATTATCTAATATGCAAACAATAAAATTTAACTATACAGCCACGTCAGCAACAGGATCAGGTACTGGTTCAGCTATTGGTTATCATGATCTTACTACAAGTTTCCAAGCAATTTTTGACAAACAAGGCTCGGCACCATATGCAGAAAACCATTATATTATTGAAGTAAAAGGTGATGTAGCAGTAGATCCATCAGTATTACAATTTAGAGTTAATTTTGATGATGATGATCCTACAGAGCCAGGTACACCAACTGATGAATTAGTTAGTGGTACCCTTACAAGTATTGTTACACAATTCCGTCCTACTGGCGTAAACGTTTCGGTTCCAACACCAACGTATGCCAACGATCCTGGCAGTAACTTAACCTAATTTAACATCTCCAAGCTAAATTTCCTGTAAATACACACGTATTATAGGAGATAGTTATGGATGAACGGTTATCTAAAGCATTAGACTTTTCTAATTATATGGTAACGCTCAATAACCAAAAGCGTGTTTTAAAAGAAAAGTATTATCAAAGTGCTGTTCATTATTTTAATGGTGGTCAATTTTCAGTAACTAAAGAATTAATTACTTTTGTAAGTATGCTTATTAATAAAGGTAATGATTCTGATATAGTTTTGCTTGATGATAATGATACACCGATTAAGATTGACGATTTAATTAAATTTTTTGATGATGTACTCGATATTTATTTTACAGCAACAAATGAATATCAAACAGAGTACGAAAAGATTAGAACTAAAAGATCTGTATCTGGATTAGTTGATGAGCAAGAATAAAGGTATATTAATTTTTGCTCGAAATAATGCCCAAATAGATTACGTAAAACAAGCACATTTTCTAGCAAAGCGTATTAAGGAATACTTAAATCTTCCTACATCTATAGTTACGGATAGTGTTAATTACCTTAAAGATACATATAAAGATTATAAAACAGTTTTTGACCAAGTCATTGAAGTGCCAGTTGCGTGTTCACCAAGTGTAAAACGTTATTATGATGGTACTAATATCTTTAAACAACTAGAATTTAAAAATGATTTAAGAACTAGTGCGTTTGATTTAACACCATATGATGAAACACTAATGTTGGATAGTGATTATGTTATAAGTGATTCTTTGTTTAAGCATTGTTTTACACAGGACCATGATTTTTTAATTTATAAAGAAGCACATGATTTAAGTGGTTTTAGAGATCATGCACAATTTGTTCATGTTAGTGATACTAGTGTTGATTTCTATTGGGCAACGTGTGTATTTTTTAGAAAAACAGAAACTAATAAGATATTTTTTGAACTAACAAAGCATATCCAAGAAAATTGGGGCCATTATAATAGTATCTTTCAAATTAACAAGGGCACGTTTCGTAATGACTGGGTGTTTAGTATTGCTATTCATATAATGAATGGATATCAACGTGGGGATTTTTCTCATAAAATGCCAGGTAAAATGTTTTTTATAAGTGACAAGGACATTTTGTGGAAATTAAAAGATGATAACTTTTTGTTCTTAATACAAAAGGAAAATTATTTAGGAGAATATACGCCACTAAGAATAAGAGGTACTAGTGTTCATGTAATTAACAAGTTTAGCCTTAATAGGATAATAGACAATGCGTAAAGGTTTCGTATTTTTAGCACAAAATAGTGAGGACGATTATGTAAAACAAGCGTGTCTATTAGCTATGAGCTTAAAAGCAACTCAAAAAGATTGTAATATTTGTTTGGTTACTAATGATACAGTTCCAAACAGGTATCATAAATTATTTGATGACATTAAAGAAATACCATGGAATGATAGTGCAGAAAATAAAGACTGGAAAGTAGATAATCGTTGGAAGTTGTATCATGCATCACCATATGACGAAACAATTGTGCTTGATACTGATATGTTAGTATTACAAAACTTAGATACATGGTGGACTTTTTTAAAAAATTATGATTTATTTTTTGTTAGTAATGTTTACACGTATAGAGGAGAGTTAATAACAAGCGATTATTATCGTAAAACTTTTACTGCAAATAAGTTACCAAATTTATATGCAGGATTTCATTATTTTAAAAAGTCAGAGTTTGCAAAAGAGTTTTATACATGGTTAGAATTGGTAATGAATAATTGGGAACTGTTTTATAGCAAGTATGCTAAAGAATTATACCAAAAAAGTTTAAGTGTAGATTTAAGTGCGGCAATAGTTGCTAAAATACTTGACTGTGATAAGAAGATTACAAATAATAAATGTTTATTTCCAAGTTTTATACATATGAAACCATATGTGCAAGGGTGGGAACAGCCTGGTAGTAAATGGCAGAACCGTGTAGGTAGTTATTTAACGCCAGAATTAAAATTAAAAATAGGAAATCATATGCAACAAGGAATCTTTCATTATACTGAGAACGATTTTGTTACGCATGACAAAATTAAGAAATATAGAAAGTGGGTAGGAGTATAATATGGAACGATATGCTGTTTTTAATCCAGACACAGGTGAAGTTTTATCATTACCTAACTTTAAACCAACAGAAGGAAGTTTTATTGAGGTAGAGCCAAGGAGTGTTGATGGTATTTTAAAAGGTATCGAGCAATTATCTCATTATTGTGTTGAATACTCCAAACGTAAAAAACAATACGAATTAAAATCTCGTTTATTAGACGAAATAGACTCATACAATGTCAATGATCTCATATATGAAGTCCCTACTAGAAAGACTAGTAATGCAGATTTAACAATAACACAAAATATTAAGGATACTTGTTGGACAATTAGTATAGGTGGTAATCTTAAAGTTAATTTATTGTCACAAAACGTAAGTTTCAATAATAAATTAAGTTTTAGTGTCACTAGAAAAAATGATCCTAACATTCTTTATAAAACTTTGCAATTTGATTTCGGTAAACTAGAACATAGTCTACCATTTACAGAAGATTTTGAATTTCAGGGTGAGCCTGTTTCAATTTATACAATGAAAAGATTTGACAAATATACCTTGGAGGTAATACGATAATGTTTTATATATGTTTATTAATTTTTCTATTAAATGACGGATTTAGTATGATCCGACATTATAGTCCATACCTACGTGATGTTAGACAACGTCTTATGGATAGAATGACTAGGAAATGGTTCCTAATTGTTCACAGTACTATTGATATTCTTGCTGTTCTTGGAATGATTTACTTGTGGGAAGCAAAATATGTTTGGGTTTTAATAGCGGTACCTGTTTTTATGATTGTTTGGTACATTCCGTTATGGTTGAGAAAGCGTAAAGCATGAAATTTAAAGTAATAGCAGGACCATGCCAACATGAAAGTTTAGAACATAGCTTAAAAGTTATAGAGTATTGTAAGTCTACAGTATATAACCAAGAGTTTGATTACTATTTTAAGACTAGTTTTGATAAAGCCAATAGAACTAGTCTTGATAGTAAGCGTGGAGTAGGTTTAGAGCAAACGCTTATAGATTTTGCAGAAATAAAGTCACGCTTTCCTAAACTTAAGATACTTACAGATGTTCATGAACGAGATCAAGTTAGAAAAGTTGCTGGGATAGTAGATGTAATTCAAATTCCAGCGTTTCTTTGTAGACAAACTGATTTAATTAGAGAAGCGTGTGACTCGGGATGTATTGTTAACATTAAAAAAGGACAATTTTTATCCCCATATGAAGTTGACGGTATTATGAGTAAAACTAAAGGTGCTAAAGAAGTCTGGATTACAGAACGTGGCAGTAGTTTTGGATATAATAATTTAGTTGTTGATATGCGAGGTTTACATATAATGAAAGAAGCAGGATATACAGTTATATTTGATGGTACTCATTCAGTACAGCAACCAGGAGGTATGGGTACATCAACAGGTGGTAACAGAAATCATGTAGCACCGTTATGTAGAGCCGCAGTAGCAGTTGGTGTTGATGGATTGTTTATGGAAGTACATGATGATCCGGATAATGCACCGTCAGATGGTCCTAATATGTTAACGTTTCCGATGTTTAGGGACGTAATGTATGAAACATCAAAATTTGTGAAAGCTCGTTATGTCTGATATTAAACTTGCAGAACAAGATATTATATTTTTAAGCTATGATGAACCTAATGCTGAAAAGAATTATGTTGATTTAGTACAAAAAGTACCATGGGCTAAACGGGTTCATGGTGTAGAAGGATCAGATGCCGCTCATAAGGCGTGTGCAGAGTTGTCTGAAACTAAACACTTTGTTACAGTTGATGGAGATACAATAATTAATCCTACATTTTTAAATGTTGTTCTTGACTTAGATGCGTTAGGCGTAGATGATGATTATCAATTTAGTTGGTGCGGCAAAGTTAACGTCAATGGGTTAATGTATGGTAATGGTAGTTTAAAAATGTGGACTAAAGACTTTGTTAAGAATATGCGTACACACGAAAACACAGATGGTAACGATGATACTATGATAGAGTTTTGCTATTTTGACAATTATTATCAATTAAATGACAACTATAGTGAAAGTATTATTAACTCAACTAAAGCCCAAGCCTTTAGAGCTGGTTTTAGAGAAGGTGTTAAGATGAGTCTTAACAGAGGGACAAAGGTTACTAATTTAGCAAAAGATGTTTGGTGGCAAAATTATCATAGATTGTTAATATGGATGAATGTTGGTATTGATGTAGAGTATGGTATATGGGCAATTTATGGTGCTAGAGAAGGTTGTCATCTTGCACTTACTGATTGGGACGTTTCACAAACACGAGACTTTACTATCCTTAATAAAATGTGGAATGAAACATATAGTAAAGTAGCAGACGAAGAAATATATCATAGAGTAGGTGAACTTGGTTGGCGTTTAAATAAATTAGGCTTACCAATGGATCATCAACCGTTGTCAAAGGATCAAAGTAAGTTCTTTAAAACTGTTTACGTTAATACCGATAGGGTAATAGGTAGAAAATGAGATACTATATAGGAACATTTCGTATGAAAGATGATGAAAGTTCTGATATATGGCACGATACAATTATGCAAGAGCAATTAGGTGACGTATTAAGTGATGCATTTCTTTATGGTGGAAAGCTAATGGAAGAAAGAAGTGTACCCCAAGACTTTGATATGCTTCATTGCCACATATATGCAACATTTAAAGATGAACGTAAAGCTATGTTGTTTCAATTAAAGTATCCACAAGTTAGACCTTCAGAAAAAATCCAACCAGAAGAATATGCAAAAAATTTGAACTGGGTAGCTTAATGAATGAAATAGACAGAATTAAAAAAGTACTACCTATCACAAACGAGATGTTTAGTCCAACATTTTGTTTAGCTAAATGGCATCATACTACTATCTATCTTGCAACAGGTGAAACACATAGTTGTTATCATCCTGCACCGCACCCTATACCATTAGAAGAGTTAAAAGACAATCCTAGTGCGTTACATAATACAAAAGAGAAAAAAGCACAACGTAAACAAATGTTATGCGGAGAAAAACCAGAAGGGTGTAACTATTGTTGGAAGATTGAGGCAATGGGTGATAGATATATTAGTGATAGACATATTAAAACAGCAAGTATATACACACGTGAACGTGTTCAAGAGATTGAAAGGGAAGATGATGACTTTAATATCAATCCTGAATACATAGAAATTAGTTTTTCAAATGAATGTAACTTCAAATGTGGGTATTGTCACCCCAAAGCCAGTAGTAGATACTGGAAAGAGATAGAAGATCATGGTCCTTATAGTATGTCAAGCACACATAGACAGGATATTGACTGGTTTAAGGTGTATGATAGGGAAGAAGAAAACCCCTATGTAGAAGCATGGTGGAAATGGTGGCCTGAAGTTAGTAAGACGTTAAACATATTACGCATTACTGGCGGAGAACCCTTAATGCACAAGAGTTTGTGGGACTTGTTTGACAAGTTAGATAAAGATCCTAAACCTCATATACAAATAGAAGTTAATAGTAATATGGGTGTTAAGCCTGCGTTGGTACATAAGCTAACAGAGAAGGTTAAGATGTTAAGGGCAGGCAATAAGATTAGAAGTTTTAAACTTTATACTAGTATTGATACGTGGGGACCTCGTGCCGAGTACGCTCGTACAGGGTTAGATATTAAATTATGGGAAGAAAATTTAGATTATTATTTAAGTAACACAGGTTGGCCCGTAACTTTTATGATTACTTTTAATATTTTTTCTGTAACTAGTTTTACTTTATTATTAGAAAAAATTCTTGAGTGGAGAACAAAATATAACTCCACTGACAATGAAACACAATGGCAACGTATAAGATTCGACACCCCTCATCTAAAAGAACCTAGCATATACGATATGAATATTTTACCAAAAGACGACTTTATGCCGTATATGTTTCAACATTTGGATTTTTTACAAGATAATGAGAGAGAAGGAGATAGAACAAAGTTCAGTGTCATTGAAGTTGAGAAATTTCGGCGTGTAGTAGATTATATGAGAACTACTCATTATGAAGAAGCAAAACTTAAACAAGCTCGTACTGATTTTTATCATTGGTTTACTGAGTTTGATAAAAGGAGAGAATGTAGTTTAGTTGAAACGTTTCCAGAACTACAAAAATTTTATAATGACTGCAAACAGCTCTAAAACACTATGTATTCTTCCGTGGCTTCATATGTATGTCAATGCAGATGGTAAAGTATTACCTTGTTGTATAGGCGATTATAATAAACCATTAGGAAATACACATACAAATTCTATAAAAGATATTTGGAATAGTTCTGAATATAAAAAATTACGTTTGGCAATGCTTTCTGGGATGAAGCCTACAGTTTGTCGCCAATGTTGGACACACGAAGAAGCAGGTAATAAGAGTTCACGTATGCATAACAATAGACAGTTTGCAAAGTATATGTCGTTTATTGACGAAACCAATCCAGACGGTAGTCTTGATGAAATGAAATTACGTTATATGGATGTGCGTTGGAGTAATATTTGTAATTTTAAATGTAGAACGTGTAGTGCAACATTTAGTTCTAGTTGGGCTCAAGAAGATGGTAAAGAAAATAGTTTTATTTTTGCAGGCGGCGAAAACAATGATGCTTTATATGAACAATTTGAACCTTATTATAAAGATATAGATGTTTTTTATTTTGCTGGTGGAGAGCCATTACTTACTGATAAGCATTATGATATTTTAGAATACTTAATTGATAATAATCGTACTGATGTTACATTAAGATATAATTCTAATGTTAGTAATTTGTTTTATAAAAAAGAATGTATTACTACATTATGGAATCAATTTGCTAACGTTCAAGTTGATGCTAGTTTAGATAGCTGGGGCAATCGTGCTGAATATATAAGGGAGGGAACTGTTTGGACTGATGTTGAAAATAATTTAAATATTATAAAAAAAGAGTCCCCCCATGTTAAATTAAATTTTAATACAGTTGTTAGTGTTTTTAATATTATAACTATTACTGATTTTTTAGAATATATGCAAAGTCAAGGATTTGATATATCAAATGGCATTTTATATAACATTGTAGATCCTAAACATTATACTTTAGCAGTATTACCTAGCAAGTATAAACAAGTAGCTTATCAAAAAATTGCAAATTATTTAAAAACTGTTACAGGTCTCGGAATAAGGTCGCAATTAAATGGAGTTTTAAGGTATATTGATTATTCAGAATATAATCCTGAGTCGCATATTAAGTTTCAATCTTTTACAAAGCACTATGATAAAATAAGAGATAGAAACTTTTTAGAAACATTTCCTGAACTTACCGGTGTGTTCTAAAATCGATATTGTTAGATTGACGTATACATAATTCAAACTTTGCCATATCATGCCAACGTTTTGTTTCATTGTAAATACTAAACTTTGGTATAGTAGCTGATACATCGTTCATTAGTTTAACCCATTTCTTTTGTATTTCACCAACTTTTTCGTTAGTGCTAGGTCTCCATTCGTGTTTAAATGTGCGTTTTAAAAAGTCATAATGTTCTAATGGGTGTGGATGTCCATCTTGAAAAAATTTATTAACTAATTTTTTATCTGCTTTAAATTTCTGAGTCCAATTGTTGTTATAAAGCACATCATAAAAACTAGGTTGGAGAATACTTATAGTTTCAGCATATAACTCTCTTAATTGTCGTATTCGTTCTTTGTTACCAAATATTTTTGGTTGGTCAAGTGTTATTTTCGAATCCCATTGATCAACGTAATGTACTAAATTATTCATTTGTATGAAATGCCATTGAGTTTTATGTTTAAGCATTCCATGAGCCGCTTTAATAAATGCTAAATCTCTTACTAATGCACCATATTCGCTAAAATACTTTTTAACCCACTCTTCGTCGTAAATATCTTGACTATAAATATTGCCTGGTGTAGACCACGCTCCGTGTTTTGTTTCTGAGTCATGTAATACACCATGATGTCCAGCGTGAAAATATCGATCTTCTCTACTTACATTTGTCCATTGGACTACTATTAAATCTTCGTGTGTAAAATTATATGCGGCATCAGCCTGCATTAATACATTAAAAATATATTGATTACCAGCACCAGCTTTTCCGAAATTATAAAAGTCAGCTTTACGGAATTCATAGCCTAAAATATTTGCCCAAGTCCCCCATATATAATCTGTAAAACTACAGCCAAATGTAAATAGTCTTTTAGGTTTATTAGTAATTAACATTTTCATTTAAAATTGTCCTCGCTTCAACTGTTCTTTTGTTACGCTATATGGAATTTTTTCAATTTTTCCACCCTTGGCAAGAAACTTCTTCATTAGTTTTTCGCGTTCTTTTCTTTTTTTATCTTTTTCTTCTTCAGGTTTATAATTCATATGTTGTTAGTTTTATTATTTTAAATGCAAGTTTTTTAAATACCTCTTTAGTATGATTTTCACGATACATTACTTTATAGTTATGTTTAAGCACATCTTGTTGTTGAAACCGCCATTCTAAATGTTCTGCTTTACTCATTTTATTTAAGTGTTTTACAGTATCATTAATTACGTTTAGAATCATTGTCCAACGCTTATATGTATCCTTTTCTGTATCAAAGCTATAATTAAACATTTTATCATATAGCTTGTAGCCGTAATCTTGTAAATTTTTATTAGCATTAGGTTGCCCCCAAACAATAAATGGTTGCATATGAAATATAGAACGAAATGTTTTTTCACTCCAGAATCTGCTAGTGCCCCAACAATCATCTGCGAATGTTTCTCCTACTACTTGAAATAATGTAGCATTATTTAAATGAGAATTTAATGCCATAGCGTGATTAGTTTCGAAGTCGTTAGTGTCTGCAACTAAAGGTAGATACTTACTAAACCTTGCCAAGTCATTTGGTGTTATGCCACAGTTTGCAGGTAATGTGCTACAAAGTGCATATAGATTTTCAGATGTACTTTTTATTTTATTATGACTCACTATACCTTTATCAAATATCTTACTATTAAATAATTCATAAGCACTTAAAATTCTATGGGGTCTATTTACCCTACTAAGACTTAAGAAGTATTTTTCACCGTAATAAAATCTTTTAGTATCTCTAAGCACTTCAAGATATCTTGCTTCTACAAGTTTATCAAGTGCCACTGGATTGAATGCAATATCATATTGTGGTAATGTTTCTTTTTTCATGTTAAAAAGCATCTGTTCAAAGTTATTAAAACAAGCAACATTAATAGATCTATCTATACCATGTTCAGTATTATATCTGATTAAATTTTGTTCTTCAACCATATTAGATGAAATAAAAATTATTTTTTCTGGTGGCACATGGAATTTTTTACAATTATAATACAAGATATCAAAAAATGGAGTATTACCGTATATGGTACTAAATCCTTCAGTACTTGCATCTAACATAAAAAACACTTTTGGATTTTTACGTAATTGTTTGAACATTTTTCTATTTAGGTATGGGAATAGACTAATCTCTTTATGCCAACGTGGGTATTTTATCAAAGCATGAAGAAGTATTATTTTAGGATCAAAGCAGTTATTTCGGTTAAATGCTTCTAGAAATTTTTGAGACGCAAGTGAGCTCCCAGGTTGTCGTATATATACGTTTCTTTTGATGTATTCAATTAAAGGGATCATATAGAATTTTTACCATAAATATTGTTTTACGTATTTATGTACGTATATAATGATTGGAGAGATCGTGTGAAGATAGCGTTTATTGGTTTAGGAAAATTAGGATTACCATGTGCTACTGTCGTTGCTGAAAAAGGTCACGATGTAACTGGTTATGATATTGCTGAAGTAAAAAGTGATGTTATTACTGTTAAGAATACTATAAAAGAAACAGTTAAAGATCAAGACATTATTTTTGTTGCTGTACCAACTCCGCATCATCCTGATTATGACGGTAAAGCGCCGACATCGCATTTAGAACCCAAAGATTTTTGTTATGATATTGTAGTTGACGTTTTACGAGAAGCTAATGAACATATGAATAAGGAACAATTATTAGTTCTTATTAGTACGGTTTTGCCAGGTACTACTCGTAATGAGTTTGTTCAGTTAGTTACCAACACACGGTTTGTTTATAATCCCTATTTTATAGCTATGGGAACTGTAGCGTGGGATATGATAAATCCTGAAATGGTAATTATTGGAACTGAAGATGGAAAACTAACTTCTGATGCAGAACAGTTAGTAGAGTTTTATAAAACTATAATGGCAAATAAACCACGTTATGAAATAGGAACGTGGGACGAAGCTGAATGTATTAAAATCTTTTATAATACTTTTATTAGTATGAAAATTGGATTTGTTAACATGATCCAAGATGTTGCTGAAAAGCAAGGTAATATTAATGTCGATGTAGTCACTAACGCTCTTTCAAAAAGTAAAAAACGAATTATTAGTTCAAAATATATGACAGCAGGAATGGGTGATGGTGGATCTTGCCACCCAAGAGATAATATTGCATTACGGCATATGGCTCAAAAATTGGACTTGCAATATGATATGTTTGATGCTATAATGAAAGCTAGAGAAGTACAGGCCAAAAACATGGCTAAGAAATTAGTCATGTTAGCTAACGAAACTAACCTACCAATACTTTTAAATGGTATTAGTTATAAACCAGGAGTAGATATAATGGATGGTAGTTATAGTTTGTTAGTTGGACATTATTGTTCAGAAGTCGAATATCATTGTATGAGAGTTGATCCATTGATATGTCCGCAGAAAGGACCATTTAGTGCTATTGTATTATTAGCACATTCTGAATTATATTGTTACTTGAATGATGATAGTATTGTAGTAGATCCTTGGAGAAAGTATAAATCAACTAAACACAAGGTTATCTATTATGGCAACACACGATGAAAAGAATATTAATAGTTGGAGACAGTAACGGGTTAGGTGAATGGGGACAAATTACTCCAGGTCCTGGCGTTGCAAATAACAATAACAATACTATTTTTAGACCTTTTAATCAAGACAAATATCTTGATTCAAAATATCCTAAACCTTTTCAAGTAGTTTGGCCTGGATTTGGTTATTACTTAGAAACATTATTTGGTCATGCTGTAGCTAATCATTCTTTTGGTGGTGCTGGAAATTTTGACGCAGTTTTTAAATCAGAAGAAGCATTAGGATTAGCACCTCCCTTTACAGCTTCAACATTTTATAATCCTGATCTTATTATTTGGATGTTAACAGAACCTATTAGAAATTATACACGAGTTGAAAAGCAAAGACTTGGATCCAGTGAAGCTGGTCTTATAGATTTAGAAAAACATTTTGAAGCAAGTTATAAAGCTGGTATAGATTATACTAAAACAGTTCGTGAATTAGATCGTACTTTAGTGCAAGTTGCATTTGAAGGTGCTCAACGTGTTTATGATGAAACAAACATTCCTTGGATTGTAATTGAAGGATGGGGACGCACTTGGGGAATGGAAAACGATTATTCTTTTATTAAGCACGTTCATAAAGATTGGTTGAAAAAAATACTAGGTAGAGATATACCTTTAGTTACATCTTGGGAAGGTCTAAATAATATTCAAGCTCTTAGACCTGATTTAGCTGAAACAGAAGAATTTAAAAAAATAGTAAACGACTATGAAGAAATTGTTAATTATATGAAAGAGTCAGATGATTTTCCTGATAATGCCCATCCAGGACGGATATTGCACGAGCAATTAGCAAAAGAATTGGAGCCTTATGTTTAAAAATATTATTATTGACCATAAAATAAATTTAAAAAATGCAGATGTTTTAAACTTCTTAAAAGTAAGACGTAGATGGCCCCATTCATATCCTTGGGGACAGCCAGCAATTGAAATTATTACTAATAAGGGGGTATCAGTTAATCATTATGATTTATTTAAACATGATGGATTTATAAATTTTGACATATTTAAAAGTTACTATGATGAAGGGTTTACTGCTATTATTTCTAATGTCTTAGATTTAACTGCTGAATTACGTTCATTAGAAAGAAAATTAACTTTAGGATTCGGATCTCCTATTAATGCTAATTTTTATATATCAAAAGGTAATAAAACGCAAACTGCAAGTTTTCCTGCCCACCAGCATGAGTATGAGGTTATAGTTAAACAGTTACATGGTTCGTCTGATTGGTTAGTTGGAGGCAAATCATTAGTTACACATAAAAATGATGTTATTGTTATACCTACAGGAACACAACATCAGGTTGTTACTGTTCCTGAAGAAAGATTATCGTTATCAATTAATTTTGATTGAGGAATAAGATGTATGATATTGTTTTTATAAGCTATGAAGAACCTAATGCAGATAAAGTTTACGAAGATTTAAAGGCAAGGTTTCCTATGGCCAAGCGTGTCCATGGGGTGAAAGGAATACATCAAGCACATATAGCCGCGGCTAAAAAGTGTTTTACAAAAATGTTTTGGGTAGTAGACGGAGATGCTCAGTTAAAAGAAGATTGGAAGTTTGATTATATTGCAAGTAAATGGGATCATGATGCTGTTCATGTATGGCGTTGCCAAAACCCTGTAAACTTTTTAGAATACGGTCATGGTGGTGTAAAGTTATTGCCAAGACAACTTACAATAGATATGGATGTTACTCATCCTGATATGACAACTAGTATTAGTAATAAATTTTTCGCCCATGAAGAAATTAGTAATATTACAGCATTTAATACAGATCCTTTTAATACGTGGAAAAGTGCATTCCGCGAATGTGTTAAGTTGTCAAGTAGACTTATTAGAGGACAAGTAGACGAAGAAACTGAAATGCGATTAATGGTATGGTGTAATGAAGGTATGGATAAGCCAAATGGTGATTATGCTATAATGGGTGCAAACGCAGGTAAAAAATACGGAGAAGCGAACCAAGGTAATAGAGAAGCATTATTTAAAATTAATGATTTTAAATGGCTTAAAGAACAATATAATGCAGAGAATTAAGGATATAAAAACAGTTCATATTGAACTAACTGATAAGTGCCAAGCACAATGTCCAATGTGTGCAAGAAATTTTCACGGAGGTGCTACAAAACCTTTTATTCGTAATGGAGATATTAGTATAGCTGAATTTAAAGAATGGTTCCCAAAAGAATTTTTAGCTCAGTTAACAAATTTTTATAGTTGTGGAAATTATGGTGACCCTGCATTTGCACAAGATTGTTTAGAAATTTTTCAGTATGTAAGAGATGCAAATCCTACTTGTAGATTAGCACTTCATACTAATGGTGGTATGCGTAACGAAGAGTGGTGGAGTAAACTTGCTCCTGTAATAGGATCAGTAAATCATAGTCAAGTTGTTTTTGGCATAGATGGGTTTGAAGGAACGCATGAACTGTACAGAAGAAATACAAAGTTTTCAAAAGTTATTGATAACATGGAAGCATTTATTAAAGCAGGCGGCGTAGCAAGAGTAGACAGTTTAGTTTTTAAACATAATCAAGATAATGTTGAAACACTTGAATATTTTTTATTAGGAAAAGGTGTGCAAAAAGTAAACTTTATTAGTACTGCAAGATTTTATGACTTGGATAAATTTGCAGTTCAAGATTTAGATGGAAATTATGAATACGATCTTGAACCTGCTACACGATCAGAATATAAAAAAGTACCAAATAAAACATTAGATAGTTTATTAGATGCTGATGTTAGATATGAAGCAATTAGTAAAGCTATTATTAAACCGAAGTGTATGGAAGACCAGGGTATATATGTTGACCCGTATGGAAATATTTTTTCGTGTTGTTTGATAGGTAGTGATTATTTAGAAGATCCATTAGAAGAAACGTTACCTATTCATGCGTTAAGAAATATGACAGCACAAAATACAAAAGATATGTTAAAAAATATTGGAGTACCAAATTGTAAAGATGGCGTTCTTGATGAAGATATTATACTATGGGAACATATGGGCGATTATTGGCACGGCGATAGTAAGTGTATGACGTGTGTCAAAGCGTGTTCTAAAACAATCTTTAATACAACAAAGCATATATCATGACAATACCATTTGAAAATATAGTTAAACTAGGACAAAGAACTATGCTGGAAAATAATGTTTTTTCAGTTAGTTGGATCTTAGGAAGATTTTGTAATTACGATTGTAGTTATTGTTGGCCGTATGCTAAAAGTAAAGTTGTAGACCACAGACCGTTTGAACAGTATATTCAAACAATGGATCAAATTAAAAGCCAAGCTAGAGCTAATGGATTTGAGAAGTTTCATTTTAGTTTTAGTGGTGGTGAGCCAACTGCATATAAAGGATTAATAGATTTAATTAAAGCATATAAAGAGCCGGTTAGTGATTATCTTAGTGTGCATATGACTACTAATGCTAGTCCAGGATTTAATTGGTGGAACAAATGGTTAACAGCAACAGATGGATTAGATCGTAAAAGCATAACAGCAAGTTATCATGCAGAATTTTCTGATGAAAAAGAATTTGCGGGAAAACTAAAATTTTTGCAAGAGCAAGGAGTGTTAGTTACAATTAATCAAGTTATGGTTCCTGCTATGTTTGATGAATATTATGAAAGAGCTGAACGTTTTAAAAGTGAAGGATTACACGTTACTCTTAAACCGCAAAGTAATGAAATAGCAAGTGCAGTAGTTGAAGGATATACTTCTGAACAATGGGAAATATTACAAAATGATATGGAACAAGAAATAAGTCAACTTGCATTATATGATAAAGACGGAAAGGAGTACACTTTAGATCAAGCAGAAAGATTAAATGCCCATCAATTTAATAAGTTTAAAGGGTGGATGTGTAATGCAGGCTATCAAAGTTGTATTATTCGAGAACCAGGAGGCGAAATTAAAAGAGGGTATAGCTGTCATGACGAGCCGTTAGGTACTATTGACGAAGGATTTACTTTATTTAAAGAACCCCACCGTTGTATAACACCAACTTGTGTAAGTAGTGCAGATAGTAAAATACCCAAAGAGCTAGTAAATGAAAATTGATCTTAATGATATTGCTTACTGGATGGATGGAATCCGGAACGAAGATAATCATATGCGTTATCATATGCTAGAAAGCTTCTGGCATGGACAACTTAAGAGTAAAATATGGTTATGTGAAACACTTGCTAACGTTGAACATACTATATCAAATAGAATAGTTATTTTTGGCGGGTGGTATGGAGTACTAGCAACAATGATTTTTAATAGTGATGTTGGAGCAAAACATATTACAAGTGTTGATATTGATCCTGCGTGTAAGGACATAGCAGTAAATATGAACAAAGCGTATGCAATGAACGGTAAGTTTAATGCAGTTACAGAAGATATGTGTAATTATGAATATACAGAAGATCCACACATTGTTATTAATACAAGTTGTGAACATATTACACAACAACAATATGATGCTTGGTTAGAAAAAGTTCCTGGTGATGCATGGATAGTTGTTCAAAGTAATAATTTTGCATCACATAAAGAACATATTAATTGTGTAGATAGTCTAAAAGATTTTAGATGGAATTCAAAAATTAGTAAAGAGTTTTATTCAGGTACATTAGAGTTGCCTGAATACGATAGGTATATGATAATTGGAAGAAAATGAAAACTAGATTAATAGATAAACAGTTACAGAACGAAATGTTACAAACAATTAATGCTCATGCTTTAAGTTATGCCGGTGGAAAAGCTATTGATTCAAGAATTATATATGCTATGACTTTAATACCAAGACATCATTTTGTAGGTGAATTAGCATACGAAGATATGCCAGTTCCTATTGGGCATGGACAAACTATTTCGCAACCTTTCATTGTAGCATATATGACTGATATGCTTCAACTCCAACCATTGCATAGAGTACTAGAAATAGGAATGGGTTCAGGTTATCAAGCCGCTGTATTATCTGAACTAGTACAGGAAGTTTATACTGTAGAACGAATTAAAGAATTATATGATAAGACTGCACCAAAACTTAAAAAGTATAAAAATATTATTAGTAAAGTTGGCGACGGTTATAAAGGGTGGAAAGAATTTGCACCTTATGATAGAATTATGGTAACAGCTATGGCAGATGAAATTCCAGTTGACTTAACAAAACAGTTAGTAGTTGGCGGAAAAATGATTATACCTGTTAAGGGTGAATTATTATTAGTTACAAAGAAAAAGGAAATTGCTGGGGTTCCACTGATTGAGCAACAATCTTTAATAGGAGTAAGATTTGTCCCACTTGTAAAGGAATTAGAAGATGACTGACAGTAACGAGTATTGGTATAATCCTGCAGACTCACAGTTAGGTAAATGGCAACGTCAGTTAGAAGGCGTTTCTAAATCTCCTACGTTCTGTGTTTTACCGTGGATACATTTTGCAACAAGACCAAATGGTGATATGCGTTTATGTTGTAGTGCTAATGCCAGCGGAGCGGCTACTGGTGATCATGAAGTAGGGTTAGTAAAAATGGAACATGGTAAGCCTGCTAACTTCGGTCGTGAAACGCCTATGGAGGCTTGGAACAATGACTATATGAAGTCAGTAAGAACTACTATGCTTAAAGGACAAATTCCTGCTAGTTGTACTAAATGTTTTAATGAAGAAAAAATAGGTGTTGTTAGTAAACGTATTTGGGAAACAGGTACTTGGTATAAAGATGGAGTAGATATTCCTGAATTAATTAAACAAACACAAGAAGATGGTACAGTTCCAGAAGAATTAGTATATTTAGATTTACGTTTAGGTCATACGTGTAATGTTAAATGCGTAATGTGTAGTCCGCATGATTCTAGTCAATGGGTTAAAGACTGGAAAGAATTAGTTCCGCAATTAGAAGACCCTGAAGTAAAAAGACAAATGGCTTGGGACAAATCAGAGTTCAATAATAAGTGGCATGAGAAGGAAACGTTTTGGGAGGAAATGAATAAGCAAATTCCTAACTTAAAGCAAGTATATTTTGCTGGTGGTGAACCTTTAATGATTAGAGAACATAAAACATTTATTGAAGAAATTATACGTCAAGGCTATCAAGATAAAATCTTATTAAGATATAATTCAAATGGTATATTAGTAGACGAAGATTTAATTGAGTTATGGAGTAAGTTTAAGAAAGTTAAATTTGCAGTTAGTATGGATGCCTGTTTCCAACGTGATGAATATATACGTTTTCCAACGGAATGGTCAGTTGTAGAAAAGAATCTTCATATGCTAGATAATACGCCTGACAATATACAAACAAGTTTAGCCACTGCTATACAAATTTTTAATGTAAAACACTTACCTGATTTTATGAAGTGGAAAGTACAATCTAAATTTAAAAAACTTAATGTAGGTACAGTTCCAGGCGGAACACAAATGGGCGGTGGATTAGTTAATATGCATTTACTTTATATTCCTACATTTTTAAGTATACAAATATTACCTAAAGAAGATAAGCAAGAAGTTAGAGAACGTTATTTAGAATTCAAAGATTGGCTGTTTACTAATTATAGACAAGATGATGAGTATTGGAAAATTAATCCTTATGGTTGGAAACGTTGGGAAGCAGTAATGGATCATATGGATGCACAAGATAATAGTTATTTACTTCCAGGCTTCAAAGAGTATGTAACTAAACTAGATGCTATTAGAGGATTAAAAGCGTCTAATGTTTTTCCAGAATTGGAACATTTATTATGATTACGAAACCTAACAAAATAGTTTCAACGCAACCATCTCATGTTTTAGATATTAGATTTTTCCCAACCGATATTTGTGATTATGATTGTACATATTGTTTTGCTGATTCTCATCCCGGAATATATAGGTATCCTAAGAATGTTGATACTGTAATAAAAAACTTTAGAACATTGTTTGATGTCTATACTAAAAAATTTAATAAAACAGAATTTTGGTTGTGTATAGCAGGTGGCGGTGAGCCAACCCTTTGGCCGCACTTTAATACATTTTGTAAAGAAATTAAAAAAGAACACAATGTTCAACTTAAAGTAACAACTAATGCTTCTAGAACTTTAAGATGGTGGGAAGAAAATGTTGAATACTTAGATAGAGCAACGTTAAGTGCCCATCATGAGTTTATGGATGTAGATCATTTTATGAAAGTAGGTGACTTTCTATATGAAAACAATTTAAATGTTGGGGCATTAATGTTAATGGATTGTGAGCATTGGGACAAGTGTATTGCTATTGTAGAGAAGATGAAAACTAGTAAACAACCTTGGATTATAGAAGCTAAAAGTATTCTTCAATTCCCAGGTAAAGATATTAACTCTTATACTCAAGAACAAATAGACTATGTTGCAAATACTATTAAAAGAGTTCCAGATCCAAAGTACATATTAAAACATATTGATGATTTTAATGTATTTCAGAGTGTTGCTTTATTTAATGATGGTAGTGCAATAACTATGAAATCTGAAGGATATGTTCATAATAAATGGAATTATTTTACCGATTGGACTTGTCATGTACCTATAGAAAATTTAATTATAACATATGATGGTACTGTTGCAGGATCATGTAATGCAAATATTTTTAAAGATGCAAAAATTAATCTTTTTTCAGAAACATTTAAAGAAGAATTTCAAGAAAAATTATTTGATTTAAAACCAATCAAATGCCCTTTTAAAGAGTGTAACTGTTTACCAGATACTCATATTACAAAGTATATTTCGTAAGATTAATATCCGCGGCACAAGTACACCAATCTCGTGTACAAATAATATTTTCAGTTGGCCTTTTAAAAGTCCCTTTATAGATATTACCTAAACTACCCCCAACGCGACAAGTAGCACGATGTACGTCACCATCCCAATTTACCATTAAACTTTCCACTCCTGCTGTACAACTCCACCCTTTAAATTTATTAGTTTTATTAATAAGCAAGTCATTTACGTTACATTCAATCTTCCCATCAATTAAAGTATTAGCAGGCGGATTGTGATTTTCCGTTTTTAAAAAGTCCAATTCTTCCTTAGAATAGCGTTCCAAATCTTCAAAAATATCATGTGCTTCAGTCCAGCGTATAGGACGTAAAGCATAGGGTATTCCTGCTTTAGAAAGGCGTCTACAAGCGTCTACAACGTCGTTTAAGCGGTGATTAAGCATCATGACGTGTACAAGTACCATCTTGTTTTTAGATGTGTTATAGACGCTTATAATTGTATCTAGAGTGCGTTCCCAATTGTACTCAAGATGCAAACTAAACACAATATGATCCAAGTATTTTTGGAGCATATCTACATAAAAATTTTTGGATCTTGTTCCGTTTGTTGTTACATTAATCCAAGTAACTTTTGGGCGAGCATAATCTAAGAGGGCAGTAATGTTTGGATGAACAAATGGTTCACCGCCTGTAAGACTAATTCTTACATTTTTAATTTTGGATAGTTCGTCGACGGCCTTTTTAAGTGTTTTAATATCCGTGTGCGGACTTTCCATATCATGAATTTCAGCTGGACAATACGAGCAGTCATAATTACATCGTTTACCCAAGTTCCATTCAACCTTAACGCTTTTAGCATAGTGTTCATATTTATTCTCTACTTTAAACATTGTACAGCCCCAATTTTATTATATTCGGAAAGTGTCTTTATAACGGCTTTATGTCTTGTGTCATTTAGTCCACTTGCTTGAAGATTAATTTTAGCTACAGGAATCATTCCAAAGCTATTTCTTTTAAATGTAAGGCCTCTTTTCTTAAGCCAACTATTAATTTGCAATCTTCTAAAAGCGTGTACAAGCCAGTTAATATTTCTCCCAAATTTTATCATAATATCAGAGCTATAATGGGTTTGTGGTACATCTATAGTATATTCATCATTATCTTTAAAAATATCTAACATATTTTTACCTACATGGCAATAGTTAATATATACATCACCAAATCTCCATTTAAATGTAAAGTTATTATAATTTTCTAATTTTTGTCTAGGTCTCTTTTTAAATGTTATAACAATTGTAGCCGCATTACCTCTTTTTTGTGATTCATATTCATGGATTAGTATATTAAATTTCTTAACAGCTTCTTTAATATCATTAGGGGCATTGTTAAACCAATCTGTGCCTTTTGTAATTTCGCCACGTAATTTTTCAAAGTAAGTATGCAAATAATTTAAGTTAGTCTTTTCTGTTGCAATAATGTCTATTACTTTATCATAACTATTAATAAGTTCAATCTGTTCATTAATTAATTTAATATACTTTTTATTTTGCCCTGGCCAATCAGTAAATCTTGTATCTTCGTCTATTTGATTATAATTAGATAATTCTTTGTACCACTTTTTAGCAATCTCAGTATCATATACATTAAAGTATACCCATTTACTATTTTTATCGTTTTCAAATAATATTCTAAACATAGTCAGCAAACTCAGGATTAATTTTATCAAACGGGCCTTGCTTTCTTTCTGTATCTAATGTTTTGTTAAATGCAATACAGTCTTGCCAATATTCTGATAAGTCCTTTGCTTCTAAAAAGTTTATGTTATCAGTAATTTGTTGTTTTGTAATATTTTTTAAAATAGGATATTTTTTTACTAATTTATAGGTCTCTATTTTAGTGTACATACCAACTAGTTGTCTAATTACACTTTCTTTTAAAGGCCTAGGTATAACTTGGGCACTTAATACTCTTGGGTATTGTACTCTATGACTATAAAATACTATTTCTAGTTTATCTAAAAAGTACTCAATAACTGTTGGCATTTGCATTACATTGTTAGCTTGAACAGTAAAGGCGCCAACAATTCTACTTACTTGCGGAATTTTTTTCATTTCTTTAACGTTCTTTATAACTTCATTAAAGTTACCATCAGTACGAATGTATTCGTAAACTTCCCATAGGCCATCGATACTAACATTAACTGCTACACTTTTAAATTTAGGCCAATACTCGTGGACAGTTCGTTTACCTTTAATACCAAGTGTAGTTCCGTTTGTAGCATACTTAATTTCTATATTTTTACCATACGGTTCTAACATATCTAGAATTTTATAATGCATAGGATCCATTAATGGTTCACCTCCTGCAAATTCTACTCGTCTAAAGTGTGGTAATAGTTTTTCAAAACTATTCCACCAGTTAGGGCTATCATCAAATAAACCTACGTAAGGTGCTTCAGTTAATCCTAAGTTTTCTACAGCATCAACAAGATAATTGTTTTCAGCTTTATAATGATGTACAATAGATTTCCAATCTTTCCATTGTGTACTATCTAATGGATTACACATACGACATCTTAAGTTACACAAGTTATTAATTTTAATTTCCATAGTTGGCAATTCAAATGGCATTGTGTAATCGTCTTTTAATGTGTCTAATGCATTAGGATATAAGTTAATTCTTGATTCAGGAATAACATTACTAATATGTCGTTGACGTAAACTTTGTACACCTTGGTCTTCTAAATCAAAGCACGGTTTACATACGTCAGGACGTTCGTTGTTTAAAACTTGTTTACGAACTTCAAGCATTTTTTCATTGTTCCACGCTTCTTCTAATGTTTCGTTTTGTATCCAACCAATAGGTTGACTACGACAGCAAATTTTAATTGCCCCATCTTCTCGTGTTGCTAACCCTGTGAAAGGGTGCATACAGAATGTACATGATTCTTGTTTCATATTACTCCTCGGCTTCCTTTATAGCCCACTCTCTTTCTTTGCACCAAAAACACTTTCCACACTCAGGTACAGATTGTCCTGGAATATACGTTCTATAATCTAAGTCTCCAAAGACTTCTGGGTAGTGTGTTTTATCACCTTCGCAACTGCGAGTACGTGCTAATAAACCTCTAATGTTATGTTTATAGTATTGTGCAATAATCCAATCTTTGCTTGTATAGATAAAAGGATGACATACTGTTACGCCCATATGTTCTCTAATTAATGGCGTTAAATCTTGTTCATTAGGTTCAACATCTCTATCATCTAATTTACCTTTAAAATCTTCTGTAGGATTTTTGTTTACACCGGCAAACCAAGCATCAAGTCCATATCTAAATGCAATATATTCTGCGTGTGAACGTAGTATAATTTGGTTACCACTTTTTAGTTTACCATATTCATCTACAATATTAGGACCTACATGACCCCATTCTAAATCAGGTGGAATAAAGTTTTCATGTCTAGTAAATCTAAGATCTGGAAAGCGTTCTTCTAACCAATTATAGACATCAATGCTATTATATTTTTGCCAGGGTCTTGTTTTCCACATTCTAATATTAGTTAAAATATGAATATTAGCTCTAGTATTAGAACATATTAAATAAGCTAACAAGGCACTATCGGCACCACCGCTTAAACTAATACCTATGTTTCTCCATGCTTTTAACATTGGAATTTCAATATCACCGTACTTCACAATTGATTCTTTATATTTGGTGTTTTCCAGCATTATTATATTTACCGTAATTATCTGCCCAGTTAATTATTTCCGATAAGTATGTATACCATGTTAAAAAACACATACATCTATCATGATGTAGCTGAGATCGTTAATATATTACCGTCATTACAAGAAGGTAAAAACGATTTTACGCAACAAACAGGAAAGTTTTTTTACGATCCTTGGGAAGTATTACCACAATATAAAGGTACATCATTAGAAGAATTGCACAATAAATTACCACGTGCTGGCCAAATGCGAGCTATGGTAATGCATGAAGGTGATTGTTATTCTGAACACGCCGACATTGATGATAGATATCATTTAACAATAGATGCAGAAACTAGTTATTTGATTGACTTAGATAATGACAAGATGCATCCGACGTTAGTTAATAATACAATTTATTTAATGGATGGTGGTACCGTTCATACAGCCGCTAATTTTGGTCATGTTCCTAGAACAGAATTAGTAGTAAGACAATTATTAAATCATAATAAGTTAAAAGATCCTGTTAGATTAAATTTAGCTGTTAATTATGATGTATTTGATTTACGTTATCGTTTTGATATTGTGTTTAGTCCTTGGTTAAACCGTGCAAATAAAAATGGTATAATTGATAATTTTGAACCTGTCAGTGAAAAACAAATACTTGTAGATTTAGAAAAAGAGTATTTAGACGAATTTAAAGGTTTAATTGAATTTTCAGAATTACCAGTGGAGATGAAAATTGACTGAAATTAAATGGAAAGAATTTCGTAAAGTTGTTGATGGAAAATTAGACAGAGGCAGTTTGGCTTACGATGCTTATGTTAGTGAAGATCAATATTTAATGCATTTTTCTAATGAATTTTTCTTTAAAAAAGAACTAGAACATATGGAAAGATTATCTGAAAAGCCATATGCACCAGAAGTAGATAAAATAGATTTAGAAAAATTAATGATTTATCTTCCTCTTTATGATAATTTAAATCATTTAATTGCAGAAAACAAAGCACCTAATGATTGGAAAGAACAAGTTTATAAGATTATTGAAGATCTAGAACGGGGAAATGTTTATAAATTAAATTTGTTCCCGCATTGTTTTTATGTAAAAGAAGGAACATTACATATAATAGATCTTTATGGTTGTGTATTTGATGATGAAATTGTTATGTTTGATCATATCAATCCTATTTTATCAAAACGATCAAGGAATCTTTTCTTACAGTTTAAAGAATTAAATGGTATAGTTGATATGCGGGAAGCATATAGATTTAGCAAAGTAAACAATGTTTGGGGTTTACATTAAATGAATTTAATACAAGTTCCTGACACATATACAGAAGAACATATCAACGCTGATAGGCTAGGAGGAATGATACCTTTATTTGATAAACGGATAGAGGAATTAATACATAATTTAAAAACTAAGAATATTGAATTTTTAGATCATACATTAATGACGTTAAAAGAAAACGTTGGTGCAGATTTATTTGAACGTTTTAAACATGATTTTACTAATCATTTAAAGTCATCTATGTATAATCATTTAACTGGGTTTGATGCATTTGAAGAAGTAAATATTATTGCAGGCTGTACACAATTTTTTGATGACCTATATGTTATGAATAATGAAATACAGGTTTTACGAGATGAATACAAATATCATGAATTAATAAATCCTAATTTACAATATAAAACAATTGAATCATTAAGAGCTCATGTTCCATTAGTTATTAGTTTACCTTTTAGTTTTCATGGTAGAGAACATCCAGATATGGATACAATTTTAGAAGAATGTTTAGAACGATATATACCTGTGCATATAGATTCGGCTTGGATACCTGCTAGTAAAGATATCTGTTTTAATTATGATCATCCTGCTATACATTCATTTGCTATAAGCATGAGTAAAGGGTATGGTACTGCTGGTTGGAATCGTATAGGACTACGTTGGAAAAGAAAACGTAATGGTAGTGATACTATTAATACATTAAAGGATTATCATCAAATAACTACATATCCTGTAGCAGTTGGATTATATTTTTTAGATAACTTACTTCCAGATCATTTGTGGGCTACACATAAAGAACGTAATGAGAAAATTTGTAAAGACTTTGGTTTAACACAAACTAAAGCAATTCATATGGCTCGAAAGGGCGAAATTAATTACGGGCTTTCACCTTTAATTAGATATTTAGAATATAACGGAGGGTGTTAAATGACTGAAAAAAGGTACGGTAATCTTAAATTTATTGGAAATTGTAATGATATAATTGATTGGAATAAGTTAATTGTAGAACTTGATAATCAAGAACCCGATCATATAAGTCCTAGACACGAACCTGGTATAGATTCTGAGGAAAATGTTCCTGGTTTAGATGATGTATTTTCACCATTGAGGAGTGCTGGATGGAAAAAGAAACATGAAGGTGGAAGTGCTTCTTGGGATGTGTATATGCCATCGCAATTTGATAACAGTATAATAGAAAAGTTTAAAGACTTTGTTGGATTGAAAGAATCTATCTATGCATGGATATCTGTGATTAACCCTGGTTATTATGCTCCGTGGCATAATGATATAACAAGTCATAAAGAAACTTTAGAGTATGAACTTCATAAAACGAAAACTGGAGAAATTCACAGATACCATTGTCATATTGGTCCACCCACTGACGGTCATGTTTTTATTGTTGAAGAAGAATGTTTATATAAACAAGCCCAAGGCAATGTTTATAAATGGCCTGATAGAAAATCATGGCATGGTGGTGCTAATTGTGGAATAAAACGCAAATGGCTGTTTAATATATTTGGAATATAATTAATAATGTTCTAGGTTAGCTATACCTATTTCTTCTTTAAATCTATCACTAAACTTACAATCAATTCTTAAACCGTACTCTTGTTCATTACTAGTTTCGCCACCATGCCAGTCTTGGTCATTCCAAAAAGAAGCATAAGAATTAACGTAATGTTTTTGTTTAAGTTCGGGATCCCATATATAAAAGCCTCTTTTAGTTCTATATCTTATATGAATGAACTCATTATTATGTGGACTAAAGTCTTGATCGGTACCTTTAGAGCCATCTAGGTCTCTATGTTCGAACGCTTTACCATCATGGTCGCAATGAAAAAATATAACTCGTCCTATTTGAGTTATAACATTTTTTGCAACTAATTCTTCAACCCACTTTACAACACCTGGAAAATATTTTGCTTCTTCTGTTGGTTTACGCTCAGCATTACGTTCATTCCAATCACCTTCTTCCCAAAGAAAATAATATATGTAAGGATCGTTGGCTCCTAATGCTCCTTTAAGATATCGTGTAAATAAATTTCTTTGTTGATAATTTTTAAAATCCTTTGGAAATATTTCAGCACCTTGAATTTTAATTGGGTCGTCATCAGGTAATGCTTGATATTCTGCAAATGCTAGAAAAATTGGTTTCCAATTCAGAGTATAACTCATGTCGCTAACTTTAAATCCAGGCTCCATCCAGGTTCCTTCTTTAGCATAATTTCTTGCTAATGCAAAACCTTTACAAATTTCTGGGTGAAGTTTTTTGAATCCGTTAACGTCTAAGTAATCATCTAATCCAATATATGGCCGACCACCAATTCCTCTAATCATGAAAATATTTAGCGATAAGTATTAATAAGAACCAAGTATTATGAACTATAATTATTATTACAATAATGTCCCAGGCAAAGGTCAATGTAGAAATAACTTAATTTACACAAGCCTTCTCAGTGAAGACAAGACTGAATTCGTACAGTGGTATTATAACGATACGGAATATCATAATGGGCAAAACGAAATTGTTGATCCTGCTTTAATGCAACAAAAATGGGAAAGAGAAATTATATTTTTACAGTTTATGGAGTCAGAAGCACCAAATATGATTCCACGAATTGTAGAGATTGATGAAGAACAACGTAAGGTTTATCTTGAAGTCCAAGGTTCAGATTTTTGGGAACGGTCAGGGTGTACGCAAGATAATTTTAATTCAGTTTGTCCAGACTGGCAAGAACAAATGTTAGATATAATTGAAGTCCATAAAGATTTAGGGCTTTATAAATTTAGTTTGCACCCTAATAGTTACTTTGTAGTTAATGGAAGATTGAAAAGTATTAATTATTTTTTTTGTTACTCTGAAGAAGAACAGTTAATTTCAATTAAAGATCATTTAAGTCATATTAGCAAAGACAGACAAACAGAATTATTTCCAAAAATAGAACAACAAGGTCTTAGTGTTAATGAGCCCCAGGAATATTTAGATCTTCAATTATTATGTTTTGATAGTTTTGCTAGTAATTATCCTGCAGACTTTATAGAACAAGCAAAGCAGATATATAGTGTATAAAATAACCCCCTATAATGAATCAATAGACCTTACTGAATTTTATAAAGAAGCACATCAAAGAGGATTGCATAATAATTCTACTAAGAAAATGCTCTTTGATAGTATTAGTAATGAACCTGAATGGCAAGTATGGATTTTATATTATAATAATGAAATAGTTGGTACTACGGCCGCCCATAGTTTAGATATTATGGGTCGAAATTGTTATAGAATTGCCGCACGAAGTTGTGTGTTTACTGATAAATTGCCTTTAAATCATATAAGAACATTAACAGGAATTAAAGAACATCAAAATGCTACAGCTCAGTTTCTGATTCCTATTTGTATCGAATGGCAACCATATGCTAACTTATATATTACTTCTAACGAACATGAGCAAGGTACCCAAAGACAAGTCCATAGGATTTTTTGTCCTGCTTTAGAAAAGACAGGTGCTTTAAATAAGGTAGTTGAAAAAGAATATAGAGGTCATAAACAAACTTTTTGGGAAGTTAATGTTGATGTTTATTATAGACAGTTAGATGAATTTGGCCGATGGCCAATTGAAGGATTAGTGTAAGGCAACCCAAGCTACGCCGGTACGTCCTTGGAATTCGTTCTCAGTAGTATTGTAAATTATCATTCCAGCTTCTGGAGTTAATGCATCTCTTTCAACGGTAGTTAAACTACCACCCATAATGTATCCGCTTACTCGTGCATTACCTGTAACGTCTAATGCTGAATCTGCCTGTGCAATACCTGTGCCACCAATTGTAAATCTTCCAGCACTATCAATTGTCACACCGTTATAAGTCGAACCATCATCTGGAGTTGTTATAATAAAGATCTTACCTGGTACAGCACCATTTGAAACTGTAGAACCTTCTTCAACTTTAAAAGAAATATTTCCTACTAGTGTATTTTCATTAGTTCCGTCGTGCCCGTATTGTTTCATCTGCCATAAAGTATCGCCTGCTTGAAGAGTCGTTTTAGTTGCTAAAGACCCTCTTGAAGTTGTAACATTAATACCTGAAGAAGTATCTCCAGTAGATAAACTTTGTACATCTATAATTTTATCAACTGCCGCCCCAGCTTTAAAAATAAGTCCTTGTCCTGCAACATCAGTATCTCGTCCAATTGTTAATTTTTTACCAATGCCTGGAGTAGAAGATATGTCAAGATAGCCTTCATTAAATGTAATTGTACCGTTACTGAGTGTTCCGTTTAATCCATCTACTAATACAGTTGAGTCATCTGCAAATAAAGAACCTTTAACGTCACCTACTAGTGTTCCTGTAAAAGTTGTCGCTTCTACATTACCAGCAAATGTTCCATCTCCAGCATTTACAGCCTTTGATGTTGCGTTAAAAAATGATGAGTTATCAGTTGCTTCAACGTCACCCTTAAATGTTCCTGATGCGTTTAAGGCTCCAGTTGCTTTATTAAGTAAGACAGTAGAGTCATCGGCAATAATATTGGCATTAACATTGATTGCGTTAACGTCACTAGCGACATGGATTGTATTAAACCATCCTTGATTAAACTTATTGCTTGAGGATCCAATGTTTCTTGCTCCGTCAACATCTGGAATAACATGGCTTTCTACTTTAGCAAGAATATTAACTGTATCTGATGTAGCATCACCTATTGTAAGGTTTCCGCCAAGTGTAAGATTACCATCTGCTGTAATACTACCTGTTACAGTAATGTTACCATCTGTATTAATGTTACCTACACCATTAATATTGTAGTTATTTAGATCTAAATTTGAACCTAAAAACTCGCCTGCTGTATCAACAGGGTTCCCGCCAGCTTGTGTTCCATCGCCGATATATAGTTTTTTGGTATCTATAGTGTATATTAATTCACCATCTGCTGGTGTAATCAATACTCGTTCTGCGTTTGTACCTCTTCGTAGTCGTAAAGCCATTTATTGTTAACTCCTGGATATCTTATATGTATTTATGCCATTAACATTATTTATTTGTTCTTCTTCATGAAGCCGCGGGTACGTTTTTGTATATCCTTTTTTACACGATCTGTATCGACTCTAAAATCAATGTGTTTGATGGTGTTTTCATACGCTACGAAAAGATCCTGGAGGGTTTTCTCCAGCTTATTTAGAGGGTTTTTTGGCTGGGTGTCATCGTTAACCACAACGTCCCAGATTTTACCGTTCTTAAAGGTGACCCTAATAGAATGCAAATATTGGAGAGGAATGGCCTTAATATCTATATCTTTAAATACTTCTGGCCATTTATCAATAACAGTTTGTGGTAGCCTCTTTCTAGGCCTTGCCACGAACTTTTGCCTTTTTACTCGGGCTCAGTTCTTCTGCTTGTTTCCGAAGGTCAGTTGCTTCTTTGAATAGACCATCAGCATCTGCACGTAGTTTAGTAGCTAGAGCATCGTCTGATAACGGTTCTCTAGCAGTTTGGCTTTCTGCGGCAAGTTCTGGGCTTTCAAGTGTGCGAACTTCGGCAACTTCTTCTACAGAAGTACCACCTACTGCAAGATCTTTGATGTCAACACCCTTCTGTTGTGCAATTTCCTCGTTAAGTTTATCAAGGCTTATTACAGTTGAAGGATTTGGTGTCATTTCAACACCAGCTGTAGTAACTTTCGTTAAGTGTCCTGCTGTATGGAAACGTGCTAACATAATGCTACCGTCACCAAGTGGTGTACGTTGCATAGCGTCTGCAAGTTCGTCTGCAACCTGACCAGTGTTACTTTCAATTAGTCGCATTAAAAGATCATGGTCTGTGTCGCGGAGTCCTTCCGTCATACATACTAGGCAGTTTTTAGGCTCCCCAGGTAATGTACGGAAGACAACTGCAACTTTACGTCCAGTCTTTTTTATTCGGCCAATATGTTTTAATTCAGCCATTATTTGTCTCCTGTTGTAGCAGGCTTGGCTGGTACTGCCGGAGCATTACCTTGTGCCGCTACTTGTTGGTTTTGAATACTAGTTAAAAATGTTTCTAACTTCGTATATGTTTTACCTACTGCTTCTAGTTCGTTGGCTTTAAATGCCCCACGACTTTGAGCAACTTCGATAATTGTTTTTAGCACTCCTAAATCTTGAACTGTTAATTCAGGGTTTCCAGGTGCTGGCCCGTCGGCCGGTGCTCCCGTAGGAGGTACTGTTGGTGCTGAGGGCATATTTGGAGCCACTGGTACCGCCTGAGGCGGAGTAGCAGTTGTTCCTTCTGGTGCCATCGCTTGTTTTCCATCTGACATATATGTTCTCCTTTTAGATGTAACGTATTATATATTATATACGCATATTATTTATTAGTACTTTAAAAGTGGACACGCCAACATGAAATAAGAAAGCTCTTTTGGATCTTCAAATCCGAGGTTTATCATGGTTGAAACGGAGTTTTCCTTATCCAAACTTACTTTCTTACCAATAAAGAACCTGCTCTTTAAGTTGTTCGTTATCCATTTTGCAATAGCATCTTCTAAGTTATAGTTTTGCTTTAGAGTGATATATTCAAAGTGAGGCGGAGCCACACTGAGTTGCCTTATACCAAAATAGTTTAAGGCGTTTGGTTGGCCTGTTTTTTGTAGCATGAGAGTTTCCATACCTTTAGATGTATTTAAATTGTTTCTTTTTTGACCATCCATCAGTGGTCAAATCTGTTAATGGATCCTTTATTTCTTTAATGTTAGTAACTAGGTTAGGTGCAAACCGTTGTGCGATATCTTCTCCTGTATCGCTATATACAAAAGTTTTAATACTCCTAACTTTGGCTGGGTGCATATATTTGAGTTTAAAACTCCAAGCCTTTGTCATGCGTTTTCGTAATGCGCCGTAACTCCGAATGGCGCCGTTAAGTTCTTGTCATGATGTCCGTGAATGATGAATACTGTTTCACAGTAGTTTTCATCACCCCAGCTATCCCAAGGATACCCATCAGTAAACATTATGAAACGTTTTGGATTAATACCTTCTTCTTCCATATGTCTCCAATTCGCCATAAAGTCTGTTCCGCCGCCTCCTCTAATTTCGTATTCTGATAACTCGTTACCATTATCAGCAGTAAAGTCTGCTTCGCCATATACTCTAGTATCAAAGCACCATAGCTTAATTCTGTAGTCCTGATACTCTTGCATAATGCCTTGTACTTCGCTTAGAAATACATTAGCTTGTTCGTTTCCAATCGAACCACTCATATCAATTCCGATACAAATATCAATAGTTGTATCAAAAGTCATACCTGGAAGAATTGCTCCTGTGTGCCATCCTTTGCGTGACGGACGTTGGAAAGAGTAATCATTTTTAATAGTGCTTTGGATCTGCTGACGTAACAGTTCACGCCAGTTCATTTTTGGTTCTGTAAGTTCTTTAATAAATCTTTCAACTTCGCTTGGAACGTTACCAGCACCTGCGGCCTGTGCCGCACCTAGCATACTTTCCTTAACTTCATCACGGATTTTACGGAGCTCATCTTTAGAATATTTTGGAGGTCCGTTACCTTCTTTTTTATCTTTGCCTTTGCCCTTTTTAGAATTACCCTGGCTTGCCTGGTTATCTTTATCCCAATCAATATGTTCGTCAAGCAATTCGCCTAATTGTTTAAGCTCATCTTCGTCGTATTTTTTATAAATTTCGTCGTAAACTTTTTCAGAAGTCCAACCTTCATATTTAAAATCTTGGTAAATTGGAACATCTTTTGGTTTTGTTCCGATTGAATCACGCACCAAAGTATTATTAACAATATAATCTGATGCAATATTGTGGACTTGAGGATCTCGATCTTCACGTCTTGTCATATGATCGAAAACACAATGTAGAATTTCGTGAGCAATAACGAATTCAATTTCTTTGTTCGTCATTTTAGCAAAGAATTTTGAATTGTAAAATAAATGTCTACCGTCTGTCGCGGCAGTTCCACACCAATCATCACACTCTTTAATAATAAGCCTTGTGGCCATATTACCAAAAAATGGGTGGCGTAAAAGTAATCCAACTCGTGCTACAATAATTTTATCCAAAACCTCTGCCCGAAGATCTTTTAACTCTTCTGGCGTAAGTTTAACTTCTTCTGTTTTGGGTTTTTCTAAAGTAACTGTAGTCATCTGTGCCATTCCTCAATTTCTTATTATATGTATATTATACTATATTTAATCCGCATTGTCAACCGAAAAATTAAGGGGGGAATTAACCCCCCTTAACCCATCTGCTAGGCAGATGCTTCGCCTTGTGCGGCTTTAATATACTTGCCGAAACGTTCGTGGAACTCATCAAAGCACTCAACTTCGTCTGGATCGATCGGAAGTTGATATTGTGTAAGAGCTAATTTGATACCCATGACAACCAATTCAGTATCAAAGTTGTCCATTGAGAACCTTAAGAAGTTATTAACTTTGTCGTCAAACTTCTTATCGTTCTTATCACAAGCTTCTTTCAATTCGTAGCACAAAGAGACTGTCAAGGAATACATGGCACTGATTTCTCGAGTCTCTAGCTTCTTAACTTTACCAGACAAAATGTCTGATGGGTTAGGAAGTTCTGAGGCTACTTTTCGGTGAGCCATAAACTTAACAGCAAGTCCTTCGCCGACTGCACCACTAACTAAATCTGTAGTGGTATTCTCGTCGTCATCGTCTTCCAAAAGTTCGGAAACGAACGACCAAGAACGGGGTGTAGCAAATGAACGGCTTGCGGATTTTGGATCAAAATCGTATAAGTCCTTCTTGCTAAATGTCAAATAACCAACAACATCTTGGTGCTGATCGTTCTTAACTGCCCACTCAAACCAATCATCAAAATCAACTTTGATTTCTAAGTGGACGAATCTGTTTGCCAACGGAGCAGGCATTCTATATGTAACGCCTTTATCAGCTTCTCTGTTACCTGCGGCAACAATCAAAACGTTGTCTGGAAGTGTATAAGTACCAACTCTACGGTTAAGTATTAATTGGTATGCCGCGGCTTGTACTGCCGGTGCGGCTGAATTCATTTCATCCAAAAACACAATAATATACTTGTGCTTCTTTGCCATTTTGGCATCTGGTAGTTCGCTTGGGGGTGCCCAAACCATCGTACCCTGCTTTGAATCGAAATAAGGAATGCCCTTAATATCGGTAGGTTCCCATAAGCTCAAACGTATATCAATAACGTGAGCTTCCATGCTGTCGCCAATTTGGCGTACTATGTCTGATTTTCCAATACCTGGGGGACCCCAGATAAAGATTGGACGTTGCTTTTTAAATGCTCGGACAATACTTGCCTTTGCACCATTTGGACTAACTTGTCTAACTGCTAGATTTTCCATTGTATTTGTACTCCTTTGCCTTTTGTTCAGTGCCTTATTATGTTTATATTATAGCACCAGCAACCAAAAAGGTCAAGAGAAATATGCGAATTTTATGAAAAAAGAACCCAATAAAATCAAGGGGTTACAGATTCGTTTGCCCGTTTTAGAGCTTTATTAAGTCCATATTTTCGGACATCACCTGAAAAAAGGTGTAATTCAATTGCTTTTTTCTCGTTTAAAACGGTAATACCCTTATGATGAAGATAATAAGGACAATCTATGAACTTGTCCAAAAATATTACAACTTGAGTAGTAACTTTGAAATCGTCTGGAAATGGAACGTCATAGTTTGTTAGCTTCAATTTGGTTACAGTAAAATCAAAACCATCTTCAGTTAGTCTTAATCCTCCTGAATCTTTTGCTCGAGTATTCTGCCACCACTTGGGCATATATTCTTTTAATGTACTTTCGTTAATTGATATGCCAGCGTCTTTTAAGAATACCTTGGTATAGGTTTCTTTTAAGTTCATTTTTCTGTAACTATTTCGCCTGTTGTTAATTTTACAACTGTAAAGTCTGTAGAATTAAAAAGGTCATTAAGTTTCTTTGCGAGGTTGTGTGCATGACCAGGATTACTAAAACTAACCTTTTTATATTTTGGTCCTGGATAGTTTGTTAATACATTTGATGATTTTAAATTAAATGGTTTATTTTGATGAAAGACAGCCCATATGGCTTCTGCTTTCAGAACCTGTTCTGAACGGTACGTTTTTTTATTAACGTTCTCTAATATTACTTCGGGTTTCGGCCTACTCATAATTAATTCCTGTTATCTACTACTATTATTTATCTCAATATAGTAGTTATATACGCAGTTTACTCTATGAGTAGAATGGTGTTGTAGAGGGGTATTTAAATGGTTATTTCCACTTTGGACCACCATCCATAGTGATGTTTACAACTTCTTCTGTCTTGTTGGCTTGATCTACTAACTTTTCAAGATCACCATGTAATCTAGACATTACACCGCCTAAGGTAAGGGCAAGATTTTTTGCATCTTTAATATCTATCATTACTTCCCTCTTCTTAGCATTTTCGGCAACTTTAACTTTGTCAATAAATTGCTCTAAAGGAATAGTGTTTAATGGTTTAACGGTTTGCACGGCTTAACTCCTGACGCATTTCTAATTCATCTTTAAATGGTCCTTTATGTTCATATTTTTCTAATGTAACTAGTTTAGGACAAAAACTTTTAACCCAGCCCTTGTCAAAGTGAATTATAAAGTAACCAGCACAATATAAACTTTTAGATTTTTTACTTTTAGTGAATAGTGCAAATTTTCTTTTAAGATCGTAAACAGCATTATATGGTACTGTACTAGTTGATAAGTTATAAATTTCTTTGTCTACAGTTTTATTTGCATCACTTACACTAGCAGTCCAAAGAATCTCTCCACCAATACCTTGTTTAAGATCTTGTAAACAATTATAATATTCAGTTCTAGAGCCATTACGTTGTTTGCGTGGCTGGGACGTACAACAATACATATAATGATTATTTTCGTCTTTAGATAATGTGCCTATCTTTTTTCCGTGATCAGCATCTTCGATTATCCAAAATTTATTTTTTAATATTTCTTTAGCTTTTACATCTGTCATAATACAGGATACCTCGCTTGTAATGGCTCAGCATACGCCTGAGCATTATCAGTTATTCTTTGCATATCATATAATGCACAGAATTTCATTAATCTCAAACCTACTTGTGGAATATTTTTAGGTTGTGCGTTTTCAACAATCGTATTTTTAATTTTATCTTTAATATATTGTGGTTGTGCAGTTAAGTCACATAGTTCTACATTTCGATTATAATCATCTAATACCCTATGTTCCTTACCTTCATGATCAACCCAACGTTGCAACATTAAATTATTCCAGCTGTAACCTTTTGTTTGCATATCATTAAATGCCTCTTCTAAGCCTACTTTGTTTCTTGTGCCTTTAACTCTAACACCAGGGTATGCAGAAAATACATTGTCACTTGTATCTCCGCGAACACATTTTTGAAAAAGTGCCCATTGTGGATCTGGTGCTAATTTATCTTTGCCTGTCTTTTTGTCAACAACTCGTGTTCCTTTATCGTCAAAATAACCTTCGTGTGTAATAGTTACATTTGACACACCGTTATATTGACAAACTGTTGGTGAAATTAATTGTGTAAAATCACCATCTGTTGATATAATTGCGTGTTCATCATTAGGATGATGTTGTATCCAGCCTGCAATTAAATCATCAGCTTCTAATTCTGCGTGTTGTAATACAGTACAATTTGTCTTAGTTGTTATAAAGTCTCTAAAGCTATCAAATGTTTCCCAAAAGACTTTTTCTTCGTCTTGCTGTTTTTCTGTTAGAGCATCACGTGCCGCTTGTCTATTTCTTTTATATGGTTCATAAACATCCTTACGCCAACTACGGCCTTCTAAACAAAATACAATATGGTCTGCATCAAAGTCGTTCCATGCTTTCTTTAAACTATTAAAAGTAATATGGAAAGCCATACCTACTTTCATATCAAGTTCACCACGTACTACGTGACGAGCTCGAAAGAACGTATTTGCTGTATCAACTAGAACGTATTTCATCTGCTATATCCTTATTCATAAAGGTTACTGTTTTTTTCGGTTTCGAGGAAGGAGTACCGTGTTCTTGAGTCCATAAATCAAATGCAATACTTAATCTTATACCATCTTCAGTATATTCGTCAGAACGATGTTGAATATACCCTGGAAAGAGAGTTAATTGTCCTTTTTTATTTTGAAAGTGCATTTCTATATCTTCATAAGGAAATTTATAAAATGTTTTGGTGTTATAATTTCCTAAATGTATATTGCCACTAAGATATGTTATTGGAGAAGAACCATGACTATGAGGATCTATTTTTTGACCTTTACGTATAATATTATACCAACATACTATTTGTAGATCTTCTATTGGTGTTTCGTCTTGTTCAACAAATTCTATATATGATTTTTGTATAAACTTTTTAAGCTCATTAATTTTTGGTTCTTCTTCTCCTAAATCAAAAAGATTATAAGAACCAAATCTTGCTGTAAGCGATTCAATACCTAAGCCTGTACCCCCATCGCTATGAGGTTTTGTAGACAATAAAATCTCATTCTCTTTTTCCAATAGAAAAGATGTTACTGTATCAATCCCGGCTTCGTCTTCCCAGGTCGTTAGACCAAAAGGCACGTTCCAAGATGGTGCATAGCTGTTTAATGGCTTTGAACTTTCCATTTTCTCTATTTGAATCACGATATTTCAGACTTTCCTTTATCCGAAACAGGACCAACATTTATGTATCCAGCACCTCTTGATGGATCTAGTCCTTGTTCTTTTAAAATATTTCGTGCTACGTCTTTAAACCAACCATCAACTATTTGCTCGTTAGTTTCGCCTTTGTAACCAGCATCTATTAATTGTTCAATAAATTCATTGTTCCAATCAAGTTCAAAGAATCCATTTTTAATATCTTTCTCGTTAACATGAGTTTCTAAAACTCCTACCCAAGGTTTTCTAGCTTTTTGGGCCGCTTTCTTTTCAGCCATTAAAAGTTCAATCCTAGTTTTTTGTTTAGGATCTGTTTGTTTTTGAAATAAGTTCTTTAATTTATCTAGCATAATTATATTCCCGAATGTCTAATTTTGTCCATGTCAATTTCGTTTTGTACTGGCGCATCTTTAAGTTCCCCATGAATTTCCGAAGATGTCGACGTGTAGTCTTGGGGTATATCTCCATCCTCGCCCCATTGCAAGTTTGGCGACTGTTTTTGCGTTTTCTTGGTATTCTTCGTAGCATCCGCCCACGGCCATACAGTAAACCGGGCACTCCACTTTTGCTCCTTTATACTCGTTAACAGCTCTTGTAACTTCCTCCACGTCCACTTCATCAGCGACCACAAACTTAAGATACAAGTAAGTCCCAGGGATAGTAAAATATGAGTAAGCAATTTCAGGCTTGATAGCATCACCCCATAACTCACCACTGACAGTAAGTTTCGGAGAGCACGACCAAGTAGTATGAAATCTTGCTTTAGTTGAGATGTAGTTTCTGAAATCATCTCTAAGCTCTTGTGTAGTGTTTGTTTCAAATGTAACATTCTTTAAATCTCCCATTTTAGGATGTTGAAATAGATCTATGTACATCCTTTGCCATCCAAGCAAAGGTTCACCCCCTGTTATTACAAGGTGAACATCTTGTCCATTATTACAAGTCCATTTGCCTTCTGGTGTAAGAGAAAGTAATTCATCAACTAGATCATCTAGTTGGTAATCCGTAGTAAACTTTTTAAATCTAGGATCCCATGATGCATAACTGTCACAACCTTTATGCACTAAAGGTAAATCTTTCAATACTTTGTACTTATCCGGGTTTTCCTGGTGGTCTTTAGCAATTAGGTTGTAGTCATTAGCCAATTCACCTCTTGGCATACCAAACCCACGGCATTTAAAGTTGCACCCATACATACGCAAGAAAACCGACGGTACACCAACAAATCGACCTTCTCCTTGTATGCTATAAAATGCTTCACAGACTCTAGCCTTCATCAATTACCTCCAAAATGTCAGCCTCTTTAAAGCCTAGTCTATCCATTTCTGATATAAACTTGTCTTGCGTGAAAGCACCGTATTCAAACATTTGAATTGTTTTATCTACTTTACGATTCCAAAATTCTCTAATAGGTGTTACACTCATTTTGCGTGTCCTTTCATGCTTAGACAGATATCATAGAATTCTTGTTTTAGTGCTGAGTCTTCACTAAATGCACCTAACATAATTGCAGTCGTCATATCCGACTCATGTTCTTTAACACCACGTTGTGTCATACAAAAGTGTTCTGCTTTAACTACAACCGCTACGTGTTTTGTCTTTGCATACAACGAAAGTTCGTTTGCAATTTCTGTAGTCATTTCTTCTTGAATTTGTGGGCGTTCTGCGATGTGATGTACTAGTCTATTAAACTTACTAAGACCAATAACTTCTTCTTCAGGTATAATGCCAACCCATGCATTACCTACAATATTTTGAAAGTGATGGGCACAAGTGGACCTAATACTTATTGGTCCACTCGTATACAACGATTTGTAACCCATATTGGGAAAACTTGTTACCGCAGGACGTGGATTAAATCGACCTCCAAATATTTCACGAACGTACATCTTTGCAACACGTTTTGCTGTATTACGAGTGTTATGATCGTTCTCCGTATCTATTACGAGAGTATCAAGAACTGTTTGAAATGCTTCTTGGACTTCTTGTTCTAATTGTTCTTTCTCGGATTCATAGATATGTTCGCTAATATTATCATTAGCATGAAACCTAGTGCCTGCGTCTTTCAGTCTTTGTCGAATTTGTGTACTTACTTTTCCCAATGTCATTCTCCGATGTTAAGGCAGTGGATTGCCTGAATTCATATACTATAATACAGTATATTTAGGTTGTTGTCAAGTATTTTAGAAATGTTTGTTAGCCATTTCAAGCATATCATTATACTTGGCAATCAATTCTATCTCTGTTCCCAGAGTAGTAATCATGTCAGGATGATCTGCCACGCCAACAGTATTGTTGAGTAATACTTCAACATTGGCTACTGACTTTTTGATCAAACCTTCCATATGTGCCTTGAAAGCTTCTAAGAGTTTTTCTCTCATAGTTGTTCTCCTTTGTTAAATTGTGATGGCTGATATTCACTTTGAATATCAATCCGTTTGTTCTGTGAAAACCAATCGTCCACAGAATCCTTTGCAACATGGTTCAAAAGTCAAACCTCTGTTGCCGAGCTTGTTCTTCAGCCCATAATTTTTCTTGTCGTTCTTTATCTTCGTTTGCTTTATAATTTCCTCTTCCAGGAATTGCATGACGTACTCCACCTGTAGGATCAGCCATATCAGCTTTACGTCTAGGAATTAAATGGACATGAGCATACATTATAGATTGTCCTGCTTCGCGGCCAACGTTTTGACCAATGTTATAAGCATCGCAATATCCTTTTTGCACCCAATCAAAACCCCATTGGTAAGCGGCCTTATAACATTTTGCTAAATGTTCCCAGTCTTCTACTTTAGGAACAAATAATAAATGTCCTTCAGTTACCGGATACTTGTCTTTATATACTACAAAGTCTTTAGTATCAACAAAAGGTTCGCTATTTAAAGCCCAAACTGTTTCTTCTAGTTTCATTTGTCATGCTCCTCTACCCATTCAAGTACATTCATCATTGTATGCAATCGCTTACGGGCATCATTAAGGTTAAGTGCAGGTACCCATGCGGTACCTTTATTTTGTTGCATTTCTAACATAATGTCCTTATGCTCGTCACGTTTTGAAAATTTAATAACGTCTGCTGTTTTAAATTTTAAAACGAAAACTTCTTTTTTCTTTTTAAATGGTATAACGTTATTCATCGCGATATTTTCCAACGTTTTCCCACGGGTATACTAACCATACATCATCTTCGGCTTTGTTTACTTCGTGAGCCCAATACTTAACGTCTTGGAATTCACTTGATAAATTTTCAGTTAAAACTGCAAAGCGAACATTAGTACATTGATCATTAAGACACCAATCATGACTAATCCATTTAAAAGTAGCACCTGAATCATTAATATCATCTACTACTAAAATATTTTTTCTTTTTGCGACAGCATCTTCAGCCATCCATGAATTAGATTCATTTTTTCTAGAATGGTCCCGTAATGCAACCTTTAATGATTCACATCTAATATCTAGCATATTACTTAATATAGCGGCTGGGATATTTCCACCCCGTGTAATTCCAACTATGTATTCGGGAATCCATTTATCCTTATACATACCATTAACAATTTGATGGCACATATTTTCTATATTAATCCAAGTATAATAATGCTTCTTAATCATATTTTTCCTTTAAGTATTTTTTATTATTAATCCATTCTCCATTTTTAACAAATCCCCAATCATGTTGATGTTTACCCATAAAGAATAAACTCCAGCATGGAATGTCTTTACCATCTTTATCTTTAGATAATTCAAGCCTGTGTAAATCTTTTGCTTTACATATACGGAAATGTCCTGGACCGCACCAATGTTTACCATTAACAGTATGTTCCCAATATCCACCTTTTAAAATAAGTGTAGAATAATTCCATGGATGGTCATGTAAGTCATCTAAGTCGCTAACTAAAATTTTATGTAAAGTTAAGTTAAATGGAAATTTTACCCTATCTATTAAAAACAAATAGTACCTAATTAAATAAGGTACACTATTAGTACGATCATAAATGACACGTTTTCTATTTTCAAACAGAGCCATCATCTTCAGGTTCCTTGTACGTGTAATCATCTTTAATTAGATTATATACAGTCATAAATTTTTCATATTGAATCTTAAGCCCTGGATATTTTGTAATCATATCATCAATAACGACTTCTGATGGCCACTTGTCAAACATCTTTCTATGCCATTCAGTTCCTAAAGCATCTTTATCTATGTTTATACTAATAGGACTAGATGCTGTTACAGTACTAGTAGCATAATTGGTAGTAGCATCAAATGATATACTATAATCATTATTTGATGGAGCCATAGACGGAGTACTAGTATCATACGATATTGTAAATGGCTGTTCGGGTAATGTTTTTGTATCAATTGTCATTTTGAATTCCTTCATATAGTTTCTGTCCACTAAAATAATCTGCTTTTAGTTTAGAAACTTGTTTTTGGATTAAAGGAACGTATGATTCGTAATTTTCTATATAATCAATAATCTTATTCCTAACCTTTTCTTTGTGATGTGTATAAGCCTTAAATGTTGCAGTCCATTCAGATGGATATTTAAATTCTGTTAATCCCATTTCTTGATAACTTAATCTATCTGGGACCATTGGTATAGTGTCAACTAACGCACCTTCATACCAACTAATACCTAATGTTTCTTGTAAGTTAGCACTAAACACAATTTTAGCACGACCTAATAAATTATGATATTCATTTTTTGATAATGCTTGGTCTTGGCATACTATAAATTCATAGTCTGGCAATTGTGTTCGTAAGTCTCTAAATATGTCTGGTTGTTTTTCTGGAGCAATTCTATGTGGGAAAAGAATTAAATTTTCTTTTGGCATATCTCTATAAGTATCTAAACTTTTTGCTAGATACTCCATAGGCCAGCCTGTACGAATCATTTTACTTGGAGATGCATTTTTAAAACTGTCAAGAAACATATCAATATGAAATTGTGTTGCATAAAAGTTTTGATCGTATGTTTCAAACATAGATTGTTCTGCATATCTACACCAAGGTGCATCACCAATTAATCTACCTAAGAAGTCTGCTGGGTCATAACTGCCGGCGTGCCACATACCACCAATTCTAATTTTAACGCCTAATAGTTCTGCCATATATTTTAATTGTATGACAGTAGGATTCCATGCATCTGTATATAAAAAGTAATCACCATCCTTTACTTTTCCTGTACAGAACATTTCACCTATTTGTTCTAATTGCTTACTTTTGTAAACATTAGTTCCACCAAAGTTAAGAAAAGCCCCAGGCGTTGTTGCCTGGGGAGTTTCACCTCCACTAATTACAATAACTTCTTCTTTTGTAGCCTTCCGCAGTTGTATTGGTAGATACTCTTTCCATTGCTTGGTGTATCGTGTATCAACTGCTTCTATGTCTACAATATAAATTGTCATTGTTTTCGCTTGTTCCTTCTATTGCGTCCTCTCGCTTGTCGTTCTCTTCGAGCCTTTTCAGGATCTAAAAAAGCCTGCCAAACTTTGGACTTTTTATTATACAAGTCTCGTTCATCGAACTTGTAACCTTCAAAGCGACAAAAGTCGCGTAACTTATCCAGATCATCAAAGATCTGTACCACGTCGGGTCGTTGTGCAAAGTAGCCCACGATGTTTTCTCCTTCATCTAGCTAGGTGCATATTGAATATGGCAACCATTTTCACCATCTTCAGAAATGTCAATATTTACGTCTCTATCTGGATAACGTGCATTAACTTTTTCATATAAGTCATCTGCCATCATCTCACAAGATTTGTAATCTACATTAAGTTCCCCTTGATATAGTTTCTCCAACCAACGTTTAAATTGTATAAATTCGATATCCCTATCATCGTGAAATACTTCAATCTCTACTTTGAAATGAAATATGTGTCTATGCGGATATCCCAAAAATGATACATCGTATTCATCTCCGGTCTTAAGTTTAACATCGTCAAGTGCCGCCGGAAATTTATGTATTCCTTCTTTGCGGAACGTGACCCATATCATACGTTTATTCATGTTCATATTGTACTGCCTTTACAGTTATTTGTCAACCTTTATTGGTTCGTCTTTTGAATAAGCATTCCATCCTGTGAATTTTTTTCGATCCATCAAGTCGTGTACCTGATGTATCCAAACTCCAGGATTAGATGCATCAAAATCGTTATCATCGATTTTAATACAAGCATTATAATTTAATTGCTCGATGTGTGGTAATTTTACACTAATCTGTGATATAAATTTTGGACTTTCATTAAAATCACAGTTAAGTATCCATTCATGATACTTTACATCGTAATCTAATGTAACCCAATAGTCTTTGTCTAGTAATCCGTTTATAATAACAGACCATTTCTTAACTTCGCCTGGATGATGTTGTGTTAAGTCTACATTAAAACTTTGGTTAGCACCAAGATATATATGGTGTACCCATTGTTCTTTTGCGTGTTTGATAATAGTGTCTAAAGGTTGGGCTCCTACAACAAATAATGTGTCCATATCATAAGCAGGCGTATGTTCAACTTCAAATCCAGTAAAAAATTTTACTTCAGTTTCAACACCGTCATTATAAACACGTTTCATCGTTGTTCTCCTACTCGTCCCTCTCAAAGGGAACTTCGCCTTCATCGTTTTTAGAAATGACTTCTAAAACTGGTTTAGTAGTACATCCTACATGAACTAGGTCTACTTTCCAATCTTCTTTAAGCATCTCTTGTACAGCCTCGAGTCCACGTGACCTAATTGTGTCTTCCCAATCTTCTACAAATTCAACGCACTCAGTTTTAGTATCAAAATGCCTAGAAAGAACATTTACGATTTCATCTCTTTGAAAACCGCTTGGCTCAATTAATGTGAAAGCCAAAAGTAGCATAAAAGTTTCCATAAGTCTTACCTCTTGTTTGCCTAAATTACGATTATTATACTATTATAACATATTATACGAAGAAGTCAATGCTCTAATTCTTCCAAATAGTCTAATTGGTTGAGTTTATCTTTTATTCGAAGTTTCATTTTTTTGTGCCTTTTTATAACTGCCTTTGATTCCCATGATCGATCTCCATTCCGATCAGTTTCCATTTGTTCTACTTTATTATGTAGATAACGGAATTCTTTTTTAAGTCGCCTTTGTCGTTTGCTCTTGCTCATTCTCCAGTTCCTCTAGCTTGTGCTCATGCTCTTCAGTGAATTCATCATCGTCAACTAGGGGTTGTGTATTATCAGCATCTTCAAATAGTGAATTAAACATAGCACTTGCATTCACAGTTCTTTTACCTGTCATACCTCTAGTTCCTATCACTGAAATCCAAAATTTATTAAATTCTTCTATTACTGCCATTGCAGTATCTTTACTATCTGTTGCAAATATAGCCTCTATAATATCTCTAAAGTAAACTCTATCAAAACGTTCATCAACTAGCATTTTTGGAATAACATTATTATCATATTGTCTGTTTGCTTCTTGTACTGCATTAATATGATGCCAAACATTATGTCCCATTTGAATTGCATAACTAAATGAATCCCAACTAGTTCTTCCTTCTTTACCTATCTTATTTAGGTCGCCTGGCTTATAACAACAAATTTCTGCAACCTTTAATCCATCCGTTATAGGTGAATTTTCAAAGTTTTTAAATATACCATCTTGTAATACTGCATCTTTAAATAAACGAGTATCAGTAGCATACTTTTTATCATCTATACTCGGTACCATTCGGTACACCCATTTAGATCTATCTTGTGTTTCTGTTTGAATATAAACTTGCCCATTTGCAGTTGCTAAGAAAGGACTTGCACAATCAAATGTAACTGTAAAGTTCGGATTGTGATATTTACGAACTGCACGTTGTACATCAGTTAGTAAGGCCGCCCATTCAAGTTTAGACGTACCTAAGAAGTGCATAAAGTCATGCTTACCTGTTTCTAATAGTCCATCAAAACGTAATGCTACAAGTCTTTTTAGTACTAGGTGTATGTCACACATATTTTGACCACCCATTGACCAACCTTTAAAATGATCGCTATATTTTTTAGGATCACAATAGTCTTTCATTTGCTGATACCAATCTTCTGCATCAGTATGATTTTCACCTTGTAATACATTAAGGAATTTACAAGCACCAGACTTGTTTTTCATAAAGTATTCATTATTAATGCGTGTGGCATTTACAGCTTCTTGATATGTTGTAATACCTGTAGCTTTTTGTCCAGCTGGTGAACGTGCCACCCAAGCAGGTATATCAAGTATCATACCGTAATCAGCATACGCATCAAGCCACGTTAGAACTTGTTGTCGTTTCTTTTTAGCTTTAGGACAAGTAGGATCTTTCCAATCACCTTCCCATACGCCTTTACCAATTTGGAAACCACCTGAGTCTCCAAGTATCCAACTGTTATTACGATCCCTATTACGGACCATGTCTTCTTTAGGTGAGTGTTTGTTTACATCAAGTTCGGCGTGTCCCGCACTATATAGACTCCAATGATATTTGAATAAACCCTTTTGTGGGTTTAACCAGTTCATACTTTCTACATCGTTCGGGAAGTTTGATGGAACTCGTGACTTTTCAACATACTCGTCGTATCGTTGCTTTCCTATATAAGTTGCAAAGAAGCCACTTATTGCCGGAAGAAATATTGCATAATCTTTTTGTGCTGTCGTTAAGTCTGTTCTCATTTTTTATCCAAGATGTTCAATTGCTTCATAGCCAAACCATAAAGCAAATATAAGGAACGTATATCTTGTTATTGAAAATAGTGTTTGTGTTTTAATGTGTTTTTTCAAATATGGAAAACCACCAAATACTAGTGCAATAGCCAGTCCTGCCCCTAACCATCCATCGCTTGTATTGTTTACTGATTGAAACATAAAAATACATATTTCCATAAATTCTCTAGCAAAAATAAAGAATATTGTAAACATTCCTACAAACAAACCTGTTTGTCCACTTCTAATGTAGTTGACGTGTTGTTGTAAGTGCTTGGCCATATTTTTACTATTAAAGAACAAGTAAAACATTAATGCAGAAAGTAATGCATACATACCTACTTCGTATGCCTCTAATGCTTCACCCAAGAACCATCCAGATACTATTCCTGTGATTAATCCTAAGAAAGCTGGTACATATACTTTCCAGTTTAATCCTATAGCTGTAGAAACCATGACGGTTAAGAACGCCATCTCTAATGCTTCACGCCCAACGTAGGCAAAAGATGCTAACATTATTTGCTCTGTGCAGGTAAGATATAGTTGTAATCAGTTAATCCTGAATCAACACTAATTTGCATAGCACCTTGATCGGAAAGTTTCATAGTTAGTTTTCCATCAAGACTTAAAATAGCTTGTACTTGTGCTACCGGCC
>VTLG01014468.1_pt1 | contig 55935 bp, 71 predicted proteins | sample 4694571 | NCBI WGS metagenome assembly VTLG01 (sample SAMN12604809, study PRJNA352737) | marine metagenome | biome: ENVO:00000447; feature: ENVO:00000209|ENVO:00000569|ENVO:01000036; material: ENVO:00002151; isolation source: viral sequences binned using virsorter ... | reverse complement strand
AATTGCCATTTCACAAGCTCCTTAGATTTTTTGCCAGTTCAGGATGCCCAGCTTCTCTTAGTTTAGCAGCTATGGTTGCTCTATCCTGATCCACAGCATGTTGCATGTAATACAGTATAACTCCATATACTGTGTTTTTGAAAGCCACCGCTTGCTCTCGAAGGGGTTCAGGAGCATCTTTAGCTACATAAAGTATTTTATCCACTGCCCTTTGAGCGGCTTCTTCAACAGAAAAGCCCCTATTATTCGTTGTTAGCACATCAACTTTGCCTACGGTCATCGAAACATCTATATCAAACATTTACTGCATCTTTCAATGTAACCACCTTATCATGTCTGCCGTACAAAATAGGCGTATCCACGGGCTCTGGGGGCGTTGTTTCTGACTTTTTAGTTACCGTTAAAGCGCCGTCTTCAATAGACATAACAAGCGGATCGTCTAGTCTATGGTATCCGTATAGTTTTTCCTCGTCTGGAACATTTGTATCTAAAAGGGATGAATCCTGTGCTACTTCCACTTTTATTCCCCGTGCAACCGCCGCTGAAAGCCAAAATTCTGTGCAAGCCCGTCCAGCTTCTGCCATAACAAGGTTAGCTTTATACGAATAATCAAGCCCGTATAGGTAAAGCTTCTCGACCTTATGGTGAATAGCAAAAGCTATGGCGTAAGGAACCGTGTTATTAAAATAGCATAGTCCCGTATCCTTAACCACTTCTTCAAGAGGGTAAAGAACGGCACCTGGAACTCTTTTGTCTAGAGTGCATGTGTATATTGGTCCGGGATGCGCTCCAAGTATTTTACGAAGGGCTTTGGTTTGGGAACCTGCGTTTTCCGTATCTAGAAACCTTGATGCTGGGTCCATCATAAAAACACGATCATGTTTTATAGGAGCCATCATGGAATTAATTGCCCACACTTCATCAAAGCTCTTACCGTTGGCTACAGAAGAAGTAAATGTTCCTTGCGTACTTCCAAGCCCTACAATAGCTACATGCGTTCCTTTTAAACTTTCTCTCATTGCACAGGAATCCTTGGAGCTTAACATTAGTTTAAAGGTCTTCGTAATTTATCATACCTGTATTCATCCAGAGTCTGCTTTCCTTCGCCTAAATTTTTCAACCATTGAAGGGCCTCTTGGAATCTTCCATTATACAAAGCCATCAGGTCTTGCTCCCCTTTCATAAAGGTATACGCTTCCACTAAAGCTCCATATAGCATCGCTAATTCGGCGTTTGTTCCTAACCAACTTGTGCCGTCAGAGGAAGCGGTTATTGATTGAGGACGATAAAAATAATGCAGTTCTGCTGTAAAATTAGCATTAGGCGTAGGAGCCAATAAAAAAGTATCTTCATCCCAATCCCCATAATACTTAGGAACCCCTGTTGTTGTGGGATCTGGGGTGTAGTCCTGCAAAAAGGTTATGTGTTTGTATTCAAGAAATTCGTTAGAGGAACTGTTAACTACACTTAACGAAAAGGGTGCCAAGAAGTCTGTTGGTTTCGTAAGAAATTTATTTGACTGAGTAGCGGAACCTGTAGCATTCTTGCGAAAGTCATCCAGTTGACACTCTTTAAGAATGCGTTCTTCCGCATTAATAATAAATCTACTTAACTGGCTTACAAAAGTCGTCTCAGCGTTATCTGTATAATCCTGGATAGCTGTTTTTAGAGTAGTGAAAGTATATGCCATATTATGCGCTCAGAGTTACTGGTCCAGCGGTAGCAGTTTCTCCTCCGCCAGCAAGGTTTCCAGTGGTGGCAGTTCCACTACTGGCAGTGAAAGTATATCTATCGTCGTTTACTTTAGTGATAGAGAAACCTCCAGAAGACTGTATCATAGATTCCGAAAAACCATCAAAAGGCTGCACAGTGCGAAATCGTACTGTGTCTCCAGTGCTACGGCCATGACCCGGTTCCGTCACGGTTATGACAGCACTTCCGGAAGATCCTGATCTAAAGGGATCTCTTTGGAGAAGAACCTCAACTTCTGGCTCAGTCCTATCGGGTCTAGCGTCTCGTAAGGCCTGTGGGTCTGCTACAACCCTTGGAGCGTTTAATTGAGGCTGTTTTGCTTCCCATTCATCCTTTCCAACCAATGCTCCTGTCCATTCCTTTCGCATATCTCTCATTCTATATGCAGCACCAGAACGGTCTGATATACCCATGGCATATTTATTTGAAGCATATCTAGGCATTTAGACAGCCCTCAAGGAGGATGCTGTAGGAACTAAGACTAAAGGAACACGGTCTTGGTCCTCACTGGCCGCTCTCTCAAACTCTTCCTCATAGATACCTTTTAGCAACGCTACTCTATCAGGAGCCTTTTTAAGAGACATATAATAAGCCAAACCTGCTGTTAGACAGGGGTAAAACCGAAAAGGAACCTGTACTGTATTTACAGAAGTGTCAGCATCATCAATCCTGACTATACGATCATATATTATCTGATCCGTACTGTTTTCAGGAGAAGGCCATATCTTAAATAAGGGCGTTATCTGACGGTCTACATAGAACTGTATGGGCCTTCCGGTAGTCGTTTTGTCCGGTATCCTAAGATAATCGTCACGGCCAATTCTTTGAATAGAAATATCCTGATCGCTTCTACGAACCACTGCGGATAATATATCAACGGAAGCTTGCACATCTGACAAAGAAGCATCCGATGTTACAGTGGTTGTGGCAGCGCTAGAGGAACCTGTAATGGTTTCAGAGGCAGTGAAAGAACCTGACGGTATGGTTAACGTCATTGTAGTGGCGCTTGGCTTTGTTATAACAGAAGCCGTAGTTCCACTCGTTCCTCCAGTGATGGTTTCACCTAGGGTAAAACTCCCGCTTGCACCTACTGTAAGGGTTATTGTACCTAATGGATAAGAAGTAACTCCAGAAGCAACTGTTTGAGCAACCTGCTCCACAGTCCATCTGTTTAACCCCCTATTTGCCCAGTCCGCAAAAAGAAGGTTCAAAGACCTACGTGCAGTTCTGGCATCGTATCCGGTACGAAGCTCCAAACCACATCGTTCAAATGCTTCTTCTATATACTCTGCTACATCAGGCTCAAAATCTTTCGATCCAGAAACAGCCATGCTTAAAGACTCCTGTCATCCAACTAGAATCGACCTGAGAGCTATGAATAATTGACCAAGAATCAATAAACCCACACCCAACAAAATACGATTAATGTTGTTTATAGATAGTTGTATATGATGCAAATCGTTGTTTTTGAGATTGTCTACCTTCTGAGAAATAAGCTTTAAATCTCCTCTAATCTGCACAATATCCAGCTCATTTTTCCTGTCTAATGACATTTTAGAACTGCTTTAAGCAATATACGACTACAGAATACGTGTCTCCACTAGAGTGGCCCACAGTTGTAAACTGTATGTCTCCGGTCTTTCCCCCGGAGGCAGCGTTATTTGGAAGACCGCTAATATCTGAATAATCTAAAGTATCAGAGTAATCAGCGGGAAGTTCCACGGCAATGACATCAGTACTAGCGTCCCAAAGTATTTTTACACCCATTCCTACGGTAGAAAAAATAACTTTTTGCAATGTCACACCAGAGCAGCTTGTTCCATCTTGGTTAGAAGCTAACTCAGAAACGTCTACCTTTGTTACTGCGGCTTCACCAGTGCCATCACTTGTGTTGCTACAATAGATGACAGCAGTACGGTCTCCATCCACTATTGTGGTCGTTTTTACAGCATCTGCCATAATAAGCTCCCATTACTCAGGTTTAGCTATCCGCGAAAGGAGTTGCGATTGTTCCAGAACCAATTAGAACGCCCTGAACAAGGTATTCATTATCAGCAAGAGCAGTTATCTCAACATAAGAGTTTGCGTCACCGCCTTGCGTTCCGCCATTCATGGAAATTACATCATTTGATGAACCGGGTATGAAAACTTTATAGCTACCATCGGTAACACCAACAGCTACAGAACCAACGAACTTATCAGTCCCGTCTGTTTTGATATCAAGATCAGTAGCATCTGTTCCAATGAAAAATCTGTAAACAGCACCAAGCTGGTTGTTTACATTTGGGTCATCTTGCCCAGCAGAGGCCCCTTTAGAATCAGCTTGGATGGTCGGCAGGGTTACTGCACCATCGGCATCGTTTATTTCTATAAGGCGACCAGCATGGCTGGCAAACGTAAGCGTGGTCTCGGCAGTTATATTTACAACTGCGTCTGGTCCAGCGGTTATAAAGCCTCGTAATGAGCGCACTGGGCCGGAAAAAGTCGTTCTAGCCATAATAAAGTTCCTTCTTACAAAGGTTTTGCCCTAGAGTCTTGTAAGCGTCTGCTGGGCCAGTCGCTAGGGCTGATTAATCCCAGAAAAAAGGGGGAGACAAGCTCCCCCCAGTCTCTTTACGTTATGCTCCAGGTGACCCAAAGATACCGCGAGGATCTGACCAGCCAAACGCATAGCGTTCACGAGCCTTGTACCTCACATTTCCTGTATCAAAATCACCTTCCATGGAAGTTTTCACAGAAGTTCTGTTAAAACCTTTCATGCCGTTTGGAGCATCAGTTCTAATGAACCAAGCATCTGTGTCGGTCAAGAAATGGTTTACAGTATATCCCTGTGGAAGCATTCCCATGTTGCGAACTGCATTGATGTCATTATCAGCAGTTCCGGTTCGTAGTGTTGATTCCAAAAGACGATCAGAAGTGAACTGAAGTTCTTTTGGAACGATTAGTTTTTGACCTTTGACAGCCACTTTCAACCCACGCTCATCAACAAAACCAGCGATATCAATGAGAGCTTGCTCAAGGCTAGTCTCATTTAAATCGGCTGCTGTTGAAAGCTCGTTTCTGAAAGTACTTCCGCTAACAAGTGGATGGTCCGTAGCACAAAGCTCCTTATCATCGCCTCCTGTATACGTGCTATCAAATGCATTATTAAGAACCGCAGCGGCCTTGACTTCTTTAGTCTGACTCATACTACGTGCCAACGCTCTCGTATACCGAGCAGCTAGTCGATCATAAAGATTATCTTCGATAGCCTCCTCAGTTATGGAGAAAGCAAGTGCAATAGTCTCCATGGTATACCGAGCCGTGAAAGCTTCTTGTGCATCGTCATAATCGACGGCAGTGCCTTCACTTTTCGTTGGTGCAGTTCCGAATCCACTGAGCATGACCTCTTCTTCAAAAGCGCGATCTGAACTCTCCATTGTGAAAATTTCAGAATGCTCTCTGTCATAGTTATCATACTCAAGACCAAACAAGGCGTTTAGGCCGGGTTCCAACTCTTTTACAAGTTGCGCTCTACTAATAGCCATTTTTCAACCCTCCTATACGCCAGTAGTTGAAGGTGTACCAGCTGCAATAGCACCGTTATTACTATTGAAGTGGTTATTCAACCTGACAATGGCACCGATACCAGCCGCAGAGAAGTCGGAGTTAGCTTCATCTTCTAACCAACCCATTATTCTCATTTGGAGGGCAGCGGTAGTTGCAATCGTACTAATTGCCAACCGCCCAAGAGATACGCCTGTAGCATCAGTCCCTGTAATTGCGGTTGAAAAGTTGGCGTTTGCAAAAACTGCGGCGCGAGCTGTAGCTTTGCTTGTCCATGACGCATCCGTTGCAATTACGTATAACTGCATTGGATCATCATTTACATACGCCTTGATTGGATGATTACTATTTGCCCCAGAACCGGGCCAGTAGTTACTCCACGTAGGCTTTCCAGTGGTACTCGAAACGTATTCACAACCTTGAAAGACACCTAGCAAACCAACTGTTCCACCAGCAGCCGCTCCGGGAGCGTCAATATAACCAGTAGATAGAGGTATCACAGGCTCACCGTGATACAACTTGTTGGTGTTGCCATTTGCTATTTCATACATCGAGTAGTTGGACAAACCTGTGGAGTTTGCTGCGCTTCCCATCTTGCTGATGGGACGCAAACCAAAGCTTCCATTGGTATTTGCCATTTGTTGCTCCTCAAAGCAAAGAGTTAATACAATGAGTCCTATTTATTCTTAGGACCCCCAAAAGTAATACGCGATTGACGTTCAGGTTTCTGAATTGCCATCGAATGATGTTGGCTTTCCTTCATAAGATCATTATCAACTGCTTGCATTGCATCTTCATTCTGACGCAAAAAATATTCAGTTCTTTCCGTAACAATCTCTTCTGGAATACGAGCCAGCAATAAGCCACCAACACCAAAGACACCTTCATAACGTCCAGAATCTATAGTAGGAGCTTCAAAGTCCGGGTACTCTTCTTTTCGTACCAATTCCCAGCCTTCTCTAAGTCGAGCGGAAACATTTTTTCGATCATCAAAACCTCTTACTTCAGCTCTAATCCATCTATGAACAAAGCCTTCAGGTGGTTGCGGTGCGTCTAGTAAGGACGGTGGTTGCCAAGGTTTGCGGCGTGGTTTTGCCGACCTAGTCTTGGCAGCGCGAGAAGTCCTATCAGTAGTATTTTCCATAATAGTGTGCCTCTTCACGTCATATTGTGTTTATGTTTTGCGTACTCTTCTAGGGAAACCCCTAATTTTTTGGCAATAGCAACTTCACTTGGTGATAGTCTTACTGTTGCGCGACCAGTACCGCTGGAACGAACGGCAGAGGCTACTGTCTGTTGTGGACGGCGGCTCTCTGATACGGAAGCTTCTCCATTGAATTTATGTGGAAAAGCCTCGCGAATTCTTTTATCAATCTCATCATAATATTCTGGAGAGCTTGTGTCAAAGCCCTCCTCTTCAACAAGTCGCTTATGAATTCCAAATGCTGCAAACGTCATTGCATCATCTTCTCCAAACCACTCGTTATTGGAAGCCCATTTGGCTGCTTTAGGGTCTGTCCTTACAGGGGGTGTCTGTTGTGTCTGCGGCGGAGGGCTTTGAGCATTTGATTGGGCTATTTTAGCCTGTCTCTCTTGCTCTGTTTTAGCGGCTCTGACTCTTTCTTCTTCAATAGCTAGTTGAGCAACCTTTTTATTTAACTCAACCTGCTTGGCACTATCTCCTGTAGCTACAGCTTCCTGCATGTCTTTTGTCACTGAAGCCTGTTCAGTAGCTATTCTGTCTCCATATTCGTTTACATAACCAGCATCAAGGCTGGAGACTCTATGCTTTAGTTGCTGGTTCTCTGTTTGAACACCTTTGGCAAATTCAATTGCCGCATTTTGCTGTCTTTCTGCTTCTCTCACCTTCCGGGTAAGTTTATCAATTCTTTTTTGAACCTTACCGCTATATTCCTCATGCTCGGAAGAAGCTTCTTTATCTATGCTAGGTTCCACTTCAACGGAAACGGGGGCACCTTCGGAGGGTAAATCTACAGTCATATTCTCTTGTTCGGGCATGGTTTTCTCCCATGTTAAATGTGCAGGATGTCTTCAGGGTCCTGAATGACGGCAATTACTTCATCATCATTAAGTATACGAACCTCGCCGCCGTCAATCTTAAAACGAGCGCCCGCATATCTTCCAAATATAATCCAATCCTTTTCCTCGCACCAAGGATCTCCTGGGAACTTGTCCTTATCGTAATAGGCTAGAGGACCTACACTAAGTACATAACCACACACAGTGGCTACTGAATCTCTGTCTACTACCTGATCCGGAAGAAGAACACCGCCTTCAGTTTTACCCTTTCCACGATAAGGTAAAACTAACAAACGCCATCCGGTAGGTTTAGGAAGTCTTTCTAAAGAGGAATCCTCTAGTTTATTAGGGTCTAGTATTTTTTCGTCTCTCTTTACATAAGCCTGTTCTAAAGAGACTACACCTTCACTTACTTTATCCAGATCTTCTTTGGATGCTTGTGCCATCAATCCGCCTTCTCTAGGAGTTGTCTTAATTCCTGTCCTATATAATCTAAAGACTCCAAAGATCCAACCAATTGTTTGTATTCTTCCAAACTTTTTACAGATCCTCCTGTGAGCATATCTGTTATTCTATTTCGTCTTTCTTGGATTATTTTCAATAAATGTTCCGCTAAAAGTACGCCGTCCATAATACTTATTAGGCTCCTACCTTTGTCATGGCTTTTTTATGAGCTTTTGTAAAAGTTTCCCCGTTACGCATAAGTCGCTTCATGTAAGACATATGCTTGTCTGAATGATGCTTGGAGTGTTTTTTCAAGGTGTTCTTTTGACGTGTGGTTAGCTTCACTTACTTACACCTTTGAACTTTTCAAAGCTTCTAAGACCCCCTAATCCAAGCATTCCCAAAAGAACTGGCATCATGGCACTCAGATCAACTGGAGGTAGCTGAATAAGGTGACCCGTTTGGGCAAGAACAAATGTAGCCATAGGCTGTACTAGATACGTGTAGAATAAAGCAAGGCCACAGGTCCATCCTACAAATGGTCGCCATCCAGCAACCAGAAGAGACCTGTGACTTGCTTCCTGTTTGTTAACCTCTAGCTGGGCTAGATCAATACTAGCTAGATGTGCTGTAAGCTTTGCCTCTATTTCTCTTTCGGCCTTTGCTCTTTCTTCCTTGTTAGGAAAGAATCTGTCTAAGACATCCCCTACTACAGGAAGTAGACTCGGCAAAAGAGCAGCTATAGCCATTACTTGGAACCCCCGTTAATCATGTCACGCAACTTGTTTGTGTAAGTCCACAACGCACTAATCTGCTTCTCCTGCATATCCGTTTGAGCCCTTAGTTTTGTGGTTTCCACAAAAGTGTTTCTAGACATAATATCGTCTACGTCCTTACGAAGTTCCTTGACGTCGGAAGAAAGTTTTACAGCAACTACTACTAGCGCCAAAAGACCCATGATTTGATGCCAGTAATCCTGAAGTACTTCCATCTAACATACGACCTAAGCCTTTTCGTGTAGTATAACAGCAATAGCTGCTACAACGAGCCCAGCCCATACCCAATGCACATTGGTTGTAATTGCCCCCATACCAACAGCACCGACGCTAATCGCTGCATAGGTAGAAGGTTCTGTTAACCTTTCGGTTACCCAGTGAATCAATCCTTGCATGTTGACCTCCTGTCTAGCAATATGTATAGCTACCATCCCGAATAGCGGCACCCATACCCTTTTTCTTACCTTTTGATACCATAACAGTAGATGTAGAAGGCGTGTCAACAGACTTAGGTCCGTTGTAGGGAACTGTTCCCTGACCTTCGATAACTAGTCCTTTGGCAACTTTGCCTATAGACTTACCGTCTTTTATCACAGCCATACCTTGCTCCTATTGGTTTCTCTGCTTCATAATCTCGCGCTCCTTAGCTGCGTCAATACGGGCTTGCGCGATATCCTCTGTGGATCTAATACGTGCCTCTCCAAGAGCCGCATTTGTAGTTGCTTTCTGTTCATCAAGCTGCAATCTAGCTTGATCCACGGCATTCTCATTAGCGTCTCTCTGAGCCCTAAGTTGCAGATCCTGTTCCTTTAATGCAACTAATGGGTCAGGTTGCCCTTGCCCACTGATCTGCATACTCATGGCTTTTACCTCCTGCAAGCCTTGTGCAATAAGTTCTGCAACCATTGATTCCATTTCAAGAGCTTGTTCCATACTCGGAGCTTCCTGCATTTGTGCCATTTGGGCCGCTACTTGCTCCTTAGCTCTTAAAGCAACATGCTCCATGACATGCTTCTGAAGGGATGTAGCTACTTGTGGCATCTGCATTACCATACCAGTAGATCCAAATACAAGATGCGACATAATATGAGCGTTATGGTTTTGCCCTTGAAAAGCTGTTAGTTGAATCATATCCAAAGCCTCTGCATTTTCCTGTGCGGGATCTTTTGGCTCTGGCTCTCCCTGATCCGCAGGTTTAAGTATAGTATCAACGTCCCGTACTCCAATCGCCTTGTACATTCTTCTATAAGCTTCGTACAGGTTATGTAATTCCGGAGCTGATTGAGCAAGTTGAAGCTCTGTCTGAGCCAACGTCACACGTTGGGACATGGAAAAAATATTGGGATCGGAGACAGGTACAACGTCAATCCTGTCATCAAAATCCTGTGCCTTAACTTCTCGGGAAGCCCCTACAACATTGTAAGGATATTCCGGGGGGAGTGATTCACCGAATACTCGGGCAAGGAGAAAGAACTCATCCTTTTGTGCATAGTGCAACCGCTTATGTATAGCAGACATTACCTTTGCGCCCTGCTCAAGCATTGCAATGGTTGTGCCAACAGCAGCTTGTTGATTGCCGTCACCTACCTGTAAGTTGGATACTGCTGCGAACCGTTGACCAGCTTCTACACAAAAGCTCATCAACTGGAACAATGTTTGATCGGCACCTTTGTAAGGAAGCATCATCAAGGCATCTCGAATAGCTCCTCCAGGTGCGTCTACATCCCGAAATTCTCCCGGCGACAGCGGCTCATCATCATTCCGTATACGGAGGCCCCTCGCTTTGAACCCAGCAGGGAGGTTGGACAGGGTTCCAGCGTCAATGAGCTGACGGAGCGCGGCTGTCGCCGTTCGACTCAGTCCACCAATCATGTGGATGAGACCAAGTCCATAAAACCCGAATCCGGGGAGAAATTTGAAGTGTACAAAATACTGTATCTTCTTTTTTCTCTCATCATCAGGATTCCAGTTTCTACGAATACTTAATACCTGACCATTGTTCTCCGATACCGTGACAATGTACGGAAGCTTGATACCTGTGGGTTCCCCATCGTCTCCCGTGTCTTCGTATCCCGATATATCCAAGTCAACGTGGCATTCCAAAAGCGTTACGGTATTGTCCAGAACACTTGCCTCAACCCCACCTATCTCATCCATCTCTTTCTGTATTTCGGAATCGCTAAGGGATTGAGAAGCAGCAACCTCTATGTCTCGGTAAAATTCTCCTACCTGCTTTTTACGAAGCTCGTTCTCACTGATCTGAATTACATGCGTTACGTTCTCGGCTGTCTCCAGATCCGTAGCGGTATACGGAACTACAAGCTGCTCTGCCGGAACAAACTTGCTTACAGCTCGTCCAAGAAAATCGTCGTAGTATACTTTTTTGAAGGTAGATCCGGATAGCGGGAGATAGAACAACATCTGGTCGAATTCCGGCGTATACTCTTTCATTACACACATTAGTTCGTAATTCATAAAATGACGAACACGTTCCGACTGCTGTTCTACTTCAGGAGTTATTTCTCCTATTATCTCTGTCCTAACCGGACCTCCGGAAGGAAGCAATTCGCTAAAGGCCTGTGCCTGAAACTGGGTGACAGCTTCTGCAAGTAAAGGATGTGTTACTCCTGTAGCTCCACGGAATGGTTCCGCTCTCTCTTCATATTTAAAGCCGAGAAGTTCAAGACCATTTGTGTACGTTTCTTCCCAGTCCTTGCGACTATTCTTATTGTTTTCATATGCATCCATAATCTCGGTAGAAATTTTTCCAAGATCACGGTCATCCATATCTTCTGCAAGGTTGTCGTAGAAATCTCCGGCACCTTCCCTTTTACTGCGAGGATCAAAGTCAATGACCACTCCGCCGTCGTCTTCCATCTCTATGTTGAGACCCGGAGCTTCAATAACCGTAGTATCCTCTACAGCAATATCGGCCCCCGGACCCTGTTCCAGTTCAGGGTAGGGAAGGCCCTCTTTTCTCTCTACTAAAGAGGCCGTACTAAGATTGCTTCTGGGTAACGTTCTTTCTGCCATCTTTTACCTCAATACTGATCCCCAAAGGGTCCTGCGAGTTTATCCATACCCCTATCGAACAAAGGTGTCAGATCCATAGTGCTCCCAACAGGTTCTGTCAGAAGCTCTGCTCCAGTAGCTGGCATAGCTGGAAGTTGGACTTCATCACCGGGAAGTCCTGCAGGTTGTACCGGGGGCCCCTCATTTGTCAAACTGTTCATGTAAAAGGCAAACCTTTCTCGAATAGTTCTACTACGTGAATTTGTAAGGGCTTCCTGCACTTCTGGCTGCGCCAAAAAACTAAACATCTGGTCCACAGTAAGTTGTTCTGGACTTTTGTCCATATCTATAAACTGTTGCTCTATTTCATTAGGATAAACAACCCCGCTTGGTCCCGTTTCTACGTAGCCTTCAGGATACTCTCCTACTTCATCAAAGTAATGCTGTGCTATCCCACTGTCTAGAGTGGCCCCTCCCGGATTTAGCTCCTGAAATATTATTTCAGAATAGGTACGTGGATTATTTACAACTTCAACTTGCTCATCAACCGGGGTTGGCGGAACATTGTACAAATCCCTTGCAAACTCTCTATCGTACTCAGTTGCTCCAATCTCGTCCTGCAAGAACTCCTGAAAATTTCTAAGCCTTGGCTGCGGATCTGTTCCCGCCCCGTACATTGTGCTACCGCCTTCTACAAGGTTTCCATCAGCATACTTTTTAGGAACCATGCCTCCTCCATAATAGCCTAACGGCCTAAATCCAATTCCGGGCATTGATGCCTCCTATGTGTTGCCTAGTAGTTTCTCTATACCTATCGGTTGATAGGTTTCTTGTTTGCGTAAGTCGTAATAATCACCAGGAACAGTGTCAACAAACCTCTTCCGGTAGGCTTCTTCCTCCTGCTCACGTATATAAGCTTCGTACTGTTTTAATCTTCTTTCTGCCAACATTCTTTCCTGATCTCGTATAGCTTGTACTTCTTCTTGGGTCGGGAACGGTTTTGTATAATAGAATCCATCACCAGTTTCTTGCACACCACGGAAACTAGGCTCTCCTAAATACGGTTGGTCAGTAAAGTCGTGCGTTGAAAGTACTGACGGATCAGAAGGAATAGGTTCCCCCTTGTCCACATATGTCTGCGCCGCCAGCATCATTTTTTTAGCATCTTGAAGAGCCGGGGTCTGTTTTTCTAGCATTTCTGTAACAAATGCTTTCAGAACCCCAATTGGAGACCTAGCTAGAAAAGAAAGTAATGGTGTGTTTGAAAAATCAATCCCTGTGGTTTCTGCCACATAATTACTCACTCCTTTTACACCATCCGAAAACCAAGAGTTTGCTAAGGCCTCTTTAGTTTCTTTAGCAGCTTCTTTAGCAAAGTCTGGGAGAACATCAAAAGCACCTTTTTCAAAACCAAGCTGCTCCGCCGTTGTGGGTAAAGGATCGTAGTATTTTTCTAAACCATACATAGTGGGGTTCTGGTTTTTGTGCGAATAAATATAGTCATTAATTATATTTTGCATTGTCATATTAGGCGCTTCTATAGGCATACCATCTTTAGTCGTAACTATAGTCCCATCCTGTGATTGTAAAAACTCCATATTTTCTAGTGGAACAGGACCTTCAAAATGTATAGAATCATAGAAGTCCTGTTCATACATACCATCAGGACCTTCCTTGTCGGTGGTAACTCTCTTCTCTCTCCACACATCTGGATTTTGGGGAATGTTTTTAACCCGATCTATAAAGCTGTGGTCCTTCCATGCATCTTGTAGTCTCTTCTGTGTATCCTGTTGTATAAGCTGGGTGAACAGATTATCTTTTTGTTTTTGCAGGTAAAGTTGGTAATTAGCCTCTCTAGTCAGTTCCTGGTTTTTGGCTTCGTTTCTAGCTAGTTCTGGCACTATGTCATAATCTATAAGTGGGTCAAAATAAGGCGGTACATGACTTGTGGATACTGGACCTTCTCCTCTTGTATTAGCAAAACTAAAGGTAGGAGAAGTAGCCGCTTCTCCCTGTGATGCAATGGATTGCCCCTCAGCGGAGGTCCATCCAAAAGGATTTGGGCTTTGTGAACTAGAAGACGTTGTAGAACCCGTCGATGCAGCAGTTCCTCCTGTAGGCGCTGGCGCAACTCCAGTACCTGCCTGACCACCTCCGTAACCACCACCGCTTGTTACTGCAAACCCTATTCCAGAACCTGTTCCGACTGCTCCCAGGCCCGGTGATCCAATACCGGGAACATAATACTCGTTTAGACCCGTTTCAGGATTAAGGGTTCCTGCCCCTCCTGCTTCTTTTAGCATTAAAGCTTCTGCTGGAGTTATGTGAGCTAGGTCCCTGTCGTTAACACGCCCCATAGCTGCAAGGTCGTCCATAAGAACTTCCGCAACCTCAGCCTTATCGGCAGGGGGCAACGCACCCAGTCCAAGATGGATGTCTCTCAGAAGGTCTCCCGGAAGTCTTGCCATTATTTCTTGCTCGTATGTTTGAAGAACTGCACCTGTTTCTCCCGTTTCTTAGCGGCCTCTTTGCTGGGATGCTTGCTGAGGGTCTTTCCCTTCTTACTAATTAAGTGGTATTGGTTACCTATCTTACGAATCATACTATAGTCTCCTCTCGAACATACCAGTTAATTCTATACTATAAAAGGACTGGCAGTCGATAGGGTAGATGCCTCGACAAACCCTCCAGCATGGAATTGCTGTACCGATCCTATATGAGGTGCCTCCAGAAACTCATCCAGCCTCAATGCCCCCATGTCTGCTTCAAATTGCCCTTTTGTATAATCTTCTCCAATGGATTTCTCGGGATCTGTCAAAAGCGCACCATCCGGAGTGTTTTTGTCATAGTTCGTCCAGTACTCGTCTATAATTCGTTTGATAACCTTTCTTGACTTAACAATATCTGCTTCTGTCCTACCGTACAACAGTACGTGGTTTGGGACATATTTCGTACCGGGTTTCGTGTATTCTGTAGTATAACCTTGGAAAATCAGTGTTTCATTATCGGGAGCATAAATTCTATAATATTTGTCACTCCCCGTGTCCCCTACGGTAACTCGGTGTACTGGAAATCCTCTGTACCAGAATGAATTCTGGTCTGGTTTTCGGCTATGAAGAGATCCTGAAAACGGAATTGTTTTAAAGTAGTTCCTCCTTCTTGGCATAAGGGAGATCATTTGGTTGACCTCCGAGTCAGGAGAACCTCCCGTCACTTTAAAGTCAGCAAGGGCATGGCCTCGTATATTCTCAATGTCGCTGTCGCTTCGTTGGTGTATCTGGCTTTCATACGTAACAGGTCCCGGATCAGCAAGAGCGGCGGCTTTCTCAGCGGCTGCTCTCTTTTCCTCTGCTAACTCTGCTATCATCCTTTCCCTATTCTCTTTCCCACGCTCACCAAACTCTTGAAGCATCTCCTCTGTTTGTTCTTGGGACCTTCTCCAGTCTTCTGGAGTACGCTTTGACAAGTCCGGTTCTATCCAAGTGCCCGCCAGTACCTTTGGATGTACCCACTGTTCGTCCTGCGGGAGTCCTCTTAATTGGTCCCCATAGTACTTCAGCCACTCGTCCACCCTACCCTCTGGAAACTTTTCTAGGAACTCTTCGTTTACTCCAGCCCCTTTCGGAAGAGGGGAAATATCCAAAATATCTTCCGGTCCTATCTTACGTTGGGTTTGTCTAGAAGACCTTGGTATCTTAAAATCCTCCTTAAGGGCAGGATCTTCCTGCCAGTAGTCTCCACCTTTCAACCGTAAAATTGAAATTTCTTCTGAGGGAATGTTTCCTGCGCCGGATTGCATTTTCGTGGCCCAACGAAGGGCATCCTCTGGGTCAGAAAAAGCAAAAAAAGAAGGCTCCGCCTGATAGGGTCTGGCTTCTTCTACGACATTTTTCCTCCAAACGCCTTCCGCAAAAGGATTTAGACCTCTTTCCTGAATATCCGGAAGGTTTTTTGTAAAGGTTACGTGGTAAACATCGTCAGCTGGCACGTCCGCAACGTCCGTGGGGCTTGGTTCCACAGTAGTTTCAAATGTCTCTACTTCTCCCGTAGTTTCAAACTCAGGTTCTGCATCTCTCGTAATAGCTATGCTCGGATCTATAATACTTCCAAGTTCTTCCACCATCTGAGGATCTTCCTCAACCTGTGGTACGTCCTCCCGAGAAGGGTAAGGTACGTCCACTTCAGGTCTTTCTATGATAGGCCCCGGATCTGCAAACTGTGCCGCCTCCTTTGCCGCTTGCTCTCTTTCAAGGTCTTCCAGAATTTCCCGAGAGGGTCCAGCTCCTCCGGGAACAATGTTACGCATTGGATCTATTTCAGGTATGGGTGAACGGGGAGGTAGCCCGGTCCCAGGAATACGGTAGGGTACGTCCACTTGAGGCCTGTTAATAACAGTTGGAACACTGCCCCTCTTTTTGTCTTTACGAGCCACTACCAAGTTTTCCTATAGGTAAGTCTTCCTTCGTAAGAAGGGTCTCCCCCATGGGGTTGCGAACCTCTCCCGGAAAGAATTATCTCACCAAGTCCGTCACCAAGGCTGCTTCTCCAGTTAAGGTCGCCATACGTCTGATGCGGCACGTTTTTGTAGTGCCCTTCCATGCCACGCAGCACAGGAAACTCCAAGTCTCTGTACAGCCTTCCAACTCCAGCGTTTAGTTCCCCACCCAGAACCTCCCCGCTTCCTCGCACACCCACCCTTCTCTGGTTTTCCTGAAGCTCAGGGTCAGAGAAGTATTTCAGAAATCTTTCCGACACAGGTGTGCGGGTGGTACGTTGCATCTCTGCGGAAGGGCTTATACTAAATTTGTCCCCGACAGGAAGGTTGGCTGCAATGCCGCCTCCAACAGTATGTGCGTCCTGTTCTCCTTTCTCCATCTCCCTTCTTAGAAAAGCTTTTGCTATAGGAGGGTACTGTACCGTTAGCTCCTCATAGTCCAGCTTACTTCCCGGCCTGTGCAAGCGGCCCTTTCGCAGACTGCCCACGTCTCCAAAGGCTGCTTCTCCAAAAATGTCGCTGCCATGTTCCCTGTTCCGAGCGCCCACTTTAAGTGTTATATACTCGGATACCGTCATGTCATTTAAGGAAAATTTCTTTTCGTCCGCCATCTAGTCCTGCCTGTCATACAGAGGTTTGTCCATAAGACTGCCCCTTGCTCCACTTATCATTACGTCACTTATATATTTGGAAAGGGCCGTGGCCCGTGCTGCGGTTTCCGCGCCGGGAGGTCCGGGGATCAGGATGAAGTCACCACGGTCCATTGCTTCTTTTAACGGGTCCTCTGGCCTGTATAGCCCCTGTTCCCCCATACGGATAGTTGGATACAGAATCTCTCCGCCAAGAGAGTCAACATAGCTGGAAGAACTGCGGATAGTTTCATTCTGGTCCGTGGTCGGTGATTCAGGGTCCATGGCCCTTTGTATCCAACCGGGAAGCTCGTCCGGAAGTAATGACGCAATGTCTTGGTTACTTTCAGCCATAAGGGTTCCTGTCATAGAGTGGCTTGTCTACGAGGCCACCTTTTCGCCACTCCCCAACTTCTCCAAATGCAGGTTTCGTTTCTTCTCTGGTGTTAAATGTTACAAAGCTCCGTCTGTCCTCTTCTGCCAAACCACGTACTTCGTTTAAGGCTGTGTTCTCATACTCTATTCCAGCAAAGCCTTGGTCCTGTAGCATACTTCTATATGTATTTATGACCCTTGAGGACCAAGAAGGCGGGACCCATCCGAAGTTCATTATGTAATCTCCAATAGACACATGCTTTACCGTTTCAGACGGGTTGTTTCCTCTAGGGGTTATGTACTTTACTTCCTTGCCCGAGAACCTGTGGTGCGCTGGAATGTCCTCGGTGTCAGGAGCCTCTCCTCTTTGCAGCATGTCAAATATCTTGTGTGCATCATTCTTTTTCATTTTTCTGGAGGACCGCATAAGCTCTGTGAAAAGATCCTTGTCGTTTTCAAACACTACCTGAGCCATGTCTCTCTGTATGGCTCTTGTATCAAATTCCATAACATCGCGTAGGTGCAGGTCCGGGACTAGCTTGTCAGACAGCTCACCATAGTATTCCCGCAATGCAGGGTCATATATACGCTGGTCTATTTTTTTCAGGTTTGTAGGTATGTCCCCCGGATATACTCTTGGTTCACCCTCTAGAGGACTGTCCCTATATTGCCCTAACACTCCAGCTGCAAAGCGGTTTGGTACACGGGGTGTTGCTGACCAATGCGCTCCAAGGTCCCCGTACTTTGCTTGCATAGGCTGAATTACATCTGTTGACACAGGAAACCTATCGGGATGCCCCATTGTTTCCTCACCCCAGTTGGAACCATGGTATGCTCTACGCCATGCTACATCTTCCGGAGGGCTCTCCGCACGTATCTCTTCCATAGTCTGTCTGGAAGGAGGTCCAATAGGAAGTCTTGCAGCCAAAGGGTCAATGGGCATTGCACTGGTGGGAGGAGGTGAACCTGTTCCGGGACTATGGACCGTGGGCCGTGTAACAGGGGCCCCGGCTCTTGGGATAAGATCTCCCGGTTTTCTAGGAGTAAGCCATCTATCTTTAGCCATAAGAGACTCCCTGACAACAGTCCCCGTCTCCTACACACTTACAGTCGGCACACTGGTAATGTCCATGCACAAATACCTTGGGCTTTGTACAACCACAAGTAGGGCACGGCTCATAAGAAACTTTCTGTTCTGCGGGAAGAGTCTGTTCAGCCATAGTAGCTCCGAATATACGTGGACTTTTCTGTGTCTACCCAATCGTCACTGGGCAGCTGTACAAAGTTCCCCTGACGATACCTCATCAGGGCTTGCGTGGTGCTATCAACAAGGTCATCGTATTCCCCATTGGGAAAGGCGGAACACTCATCAATGACTTCGTCTGCCCAACGTTCCTCGGGTGCCCATATCATACCGCTTTCAAAAAGAGGGGATACGGAATGGACTCTTGTTACCTTATCGTTTCCTTTGCTCGGAGTAAAGTTTACAACAGGTATCCCCACTTGTCTAAGTTCCTGCGTCAGCGGCATTCCGGATGCCTTGGCTTCTACAATCACCGTCTCAGGCTCCCAGAAGTTATACTGATCCAGTGCCGTACTCTTTAGCTCGGGAAAGTCCCACCGCCCCTTCTTTGCATCCAGTAGAATAAGGTTCGGGGGCCCCTCCTGCTTGGGATGGAATACACCCCAGGTGGTAATGGCAGAATAGTCCGCTGTTTCCTTCTTGCTGAACGCCGTGTCATAACTCTGTATAACGTACTCCAGTTGCGGAACCTCGTCATGCTCCCAGCGCTTCCACCACTCCTTCTTGATAATCGCCCCTTCTTCCGAAGTAGGGTTCTGTTGCCACTGTGCGTTCCACTTTCCAACAGATAAGGACGCACGTACTCCCTCCAGCTCCTGCAACTTCCAGTATTCCGGCCAACAGGCGTTCCCGGAAGGCATGATAGCAGGAAACTCCACTACCTCCCACTTGTCCGCATGTTCGTCTTGGCCCTGTGCCTTGATTACTTTTGCAGTCAGATCCCGCAACGACCAACGGGTCATTACAACAACTATAGCCCCACCCGGCTGGAGCCTCTGCCGGGGACCCGAAGTATACCATTCGTAGGCATGTTCCATTGCAGTGTCAGAAAGCGCATCCTGCTCCGAATGCGGATCGTCAATAATTAACAGATCTGCACCACGGCCTGTAATGGCACCTCCAACACCAGATGCAAAGTACTCCCCTCCGTGGTTCGTGGACCATCGTCCCGCAGCCTTACTGTCTGCCTGAAGTTGTACATCATCAAAAATTTTTTTGTACTCATTCGTGTCCAGAAGGTTACGAACCTTACGTCCGAAGTTGACTGCAAGTTCTGCCGTATGGGTGGTTTGAATGATTTTTGTTTTAGGGGCGCGGCCAATGATCCATGACGGAAAGAGATAGCTTGCAAACTCTGACTTCGTATGCCGTGGGGGCATGTTGATAATCAGGCGTTTATTCTTTCCTGTTGCAATGTCCTCGAACTTTTTTGCAATCATGGTGTGATGGGCCCCATTTATGAAATCAGGCCACATCTTTTTTACAAATTTAATGAAGTCTTCACGACAACCCTGAGTCTCATCCAGTTGCGCCAGTCTAAGTTCTAGTTTTAATCTTCTTTCTGCTACCTGTGGCGTTTCAAAACCATCCATAAAGTTACCTCCGGGGGACCCAGTTAGTAAGCAAGCTTATTAATAAATGTTTCACGTGAAACACTTAAAAACACACTTGTTAATTGGTTTGTTTTTTAACCCTATTATTTGAGCGAAACAAGGTCAAGGTCACTATGTTCGGAGGTAGCCTAGAAAATTTCTGAGGGGATCCCGATAAGTGGTTGTTCTATCAGTGAAAAAGGGCTCGCGGGCCCCTAGGCCATGCCGACGGCTCTGGGCCCGTTGACCATGAGGCAAGGCGCACTAGCCACGATGGACTCGACAGGGCCCAGCGACCGGGAGGACAATTTCTAGAACCTAGTTTCTGTCCACCTGGGTGCTGGGGGAAGCGATCGAAGGCGCAGCGATCGAAGGCGCAGCGATCGAAGGCGCAGCGATCGAAGGCGCAGGCATCGAAGACTCTGGGCTCTGGGCTCTGGGCTCTGGGCTCTGGGCTCTGGGTTGGTTTGAACTCGGCCTCACTGCGCCCGTAGCTTTTCGCGCCGTCTCCGGATCTCGGCCGAAAAGGCCTGATTCACTGTTTATAGGGCGCAATCTCGGCGCACTGCTGGGCGATAGTGCGTCTTCGAAGTATCGAAGGGCCCGAGATTCGGCCTTATTCCGCCAGTTTTTAAGGAAAAGGGCCCAGCTGTTACACTGGGCCAGAAATAGCTAACTGTAATCAGTTGTACCAATGTCACCCACAATATGATGCCTAAGCAGACTCCCATAATTGAGCGACGCCACGAATCGAGTCACGGTCTCGCTGTCCGTCTCAATCTGGTCCTGCTTCGATAGCCTGTCCCAATGCATCCGGACGTTGCCGCCGCTCCCATAACAGCCGCCCTTTTTCGTTAGGTCTCCGGCAAGCTTTCGAGCACTGCCATGGTTAGTGAACACCACAACAAATGAGCGCTCAGGCCTTGCACACCATGGGCCCAGTCTATCGCCGCAGTTCCCGCAGCTGACTCCGGTTGTCTCATTCTGGCAACGCAGCGCCATGATCGAAGGGCCTTTGCTGGTCTCAATGGCGGCCGAGTTCTTAACGGCTATTCGCTCCCAGTCTTCGAGCGGGATATTTGCGACCGATGGCACACCCTGCAAAGTCGAGTCGGCTGCGTCCCGCAGCGTATCACAACTATAGTTGTACGTTGTGCATCCGTAGGAGTTGGCCAGCTCTGGCCAGTCTATCGGGTGGAAATGCGTGTACAGATAGGACGTTCCACCCGCTGGAACCGATCGAGCTACAGTCTCGGCGTATACCGAGTCGACTTTGACAGGCTCGGTTGTCTCTGGCTTTAAGTGGCAGCTGTCCGGACAGGTCGCATACTTGGAGCCCATCCCTGCACGGTAGGTAATAGCTGAGCCCTTAAGCTTTTCAGACTCGCTATGGGCTCGAGTGATTAAAGTCATGGTTTTCCTCTCCCTATTGTTTCGAGTAACTAGCCACAACTTCACAAAGTGCGGCAATTAGCTCGGGCGGCAATCCTTCGCAGTGTGTTCTGATATCTTCCTGCAATTGTTCCGATTGCTCGGGCGTTATTCTCGACATATTTTCACCTTTTCTGTTAGTCTGGGAATAATCCTAGAACATTAAAAAGCTATTGTGGAGTCCATTTTTTGGGAGAGTCTCGCAGTGCTGGCGGGTAATGGCTCGGGCTCGAAGTATCGAAGGGCCCGAGAATCGGCCTTATTCCCACGAAAAAGGGCCCAGCTGTTACACTGGGCCCAGTTTTTGTCCACCTGGGGTCTGGGTGCTATGCAGCTATAGCCTCAGCTGCTGCGACTGCTTGCCATTGGTTGTTCGGTAAGTTCAGCACCTGTCCTCCTAGCTTCTGCCAGTTCTCGACTTTGTCTGCCTCGGCGTGGTTGGCTGCGTTGGTCACTGCATTCGCTAACGTGGCCTTGCTTACTGGCTCTCCAACATATCCGGGCTGTTGAATGGTAGCCATAAGGCCGTCGAGGACTGACTTGGTCTCCGGTTTGCTCAACCGGAGGATGCTGCCCAGCTCCTGAACTGCGCCTATCTGGTCGACCACTGTTTGGTTAGCTGCTTCTTTCATCAAACGACAGGTACGCTCGAAGCTCTCGGGCCGAGCTATTTCCTGCACCCAGTCCGCAAGCTTGGCTTTCAGCGCTGCGTTATCTAGGTCTTTGGCCTTCTGACTAAGGATAGCGTAGGTCTCAGCATCAGCTCTTGAGCTGGTTAGATGCGCCGAGCGCGACTTATTCATGCCCTGCATTCCGTTCAGACAAGCAAGTGTCCAGTACACATCGGACACTACCACGGAACCGCAACCTACCTCGGAGTTGCTGATATTGAGGCCATGGGCCATAAGGTCACCAACATTGGCACCCTCTCCCGTGATGGTCTCAGACTTGAATTGCAGGACCAAGCGCCGATCGTTGTGCAAACACTTCTGAACCTTCCACTTGGCCTCGGAGTTTTGGACAGTCCCGAGTACAGCGTCGAGCAGGTCCACGTTGTCGAAGGTCTTAAACTTATCAGACAGGATAGCTCGAAGGTGGCGGCGGGAGTACCGATTAGCCAAAACTTCTACATTTTCGCCTATCATGGTTCGAAGCAGAACTCTTTTAGGCTCCTGATCGAAGATAGCCTTCAAAAGTTCATCATGCTGCGCGGTGTAGTCAGACTGTAACCTTCGTAGCGTCCTAACATCGATGCCTACTTTCTGGGCCAGCTGGTCGTGGGCATATGGTGAAATAGGGATAAGTTGCGTGGGTACACCCGTTTCATCCAATACCAGCATTGTCTTAACGTCCCAGTTCCTTTCGCCTTCACAAATAACGGGGCTAGTGGCTATGCCAAGGTTGCGAGTATCGCAAACGATATCCTCCTTCGCATAATCCTCAGCCTTAATCTTTTCTAAAAGACTAGTGAGAAGCCCTTCCGAGTTCTCTATTGTGTGGGGTCTAATAGGTGAAATATACGTCATGAGCTTTTTCCTCTCCTAGGGTAAAATTTTAAAACGAGCGTAGTATATGGGAAAAATTATATAATTGTCCACAAAGAAAAAACCCCCCCAGAAATTAATCTGAGGGGGTAACTGTCGCGGCCCTCAGAAAGTAAATAGAGAAGGCCCACAGTTTGACGGGGTTTTTAGGCGGATAAAACCCAAGGCACTAGCCGTCTGATCCTAAGTTTTTGTCCACCTGGGTGCTGGTGCTAGTCTGGCAGCACTATATACGCCTTACCAGTAACCGAAGCGTTGTTTGTATACGCTTCTATGTCGATATCCAATGCCAAATTGTCCGTGTCGATTGTTGCCTCTGAAAGCTCTTCTCTTACCAATTCCCGAATTATTCCTTTTAACATACTACCCCGAAGGGCTGGGCCGAACACAACTTCCACAAAACTATTCAGACCGTCCATCAGTTGGTCGTTTTTCGCTCGAATCGAAGACAGAGCTGTTTGAAGCTCTGCCAAGGTATCTTGGGACCGGATCAACGCTTCTCGAAGCTGCGCCTCGTTCAGGTGATTTACTGTGTCCATCTTTCTTTTCCTTTTCTTTTTTCTCTGCAAAATGATCTAAAACGCGATCTACTAGGTCAACAATAAAAAACATAACTCCTCCTAACAAGCGTATGGGACTATTTTTAGAGAATGAAATCAAGAAAAAAGTGCAGGGACTGCCGGAAGGCTTCCCACGGCGAAGACAACAGCTATCACTGCTCCGGCTGCTCGACGGCTCAAGTTGGTTAGTACAACCTTCCCTCGAACTAGGCTGATTGCCATTACGTCACCCGCCTGAGCGTAATCTTTAAGGTTCTTGAAATTAATGCGATTGTCGCCTCGGGTTTTTGTCCGGTAGCAACTGGCCTCGGCCTCCTCGCCATTATCGTAAGTGATTGGAACAAAGACACGGCTTTCTGTTCCGTGGCCCAATTCCTTATAATCAACCAATCCCGCCTCACTCAACACTGCTCGGATCCCTTTTGTAGCATCGGGACAGGCGTTGCCTAGCCACGTTTTCGTCACCTCAAAAGTATGAGCACCTGAAGTGTTCTCTAGCTCCCGTTGCTCCATCTTAGTTAGCTTTCGCATTTGCACTCTCCTCTAGTTTCATGCCTGACATCTCCATTAGTTTCTCTGCGACCGCCTCATAATCAGCCCGATTGCCTTCGACGAGGAGCTTTAAATCCTCTAGATGCTCCAGCCCTTTACCAAAGGCATCGTCGGCCTCTTCAAAGCGACCAGCAGCTATCATTGCTGCCATCCATTGGAATTGAAAAGCAGCAAATTTAGTTACCTGAATCAAAAACGCCTTCTGCTCTGATTTTGGTAAATCATCAAAGCCTTCAACAAACTCATCTGTGAACATTTTCATCTCTCTTTCCTCTCCTCATAAAGGTTATAAAACTTAGGTGACAAATAATAACTTTGCCCCCAGATGGATTTATCCTTCAGATCCTTGTGAGACTCCAAAAACAAATCATCACCAATGAAATACTGGGCAACCTCTTTTGGTCTGTTTGGGTCAGGCTGACGCTTGCTGATGCTGTCAGAATGACGGGAGTGCAACTCAACGTACTCCTCGCGGGATATGTTAATCATCTCTCATCTCCCTCGTCATTTTTGTGCATAAGCTCAGTAAATTCCATATGCTCAATTGAGTAACGTGTCATTGCCCTGTCTCCAAGATTGAAAGGCACGGGGCACCCTCCAGCGGCTTCTCTAAAAGGCCGCTTGGGTTGTTGGTAGGCACATCTAAATACAAGCCAATCTCAACAGGTTCATCCGTTCCGTTGGAGATTGTGTAAATCTTGCAGGGGCCGTAGTCGCAGTCGTGACTATCAGTGATTTTGAGAATTTGGTAATAGCCGCGACGAGCTATGAAGTCAGTATCCATTAGCTTTTCTCCTTCAAGATGACATTTAGAGTCTCGTAGCTCCACCCAGTTATTGCGATCAAAACTTGGTCAAGAATCTCGGGGTGGAACTTATGCACCTCCTTTATCTCTTTGATCGAGTGGGCATCCCAAGAATAGTCCGAATTTGCCGCTTCCCTGATGATATCCATCAAGTTCACTTTATAAGTGTCCATTAGCTTTCCTCTCTTAAATGTCTGGGACAATCTTAGACTTGTTCTAGAGGGGCCGTCAATGCCCAAAAACTCTCCCAGTCATAGGGCTCGGCAAAGTCTCCGAGTGGCTGGACCTGATCCATTCCAACCATCCTTAATTCCACGGCATCTGCTGGGGAGAAAACTCTAATATGGAGGCTTCGATCACGAACTACAATAAAACTCGGGGCGTGGGAATGCCTACTGTGCCAACTGACCTGATGCGCTGAAAGGTTCACCTTCTTGCCTGACTTGATGACCTTCAGCTCCATGAAGGAAAAGCTTCCATCTTCCGCGCAGCAGACTACATCGGGCAATCCTGGGGTTGCATAGGACTCAATTCGAGTCAGCGTCAGTGACCTTTTTGTCTTCTTGAGGCTCGTCTTCAGGATCTGCCAGAACCCCGCCTCGATGTTTTTCATCGCTGGGAGTTGCTTCTGCTTCCGGTGTGATGTCGACAATTGGTCCAAGGCCTTCTGAAAGCTCTCTGAGGGCATCGATAACCTCCTGTTTTGTCATAGCATCGATCGATCCAGTTCGGATTTCCGACTTGCTGGTATACAACCCAGCTAATTTACCTCGCGCGATTTCCGCCTGTACAGAAGCCGAAAACGCCTTAGCCTCTATAGCCGCATCCCTAATGACCTGCAACGAGCGCTCGCTTCGTTTGTAATCAACTGCATATTTGGCATCAAGCTCGGCTTGATACTGCGCTATCGCTCGACAGACATGCGGCGATATCTCCGGATGAGTGAGTTCATACGCCCTAGAATGGGCTGAATTGGCTGGGTAACCCGCCTTAATCGCTGATTCCCTTTTTGTCTGCAAACCGTCGTTTGAAACCAGCTCATACACGAATTTCTGCTGTTTTCTGGTCAACTTTTTATCAACCAGAGCTGTTCCCTTTTTTGGCCTCGCCATCCATTTTTCCTTTCCAAAACAACGCTGTACCACCAAAATGCCAAAATGAAGCACCGGATGTTGCTCATGGTACGTTTTTGGCCGTTAGTTTCAGTTAGTCTACCACTTTTTTAGGTTTTTTTAACTGAAATTACCTGTTTTTGTACCGTTGAGCAACATTAGAGGGTACGGGTTATGGTACACCTCCAGCCGGAATTCCTTTTATACTATATAGGGTTACAGCAGCGTACCATTTGTACCGCCTGTACCGCCTCTGGACTCAGTGGTTGTAAAAAACTATTTTCATAGAAATACCACTATAGTGGTACGGTGGTACGGTACATCTTGAAGAGGCCGTGGCCCATGGTCCGTGGTTAGTGTGACTCGTCTATCAATTCTTGCACCGCAGGGTCTTCTTCGACGTTCTCTTCAAGCGCGGCACGTCGCTCTTTCCGCTTCTTAACTTGTCGTTCGACATGGGAGAGTTCCTCCGCCATCCATTCCTCGTGGCTCCCTCCTTTTTTAAAGTCGGTTTTCCGGAGGGGCCTAATGGAACGTTCTGTAACCGTGAACAAGCCGATTGGAATGTAGGGCTTGTCTGTGTTCCAGCTAACACCCCCAAAGTCGCTAACATGGAGGGTTTCAGAATCCCCGTAGTAGACGGCTATGGGGACTTTCCCCTTCGCCCAACCACCACTATCGTGGTATCCTTCCTGTCCCCGGACTTCCTTAATCGCGGTGACGGGGTCAGTGGCCTTGGCCCAATAGCCCACACCGGAAGCTGTAGTGGCTAGAAACGTGTTTCCGTTTGGAAGCACATGGTCGTTGTCAGTCATGGTCTCGTCCTTTCTTTTTAAGGGGACCATGGCCTCTTCCAGATGCACAATGTCAAACAGCTAAAACTTTTAACTGTTTACATCCTAGCAAATCCCATACGAAAAGTAAAGTTCTTTTCAGTTAGGCCAGATGTAGGGGAGGTCAGCAGGGACATCGAAGTTGTAGAACTCGGGGTCTTTTCTTAGCAGGTTCGATTGGTGGGCCTTGTGGAAGGCCACATCTCCCAGCCACTCTGGAAACGCCACCTTGGTCAATGGGCCGGACAGCTGGGACAGCGCCATACTATTCTTGTAGCCTCGTTTTACCCACTCAAAGATCGAACAGTTCATGTAGTGGGCGAGGCCGTCCTCGTGACCCCTCCACATTCTTGTCGCCGGATGGTTGGTCCAGCCGTCTGTCTCACCGCGCAGCGCACGTAGGATCTGGAAGGCCTCAACCCTTTGCTTACCAAGTCGGCGGTAGTCGAGACACTCCATGGTCAGATCGAAGCTGGAATAGGGGAGGAAGGTCTGCATTGGCCTACTTAGTACCTCCCACATGCTTGTCCACCTCTCGGGCCTCGGCAGCTGATTTCAAATCTTGGACGAGTTGCGCGGCCTTGCTGGGAGCTAAGTCCACCAAATTCCACGCAAAAATAGCTACCGTTGATTTGTCAGCTTCCGCAAGCTGAACCGCACATTTCTTGATTTCATAAATTTTTCCCATTTGGTACCTCCGCTTCTCGAAACGTCTGCATCAGGTAAACCCCAGGAGCCTCTTCACTTCTTTCTGGCACTCCTCGGTGAGGACGGAAAAGGGGAAGCAGTTGCGATCCCCGAAGGCATCCGCATCACCTTGAAAGGTGGCAAAGGTCCGGACGTACATCTCGCCGTCCTCGAAGAAGGTGTCGAAGAGATAGCCCTGCGTGGTAACGACTGGACAAACCAGCTCCTCGAACTCCTTTGCCTCGGTCACGGCGGAATCGCCTATGATGTCCCTCCACTGGACCGTCAACCGTGGGTACTTATTCCCGTTGACTTCGACATAGCTGGGGTTCGGTGGATAGGACATGGTGTCCACTATAGCAGGGACATCGGCCAAGGTCACTAGACGCCGCCTTTGCTGATTGCGGCGTAGCCCTCTACGGCTTCTTTGCCTCGGGAGCGGGGCACTTCTCCCTGCGAGTCGCACTCATCGCAATCGAGAAACACGGTCAGGACTTTCGCGGGGAGCTTGGGGTCGGACTTTTCTGCCCTCACATAGCCGTTGCCATTGCATTTCGGGCACGGCACCATCGTCTTGTATAAGTCAGTCATACAACCGCTCCATTGGTAAGGGGTTGGGTTGTCCGATCCTTCAGGGCCCAGAGGGACACGGGCCGTACATCTCCCATCACATTAGGGGCATCCACCTTGACGCTCTCCAGAACGTTCTTTTCTTTCATCGACCGACAGACACTAAAGATATAATTCCTAGCTTCCGTGGGGGTGTTTTTAGTAGGCACATCCACAATTTCGGCCAGCTGCGAAGTGGTCAATGCACCCTTATCTTGGAGGGCCGCTTTAACTTGAGGCCAGACATGTCTCCGTTTATTGATATAATTCCTAGCTTCCGTGGGGGTCTTCTTCAGTGACTTCGGCAACACCTTCTGGGCGAAGCTTTGGCTCCCTGTCTGGCGGTGGCTTTGCAGTACACTCATGGCCTTAAAGACAGAGGACGGGACTACGCTGGTTGAGCCGTCTCCCTCCACGAGAATATAATCTCCTTTTACAGCCCGTAGTGCTTTGGTCACGGGTATGGCGGTCACATTTTTCAAAGACAAATTAATCTTTTGCATTGGTTCTTCCTCTCGTTGGTTATTTAATTCTCCACACCCGAACGCCCCTTGGTTTGTTGGGCGTTGCAGGGGAAGAACGGGTGGTGTACTTCACAGCACAGAGTCCGATATTGTTCGTGTTCAGTTTCTTTGTGCAGTAGCTCACTGTTCTTTGCACACTCTCCGGACTACGTGAATCTATATAAAAGCTGTCTCCAACCTCCATCTGTGCAATCAGCACAGGAAGGCTATGTGAGAAGAAGCTCCCATTAGGGGGAACAGGCACTCCCTTCTCTATTGTAGGAAGTTCAGGGACGGGGTCTCGATTAGCGTCCCTCATTTCTTTTAACTCCGTCGCATAGGTCCTTTTCACTTAATCCTCTCTTTCCAGTCTGGTGGGACTTCTAGGGAAATGGATCTGCCACGATTTGTAAGAGGGAATGCCCAATCAATATCCCAACCCCGCTTCCTGCCAAAATCACGCAGGGCTTCCCTAGCTCGTTGCGGGTTTGAGTAGCTCTGGGAGAAGCGCATATGAATATCGCCCCAGCTATGGTGATGGGCTCTCATTGTTAGCATACTTTTTGCCATGGCCTTATCCATACAGGGGTTATCCCATACGGCAGCGGCTATGTCAACTCCAATAAAATATGCACTCAGATTCACAGGTTGGACAATGGAAGTTGGATACAAGGATATTGGCGGCACCCTCGTCACCATAAAGCTCTTTTAGGTCCTCGCCGGAGTGGTCTCCACCTTGGATCATCTGGTCCCCGCATTTGAAGCATCGGCCCCAAACGACAGAGCCCCCCGGCGAGAGAGGATCAACACCGGAGGGCTCTACGGAGAGAGAAGTACTCTTCTTATCAGTGTCAGTTGAGTTCATCAAGCACTTCCTGATCTGGTTGGAAAGAAATTTCAAACTGCTCTTCGCCACCGGGAGGGCTTCCAAAGACGCTGTCCCAGTCGTAGGCAAAGCCACAGTTGGAGCATCGGAAATGCTTATCCTCATAGACAAAAAACTTGCCGGAGTTGCATTCAGCACAAGCAATCGGATCGGCCTGTGGTGGTTGGGGGAAATCAACTACGGTCATGGTGCTTACCTTAAAAAAGCCTCAGCGGGTGGAGGAAAGAAAGGTGAAAGAACCCCTACCCGCTGAGGGAGTGTCCACCCGAGATGGAGCACCGGGCGAACTGAAGGGCCGACCATGTCTAGGTCAGGTATCAAAATATATAGGACTATAAGTCTAATGCAAGTGCTTTTTCTTCTCCTCTGCTATCCAGGTCCATTGTTCGTGACACAAGGGGCCTGTTACATCAAAAAGAACAGCCATTTTTCCGAGTTTCTTGTTGGTATGCATATGAAATATCTCGGCAGAGCCGCCTATCTCTTGCATCTCTTGCACAGCGGTTCTGAGAGATATGTGTGCGAAGTCCTTAGCCTCTTCCATATCCTCGGCCCAGATCGCCAGTTCTCTCTGCACGTTGCCCACCTGATATTTAATTTTCAGGGGCATGTTATCGTCCTCACGCATCCTCGACCTCTTCAAAGGGAGGCTCTATGGTAACATTTTTTTCATGGTCGAGAATAAAAAGTCGCACATTGAGTGCCTTCTGGTAGTCGCTGCGGACGCGAAAGCTGGCTATGTCTTTGCGTTTTTGGGTGCGCGAGATGTACTTTACGTCGAATAGAAAACACCGTCCCTGCTTGTCTACAGCAACGAGGTCAATGGGCCCTTGGGCTGCAAAATTGACACAAACATAAAAGCCACGCTCCAGAAGCCACGCTGCTGCCACAGCCTCTGCCCATGCGCCTTTTTCATGTCGGCTCAATAGCTCCGATTCTGCCATTAGCGAACTTCTCCGGTTCGTTGCCCCAGTGGCACCAGCCCTCTCTAACAGTCCGGGCGAACAATTCAATACGGGGGAGGTCTCCCATTAACTGCACTATTCTGTCCGCCACCTCGTCGGGTTTGCGGGAATGCTCACGTCGTGGAGAGACCACAAGTCTCCTGACACTGGCCGACATTCTCTGCGGCTTGCCTTTGGTTGCAAGCAGACACATTTCAGGGTTCGCCCTTGTCCAGTATCCCATACCCGTAAAAAAGTCCCTTTCTGTAAACGGAGCTGCTGCCGTTTTATTCAGTTTGGCCCACACAAAGGCCACTGTTTTGTAAGTAAAGCCCCATTTGTCAATTAAATCAAGGGCCTCGGGGAGCATAGGGTCGGTTGCCCAGAGGAAGAGAGCGCAGTGCTCCTCTGCGAGGTCTTGTACGGGAAGCCTCTGGATGTCTCCAAGGTTCATGCATTCGTAATGATTTTCTGCGGATCGGCCTTTGCCTTCCTGACTCCATGTGCGAAAGGTCCATGGTGGGTCGGCATAGATGATGGAGAATTTGTTAGTGGGTGAGGAGAATCCAGATAACATCCAAAAGCAGTCCCAAAAGATCCATCAGGCGCTAAGAGCTTTTAAGGCTTGCTTGAGAGACTGAACTTCCTTCCTTAGTCTCTCTATCTTTTTTCCGGACACGTCGTATTCCTGCATTATTTTGGAGGCGTGGACACCTAATTGGTAGAGCGTGGCCTCCAGCTCGGACCCAGATTTGCCCCGTTTTGTGAGAAATACTTCGCATGGGTTTCCAAAAGTGGGGTCGAAACCAATGGTGACAGCAAAGGAGAAGCCTTCACCATTCACCTCTTCGGTAACTGACAGCCTACGATTTGGAGGCTCGTTCATCATCTTTCACAGCCTTCTCAAGGATGTAAGTAAACTGTCCGGACAGCGTCCGCATTTCCCGTTTCGCCATGGCTCTCAGCTTCCGATAGGATTGTATGCTGATAACAATGGACTTCCATTTTTCTGGGTTCATCTAAACCTCCTAATTCGTCTGGGACAATACGCGATTTTTCTTTATGACGCAACCTCTTTCAGCGAACCCCAGTCAGGTCCGAGGGCAATGTCCACGGGGGAAGGAACCTCTAATTCCACGGCTTCTTCCATGATCTTCTTAATCTCTTCGGCTTCTCCCAGATCCTTTACGGAGATGGCCAGCTCGTCATGGATCTGGACAAGGGGCACCTTCCCGCTGTTGTACACCTTCACCATGGCCTTTTTGGTCATGTCTGCCGCCCCGGCCTGGATTAAGCGGTTCAAACTTTTGTAGGTGTAGCTTCTGCGGATATTTTGCCCATACTCAATGAGAGCTTCCTCCTTCGGCAAAGCTCGGGCAGAGACGAACAGGTTGGGCTCCCATAAATTGAACCTACACTTCCGTCCGAGGAGGGAACGGACAAAGCCGCTGCCCATCTTATCCGAGACCTTTCTCTGGACGGCATCCTGTAGCTCTTTAACGAAAGGCACCTTGTCGTGGTACTGGGCGATCAGGCGCTTGGCTTCCTCTACGGTAACGTCCAGACTTTCCGCTAATTTATTTTGGCCCATTCCATACATTAAAGCCAGATTTATGGTTTTTGCCTGAGATCTTGGGATAGAAGCAATATCGGCAACCATTTGGTGGAAGTCGGTCTTGGGGTTCTCCTGATAGGCATCCACGAAAGCCTCCGAGCCCGAAAGGCCGTTGCCTGTGAGGCTGGCATAGTGGACTAAAATCCTAGGTTCCTGTTGCGAATAGTCCAAGCTACTCCACTGCTCCCCAGACTCAGGCTGGAACAGCCCTCGAATGGTCTTTGAGAAGCGTGGGTTGCGGGCTGGAATGGTCTGCAAATTTGGGTTGTTCATGGAAATGCGGCCAGATACAGTTCCTCCGCCATCCGAGCGCAGCTGGTTGATGTGGCCGTGGATGCGTCCATTCTCTGAGTACCGGAAGATGTTGGTAAGGAAGGTGTTTCCTATCTTGTCCACCTCTCGTGCTTCAGCGATCTGCTGGGCTACAGGGTGTGAATGGTTCTTTAAAAAATTCTTAGTGAAGGAAGGGAGGCCTGTCTTGGTCCGTGAATACGGTATCTTGTGGTAATCAAATACTTTTGCAATGCTTGCCGCCGCCCATAATTCCACGGCTACACCTGTCTCTTTTTTTATTTTCGACAGGATAGACTTAACTTCTTTCCCGAGCTTCTGCTTGATCCGGTCAGCCTGATCCAGATCGACCCGCACTCCCTGCCAAGTCATGTCAATGCAAAGCGGTAGTACTTCCGTTTCAAGGTCAAAGATCTGCCAGAGATCCTCTTGCGACAACAAGGCTTTGAAATGTTGCCATAACTCAAGGGCTAAACGTGCGTCCGCTTCCGCATACTCTCCCACAAAGGCGGCTGGCAGTTTATACATCTCAGCTTTCGGGTCCACGCCAAACTCTTCGGCGGCTTGGCGTAACGCCGCTTCGGACTTCATCTCTCCCAAGTAGTCGTATGCTACAGAGTTGAGAGAGTAAAAGCGTCTGTTCTCGTCCAGCAAGGGAGCCGCCAGCATGGTGTCTACCAGCTTTCCCTCCACCTCAATGCCCAAGCGGCGTAGCCAGCCGACATCGTAAGCGGCGTTATGGAACACCTTTGTGGAATCGTGCTTGGCAATCTCCTTCGTGAACCAGCGCTTGATGAGTCCACGGTCAAGGTTGCCACCACCCTCATGTCCGAAAGGTAGGTAGGAGTTAAAGCCTTCGTAAGCTACTGCTATGCCTACCACTTCTCCATGTCCTGTAGGCCAACCCGGTCCATGGGTCTTGAGCCGTGGGTCTTTGGTCTCCAAGTCTATGGCTATTTCCGTCACCCCATCGGGCGTAACAGGAAGCTCTTCTAGAGGGACCCACTCGGTCTTCACGCCGAATTTGGGCTTCTTTAAAACTTTTTTCATTTAAATGTCCAATGGGTAAGGGAGTTCGTCTTTCATAATCCTATGTGTAGGGGGTGTAGCGCACGGCTTGCTTTCCAGCAGCTCAACCAGTTTGTTGACATACCACTGCGCTTTCTTGGCATCCTCAAGAGGGGTTGGGTTCTTGGTCCGGTATCGGCACAGGTACTTGATGGCGTTGCCCACGAGCACCGCTTCATCTCCGGGGAGGTCCTTCGCAATGTCCATAATCATGTCGATGGTTTCTTGCTTGTAGCGCTGATAGTACGGCGGGGAGATAGGGTTCATACCATCCATCCTCTCATTAAATCCTGGGGCTCTTTAAGAAGTAAGTTTTGTTTGGTTCGTGTGATCCCTGTGTACAGAACTCGGTGAGCATCGTCAGGGTTTCTGGTCATTTGCTCCAGAGCTTTGCTTGTTAGGTCAAGGATCAGAAAAACGTTGTCGGCCTCTCCTCCCTTTGCGCCGTGGACCGTGGACAGTTTGATCTGAGGCTTTGCGTTTAGGTCAACGCCTCGTTTTAGGAGAGCGGATGCGTAGGCTCTGTCCTCATCTTTTATTCGGTCCAGCACTTGTTCCCAGTTACCTTCTGCTTCGAGCCCAAAGTGTTCTTTGAGAAGGCCCATGGTGAAGAGGTCCTGTGGGTTGGAAGATTTCAAAAGGTTCTTGCTGCCGCGCTTCAACCGTCCGTCCTCACTGCTAATGTGCTTGTAGAGGTTCTCGACTTCCTTGAGCGAGGCTTCTCGATTGTTGCCCTTGGAGAGGTAGTCCCATGTAGAGATAGCAGAGCGCACTTTCTTCGACAGGGAGGGGGAGTTATACCGTTCAAAATAGTAGCCCTGACTTTTCAAAAAATACGCAATGTCGTTGAGCATATAGTTGGCCTGAGCCATGATAAGCCATTGATCCGAAAAGTCTATTCCATAATGGTCCGCTACCATCCTCACGCTCCCTTTCTCCGCTCGGGGAGACCACTCCTTCTTCTGACGGGTTCGTATGCGGTTGACCACTCGGTTAGCGAGTTCAAAAACTTTCCAAGGCACTCTATAGCTCTGCGAGAGAACCTCACTGCTTCCTTCCAAATGTATAAACTTTTTTATCTCAGCGCCATTCCATCCGAATATACCTTGATCGTCATCTCCCGCTATGTACATACGCTCACATTTTGAATTTAAGATATGAGCGATCTCCCACTGTAACGGCGTGAGATCTTGCGCCTCATCCAGAAAGACTACTTTAAGTTTGGGGACAAGCTCAGGGGACGCTGCAAGTTTAGATAACATATCTGTGAAGTCTGTAAGGTGGTTCGCTTCCTTGAAGCTTTCGTACTCCTTGAAGATATGTTCAAAATGATAGAAGGGCTCCAGAAGGTCTGTGTTGTTGTAAGCCCACCGTGGGCCGTGGAGCGTGGTCCGTGCTAAGTCAATTGCTCTCATTATTGGATGGTTGCTTCGGAAAGTGACGAAGCCTTCATCTTCAGAAAGCTCTACACCATCCACAAGGTTCACTCCAACCTTAGCGCTAAACTCTTTTAAGTGGCTCTCTTTTAATACGTCAGCTGAGTTGAGGCCTATCGCCTGAAATGCCATGGAGTGCAGTGTTCGGAAAAACAGGAAGTCTTTTTCCGGGTCCAGATTAAATCTTGCTACGGCTCTGTCCCGAGCTTCGTTGGACGCTTTCTTGGTGAATGCAAAGTAGCCTATTTCATTTGCCTTAACGCCGTCTGCCAGAAGCTTCTCGACATGGTTAAGCAGGGTTGTTGTCTTTCCGGTTCCGGGAGGTCCAAATATTCTAATCATCGCTTTTCCTTGCAATCGCGTCTAGGTCGTAGCCCATTGCGTCAAGCAGCTTTTCGACTTTGTAGATGGAGAGTTGTCTAGGTTTATTCGTGTTCTCGTACTCGGCCACAGTTCTCTGTGAAAGATGTGCCATGTCGGCCAGCTCTCTTTGAGAAAGCTTTCTCTCATGTCGTAGTTCGCGCAACAAAGCGGACCAGTGGTCGGCTTGCTCGTTATTGTAGGTCTGCGGCTCCTCCTCTGATCCGAGAAAGTAATGCTCTGGACAGAGCGGAATTTTATCTACAATGGTAACCGCTATTTTGTGACAATGCTGACAGAAGACTTTCTTTTTCCGCATCAGAAGGGCTCCTTTGATCCTTCAAAGCGGGAGCTGAACTCCTGTTCGATTTCCTCATAAGCTGGAATGCTCCAACAGCGGATGGGTCTGCCGTTTATCCGTATCTGCTCTGACTGTCCGTCAATGTCGCGCAGCCTTTGTGCAATCTTGTTGGAACGGTACTCCGTGAACTTGTTCCGTTTCAGAAAGGCCTCAAAGTCTTTCAACCGGAAGTAGGTCCGGTGGGTCTGCTCATTGGTCCATGGGCGACGGAGAAGGATCTCTTCCTTATCCAGAGCGGACTGCATGTGCGTCGTAAATTCCTCAAGCATCTCGTAAAACTGACCTCGCAGACTTGTGTCTTCGGAAGTTGTTATTATAGCACCTTCTGTTTCCACCATGGTTTTTAAAAGTGCATTCATCTGCGACTCCCAAGCCTGTCGGGCAATGGTGCGTGGCATGTGATTAATCTGTTCCATACAGAGGATCTGAAATTTTGGCTGACGTTGAAGTGCTTCTGTGTCCAGCTCCACGGGTGATCCGTTAACATCTAGAAACCAGAGAGGAGGCTCCGAATCGTATTTACGAAGGTTTGCAATACTTGCTGTGTTGATGTCGCCCCCGACACCATACCTGCGAGAACGACAACGATCACGATTGCAAAAATTACAAATTGGCTGGTCTTCACATTTATACTGGTAATCCTTTTTCTGTAGTTGAGAAGCAACAATGTTAACCTCTTTAAGGTCGAGGGGAGGGTCCATAATTGCTTGGTTATACTCAAGGATTTTAGTTTCCCAATCATCAGGGTACGCCTTTCTCAGGTACACTCCCAGGTTAAACAGGCCATTGTTCCGTGTGCCCTCGGGGAAGCCCTGCCGTAAAAGAACCTGTAAACAGGGAGGTCCATCCTTGAGCCGCTCGTCAATCTCCGGAGCTTCTTTGACCAGAAGCTTGTCCAGCTCATCAGGCAGAACAGCGGAAGCCTCCGCCATCTCCACAAATTCCTGAAGGGTAGCCATCTCTCCGCTTGGTTTGAAGGCGTAACGTAGGCCGTTCTCATGGTTGAAGTAAGGTAGGTTTAGAAAGTTGCCCTTGTCTCCTCTTTCGAGAACCAGAACAATCTGTTTAGGAAAAATCTCTGTGCCTTTAGCACAGCCAAGTTCTGAGGCTATCTCTTTTAATTTGTTTTGCAGAACCTCTGCTGCGACAGGCTCTTTGAGAAAGAGGAAGACGTGACCGCCTCCGGACTTGGAACGGCACAACACAAGCGGGAGTTTGAGTTTCTGGATTCTTTGGACAAGTTCGGAATGGTCGAGCGGATAGATGTCAATGTCAATGCAGCCCCACCAGCACTGGCTGTCCTCGTTGATGGGGACAATTCCAACACTTTGTTCCCCGTTTAGGTGCGAGGCAAAAGTATTTGTGTTTCTTTTTTCTTTTACAAATTTGGCCTTACCATCGGACTTGCCGCTGGGTTTTTTCCCAGTTGCGACAAAGGTGCCGTAGGCCATGTCGAGCCCCCGGAATAGGAGCGCGAATCTTTGTATGAGTTCCCTTTCCATAAAAATAGCGAGGAGGTTTTACCCCCCTCGCAACACCCTTAAAAGGGTACTTCTTCCTGTTTTATGTTGGATTCTTCACGCTGGTGCTGGACGTTGACTTGTCCTGCGCTGATGCTTTCTGCAAACATCTTGGCTTCAGCGTACAGGTTGGCATTGTCGATGTAGCCTTCCTTGCTAATTTCCCAGCCGAACCAGCTGCCCTTCTTGTTCTCCTCCTTGTGCGTCTTGAGACGAAAGATTTGAGCATACCGAGGCGGCACAAAAAGGTGGCCTTTGCTGTCTTTCATCTTGGCCGATTTCAATGCGGAGTTCCACTGCTTAGACTTCTTAAACTGAGTCGTTTTCATGGAAACCAGCGCTTGCTGCGTCATGCCTTCGCCATCTAGCGTAAGAACATAGTGTTGGGCAGTGCGCTCTAGATACCTTCCATCACCATCGACAACGTAGTCGTTAAAGTCCTTCTCGTCATCATTGCGAAAGGTCTCGGGTAGGATAGCCCCCACTGGATAAATGTTAAAAGGAGCCTTCGATCCTTGGCCCAACGGCTCCCACTCAATGTGCTCTAGACGGTAAGCACAATTAATTACTCGGCAACCATCAGAGCCGTTGATGACTTCCTTGGTGACCGTGTTGTAGATGTCTCCAGCCCGAGCGTCTATTTCATCCAGCTCGGGTGAAGTCTTCTGGAGAATTCTGAGGAAAGGCATTGCCAAATCCTCGGTTCCCAGGTCCGTTAAGCCAGCACCAGCGTCCGCCGAAAACATGTCCGGATTAAACGCTATTACTTCAGCTTTCTTCTTTTTAGCAACTGCTGTTCTTGCCATCTTTATCGTTTCCTCGTTAGTTTTGCATGGTTTGACATATAAGTGGTTATCGCGTCTGTGGTCACAGGTAAGCCGTCTTCCACGCGACTCTTGAACCAAGCCCTCAACGTGGAGGGCTCGATTTTTTGAGTCTGGTTTGGAATAAGACCTTTATCTGCAACCCATTCGGTAAAAGCCTCTGCCTCGTTCATTTCTCCACGACCAAACGTGACAGTTACATTATTTTTTATAATGTCATCGTCACCGCACTCGCGGATAAACTTGAAGGCTTCCTCTTTTCTGTCCACCAAAATGGTAGCCGAATAGACTGGCTTGATTTCGATACGGCTACCGTCCGAAAGGGTAAGGTTTTCAATACCCAATGCCTCCATCGCCTCGGGGAGTTCTTCGTCGGTCACCTTCTTCAAAGCTTTCTTGAAGTCCTTAAACAGCTCTTCAGCATTGTCTACATCTTCCTGCAATCGGGCAGCTTTATTTGCTAGACGGGAGACCTTATCCAGTTTCCCATCCTCAAGCTTGTCAATTTTGTCTGAGGAAGATGTGTTGGCATCAGATGCCATCTGATCTAATATGTCTTTCATACGTTTCCTTTCCTAATGTTTCTTGTTTCTACCGCCTTGACGGACGGTCATGTACCTTGTATAGGTAATCCTAGGACTATGCAAGATAAAAAATACAAGTTTTTCACAGAGCCCTACGCTCATCAAAAAGAAGCCTTCGACAAAAGCTCGGGGCAAACCAACTATGCATTGCTTATGGACATGGGCACCGGAAAGACCAAGGTGACCATTGACACTATTGGCCTCTTGTTTGAAGAGAAGAAGATAGAAATAGCTGTAGTGGTTGCTCCGAAGGGAGTTATCGCAAACTGGATGGGGGAGATTGAGACACACCTCCCTCCGCGCATAGAGCGGGAAGTTCTTTTGTGGAACCCCAATCTGACAGACAAGGTCAAGAAGTCGCTACGGGCGCTGTACACTAAAACAGGGAAGCTCAAGTTTTTGCTTATGAATGTGGAAGCATTCTCCACTGACAAAGGCACTGACGTTGCAAAGGCCTTTATCAAAATGTTTAAGGCGATCATGGTGGTTGATGAAAGTACGACTATCAAAAACCGTGGAGCCCAGCGGACAATTGCGCTATGTGCAGTGGGCCGTGGTGCGCGGTACAGGAGGATTTTAACAGGGTCCCCGGTCACCAAGAGCCCCCTCGACCTGTTCAGCCAGATGCATTTCCTTGACCCTGATATTCTCGGGTTCAAAAACTTCTTTGCCTTTCAGTCCCGGTACGCTTTGCTAGACAAGAAGCACATGGGTGCAAGGATCTTTAATCAAGTTATAGGTTACCAGAGGCTGGACGAGCTGACGGAGAAGCTTTCCAAAAGCTCCTTTCGAGTGCGGAAAGAAGACTGTCTGGATCTTCCGGACAAGGTCTACGAGAAGAGAGAAGTAGCCTTAACCAAGGAACAGGAAAAAGCGTACAAGCAGATGAAGCAGTTGGCTCTCGCGCAACTGGACAATGGAGAACTTTCTACAACGCACAGTGTCCTGACACAGATCATGCGGCTACAACAGATATGCTGCGGCCACCTGACAGATGACGAGGGCAAAGTTCACGATCTTTCTTCCAATCGCATCAAGTCTCTTTTGGACTTATGTGAAGAGGTACAGGGTAAGGCAATCGTATGGGCAACGTGGACAGCTGACATACGCTCGATTGTTGAGGCCCTGCGAGACCGCTACAGCGTACAAGCGGTTTCATCGCTCCACGGGGAGACCCCAGACTCGGAACGTCAACATATTGTGGAAACTTTCCAGGATAGGCAGTCTGAGCTGAGGTTCCTTGTGGGGCATCCAAAAACGGGAGGGTATGGTCTGACGCTGACGGCAGCAAACACTGTAATATACTACTCGAACAGTTATGACTTGGAGCTGCGTTTACAGAGCGAGGACCGTGCCCATAGGATCAGTCAGAACAACAAGGTCACTTACATCGACCTTATGTCTCCAAAGACGATTGACGAAAAGATAGTCAAGTCCTTGCGTGACAAGATCAACATAGCAAATCAGATTCTTGGAGAGTCCGCCAGAGAGTGGCTAGTCTAGATTCGTCCAGACCTTCCCATCAAAGATCTTGGCTTGCCTTCTGTTTTTTGAAGGCGGCTCTATATAGCTGAGGTGTATCCAACCGGAGTTTGGCACGTCTTTCTTGTAGAACTCAAGAATAAGCTGGTCGTAGACTACGTTGTCCATGATCCATAGGGCTAGGGCCATGTTGTCTACCCACGGCACTTCAAAGTCTACTGCCTGTCCTTTGGTATGCTGGGAATTGGGGCTTGAACCAAGGGCCTCGTTGAGAGCGGCAGATCTAAAGCCACTGGAGGGCCTGATGGGAACGGAGTAGTGCTTTCGCACTGGTTCCAGACCGTGCTTGCAGAGAAGCTTCAGGTTTTCTATTTGGACTTCGTTGGGCTTGTTATCAATGCCCAGCCGCTCTGCGGTCTGTGACTTGGTCATCTCCCATAGAGAGAAGTTGTAGGAAAGTCTCAAAGGACCATCTGCCTCGGTTTCTTACGGAGAGACACTATGCCTCCCTTGTTGGCTCGGAAGATAGTATCTGTTGCTCCAAAGAGCCTCTGCCCCTGTTCCAGTGTGGCTGGGTCTGTTTGTGCGGAGGCCATGTTATTACTAAGAGCAGGGCTTGCGTAGTCAAACAAGCTTTTGCTTAGAACGGAAGCCCTATTAGGTTCGGCCCGTGCAACCTGTACTGGAGAAGGCTCCATCTGGAGAGAAGCAGTAGGACTTCCAAACCTTAGCTGTCTTATACTTTCCCGGTCTTCTCTTTCTTCAACAGGTTCTGTCAGAAGTTCTAGGCCAGCACCGCCCCGTCCGACAGATCTACGGAACATATCCAGCGGGTTCAGGTCATTCATTACCAACGTGTATAAGGTTCCTAGAATATCACTTCTCATTTTTTGTTTAACACGGGAACCACTGATGTCTTCCATAAAATTTAGCAGGACGTTTTCATTCTTTGCGGCAAGTATCAGCATATCGTCAAGGACGTTTCCGGTTAGTGCTTCTCCTAAACGCCGAAAGATTCTTCCGCCAGCTCCTGCTGCGTACAACTCGTTAATGAACCCTGTCGCTTTAGCGGCACCTAACGCAGTGGCTCTACCAGTGTTTGTCCACAGCTCTTTCTGGGCAAAATCGGCCATGTCCTGTAGGTTTCTAACACGGCCAGATGACACATCCCCTATTCCCTTAACCACTAGGTCGAGTGCTTCAAGTAGTTTTGCTCCATGCTCCGGGTTGTCTGCATAGGTTTTGTGAATAAGCGTCACAAAGTTCTCGTTATCAAGAAGTTTTGCCAGCTCGTTTGCCTCTCCAAGGCTTTTAACAGGTTTCCCTAATCGCCTCATGGCTCCTGGAGGAAGAATTTCGCCGGGTATCTCGACGGCGGTTTGTATTTTTCTCCACACACTCTGCATCAAGGCTCCCTTAAAAGCGTCTCTTTGCAGCTTGCTGTCTTTTAGAACACTAAGAAAGTTGTCGATGTCCGTATCGGGAGTCTTGGAGCCCGGACGGGTGATGTTGTCTAGAAGCGAATCTATAACGGTTCCGTACTCAGCTCCATAAGCTTCTTTAAGTGTCTGTACTTCAAAGTCGTCATTTTTTAATATTTTACGTGCATGTAGAATAGCTTCGTTAGAAAGCTCGTCTGCAAAAGCACCTCTTCCCCGTAACCTATTTATGGCTTCTAAAGCGTTCAGGTCGTTGGCTTTCATCAGTTCTTCTACAAACTCGGATAAAGTACTTAGACCAAGGGTTCTACCTGTCATTTCCCCGGAAGCTTTGTCTATAACAGGAGCCCCTTCCAGCGCCTCTACTAAGGTTCTTTGTTCCTTATTACCATGCCTTTTTAAAAAGTTAATTCCATCTGCATGTGTCTCCATAAACTCATTTAAAAGATCAACAGGAACCATGTCACGGTGGACTTTTGTAGCTCCAGATAGGTAAACCTCTTCCGGTAGGCTTCTTCTTAGCTGATCTATAAGTACGTACTCAATTAGATCAGCGGCATCTCTTGTTGCTGCGGTACCTTCGACATTCTTAATATCGTCTTTAAGTCTTAGGCCAAAAGCCCGTCTTTCTTGCCCTATTTCCTGAACTTCATAGGGCCAACCTTCAAGGCTGTAAAGATCCTTGGTGTCGTTGTTAAAAGGAAGGTCTGGCTGTATGGTTGCCTGTTGTATTGTCCTAGGACGGCCCCTAGAATCTAATAAAGGTTTACCGCTTCTATCTAACAGAGGCACCCTCTCAAAAGTTGCAATGTCTGTGTCAACCCTTTGTAGGACTGTTTGTAACCTTCGTATCGCTTCCCTTTGTGCAGCAGGATCACTGATCGTTTTACCGGGAAGAACTGTCTGTGCCACTCTCTCGGGAGAAATCGACGGAGTACTGCCATCTAAACTAAGAATATCCCCCATAGAATCTTGGACATGGTAGTACGCTCGGGTGGCCTGTCTGGCTTGCATTAGTGCTACTGTATCTATTTCAGGGAAGTTGCCCTCATTAATTAGTGACTGCAACATCTCTTCTAGGGCTCTGGTGTTAGCCTTCTTTGCCTGTGTCCAAGTGTCTTTGTTAATGGACCTAGATTCTTTAAGCTCGGATATAATATCCTGCACATCTCCTGCGCTGGTATCTCCATCAAGCCTTCCTAGTAAGACTGGGCCGCCTTCTTGTGACAAAATAGACTCTAAAGCCGCATTTAGTTTGTACTCTTTCTTCAGAAGGTCTTTTTTTAAGTTATCCCGCTTTTTAGTAAGAGCTAGAATCGTGGGACTAGGTTCCTCTATAAGGTTATCCAGCGTGGTTCTTTTTTCTATGAGAGCTTCCAAGTAGTTAGTGGGGGTTTTCCATGTCCCTCCGGACCCTACATATTTTGGAGGTGCCAGAGTACGCATTACCCCTCCTACAGCATCCTCTAAAGATAGTTCACCGCTTATAACCTTGTCTGCGCGGTAGTCCCCCAATATGTTTCCTAGCATAGTTGCGTTATCTTCGGACAGCTCCAAGGGCTGGCGAGAACGTACCTCTGGAATACCAACTTCGTCTCCGATTCTTTGTGGGATGCTCTCTAGCCATGATTTTCTATCGGCCACGGCTTTAGGACCTTTTAGAGAACTCCAACGTGCTGTCTCAGGGACCGAGTTTGAGAGGTAACGAAGAAGCCCTGCTTGTGCAAGTTCGTTGGCCCCTCCTCTAGCGCCGCTTTGCACCATATCTCGTACAAAGGACTTGAGGTCTGTCACAGCGGTGTCTACTTGCTCTCTTTCTAGTTCCTGTCGCGCTGCGAAATCTGTTTCGGCTATGTTTAATTTATCTTGTGCAGCGGCGACATTTTCCTCAAGCTTAGCTATTTTTGTAGGTATTTGTTCTTCGGCTACCTTACCAGCACCAAGACCAGAATCTACTTGGGCGGCAAGTATTTGTTCGTCTTGAATACTTTTTGCTAGGTTACGCGCTGAATTTGTACCGCCAATTTGAAAGAACTGTCTCGGGAGATACAATGCGGGATCTACTCCTGCTGCTGAAGACAGTTCCTTCGTGATCTTGTCGATTGCCTCTGCGGGACCAAGACCAGAGACATCTACTTTGGTGTTGTCTACACCCGGAGCCTGAAAAACAGTGTTCTCTGGGAACTTAATAGTTTCTCCTCGAACCTTTTCTTTAAGCCCCGGAATCCTTTCCCAAAAGGCTGCCTGCAAAGCTTTCCAGTGATCGTCCGCATCGGCATAGGCAGATCGTATTTGTTCATCTATAACCAGTTTCAGTGCGGGATCTTTAGCAGCTTCTTCTATGCTGTCATAACCTTTTTCTCTTACCCAAGAATCAAGATTTTCTATAATTGTACTTTGCCGTTTTTCAGCACTCCTCAAAAGGTCCTGCCGAGCTTCCAGAAAGTCCCTTTCCAGAATTTGGTCGAAATGTGTCGTAAGTCTATTTTCTATAGACTGAATTGTTTCTTCATCTACAAATTTAAGCTCTTGCCACTTGCTACCTTCTCTTATTCCCTCACGAAGAAGTCTTTGTCTGGTTTCCTCGTACTTGGGGACATAGTCTCTAGGGGCGTCTTTGAACTTGTTGTAGTCCTCGTCAAGAAGTCCCCGTACATCTACGCCGCCCTCAGCTGTTCGAGGAGCTAACTTTTCTCCGCCAAGAGTTGTGCCTTCAATGCTGTCATCAAAGGCTTTGTACACAGCAGAAAACAAGTTATCACTAATATGGACTACTTCTTCTAAATCCCTTTTCGTTAGTTCTGCGAGTGCCTCCGCACTACGTCCAGTTTTTTTAAGTGTAGATGCTTTTATGTTTTCTAAAGCTTGACCAAAGAAATCAGACAGTTCTATGTCACTTTCTGTCTGGGCTATGTCAAACTCAAGATTTTCTCTTTCTCTTGCGTAGACTTCTTCGGGCATAGCATCCGGACCTTCTATCCTGCGCTGCTTTTCCAAGTCTCTAAGAGATTTTTCTAAAAGTAACTTTTTCTCAGTAAGCGCCCTAGCGATACCCCGATACCTTGCAGGTGAGCTGAAGAAAAGGTCTTCGGTGCCTTCTACAAAAGCCCCACCCCGTGCCATGGCTTGCTTTTGTAGTTCCGCTAGTCTAGCTATCGCGTGGCCTCTGTTTTTTCTAGTATTAGGAGAGCCGTCTGGTAAGACCTTGTGATCCCCGTAACCTTTAAGTGCGTTGAGAAGTCTCTCCTTTAAGGCTTCTTCCCCAACAAAGGTCCTTCCTAAAGATCTTTTCAATCCAACAGCCGCTGGAACTATACCGAGACTCAGCCAATTTATGACTGGTTTATCGGCAAGGTACTTGCCACCTGTTACTAAAGCCGCAGGGCCCGCTATAGCCCCTGCCATAGATGCGACCTGACCCAAAGGATGGTCCTCTAGGCCAAAGCCTTCCAGCAGACTTCCAAAAGTAAACCCTGCACCAAAACCATACCCTGTTTCTGCATAGAAACGCTGCCGTCCTTCTTTACCACGGTACGCCGCTTTGACTCTGTCCATCATGTTCTCGACATTTTCGGACGAAACTGCATCAGCCCCTCTCTCACGGGAAGCCTTACGGGCCATCCTACTAAGCGTGTTCAAAGCCCCGGCAGTTTCTACCCAGAATTTTGACTCAGCACCTCCCAAGGCAAACTCCATGGCATAAGCCATGATTTGTTCATAAGGCCCTCTGGGGTCAGCGGTCATGTCTATGCCAGTGGCATTTTCAAAAGCTTGGCGTAGGTTTTCGGACCCTATTGTAGCGAGTCCTTCCTGAGCGGCTTTTATAGGATCTTGTACAGCAGAGGTATCAGCAGGTGCTGTAGCTCCTCCCCTCAACTCTCCATACCTTTCACTAAGCCACCCGACCCCCTCTGTAGCTGCACTAACTGCTGCAAGAGGCAGCTGGGCTACGTCGGCGGGGAGGCCCAAAAGCTGCGCTGGGCCTCCTTTTATGATTGGACCAGCAACTCTGCCAAAGAAGCCCCTTCTATCTGCAAACCTTCCGGGCATGTTCATAAAGGCGTGTTCATATACTTTTGTTTGAAAGTCTGTGTCAAAAGGCCCTTTGTTTGAGAGGGCATTTAGCACACCCCTGTGCCCTTCTGTGTTACCTTTCCTAGCTCCCCACAACAGTGGGTCATACTGTATGTTATGTGTCTTACGGTTTTGGTCCGTGACCTCATAGGCCCATTTACCGTCGTTGTTTAAGCCTAAGTATTCTGCTTTTTCAATTTGTAGGTTAGCCATCAGTTAGTTATTCCTGGTGAAAGCTGCTTCATGTCAATTCTGTCGAAATACCTTCTATAGTAAGGTCTTTTTTCTACGCTTGTGTACATGGCTTTAATCCTAGGCCATACTCCTGTCCAGTATTCTATAGCATCCCGTGCGGCTATAGCTTCTTTAGTTTTCCCTGCTAATATCTCTGGGGGAAGCGCGAGAGCCTTCCGGTATAGTTCAAAGCTCTCAAGCAGTCCGTTCTCACCCTCAAGGGGTATTATTTCCGCAAATACATTTTCTGTTGGTTGACCACGGCCCAGCTCTCCAGAGGTCTGTTCTAAAAGCAGGTCTGCATTAAAGTTTTCTTCATCATTTGCCCTAAGATTTATAACGCCGTCATCTCTTCTTGGCTTATTAACGTCCGCATACTTAGGAACAAGAACATATCTAATCCCATCTTCTCTGCGTTCCGAAATAATATCCAAGACCCCGTTTACTCTGTGCGGCGTTATTTTGGAGAGAGTCATTCCTTCTATGTCTGCTTTTAATGCATCCGTAGTCTGACCCTTATTCCAGTCACTGTGGTAATTGAGGGATGGAGTGACGTTTTGCATCTGATAGCCTCTTTCTGCCATCCTTTTGTTCGTGTTGTCGTTAAACGCTACATGACCTGACTCATACATAAGGCCCTCAAGGATTCTTTCGGCACTTCCCCGTAACTGCATAAGTAAGCTATAGTTAAGTTTGTCTGCGGTAGTGAGGTTGGGAGCAAGCTTCTGCTGTTGGTCTACGTCCTTGTCCGACAACCTGCCGCTGTTAAGTTGCTTACCAATCATCCGGGCAATGCCGTTGGCGGATAAGCTCATGCGAGCAACTAGGTTATTTAATTCTTCGTCCCCCATACCAATAGCAGTTCGCAGGGCTGCTACCCGCCCCGCTATTGGTCCTTCAGCCCACCCTATCCTGCTGGCGGCTGCTATGATGCTATCTAAGTCATCTAAGAGATTTAACTGTTCCACCATTGAAGTTTTTACGGCTGTGGCAGTTTCGGAGGTTTGCTCTTTTTCTCTTGCATCCCTGTATTCCGTAACAGCCTTTCCAAAGGCTGTCCTATTCTCGCTGGCTAGATTTCCTTGGGCTATCTCTCCCCCACCAGCAGCTGCAACAGCCTCTAAGTCAAGCCTTCTTTGTTTATCTCCCCCATCTAATGCATTGGGGTCAACCGCAAACAATCTGGGATTGTAGTTAATGCCTGTAAGAATAGGGAAGGCCCTACGCCGGACACGGGGGTCTAAATTAGGTACGTTAATACCCTCGGGGATGTCAGGGTTTGCTAGGTCAGCTACGGGCTGGTTTTGAGAACCTAGCTCCAAAAGTTCTCTATACCTGACTGCGTCAACCGCTCTTGCCTCACCCACGGTGGGTGCAGCGTCAGTAGCGACAATAGTACCGTCACCAAACACCTCCGAGTACCCCATTTGTGAAAACTGCTCTAACGCCCTAGTAATAGCAGTCTCTACTGGTTCCCTGTCAGAGGACCTGTCCAGCTTACTGACAAAGGACCGGAACACAGTTTCAAGATGCTCCTGCTGTTCCTGTGTAAGGGTAACGTTCCCCTTGTGTTCAAATAATCCCGGCTCTCCCTCTGCGGGTTTATACAAGCCCGTAGCCCCGGCACGTATGTGGTTAAAAAATGCCGTTGGGTTGATTCTAAAGCCTTCCCTGTCTCCTGTAGAGGGACTTGTAGTGAAGATGCTTCCCGCCTGTGTAAAGTTTTGAATAGCTTCTTTGTCCCATATTGGATCATCTGCGGTGGGCTTCTCGTCATAATCGGTAAGGGTCTTTAATCGGTAATCTTGAACCAAGTTTGTTAGTGCCTCGTTCTCAGCCAGCACCGCTGTCCATGGTTTATATGTTCCGTCCTCCGTGAGTACGGATTGTTTTATCACACCATCTTGCTCATACTGCTTGAACACAAGTGGGACATTACCCCCTACGCCAGCTTGTTCTGCTGTCAAGGCCTTGTTTGCACTGTCTACTAAGACATAGTCGGACAGATGCTCCAGTTCTGCTGCATCCGTACTTTGACTATCCGCCCAAGTACCTGCTGGTTGAAGGTTTTTAGCCTCCCCAGAGGTATAGTACCGTGTACCGTCCCCCGAAGCATCCCACAGTGAGTTTACTCCTTCGGGAGCATCCGCATCGTAGATTGTTTTTCTGACAACGGGGACTACCTCGGCCCCTATTACGGTGCCCTCCTCATTTCTGATTAATCTTTCCCAATCCCCAGTTAAAGCCGTGGTGGAAGGCTTAGGAAGTCCTTCACCTTTGGTGTAAACCCCCACCAAGCTGCCATCCAGTGCCGCACCCGTTATAGAAGAAAAGAAAGGCTCTCCTGTAATCGGGTCTATGGTTTGTATTATAGGCATACGCTTACCGTCATAGGTGAGATTATCCAGCAGCGTACTGTCCTTACGCATCATACCCATCGCCATTTGTCTTCTTGCCAAATCCCCTTGGTACGCTGCACTCTCTCTTTGCTGAACATTTTGCAAGGCGGATAGTTTAAGGGCTCTCTTTTCCTGTGCCTGTGCGGCTTGCCGTGCCATCCGGTTCTGGTAGTCCTGCCCTGTGATTCCCATAAGGTCGGATGCAAGAGGAGACACGACAGACCTTCCAAAAGCGGCGATTGGTTTCTCCCCCCTTTCAGGTCGAACACCTGCACCACCGAAACCTCTTCCCATAAGAGACAACCCTATCTGAAGATTCCGCATCCTCCGTGCTTCACGTTCCTGTGCGGCATAGTCCGTAGCTCCAAAGTAATCCTGTAGGAAGTCCTGCTCTGCTTGCAGCTTTGCCGGGTCTCTCTGGGTGCGCTGCTCTGGCATCACACCTTCGATAAAGTCTAGGTATCTTTGAAACTCTGCGTCAAACTCGGCCATTACTAATGCCTCTTATGCATAAGGGTCTTGGGCCATGGGCATTGAAGCCTCAGCCATAATTCCGGAAGTGTCTTCCATGGGAGGTGTGCCAGATACAGCACCTACCGCACCTACGAGGGAGTTTGTTTCTGCTGCCATGCTATCGGCCACAGCAGATTTAGTGGCAAGGTCTGTGATACCTCCAGGAACTATACCAGTTTCAGCCATTTCCTCCTGTATCAACGCACCTATGCCTTGATCCAATTGTGCCAGTTGTAAGGTCGGTTGTACAAGCGTTAAAACGGAATCCGGTGTTCTGTCTGCGTCTTCGCGGCCCACCACCTGTGCAAGCATGGATCGGTAGTCCTCTACGGGGAGGTCTTCGTCCCACACAGCATTCATAATCTCGCGGAAGTCTGTGGCAGACTCCAAATTATTCCTACTACGAATGGCCTCTTCTTCTGCGGCCCCTGTCACTGCTTCTGTCAGGACCTCCTGACCTGTCTCCTGTAAGGCTTCTTCCGTAGCTTGTAAAATCTCCGGTGGAATCTGGCTTACGTCTAACATGGGAGGTTCTCCTCCCATCGGAGGGGGTTGTCCTCCGCCTCCTCCTAGCATTGCCGCAAGTTCAGGGGGAATTCCTTGACCGCCCATAGCTGGCATAGGAGGAACAGGTCCACCATTTGCCATGCGGTACATCCGTCGGTTGCGTAAGTTATCGGGCATGACAAGCCCTCCTTTGTTCAAAACATATTTGTTCCATTACGTGGGTGTTCCAAACAAGCCACCACCTGTCAGGCTATTGGCCGCGACACCAGCACCCAGAAGGCCTGTTCCAAGGCTTGCAAACTGCTGGAAGGAGCTGGGCTGTCGTGGAGATGGGGCGGCAGCAGAAGCAAGAACAGTCTGGCTGGAAGGCGCTCCTTTATAAATATCAGACAACCAACCCACTCTGCCAACAGGTTCATATAATTGGCGCAACCTGTTTTGTTGAGCTGCATCAAACTGAGCCTGTTGAAGGGCTTGTTGTTGTGCCCCGGTTTGCAGCAACGTATTTATATCCGTGAGTCCGGCTTGTTGCCGTGAGAGACCTGCTCCTATTTGCTGCCCACCTATTCCAGCGGCAAGCTGGCCTATGCCAGAGAGAAGGTTGGCCTGATTCTGTTGTCTACCCTGTTGCTGCTCAAAGGATTGCCCGGCTGCTGCAAGAGACTGTAAGAAATTCTGGGAATTAAGCGTCGCCAACGCACGGGCTCTTGCATCCTGTAGGCCCTCCTGTAACTGACCTGCTTCCAGTCCAAATCTGGAGCCTCCGAAGGCCCCTGCTGAATCAGCCTTGGCTGCAAGTTGCGTTCCCGCACGTAACCCTTCTTCGTTGAGACGTTTAAGCGTTTCATCAATAACCTGTTGCTGGAACGGGTCTTGAAATGTTTTTAGTTCTTCCGCTGTAGGCTGGAATCTTTGTGCGCTTCCCAAGGCGGACAGTTGTGCTGCTGCCAAGGAGCCCAGACCACCAGCCAAAGCTTGCTCTCCTGCTGCCTGTTGGGGAAGAAAGGCACCTACACCCTCCGATGCTCGACGAAAACCCTCAAGCTGTTCTGGTGCGAATCCTGCAACTTGCTGATCCGGAACATCAATTGGTATTCCGGCAAGCGTTCTGGCGTCTTCCAAAAGACCTAGCTTTATGGCCTCTATTTCAGGAGCTTCGCGAAGTACTTGTTCTTGGATGGTTCTTTCAGCCATTGTCAGGCCCTCATCTCAAAATTACGCATGATGCCGTAAAGGTTCTTGGCCCCGGCATATCTGTCCCCGTTACCGGAAGGGTCTGCCCCTTCTACCGCTCTGTTGGTCATAACAAACTCTCCATCAGAGAGCATGGCGGGTATTTCATCAGAGGTCCCGGTTCCCGGCCCCTCAACAAGAAGCTGCCTTCTCGGGAAACCTCCGGTTGCCATTTTCTGTACCATGCCGCCCTTAGCCGCACTGGCAAACAGGTACGGGTTGAGAGCTTCTGCTGGGAGTCTATATCTATCAGGGTTTTCTCTAAGAAGGTCCACACCCGTTTTCTGTGGGACAAAACCTGCAAGATCGCCTCTCTCTGGCGGGGGCTCGTCCTCCTCTTCAAAAGCACCAGCTTCTTTTAAGCCGAAGTAACCAGCGGTTCCGTACAGTCCTAGGTCTATTAAATTGGCAAGGCCTTCGTTTTTTGTAATGTGTCCTCCTATGTTCGGAAGTCCCAGCGGACCCTTATAGCCAAACAACCCTGTCTTGTTTGCTGCTGCCTCTCTTTTTTGCATCCGTTCATACTCTGCAAGACCCAAAGCAGAGTTGGGGTCTATGTTATGAACAGCCATTTCGTCTACATAACGTTTAAGCAAAGTATCTTGGGACGCTGGAACATCTGTAGACACTACAGATGTACGAGCGCCTGTAGTTGGCCTGTGCGGAGACTCACTCACTCTCTCTCTATGTCTATCAACTGCTTCTTTACTGAAGGGGGCATTAACGCTTTCTCGTTTTCCAAAATAAATAGGTCTTGTGTCGATTACTCGTTGGTCTGCCGCTACGTCATCGTCGATACCGATACCGATACCTTCCCTGAGAGCTGCTTGTGCCTCTAGCGCACCAATGTTTTCTGGCTCTCTCGCACCAATGGTTTCTGCCTTGTCCCCAAAGCCGAATAGCTCAGCGGTACTTTTACGTCCCTCTCCTGTGAAATAGCTGGAGTCTATTCCCTCAAGAGTGGGCCTACCCCTGAGTACATTCATACCACCCTTGAAAGCCAGTCCCTTAGCCAAATTCAGAGCAATACCCTTGGCGGCTTTTTTCGGATCAAAATCTCTTCCCTGCTCCAGATACTGTCCCAACATGCTGTAAACCATGTTGGAACCAGCGGTGCCCGGTCTCAGGAACTGAGGTCCTCCGGGAACTCCTATAAACTGCCCTGCGAGTGGCAAAAGGGTTGTAAATACTCCGGTGCCCCGTAACTTTTTGACACGCTTCTTTACGCTCTTGAAAATTCGGCTAAAGAAAAACTCAGGTGCCCCTGTGACAGGATTGAGGCTGTTTAACTCATTTCCAACGACATATCTTTCCGGATCAAGTCCCATCTCTGTCATCTGAGTGAAGAGAAGATCCCGTACCTTTGGATTAGCATTTAAAACTTCTAGTGGAATAACGGTCTCGCCTTCAGCAGCATGGACCACGTAAATGTCACCGTTTCGCCCAAAATCTGCCATCTTTTTCATTTGATCTTGAATGGAAGCAATTCCCAAAGGAGACAGCTCCTCTTCAGGGGAAGCCTCTATAAAAGATTGAAGACCGTTCTTAGATTCTACGTGAGTTTGTAACATATCAGGATACCTCTAGTACGCTTGCGAAGGCGTATATCTTGCTTGCAGTATCGCAGTTTAGTTGAAGCGTATCACCATCCTCCAGATTAAAAGGACCAGCGAGGGACGTGTCTGCGAGAGTTCCTATACTAGCTTTTTCTAGCGTCACCGTAACAGAGGCGGAACTGTCGTTAATCTTTGAGTATACTACTATAGTTCCAGAATGACTATTATACAAATTTATGTTTTTAATAATAGCATCGGTGGCCGTGGGGCATGTGTAGATAGTCACGTCTCCTGTTGACCCAACCAAAGTAGCTACATTTTTGTATGCAGAGGCCATTTTTACTTGATCCTGTTCATCAAAGCTTCTTCAAGCCTTGGTAGCAGCCGGATACCGCAGTATCCGATAACAAAAGCCAAGGCAATTGCCACTTGGTCGCTGAACTGGAAGTGTGTCATGGCGGCAGGAATAAAGAACTCTGCTGCGATCCATCCAACAATCACAGCCACGACTATGTCCTTCAAGGCCCCAAGGGTCCATTTGCGGCGTGTCAGGACGTTAGCTAAACCGCCACAGCCTGATGCAAAAATGCAACACAGCTTTCCACCAAATGTCATTATTGCCCATTCCATTAGAGGCTCCTATTCCATAAACCAGCTTAAAGCATTTGTTTCGTCTACCCCGCTAACGACAGCGGGAAGCTCTACTTTTGTAAGCGCCATTTCCAGATCTCTCATAATTCTTACGAAAACCTCCGGGTCGTACTTATCCGGGACCATGGGCATAGCGTGATCTAGCAATTTAGCCATTACCTTCTCCCATCAGGACGAATATCCAGGCGCAAATCACCCAATGTCCATGTAACATCTCTTGAGTCACTTTCAATCCGCAACACCGCCTGTCTCGACCTTCCCCTTAGAAAGGATTGTTGGGTGGTAGACTTGACTGCATTTGTAGAGTTTGTAGTAAGACTGTCTCCGGGGAAATTTCTTGTCTTTAAGACATAATTGACTGACGCCTCTGAATCACTGCTTGTAATATCAATGTCGGGTATAAGGCGGCTTACAAACATAAATTGCTCACCATCTCCCAAGTCAAAATCCGCACTTTCCACATAGGATGTCATTGCAGATCCATCATCGTTATCTCCAATTTCATGGACATATATATAGTTTGCACCACTGACTACACTGCTGGCCCTTGGATTATTATGAATACCGGAATCCACCCACGCAGTTCGTACCAGAGATCCAAGATCCCATGTGTTTTCCGTGAAGTTGAATTTTACATAACGATCAATCTCGCTACTGTCCGCAGTTGGATAAAACCAGAAAACCTCATCAAACATTCTATTGGGAGCGGCAAAGCATTTATCCTTTTGCACAAGGTTTATGTCATCAAAGACGTATCGTAGAAGAGTGCAGGGGATTACCTCTACACGGCCCGTGTAGACGTAGAAATTCTCCCTGTCCATCCAGAACATCTTATCGCCCACCGTTGTAACCGCATTTGGGCCTATTATAGACACGTTATTTGCCAGCATACTCATGCCAAAGGTAAAGGGAGGACCTACAAAACGCATTGAGTGAAGGGCAGTATCCGTCCAGATCAGCATTTCCTGTCGAGTCTTTTGTGCCGCTATGATCTCGGAACCAGAAGAAACACGCTGGCTGCCCGCTGTATTTGTAGTTTGTGGAGTCCAATCAAAAGGATCTTCCTGGTCTGACCAGCGTACCATAAGTAAATCTTGGTCTGTTTCGTTAATGGGATTGCATCCAAAACACACTACATGACGGTCTGTGCCGGAAACCATGCTATGACGTGTGATTGTAGGGGCATCGGAGGCCCCTGTCTGAGAAGCAAGGGTAGTGGCTCTGTTTCCCAGACCAAGTGTCTTGTCCCAATAATATGGAGTACCGTCATAAACATTAAATACAAGATCCTCGCCCCAGTTATCTTGGTCCCATAACCGTATATTAGAACCTGTACTTGCGGAGGTATCAGACGCTTGTCCAAACCCTACAAAATTGTTGGCCTCCTTTACCACAGACCCATCTGCATGAGAGGCCGCTGTTGTTCCTCTCGCTCCCCGTACAACTCCGGCATCTATGGTATTGCTGGATTTGCCCGTATATTGAATTAACTCCTCCTCTATCAAAACAAGCCCAACAAAGGTTATAGTCGCGCCACTGGAGGAACTGGCCGCTGTTGTTCCGTCATCCCCACGGGTAAGATCTCCGAATACGTTACCTGAGTTGGTTCCGTACCGTATGTTCTCGCTGCCTATCTTAATTGTTCCCTTACTTGGAAAGCCGCTGGTACTGGAACCAGCTATAGTGGTACTTGCAGCCGTAAGATTTGCTGTAGTTGTGGTGGAAGCAGTTTCAAAATTAGCAGCACTTGTCAGAATAAAAGAGGTGTCGGAGTCACTTATTCCTCCGCTGTCGTTTAAGGTGGTTTGAGAGTATCCTGTGTTTAGTCCGCCCCAAAACCCGGCTCCAAAACCTACCCCAGAGACAACCGTGTCTAGCCCAACATTTATTTGATATGTGGCTACAACCGAAGAACCCCCACCTGCCGTTGATCCTGAAGAGGAGGACCCATCAGTGGTAATTGTGTAACTATTGGAATCTATGAAGGTAAGTTCATGCTCAGTATTTATCTGAGCCGCCGTAATACCATCCGTAGTAGCCGCTCCGCTAAGTGTAACAAAGTCCCCATTTACAGCGCCGTGCGCCGGGGCCGTTACAGTTATTGTTCCTGTTCCAGCAGTGCCTGTTTTAAGAGGGTTTGTCCCCAGAGTAGTGGTGGCTCGAATAGGCGTAATGTCATAGTATGAACCGCCTTCTTCTATATAGAACTTGGTTTCTGTTCCAAGGCCCATGTATTTGGAACCATCCAACGCTGCCCATACATGAAGAGATCTTCCCGTTCCCTGAAAAGTAGCTCCACTAAGGCCCTGCCAACCCCCCATTTTTTCAGGGCGACCTTTGCGGAACCGTATTAAATCAGAATCAAACCAACCATTCTCATCTCCATAGGATGTAGTCTCTCTATTAACCCCCGGCCTAAAATTATATTTTAGTAAAGGCATCCTATATGTCCTTATCTGGTGGCCCCAGTATTTCGGAAAGTTCGTCCTCAGTATACGTTTTAACAAGCTGGCTATGTATTGGCACTATACAATACATAGTGGGAAATTTTTGTCCGTTAAAAAGAGGAGCTTCGGTAGCAGACACTATTGCCAGTTTCTGCTGCATACGGGACGCAAAAACACGCACAAGTGTTATATTTTCTTCTTCCAGAGAATGGTGTTTTACCCAAGTGCGAACCGCGCTTTCTTTCAGGTCCCTGTGTCGAGCATCCCATTTATACTTAAAGAAGCCAGAAATTTGCTCTAACGCACGACCTGGAAAGCCACAGGGATGTCCTTGCTGTATTTCCTTATGACCATTCGGAAGCGAGGAGCCAATTCCTTCGAGCTTCGCACTTATAGGCTGACTAGCCAGCGCCTCTACAGAAGAAACCATAACAAGAATAAAAATTAATGGGAGTAATCGCATGACACTCCTCCTATTCTATCAGCACAGCCCACACAAGTGCCCTGATCTGCAACAGGATTTACCCAACGTAGGCTTTTCCTGCCGTGATTGCGTCGGTATACGATGTTTTGCTACGACTGTCGTTTACCGCCCAATCTTTACCAAGCTGTAGTTCGAGATGATCCGTGTTTCGCGTCACCATCTCTTTTACTTCTTCAGCGGTTTGGGTAGTCAACGCTTCGGTATCATCTGCAACCGTAGCATTTATCAAATCAACACTGTCATCCATTGCGGAAAAGTGTGCATTTATTTCTTCAGTAGTAGGCGTATCAGGCATCGGTTTTATCCTTTTCTAGTGAGCCAAGTAGCTCGTTGGTAAAATAGTCCAGAGCAACTGCGATCTGGTCCAACTGGAATTGGGCGTTAGCACGCTTGGTTTGCAAGTCACGCACTTGCGTTATCCAGTATTTCTGTTTATCGGTGAGGTCGTTGGGATCGTATTCTTGCCCACCGATTTCAATGACATTTGTTTTTTCAGCCATCGTGCTGCGCCTTCCATTCTTTAAGTTCTTCTATTTCAGCAGATAGTTCTTTAACTGCATTAATAAGATACCAAGTCAGGTGATCTGAATCGACCGCATATACTCCTGTACTTTCCTGTGTGACAACATCAGGTAAAATCTCTGCA